>WNFC01037232.1_pt1 | contig 11893 bp, 13 predicted proteins | sample 5400541 | NCBI WGS metagenome assembly WNFC01 (sample SAMN13153342, study PRJNA577476) | soil metagenome | isolation source: 120 cm saprolite under Douglas fir tree site 2 hole 2 replicate 1 | place: USA:California | collected 2015-04-18 | reverse complement strand
TACGCAAGTATGAATGAACCGGCCGCGATCTCCTGAAGTTCAGTTAATGTTTGAGCGGATATGATTGGGATGAGGTCAAGGCTTAAAACCTGGATATTCTGGCTACGATCTTGGGCACGGCATTCAGTGACATGAGGCGCTGCCCACGTATGGTCAGTCGATTGATGCGACCGGGAATAACGAGTCCGCCGCTGCTGTCGAGCTTCTTCAAAGTCTCATTTACTACATCTTCATGAAGTTGTTCGCCGCCAGGTACTTTCTGCCTGTTTTCTTCAGCTTCTGCGTCTTCAGGATCGGCGCGCAGCCGTCCGGGACAAACAGTGACCACCTTCACGCCCGATGGCCGCAGTTCTTCACGAAGCGCCATCGAAAACGTAGTGAGGAACGACTTGGTGGCTGAATACATTGCCGCGTAAGGAACGGGCTGAAAGCCGGCCATCGAAGAAACATTAATAATGCCGCCGTGGCCCTTTTCAATCATTGCCGGCAGTAGTTGATAAGTCAGTTCCACTGCCGTGGTGTTGTGCAGGTGGATCATTCGTAGCTGGTGCTCGAGTGAGAGCTGCACAAACTCACCGCGCACACCAAAGCCGGCGTTGTTCACCAGCAGTTCAACTTGGAAATTTTGTTCGCGCAGTTTTTGTGCGAGTTGTAGTCCGGCTCCGGCTGAACTCAAATCTAATTCCAGTGGTTCAGCAAGAATTCTGTGTGAGTTCCGAAGTTCATTCGCCAAAGACTCCAGCTTATCTTTCGACCGGGCGACCAGGATCACATTCTGCCTGCGGGCTGCGAGCGCCCGGGCAAAGTATTTTCCGAGACCTTTGGAAGCTCCGGTAACGACGGCATACTTCACGCCAGTCGTCACTGCAAGCCCCGGCTATCGACGTTGTACGCTGCTGGTTGCTGAAGTTGCTGGTTGGATCGCGAGAACCGCGACGGGCCAAAGAGCCGTTGGCGAATATGTGGTGGGTAACGCGTTCCAAAAACGACGTCCCAAAACGCATTTGTAATTCCGTAGCCGCGGTCGATCCCGCGAGAACTGTGATGATACAGATGATACTTCTTGATGTGCCGGAAGTAAGAATTTTTGAAATGGTAGTAGTGCTCGCAGTGGTGAATCCATTCTTCCAGCACATAACACTGCACCACTCCGGCGAGCAGCATAAGCACGGTATATCTCGGGAAGAGCAGACCCAGCGGCAGGGCCACCAGGAACACCGGCATCAAATCCTTTAAGTGACCATTTATGTGTTCACCGTCGAACGGCCGTTCATGATGTCCAAAGTGAGTCGGATCAAGATACTTGTGCGACAGGTAAGTGAAGTACTTTTTATATTTCCTGGCGGACATCGGCCAATGACGATGAAAGACCCAGCGATGCGATGTGTATTCGGTAAAGGTCCACAGCGGAATGCCCAGGAGAAAGAAAACCAATGCCTCGTAGGGATGACTCGTGCGCAATCCCAACACCAACATTATTAAGGCAAAAGCCGTGTAGAAAGCAGTAACCGGATAAAGCTTGCGTCGAGAAATTCCCGCCTGCTCACGTTTGTAAGCGCTGACGGGAAGGATGCCTTGGCGACCTGAGGAATGCATGAGTGCCTCTTTTAACAGCCTACGTTTGAAACTTTCGTGTTCTCCCTTAAAGGTTCGCGAATTTTATCATATCAGCATGGCGTTGCAACATTGACTATGGTAAAAACCACACCTATATTTTCTGCTATGCCGATTCCAAAGTTTACGCTCCGCGGATTTAGAAGGCCGCGTGAAGTCGCCGCCCAGGCTTTAGGCAAACTCGAGCGCGAGGTTCTCAACGAGGTCTGGCGCCGGGACGAAGTCAGTGTGCGCGATGTCTACCTGGCATTTGGCGAAAACATCGCCTATACCACGTTGATGACAACTCTGGATCGCCTGTTCAAAAAAAGGCTGCTCACGCGGCGCAAAGATGGCCGCGCTTTCGTTTATCTGCCCGCCGTTTCGCGAGCCGAGCTTGAGCAGGGAATCCGAGAAGACGTGATTGACGGTTTGCTTGGGCAAGGCACAGAGGCAGTCGAACCGCTGCTGGCATGCATTGTCGATACTGTCAGTGGGAGAGATCGCGAATTGCTCGACGAGCTGGATCGCCTGATCAAAGAGAAGCGAAGAGACTTGAAGCAAAGGAGCTGAGGTGTTCGAACTCCTGGGCATCTGTTTATTATTGGCGGCGTTGTTGACTTTTAATAGTCTTGCGTCGCTGCTGACCGGAGGACTATGGCGTGTGTTCGGCGGCGCGACGCATTGCTGGTCCGCCTTATCACGCACACGTTTGATTTTTGTGCTTCGCACTTTCCCGGCGCTCGTCGCTGTGCTTTGCGCACTGCTGCTTATTGTGCCCTCTTATCTTGCTTATGAGCCGCGCCACACCGGGGAGAACGTAAGTTTCAAGTTAGCACTGCTCGCATTTATTTCGGCTGTCGGCATTGGCCTGGCGGTCGCGCGCAGCATCGCGGCGTGGCGGTCGACTGCACGCTTGACTGCTGATTGGATAGCTCAAGGCAGACAAATAACCCTGCCAGGCGTGAACATAGAGACGTATCGCATCGATCATGCCTTTCCTGTTATTGCGATTGTCGGGGTGCTGAAGCCGCGCCTGTTCGTCGCTTCTCATGTTCTTGCCGTACTGACAACGGAAGAGATCAAAGCATCGCTGGCCCACGAGAACGGGCATTTAACGGCGCATGACAACTTGAAGCGCGGCGTATTGCGCGCGTGCCGCGATTCGCTTTTGCTTATTCCCAGCGGACGATTGCTCGATCGCGAGTGGTCAGAAGCTGCTGAGGAAGCAGCGGATGAACAGGCTGCCAAAGCAGGACGCGGCGTAGCACTCGACCTGGCTTCAGCGCTCGTAAAAATAGCTCGCATTATTCCGCATGGTGCGCGGCCGACGATGCCCGCCGGAGTGTTTCTGCTTGGCGACGAAGAAGGTGCTGGAATCAGGTGGCGCGTTCGACATCTGCTGGATTTTGCCGCCGCAGAGCCGGGCCCCTCATTAGAATCCCGTCCATTCCGTCAACTACTAATCGCTGCAGGAATCCTTCTGACCACCTTCATCATCACGATGACATTGAGTTCACATCCAATCCTCGGCACAGTGCATTCGCTGATTGAGCGCGCAGTGTTCGCCTTAAGATAATCCTGTACACCTTCAAATAGCCCTCAGAACCCCTCAAAAAAGAGTACGACGGCTGGTAGTAGTTAGAGTGGCTCGTTTAGAGTCCGCCGCAAATACAGCCCAGCTGGCATTCAGCAGTTTTCGTTCTTAGGGGAGGGAACACTTATGACAACCTTCAGGAGACCCGCACCGATCCGGATCGCCTCGGTAACAATTCTATTGTTGTTGGTAGTAAGCTCAGTCGCATTGGCCCAGGATACCGGCAGCATTAACGGAACTGTCAAAGATCAGAATGGTGCGTTAGTGACCGGTGCGGAAGTGACGTTGCTCCATCCGCAGCAGGCAGTGCTGAGAACCACGACAACTGATTCGAATGGCCAATTTAGATTCGATAATGTGCCTCGGGGGTCATATGAGATCAGGATCAGCCAGCCTGGGTTTGCCCTTCGTCGCGTATCGCTTCTGCTGAGCGCAGGCAATGCCGAACTGTACCCCACGCTTACCGTAGCTCCGATTGCGGATCAAACAACGGTCACTGCTGATACGGGCCAGGCGCAGGAAAAAGATCGTGTGCCACAAGCCTTGAACATTATCTCCCAAAGGGCTATTGAGCAGCGTACTACGGCAGTACTGGCACAGGTGGCCGACGAAGAAGTTGGTCTGGCATTGCAGCGCACCAGCCCAACTATTGCGGGCATTTTCGTGCGTGGCCTGGTGGGAAACAAAGTGTCCGTTTACATCGATGGGGTGCGCTATACAACCTCAGCAATGCGCGGCGGCATTAACACATTTTTAGATCTCAACGATCCAAGCAACTTCAGCACAGTTGAAGTGCTGCGTGGTCCAAACGGCGCGCAGTATGGTTCCGATTCAATCGGCGGCGTTGTACAGCTCGTGTCTCGCACGCCGGCACTTGGCTATGCCAGTCCTGAAACGCATGGGGAGATGAATACGTCCTTTACCAGCGCCGATCTGTCGTATGGCGGCAACACCTTGATTACTTACGGGACGCGCCGCTTCGGTCTCCTGCTAAACGGATCCGGTCGTCGGGTTAACACTCTACGCTCGGGCCATGGTCTGGATCCGCACGCCGCAGTTACGCGCTTCCTTGGTTTACCCTCGAACATTCTGGGAAACCGCTTAACCGACACAGCATTCACGCAATACGGCGGTATCGCCCACATGAGTTATGCGCCTGGCACCAACCAACAGTTCACACTCCACTATCAACGCGGACAACAGGATGGGGGCAAGCGTTATGACCAGACGCTTGGCGGCGACGGAAATCTTATCGCCGACCTGCGAAACTTGATGAATGATTTTTTCTACGGCCGTTATTTAAGGCAGGGGGCCGGCCCGTTTGACAATGCTTCGCTTACCTTCTCTATCAATTCCCAGCGAGAGGAGCGCGTCAATCAGGGAGGTCAGGGGAATCTCAACGGCAACATCACACACCAGTATGAACGCACGCGAGCCACCGGTATCAGCGGTTTTGTGGACAAGCAAATTGCCACAAACAATACTCTGCTCATCGGCGGAGACTATTACCATGAATGGGAACGCTCGCCTGCTTACGTTTTCAATCCGGTAACGCGAGGGGTCACGCTTTCGCGTCCGCGAGTTCCAAACGGCGCGCAATATAACTTTGGCGGTTTGTACGTTCAGGACACTTATGACGCCGTACCGAACAAACTGCGGTTAAGTGGAGCCTTACGATACAACGTATCATCGTATCGCGCGCGCGCGGCTGATAGTCCGATCGTTGGCGGTGCGCCCCTCTGGCCGAACGATCATTTGCGAGTCGCCGATTTTTCAGGGCGGGTGGGGTTTGTAGTCACGCCTGCCAAACGTGTCAGCTTTGCTTTCAACTACAGCCGCGGGTTTCGGGCGCCGAATATTACCGACCTGGGTACGCTTGGCTTGACCGGCGACGGTTTCGAGACTGACTTTTCCAGCGTTTCGGCCTTGGGTGGAACGATTGGAACTTCCGCCGATGCGAGCGCAGTTTCTACTGGAATTCCGGTCCAGAAGCAGCGATCCGAAATCAGCCATAACTTTGACGCGGGAGTGCGATTTCGACATAACCGTTTTGATGGCGACTTTACCTGGTTCCTGATCGACATTAACAAGGCGATTGTGAAGCAAGCGCTCATTCTGCCGCCGGGCGCCGTGGGCAAGATGTTGGGAGATCAAACCATCATCAGTCAAAACCCAAACGGTACTGTGTTTGTTTCACTTTCAACGGCGCCCGCCGGTGTTGGTCCGGACCAATTTCACAGATGCAAGAATTTGGGGAGTTGAGCACACATTGAATGTTCCCTTCACTCGCGACTGGACCTTCGCTGAAAACTTTACCTACGTCCGCGCCAAGGACAAGGCCAACAGTTTGCCGCCAAACATTGAAGGTGGCACGCCACCGGCTACAGCATTTCTACGCTTGCGTTATGAGCCTTCGGGCAAACGATACTGGATCGAGGGTTACTCAACTCTTGCCGGACGGCAAAGTCGCCTCTCGTCGCTCGATCTCGGTGACCGGCGCACTGGAGCGACGCGTTCGCGAAATAATATCCGCGACTTTTTCCGCCGCGGCGCCTGTGTCCGTGGACTTGTCAACCCTGGGCCAGATGGTATTTGCGCAACAGGCGACGAGACGATTCTAATCGCAACCGGCGAGACACTCGCGCAGGTGCAGAATCGAGTTCTTGGCAGCGCCACGTCTGCACCGCTATTCGATCACATACCGGGCTATGGCTTGATCAATTTGCGCGGTGGTTATCGCTTCGAGAAATCCGAAATATCGTTCGACTTCGAAAATATCACCGACAAAAACTATCGCGGACTGGCTTGGGGAATCGAAGGACCGGGACGGAGCATAACCGGGCGCTATCGTTTCTGCTTCTAGATCGACTTGCGCGTGAGCCGCGATTTCTGTTGGGGAGAGCGCGCTACGATCAAGCCTTTCGTGGAATTCTTCAACCTGCTCAATCGGACCAATCCGGGAAACAATTTCATCCCGGATCTTGGTGCGTTGCCGGTGCCCGCCGGCGAGCTTGATAATGCGATGCACATTTGTCTGAATGCAGCTTGTACGATTACCAGGCCCATTCGTAGTTTGCGGGATCTTAGAGCAGCAGCCGGAGCGCTCGGAGACTTCTTCGGTTCGGGAACGACCGTCGGCATTCCGTTCGCGGCACAACTTGGTGTGCGGATCAGTTTCTAGTTAGCGCACCTTCTGGTTTTCCTGAATCGTAGTCGGATAGATAGATGGGATTTCGTCAAACGGACGATCCAGTTGGAACATCTGCTTTCGGCTGACTACATAGAGCCGCATCGTCAGCAGGAGGATGCCGATAGAGATGGTGATCCAGACGCTGGCCCAAACCAGCGCGGGTATTCCGGTCGCGTTTGCCATGTTGACCGCGTCGCTCGGCAACCTCGGTCCAAAAGGTGTCGAAAGGAAGAATACCGTTTTCAGGTCAAGCAGGGCATTGAGGACACACTGCACCGCCAGGAAACTTAGGAAGAAAGTCGCCAGCCGCGAGTTTGCAAATTTTGCAACAGCCACCAGGCCGAGTGCCAACAACGTGCCGGCGAAGAATGTGAAAGGAATGCTGGACAACGCAGCTCCGGAAACTACCGGCTTGTAAACGCCATAGATCATTGTCAGTAGAAAAATTAATGCCGCTGAAGTCATGAGCACTACTCGCGCGGCGATCGCTTTGCGAATCACCACCAGCAGCGTCACACCGTAAATCATCGAACCGATGTAACCCGCGCTGGAAACCAGCATCTGCGAAAACATGCCACCCTGTGTGGTGTAAGTTTCGCCACTCGCGTTTGTCGCGATGCTCAAACTTTCGACTGTGTTTCCGGTTACTAAAGCGGCGAAAGCATGTCCGCCTTCATGTATAAAGGTAACGAAAAGACGGAACGGATAAGTGAGCACTTCGGCGAAGGGAATAAACCAAAGCAGAATCGACAGCACTGCTGCAGTCAGCAGAAAAGTAGCCTGGGGTCGCGCGTCTCGATGAATGCCGAGTTTGAAGTTTCTCATCGTGTCCTCAATTCCGTGGGCACGAGTGTAAACGATGATGAGAGAACGGAGGTTCCCGATTTCTGATTTCGGTGCCTCAAATGATCAGCTTTGCCGCCGGTAATCGCCAGACTTACCCCCACTCTTCAGTTCCAAACGCACGTCCGAAATCGTAATCGATTTGTCCAACGCTTTGCACATGTCGTAAATCGTCAGGGCAGCCACCGACACGGCAGTGAGCGCTTCCATCTCAACACCCGTCTGCGCGTTTGTGGAAACTTCGGATTCGAGATACACGCCAAAGTTTTCCAGGCACGCCCGCACGTCCACGTGAGTTAGCGGCAATGGATGGCAAAGCGGGATCAATTCCGCAGTTCGCTTGGCGGCCATGATTCCCGCCAGCCGCGCTGCTTCCAGGGGATCGCCTTTCGGCGTGCGATGTTCGTTGATGGCCGCAAGCGTTTCCGCCGACATCAGCACGCGGGCCGAGGCCACCGCATGTCGAGTGGTCGTCGCCTTATCACTGGTATCAACCATTTTGATGCGGCCTTCGTTATCGATGTGGGAAAGTTGATCCATAGTCCGACTAATCGAGGTATTACATTCTTATTACAATCCGGGCCGCGTCAACCTCACTATAATCGTGGCAGCAAAAGCGATCGCCCGGACAGTAATATTAATAGACTAAAGCGATGAGCATGCTTAGTCCAACCTTCGCGTCCAATGCGGAGCAGCCGCTGGCCTCGTTAGCCAGCGAATCCCTAGGGTGATCATTTATGTCAGCCTCCTTAGCGAACAAAAACAGCGCATCAATACATTCGTCAGATTACAGCGGCATCGAAGATCATTCAGGGCCTTTGCATTCGTTTCTCGAGTATTCCACGTCACTAATCTTTCCCGTTCTATTCGCTTTCAATCTCCACTGGGCAATCTCTTGTCTTCACGAACACAACTTACTCTGGCTGCTGGCGGTCGCTATTCCACTCGGCGTGATTGACACGCCAGTGGTTGGGCCAAGTTTGGTCAAACCTTTTCGCATGCATCATGTCTACCCGCGCGACATCTGCACGCACAATCTGGTTGAAACGGTTGGCAACGTTTGCATCCTCGCCTTTCCGCTCCTTTCAGTTTGTCTCTATTTGCTGTGGTTGCTGCCGGAATCGGGCCTGCTGGCGTTTGCTGTGATTTGTGTGGCGCTAACATCGGCCGCGACGGTCGCGACTAACCAGTTTCACAAGTGGGCGCATCAGGAAAAGGTTTCGGCTTTTGCTCGCTGGCTGCAACGGATGCGCCTGGTTTTGGAACCGTCGCATCACAAGCTGCATCATACCGAGCCTTTCAACAAGCACTACTGCATCACCAACGGCTGGCTCAATCCGCTTTTGAACAAGGTTAATTTCTTTCGCCGGTTGGAAGCCACGCTGGCGTTCTTTGGGATAAAAACTGCGAACTCGTACACAAGCACTAAGCGCCGACACTGAGGATCAAGCAGCTCACTGGGACCGCGGGCGTCTCGCCCGCCTTCGTGGAATGCCACATCGCTGAGTTGCCTGATTCAATTGTGCGTTGAGTGAACGCGTTGCTTGATGCGGGCGAGACGCCCGCGGTCCCAGTAAGTCGCAAGCTCGGCATCCTACCTTCGCTCACCGCGAACCAACACGTATTCCAACAAACCCATGGTGAAGCCGCGATAGACGGCGATGTCGAGCAGCAGACTAAGCCGGGCTAAGGCGAAGCCACGAATTTTGCTGATCGCGCGAATAGTCTCTGGCCGCATCTGCTCGAAGTAATAGCCGGGAATTACAGCCGCTCCCAGCTCGGTTATCTCGACCTTGTCAAAGCCCGCGCTGAGCATCTTCTCTTCATAGACCTTCGCCGGGTAAACATTTGCGCGTGGCACTTGCCACAACTTGCGCGCCGCCTCGGCAACTATCTTTTCAATCACATTGGTCGGGGGCCTTTTCATGATGAAGTCGGCCATCGCGATGACACCACCCGGCTGCAGCACGCGTCTGGCTTCTTGCAAGAATTTTTCGCGGGTGTCAAAGTGTTCGGGACCTTCGATACTCAACACGTGAGTGAAACTCCTATCAGGGAAGGGAATTTGTGTGGCAGTGCCGTGATGAAAGCGCACGCGTTCCTCAATGTGCGCTGCCTGTGCCCGCCGCCGGCTGTGCTCAATGTGTCCCCAGGTTACATCGAGACCGTCGATCGAGAGTGGCGCGAAGTTCTCAAATAAATAAATGTCCTGCGTGCCCATGCCGGGCGCGACATCCAACAGTTTGCTCTTTTCGTTGAGACCGAGAATCGTGCCCATCCGGTGCACCAGGTTTTCAGCGGCTTTGACGTAATCAGCGATACCCTCTTCCCAGAGTCCGAAGTTCAAATAACCGTCATGGTGATCGATATAGTTTTCAATCCCACCGCCGTAAAGGTTTTCCACCTTGCGTTCGTGCGCGCTCGCGCCCCACGTTTTGCGATCAGCTTCGCTCATTCAAATACCCATTACCTCGCTTTTCAGAAATACTTCAATCGGGAAGATGGACAATACGGACCTTTGTTCCTGCTTCGATAGCGCCCGTCCCTGGTGGGATAATTATGAGCGCCGTCGCTCTCACAAACCCAACGAAATCCGATGAGCCACCCCACTTCAAAGGCTCAGCAATCAATTCTGCATTTTCGTTGGTAGAAAGCCGCGCCGGCAGATAACTTTCGCGATCCTTCGCCGGTTTTATACTTTTGCTGAGCAGTGCCGTCCCAGCTTTCATTTCCATTTCTTCCGAACCTTGCATCGTTAATATCGCTACGCGCGCGAATAAATTAAAGGTGACTGACACAGAAACTGGATTTCCTGGCAGACCAAAAACCAGCGTGCCGTTTGGCAGTCGCGCGAACACCGTTGGCTTGCCGGGGCGCAACGCCACGCGCTCAAAGAAAATCTCCGCTCCCAGTTCTTGCAAAACAGTCTTAGTGAAATCATACCGGCCGACTGAAACACCGCCGGAAGTTATGATAATGTCGCTTAGTTCAGCGGCGCCAGCGATCTGTTGCTTCAGTTGTGCTATGTCGTCGCCGGCGAGCGGAAGGCGTTCGATCGTTGCGCCCGCGAGTACTGCATAAGTTGAGATGGAAAAATTGTTTGAGTCGCGAATCTGATCCTCGCCGGGTTGCTGGTCCACCTTAACCAGCTCGCTGCCAGTGGCCAGGATGGCAACACGCGGAAGCCTTCCGACTTTAACGCTCGCGTAACCAAAAGAAGCCAGCACGGCGACAGCGCTGGCATTAATCCTTTCGCCAGCGCGCAAAACAGTTTGGCCGGCTTTTATTTCGCTGCCTCGTTTGACGATTGATCGACCGAACGTGACGGGTTCAAGAATTTCAACTTCTGATCCACCATCAAGTTCGCGCGTGAGTTCAACCTGCTGCACGCTATCCGCACCGACCGGCACTGGCGCGCCGGTCATGATGCGCACAGCTTCGTGCCTCTTCAATTCGTTGTGCCAGCCGCGTCCGGCCGCCGACTCTCCAGCAATCTTTAGTTTCGCCGGAACTGTTAAGGTGTCAGCCGCGCGCACTGCATAGCCATCCATCTGTGAACGATCGAATGGCGGCAGGTCAGAATCGGCGATGATGTCTTCGGCCAAATAACGACCCAGAGCACTGGCTAGTCCAACCTTTTCAAACTCCAGCGCGCGAGTTTGGTCCTTAACAATTTGAATGGCGTTGGCTACGGTAATCATTTCAACTAGTAGTTTAGTCCGCAGCTTCGCAAGACGCGAGTTGGGCCCACATACCAGTATTCTTTACGAACCTCCGACATTCGACTGATGTGTCGTGACTTCTCGTGTCCATAATGTAAATGGGAATGAGTTGGCCGTTCCGCCGCAACAGCGGCGTCAAGCCGCCGCACTCCAAAAAAGCAAAGCGGTTGCGCTTCGTTTTACTGAAGAGCAACCGCTTTAAAGTGGCGGAGCCGACGGGACTCGAACCCGCGACCTCCGACGTGACAGGCCGGCGTTCTAACCAACTGAACTACGACTCCGCGAGAACAGAGGTCGGATTTCAGAGGTCAGATGTCAGCGTGCCATTCCGTGCTGACCTCTGATTTCTGACCTCTGGTCTCTGACCTGGTGGGCGCGGAGGGACTCGAACCCCCAACCTCTTCCTTGTAAGGGAAGCCGTCTACCATTGACATACGTGCCCGCGAGTTTCCATCCAAAGATCATGTCATCGCTAACTGCAATACGATGAGTCGTCATGCTAAGAGAAGCGCTGCAACACTGTCAAGGTGAGCTTCAATAGAGATCAGAGATCAGAGGTCAGAGGTCGGAGGTCAGAGGTCGGAGGTCAGAGATCAGAGATCAGAGGCAGAGGTCAGAGGTCAGAAGTCGGAGGTCAGAAGTCGGAGGTCAGAAGTCGGAGGTCAGAAGTCGGAGGTCGCAGGTCAGAGTCAGATCAGATGTCAGATGTCAGTTCAGACCCGAGGTCAGGCCTCAGATGTAACCGGACAACCTAGATGCGTGTTTGCCATCCTCTCCCCTTTGTCCTCTGAACTCTGATATCTGACCTCTGACCTCTGACCTCTGATCTCTGACCTCCGACCTCTGATCTCCGACCTCTGACCTCCGACCTCCGACCTCACTTAAACCGCATGATACGCATAGCGCGTGTCGGCAATCTCGGCAACAGCTTCGGCCACGAGTTGGCCA
>WNFC01010771.1_pt1 | contig 11893 bp, 10 predicted proteins | sample 5400541 | NCBI WGS metagenome assembly WNFC01 (sample SAMN13153342, study PRJNA577476) | soil metagenome | isolation source: 120 cm saprolite under Douglas fir tree site 2 hole 2 replicate 1 | place: USA:California | collected 2015-04-18 | reverse complement strand
ACGGCGCACTGGGAATAGTTGATGTTGGCGTGACCGCTCAGCGTGTTCGTGCCGAAGCTCACGCTGTCATGCACCATGGTCGCGCCCCAGAAATGCGCGTCGGTGGAGCCACCACCCGAGGTCTTGAGCTGTCCCTGGACGATGGTGATCCCAAACCATTGGAAGCCGCCCTGCACCGAGAGGCTGCCGTCGATCAGCAGGATGCCCTGCCCCTGGACACCGTCGATGGTGGCATCGCCCGTGATGTGCACGATCGGGAAATAGTTCCCGCACGGCAGCGCCGGGTTCACCCCGTCGCCCCAGTTGGTCTGCACCGAGATGTCGCACTGGCCGCTGGCGTCCAGGACCGGGCCGATCGAGTTCGAAAAGTTCTGCCCGGCGAGCGTCTGGTTCGCCATGGCCGAGAGCTGCGTGTAGTTGATGCTACCGAACTTGGTGAACGTCGAATCGGTCACCGTCGAGTCGATCAGGATCGGCGGGCTTCCCGTCACCGCCGCGCTACCGGAGGTGGACACCGTGGTGCCCTTGTCCGAGCGCACGCCCGCCAGCGCGGGGCCCGGCGGACCGCAGGTCAGCCATCCCGGCGGAACGTGGTCGTTCCCGTCCACCGTCGCCTGGCCCGCCAGCTGATCGCTGTTGCCGGTCGTGAGGGACGCCTGGATGTCGACCTGCAGCGGCTTGATACGCGTCAGGACGCCGAGGCGTTGATTGAAGCCCCCGCCCTGCAGCCGGTTGGCGCGGCTCATGGTGTCGCGCCCGGTCACGTCGAACAGGTAGAGGTTGTCGGCCAGCTTGTACACGGACCCGTTGAAGGAGCCGGTGTTGCTGGCCGCCTGCGTCCACTGGATCGTGGCCGCCGAATCCTGCGGGTACGCCCGCCGGCCGTTGAACGTCGTGGTATTCCAGGTACGGATCAGCTCCGAGGCGCCGGCTTCGGCGACCCCGAACGACTGCTGCTGAAAGCGCGAGCTTTCGGCCATGCGCTGCTCCTGAGTGCCGGAGAACAATGCCCCGGCCACCAGAGCGCCCACGATCACCATCGCCACGATCGCCAGCGCCAGCGCCATACCACGCTCGTCCCGCAAGACCTGCTTCATACAGAGCTCCTTCATGAGGTCAGGCGCCTGCCTACCAGCGCCGGTTGTTCCGCAACGCGACCCGAGTCACGATGCTGTCCACCTGATTCATCTGCCGCCCGTCGGCCAGCCGGATCGGTTGGGCGGTCTGCCCGCGCACCCGGATCTCGATCTGCGCCACGTTCGCCGGCACCGCCGTCACTGCACCGGCGGCGTCGAAGTAGCTGAGCGTCATCCCGTTGGCGCCGATGAGCGGCCCCACCAGCGGTTGCAGCCCGCCGGCGTTTCGCAAACCCAGATACCACTCCCCGTCCGCGGCCTGATAGACCCGATACGTATCGACCTCGAAGGCCCAGACCGGCGCCCCCAGCGGAATCGCCCCGGGCAGATTCTGCTTGGGAAGCAGGAATGGCTTGAGATTGGTGGTCAATTTCGTGCCGGGCCGGAGATCCCCGACGCAGGCCGCGGCCACGGTGGCGGTCAGATCGCCGCTCACCCAGCCATCGTCGTTCCGCGTGCCCGCGTTGCCCTCGTAGTAAATGAGCAGTGAGTCCGTGGCAGGGGTGAACGCCCGCGACCCGAACGTCAGCGCGTTGCGCACGGTCACGCCCCGGCCCCCCAAGGCTCCGCCCAGGATCGGCGTATCGCAGATAACCGCGAACACGCGCATCGCCCGGATCTTGATCGAGTCGGGCCCCATGGCGTAGATGTCGCCATCGCTCGCGTTCAGGACCCGGAACTCCGCAGGCAGGATCGTCACGGCCGCACGGATGTTCTGCTGCAGGTCGATCTTCTGGGTCTGCGCCTGATAGATGCGCTGGTCGCTCACCAGGACCTGGTAGACCGCGGCGGAGATCATACCCAGCAGCACCAGCGCGACCATCAACTCGATGAGGCTGAACCCCCGGCGTGTTAGATGATGCATGAGATCTCCGTTTCCGAAATTTCGGAACGCCATCTGCCACGCTCCGTCTGATACTTGCTCGTCATGATCACCTGCCAGGTGCTGTTCCCCCGATTCACGAACTGCCAGCTGAGGGAATCGACCGGCACACCGCCGCGCATCAAGACATCGGTCCCCGTCGCCTGATTGGTGCAGGCGGTGGAGCGCAGCATCTCGAGCCGGCGCTGGGAGAACGCCACCTGCACGCCCGAACGGTGGCCCCTCCCGATCATCCGGGTCACGAGGGCCGCCGACCCCACGAGCCCCAAGAGGCCGACGGTGAGCACCAGCACGGCGATGATGACCTCGACCAGCGTGAATCCCTGCTCCTGCTTCACGTTCGGTTTCATTACCGCACCACCCTGCCGAGAGTATTGATCACGAGCGAGTCCGTGTTCCCCGCCACGTTGCCGGTGAACCACACGACCGTGTTCGCATTGTCCATGCTCAGCCCGCGCGGGTCGTACTGCACCGAATCCCGCGTGTACGTCATGGTCGTACTGAACCGAGCCCCGACGTTGTCCATCATGGCGATGGTGTCGACCGTGCCGGCCCCCGGCTTGAGCCGCGGGCAGGCCGTCACCCACGCCTGGCTCGCCGCTCCACCGGCGAAGTGGAGCACCGCCTTGCAGCCGCGCTGCGCCGCGGCGGCCCGAGCCTCCGCTGCGAACGTGCCGATGCTGACCCGCGCCGACCGCACGCTGGTTTTGTCGAGCGCGGTCCGGATCTTCGGGAAGGTCATCATGGCTACGGCGCCGATGATCACGATCACGATGAGCAACTCCACCGCTGAAAAGCCGCTTCGATTCATGAGGTGCCCCCAGTTCGGGAGATGCCAAAGCAGGTCCCATGCCGCGATGTAACATATTGTCACGATGTGACTTACGGTGAACAACAGGAGGGCGGGACTACTGCAAACATCCGCACAAGTGCAAATTGCTGCACTAATCGACGCCGTACCGATCCATCTTGTAGAACAGCGTTCGGAGGCTCACCCCCAGCCGCTTGGCGGCTTCTCGACGGTTGCCCCCCGCGGCCCCAAGGGCGGCGGCGATGGCCTCGCGCTCCGCGACTTCGACGGCCTCTCGGAGCGTGCCGCCCTCGAACCCCGGACTTGCGTCCGGGGTTAGTGCTGACCCCGGGCGCAAGCCCGGCGTGGGCCGGAAATCCGACGGCTCTAGAACGTCTTTGTCACTGAGCACCGCCGCCCGCTCGATCGCGTGCTCGAGCGAGCGTACGTTACCCGGCCACGCTTGCTCGCCCAGCCATTGGAGCGCCGCATCGCTCAAGGTCACGCGCCGGCCCAGCCGACCGGCGAGCCGCGCCGCGAAATGGCGAGCCAGGGGCGCGACGTCCTCCCGCCGCCCGGCGAGGGGGGGCAGGTGAATCGCTACCACGTGCAGCCGGTCGAGTAGGTCGGGCCGGAACCGGCCCGCCGCCGCCTCGGCCGCAAGATCCTTGGCCGTAGCGGCGAGCAGACGCACGTCGATCCGCCGGATCTTCTGGTCCCCCACCCTTCGGATCTCGCTCTCCTGCAGCACCCGCAACAGCTTCGCCTGCAGCGGCTGCGGCAGCTCTCCGATCTCATCCAGCAGAAGCGTGCCCCCGTCGGCCTGCTCGAACAGGCCGGGGCGGTCCCCGGCGGCGCCGGTGAACGCCCCTTTCACATAGCCGAACAGCTCCGACTCGAGCAGCGTCTCGGGGATCGCGGCGCAGTTGACCGCGACAAAGGGGCCGGCGGCCCGGGGACTGGCACGATGGATCGCCTGGGCGATGACCTCTTTGCCGGTGCCGCGCTCCCCGGTGATGAGCACCGTCGTCGGGTGCCCCGCCACGCGCCCCACGACCTCGAGGGCCTGCCTCATGGCCGGGCTCTCTGCGATCAACGCCCGGGCGGTCGGCGTGCTGTCCAGCTGTGCTCTTAGTGTCGCGATGGTGTTGCCGAGCCGCTCGCGCTCCTCGGCCTTACGCAGCGTGAGGACGACCTCGTCCGGGCGGAACGGTTTGGGCACGTAGTCGTAGGCGCCCTCCTTCATGGCGGCGAGCGCCGCCTCCTCGCCGCCGTAGGCGCTCATCATGATGACCAGGGCGGTGCCGCCCCGTTTCTTGTACTGGCGCAGGAACGCCAGCCCGTCCATGTCCGGCATCCGCACGTCGCACAGCACGAGGTCGAACGACTCGGCGAGGGCGCGCTCCAGCGCTCGAGTACCGTTACCCTCGGCCGCCACGTCGTAACCGGCGTCCGCCAGCAACAGGCCGAGCGATTGGCGGAGACCGGGCTCATCGTCCACTACCAGGACCCGGCTCATGTCGCCTCGGGGAAGAACATCTTGAACGCCGCCCCCCCTTCTCGCGCCGTATCCACCCACACCACCCCTCCCATGTCGTGCACAGCGCGGGCGACGATGGCCAGGCCGAGGCCCGTTCCGCGACCCGGCTCCTTCGTCGTGTAGAACGGGTCGAAGACCTTCTGACGGTCCTCGGGGGGGACTCCGGGACCCGAATCCGCGACGTACAGCAGCACGCCCCGCTGGCCGGCCGCGAAGTCGGTGCGCGCGGGGCGAGTTTCGGGGCGACGGGGGAATGTGGCCCGCTCGGGATCGTTCTCCCGCTTAGGCGCCGCGCGCCGCGATTCGTAGGCCCAGGCCCGCACGCCCAGGATCACGATCCCGCCGGGCGCGGCGTCCACCGCGTTGAGCATCAGGTTGACGATGGCTTGCTCGAGCAAATGGGCCCGCCCCAGCATGCGTGGGACGGTAGGGACCAGCTCGAGGGTCGCGCGCACGGGTTTCAAGGCTCCCTGCGCCTGGAGCAGTCCATACGCGCCCTGCGCCACAACGGCGGCGTCGAGGGGCGCCAGCGCCTCTTCCTGGGGTCGCGCATAGTCGAGCAGCCCGCGCACGATGCGGTCGAGGCGCTCGAGCTCGCGGGTCACGCCGGTGACCACTTCGGGGTCGGCCCCCCGGCGCCGCAGCACTTCGACGTAGGTGCCGATCGCGCCCAGCGGGTTGCCCACCTCGTGGGCGATCCCGGCCGCGAGCCGACCGATGCTGGCGAGCTTCTCCGAGCGCACCAGTTGTCCCTGGGCGTCGAGCAGGTGATCGGTCATGCGGTTGAGCCGCTCGGCGAGGGTGGCGAAGTCGCGCGTCTCCGCCTCGGGGGCGCGCCGCCCCAGGTCGCCGTCCGCCACCGCGTCGGCGGTGGCGACCACACGCTCCAGCGGCCACAGGACCAGCCGGTTCACGAGGTAGCGCCCGAACACGATGAACACGCCGACTTCCAGCGCGATCATGAGCATCACCAGCACGAACGTCCGCTCCGGGGCAAAACTGGTGGCGAGCAGCAAGGTGGCTACGCCCACCAGCAGGGCGGCAGCGGCGAGGAACGACAGGTAGAACAGCAGCTCAGTCCGGAGGGCGGGCTTGGCCGGCATGGCGCTGGAATAGGCATAAAAACGAAGCGGCGGGGAAGTCCCCGCCGCTCGTCAGTTGCACCGCAAGGCCGCCGCTTACTTGCAGGCGGGCGCGCCTTCCGTGGTCGCGATACCCAGCGGATCCGCGGCCTCGTTGATGTAGATCGAGCACGTCACCAGCGCGGTACCGACCAGGTTGTTGTTGGTGATCGACGCGTTCCAACCACCGCCAGCGACCGTCGGGCCGGTCAGGTTGTTGCCGGTCGTGGGACACCAATTGACCTGGCCGGCCACAGGCGCCGGACAGGTGCCGCCGACCTTGCTGGTCACGTTGGTGCTGTACTTGACAGAGTCGGCGAAGAACGCCTCTTCCGCCGTCACCAGGTTGCGCAGATCCGACTTCATCGACGCGATGTAAGCTTTGCCCTTGGTGTTGGCGAACTTCGGGATCGCGATCGCGGCCAGAATGCCGATAATCACGACCACGATCAACAGCTCAATGAGCGTGAAACCCTTGCGGTTCATGACTGCTCCCCCTATGGGATGTTATTGAGACGGGGTCCAGTTCACCCCCACTGCTCCCCGGTGCTCGCAAGCGTCATGCCCCCTCGGGAAACTTTTGCAACACATTGTAGGACAACCGATTACGGTAACTGGCCTGGGGTCGCCCGTGCAGCGCCGTGCGGGTTTTCGCCGTAATGTGGCTTTTTGCAAACGCGCCGAGGCGCTGACTGCGTTGCCTTACGAAACGAAGCGGCGGGGGAGGTCCCCCCGCCGCTCGTCAGTTGCAGCGCAAGGCCGCCGCTTACTTGCAGGCGGGCGCGCCTTCCGTGTTCGCGATACCCAGCGGATCCGCGGCTTCGTTGATGTAGATCGAGCACGTCACCAGCGCGGTACCGACCAGGTTGTTGTTGGTGATCGACGCGTCCCAGCCGCCACCCGCGGCGTTGAGAGTGGTGACGTTGTTGCCTGTCGTGGGACACCAATTGACCTGGCCGGCCACAGGCGCCGGACAGGTGCCGCCGACCTTGCTGGTCACGTTGGTGCTGTACTTGACGGAGTCGGCGAAGAACGCCTCTTCCGCCGTCACCAGGTTGCGAAGGTCCGACTTCATTGATGCGATGTAGGCCTTCCCCTTGGTGTTGGCGAACTTCGGGATCGCGATCGCGGCCAGAATGCCGATAATCACGACCACGATCAACAGCTCAATGAGCGTAAAACCCTTGCGATTCATCTGACCTTACCCCCGTTGGAGTCGATCAATGTCGATCCGAGGATGCGTGAAGCGGATTTGTCCCCCGGAAAGGTGAAGCAAGCCCTGTGCCCTGCGTCACTCAAGTCAGTGTAACACGTTTCAGCACAATGTGTTATATACGCAAGTGCCGGACTGAAACGCACCTGGAGATACCCGCGCAGGTGGGGTGTTTTGCAAGTGCCCGGGCCGACCGCAACGCCCTGCCCCGTCTCAATCAGCGCGGCGGCAGCTGGGCCGCCCGTGCCAGCAGGGAGTCCGCCGCCTCCGGATAGCCGTGCGCCCGAGCCACCGCCGCCTCGCTCCGGTAGTATCCCGAGCACCCCCCGTGACACAGCCGCTCTAGGCCGGTGAGCAGCGAATCGGCTGCGCGCACGTCCCCCGCGGCAAACGCGGCGACGGACCCGGTCACGTAGGTGCCAGCGTCGCGCTGGTACAGACGCGCCGCGACTCGCGCCGCATCGAGCGCCAGAGCAGGTTGGCGTCGGTCGAGGAACAAGCCGATCATCCGTTTATGTCCGACATAGGAGCGCGGGGAATCGCGTAAGACACTACGCGTGACGTGAGCGTCGTCGCGCCACACAGACACGCGCAGCGCAGTGCGGAAGCCACCCAGCACGACGAGGGCGGCGACGACGGGCCGCAGCGCTGCGCGCGGCAGCCGTCCGAGCCATGCAGCCGCGGCGATGACCAGACCCACCGAGGGAAGGTAGAGCGTCCGTTCGGCGAGATAGAAGCCCGCGGGATACAGGAGGTTGGCCACCGGGAGCAGCGCGATCCCGATCCAGCCGAGTCCGAACGCCTCGAGCTTCCGCCCGCCCTTCCAGGCGAGCCACAACAGCGCCCCCCAGATCAGCGCGCACGCGAGGCCCGCCAGGAACCGCGGGTCGAGCGGGGTGGTGACCACCGTCCGCTCGGCGGGCGAGTAGTCCACCCGCAGTGTGAGCGGAAAAACGAGCAGCCGCGCGACGTCCGCCAGGCCGTACAGCGCCGTGAGGCGCACCGTGAGGGGGGACTCGCCGACGAACATCGGGGCGATGCTTTCGTACGCCGCGAACGGGTGCCGCACGACGGCCCGTGCGACGGCGTAGGCGCCGCCCACCAACAGCCAGCTCGCGAGGAACACCACCACGCGCCGCCGCTCCGGTCGCGCCAGGCCGAGCAGCCACGCCCAGACGATGAGGGCAGGGGCGACGGCCGCATTCTCCTTGGAGAGGAGGCCGAGGCCGAGCGCCGCAGCGCTCCAGCCGACGCTCTCACGCACGACAGCTGCGTACACGGCGAGCACCGTGAACAGCGCCGCCATGAGCTCGGCGCGGCCGACGACGTTCGCCACCGCCTCCACATGCAGGGGATGCACGGCGAACAGCAAGCCCGCGACGAGCGCACCCGCATCGTCCGTCCAGCGCCGTGCCAGGGCGGCGACCGCCACCGCGACGCCGGCGTGCCACAGCAGATTGACGCCGTGAAACCACGCGGTCCCATCTATGAGGTGATCCAGCGCGAAGCTCGCAATCACGAGCGGCCGGTACATGTGGCCGCCCAGGTCCGCGGACCAATACGGCGCCGCGAACGCGCGCCACATCCCTGCGGGGTCGGCGACCAGCGGATTGAGCACGATGATGGGGAGATCGTCCACCGCGAAGCGGTTCCACAGGGCTCCGAGATAGACCACCACGGCGCAGGCGGCCACCACGGCGTACAGGCGCCTAGGACGGCCGGCCGCGCGTTCCAGCGGCGGCGTCACCTCAGCGGAGCTGTGCACGGTACCAGGCGGCGTCCCACGGGACCCGATCGCCCGCCGAGTCGGCGAGCGCCACCGCGCGGGCGCGCTGGCCGCGACGCAGCAGGAGCAGGAACTGCGCGCGCATGGCGATCGGCTCGAACGCGAGCCGCCGCCGCGCTCGCTCCACCAGCGGCCGGGCGCCCGCGGTATCGGACAGGCCCAGCAGGAACAGTGCGCGGGCCGCGTCGAGGTGTGGGTCACCGTCGAACAGGGAATCGGCCCGGGCGTATTCATGGCGGGCCGCGGTCGTGTCGCCCAGTCCGGCCAGCACCGCCGCCGCCGACCAGTGCCCCCAGTAGGATTCGGGATGGTCCGCTAGCAGCGTGAGCAGAAAGGTGCGGTTGTCGCGCCACACGGGCAGGCGCGTGACCGTTCTCCCGGCGAGCCCGAGCAGCAACGCGGCGGCCGCGAGCCCCACGCGCGGCGGGGGCCACCGCGTCAGCGCCCATTGCACCGCCAAGCCCGCGAGCGCCGCTACGAGCAGGACCGGCAGGTAGAGCGTACGCTCCGCGAGCACGATCCCGGACGGGAACAGCAGATTCGACGTCGGGAGGTACGTGGTGGCGGACGCCCAGGCAGCGAACGTCAGCGTCGGCGCGGTTCGCCTGACCCACCAGCCGCCCGCGAGCGTCACGGCGACGATCAGCGCCCCGCCCAGCGCAGCCAGCGAGATGCCGGTGTGCGCGGGAATCACTTGTGGGCTGTAGTCGGCGGAGAGGTGCAGCGGCCACGCCAACAGCCCGGCGGCCCGCAGCACGGCGGGCAGGGCGATGTCCAAACGCTGCGCCGTCCCCGCGTCGAGGAACACGGGCGCTATGTCGTGGGTCGCGCTGCGACCGATCGCATACCAGGCGGCGAGGAACGCGGCCGTCACGATTCCCAGGGCGACATACAGTTTCCGGGGATAGGCCGGCTGCTCGCCGCGCCGCAGCCAGCGATCGAGCACGATCAAGACACCACTGGCGACACCCTGCTCCTTGCTCAGCATGGCCGCCGCCGCGCACGCCACCGCTGCCGCCCACCAACCACGTCGGGCGCACAGCACCGCCCCGAGCATGCCGACGGCTGCGAGCACCTCCGCCCTGCCCACGAGGCCCGCCACGGCCTCGACGTGCACCGGGTGCAGGGCGAACACCAGTCCCCCGGCGGCGGCGGCCGTGGTCGAGAGCGTCCGGGCCAGGAGGAGAACGACCAGCACGGACGCGAGCCCGTGCCACAGCGCGTTCGCCAGATGCAGCCACCCCGCCCGGCTCCCACTCACCGTCCAGTCGACCGCATAGCTCAGGATGGTGAGCGGCCGATAAAACTCTCCGACCCAATACGGCTGATCGAATGCGCGCAGGGCTTCGGGCACCGAATGCGCGCGGGGGTTCGCCGCGATGACGGCGCGGTCGTCCTCGACAAACCCGAACCGTGCCGCCAGGTGATCTTCTTGCCCTCGGCGTACGTCCGGCCACTGTACGAGATGGGCAGCTCCCAGATCCGCGCGCCCGCCTGCGCCAGGCGCGCCGTCAGCTCGACCTCGATCCCGAACCGCTCCGCCGTGAGCGGCAGCCGTTTCAGCAAGTCCGCGCGGACCATCTTGTAGCACGTCTCCATGTCCGTGAGGTTCAGATTGGTGAACATGTTGGAGACGAGCGTTAGGAAGTTGTTGCCGACGGCGTGCCAGAAGAACAACACGCGGTGTGGGCCGCCCTGGAAGCGCGAGCCGTACACGGCGTCGGCCCGGCCCTCCTTGATTGGCGCCAGTAACCGGGGAAGCTCCATGGGGTCGTACTCGAGATCGGCGTCCTGGGCCACGATTACGCCGCCGGTCGCCGCGGCGATCCCCGTCCTGAGCGCCGCCCCCTTGCCGCGGTTCTTCGCGTGGTGCAGCACCTGCTGCACGAGTCCCGAGGCCGCCAGCCCATCGAGGATGGCGCCGGTGCCGTCGGTGGACGCGTCGTTCACGGCGATCACCTCGAGCCGCAGCGGGACTTCCTTGAGCTGCCGCAATGCGGCTTCGATCGTCGCCGCCTCGTTGTACGCCGGCACGACGACCGATAGCAGGACGTCGTCGGTCGGTCGCTGTCGCGACATCATGCCGGCACCTGGCCGATTGCGATGAGCGACTGGCCGATGCGCCAGGGGAGCAGCCGCTCCAGCCGAAACAGCGGTACCAGTGCTTCATACCACCGCAGCGCCCCGGTGGGAATGATCCGGCGGCGCAGCACGCGACCCGCGACCCACCACCCGGGGACGCCAGCGAGGTTGAAGTACTCGAGATGGCGCAGGCGAAAGCCCGCCGCCCGGAGCTTCTCCGACAGCTCGGCGGGGACATACCGACGGAAGTGTCCCAGCGCTTCGTCCAGGGTGCCGTACAGCGCGCGCAGCGATGGGACGAGCAGCACGAGTCGACCGCCCGGCTGGAGCAGGTCGTGTATCGCGCGCAGCGAGGCGCGATCGTCTTCGATGTGCTCCAGCACGTTCAGGCACACCACCGTATCGAGCCGCTCGACCTTGAGCCCGGGGCTCACGGCGGGTAGCCGCAGCTCGGTGACCAACACCTGCCGCCGGTCCGCGAACCGCTCGCGCAGGCGGCCGAGGTAATACGGTTCCGTGTCGGTGAGCACCACTCGTTCGCGGTCCGCGAAAAAGGCGGACATGTTGCCGATGCCGGCCCCAATCTCGAGCACGCGGCGCCCCACCCAGGGACGCAGCCGGTCGAACATCCAACGGTTGTAGCGGGGGGCGGCGGCCATGCGCTCCAGGGTCGCGGCCCCGACCTGATCCGCCGCCTCAACCGGGCGGGACATCACCTTCGTAGCGGCTCAGCTTGCGATATAAGGTGGAGGGATCGATGCCGAGCACCTCGGCCGCGCGGGTCTTGTTGCCCCCTTCGCTCTGCAGCACCCAGGTGATGTAGGCGCGCTCGATCACGTCGAGCGTGGGGTTGGCGTGCGGTCGCTCGGCGACCAGCGGCTCGGCGCGGCGCTCCGTCAGCTTGTCGGGCAGCGCGGCGAGATCGATCGTCGTCGCCTTGGAGAGCACGACGGCCCGCTCGAGCGCGTTCTCGAGCTCGCGCACGTTGCCGGGCCAGTCGTAGGCGAGCAGCGCGCCTTTCGCGTCTTCGGCGAGCGCCTTCGGCTGCTCACCCCGCTCCTTGGCGATGCGGGCCAGGAACTCCTCCCACAGGATCTGGATGTCGTCGCGGCGGTCGCGCAGCGGCGGCAGGTGGATGGCGATCACGTTCAGCCGGTAGTACAGGTCGGTGCGGAAGCGGCCGCGCTTGATGTCCTCCTCCAAGTCGCGGTTGGTGGCGGCCACGACGCGCACGTCCACCGGAATCGGCTCGGTGCCGCCCACGGGAATCGCTTCCCGCTCTTGCAGCACGCGCAGCAGCTTCACCTGTGTGGCGGGCGACATTTCGCCGATCTCGTCCAGG
>WNFC01009711.1_pt1 | contig 11893 bp, 8 predicted proteins | sample 5400541 | NCBI WGS metagenome assembly WNFC01 (sample SAMN13153342, study PRJNA577476) | soil metagenome | isolation source: 120 cm saprolite under Douglas fir tree site 2 hole 2 replicate 1 | place: USA:California | collected 2015-04-18 | reverse complement strand
CATGGCCGCTCGTGTGGGACCGCCGCTACGTCCTCGCAGTGCAATTCGAACCGGGACCAGACGTCGACCACCAGGACCTCGCCGGCGCGGTACACGCGCAGGCTCGAGCGGATAGCGGGACCGCGTGCGCTCCTTTTGGCGTTGGGGACGCGACGACTGCGCAGCCGGTGTTGCCGCTGCGGCGTCTGGTATATGACCGCACCGACCGCACGGCGCGCGAGCTTGCCGAGCGACTGGTCGCCCGTCGGGTGTTGGGCGCCGATGTGCCGGCATGGGGACTCGCACCCGCTGACTTTGCTGCGGCACTCCGCGCCAATACCGCCTGGGCTTACGTCTCGGTCGTGCCGTCTACCTCGGCTTGTGTAAGTGTCGCCGGCGAAACACATGTCCAGGCGTTGATCGACATCCGCCGTTTCGCCATCGTGCGCCGTGGCATCCCGCCGCTCCTACTCGACGCCGACGGCGCCCTCCGTTTGGTGCCGCGATGAGCTTTCGCAGCCGCCTGCTGCTCGCCTTCGTCGCTGTCGTGCTGGGACCCCTCGTCGTCTTCGGTCTCGGCATCCGGCGCGGCATCGCGAGCCGCCTCACCACTCAATACGAGGCCAGAGTCGCGGCTCTGACGGACGTGATCCGCGCCGATCTACAGCGCCAGAGCACCGACCTCGCCGGCAGGCTGCGGGCGCTGCGCGACGCGGCGCTCGCCGACAACCGGCTCCGCGTGGCGATCCTCCAAGGCGAGCAGCCCTACTTGCTCGACTACGCGGGGAACGCGATGCGCCTGATGGGACTGTCCATGCTGCAGCTCCAGGACGGCGACGGCCGTATCCTGAGCTCCGGGCATTTCCGCAACGAGTTCGACCGTCTCGAGCCGACGTTGCCGCGCCTGCTCGCCGTCGCGCCGGCCGGAATGGCGCTGGTGCGGGCTCGCACGGCGGAGGCGCCGTTCCTGGCGCTGGCCCGGGTGGACTCTTTGCGTCTGAGCGGCCGGCCGTTCACCCTCGTCGGCGGAGTGACGGTGGACTCGGCGTTCTTGGCGCACCTTGCGCCAGACTCGAGTCTCGTCGTGTCGCTCGACACCCTGGACCAGGCCGCGAGCACCAGCGGCGTGATCGACTCCCTGGTTGTCCCAGCCGTCTCAGCGGACTCTGCCCGGCTCGTCTCGGCGCGGATTGTCGTGGCCCACTCGCTCGCCGGCCTCGATGCCCTGCGCCACGACGTGGACCGCTGGTTTGTCGCCGCTCTCGCCCTCACGGGCGCAATCGCTCTGCTGCTCGGCGGCTGGCTCTCGCTGAGCATCAGTAGGCCGTTGACAGTGCTCGCGGAGCGGACCGCGCGGATCGACATGGACCAGCTCGACGTCGAGTTCTCGAGCGACCGGGCCGACGAGATCGGCGCGTTGACGCGGCTGCTCGGGGCCATGACGGAGCGGCTGCGCGCCGGGGCGGCTCGATTGCGCGATGCCGAGCGCCGCGTCGCCATGGGTGACCTCGCGCGGCAGGTGAACCATGACATCAAGAACGGGCTGATCCCCATCCGCAACGTGTTTCGGCATCTCACCCAGGTAGCCCGCGAGCGGCCGGAGCGGCTCGGCGCGGTTTTCGCGGAGCGGCAGGGAACGGTGGAGTCGAGCGTCGGCTATTTGGAGGGTCTGGCCGGCAATTACGCGCGGCTGTACCCTGAGCCGGCGTCGGGAGCCTGCGACGTCAACGCCCTCGTGACCGAATTGGTAAGCCGGCTCGGCACCTCCGAACCGGCAGTAGTGCGGCTCGAGCTTGCCGACGCCCTCCCCGCCGTGCATACCGATCCGCTGGTGCTGCGACGTATGCTTGAGAACCTGGTGGGGAACGCGCTCGACGCCCTCGAGGGCCCTCCGGGAAGCGTCACCATCTCCACAGCAGGGGTCGCGGCCGACGGTCGGCCGGCGGTCCGCATCACCGTCGCCGACACGGGGAAAGGGATGACGAAGGAACAGCTCGAGAAGGCGTTCGAGGGTTTCTACACGACCAAGCCGGGCGGTAGCGGACTCGGGTTGTCCATCGTGCGGCGCCTGGTCCTGGATGCCGGCGGCAGTCTGCGGGTGGAGACCAAGCCCGGCGCGGGATCGACGTTCATCGTAGAACTGCCGACCGCATGACCACCGTCCTGGTCGTCGACGATGTCGCCGCTCTGGCCGAGCAATACGCCTACGACCTGAAGCGGGTCGGAGGCTATGAGACGCTCGTCGCCGCGAGCGGCCGCGAGGCGCTCGACGTCCTGGAACGCGAGGCGGTAGACTGCGTCATCCTCGACCTGGAGATGCCGGGCATGGACGGGTTCGAGGTGCTGCGCGCCTTGGAGCGCCGCAGCCTCAAGGTGCCGGTCGTCGTCTACACGGGCACGGGCAGTTACGACCGTTGCATTCAGGCGATCCACCTCGGCGCCCATGGGTTCATCGACAAAGCCGAGTCGATGGAGCGAGTGGTCCGGGAGGTCGAGGGTGTGCTTGCGCGCGAGCGGCTCGCCGCGCAGGTGGCCGCTCTGCGGCGCGACCTGGGTACCGAGGCGTCACTCGTCGGGGCGAGCCCGGCAATGGCGAAGCTCACGGAGCGGGTCGCCCGGGTGGCGCCGGTCCCGAGTCCGGTGCTGATCGTAGGCGAAAGCGGCTCGGGCAAGGAGCTGGTAGCCCGCGAGGTGCACCGCCGCTCCGCTGCGGCGCGCGGGCCCTTCCTCGCCATCAACAGCGCGGCACTGCCGGCGGAGCTGGTGGAGAGCGAGTTGTTCGGGCATGAGCGCGGGGCATTCACCGGCGCCGCCACCACTCGCAAGGGCGCCTTCGAGGCGGCGGCTGGCGGGACGCTGTTCTTAGACGAGGTGGCCGACCTGCCGCTCGCCGCCCAGGCCAAGCTGCTGCGGGTGCTGGAACAGCGGCAGGTCACGCGCCTCGGTGGCAACCGCACGATCGCTGTGGATGCGCGCGTGCTCGCCGCCACGAACCGGGAGCTCGAGCAGGAGGTGGCGGCGGGTCGCTTCCGGGAAGACCTATTCTACCGCCTCAATGTCCATGTGCTGCAAGTGCCGCCGTTGCGCGAGCGGCTGTCCGACGTTCCCGCGCTCGTGGAGCATCTCCTCGCGACGACGTGTGCGCGGTTCGGCGTTCGGCCCAGGACGCTCGAGCCCGCGGCGCTCGAGCGCCTCATGGCCTACGAGTGGCGTCACAATAACGTACGGGAGTTGCGCAACGTCATCGAACGAATGATCATCGCCACCGACCGAGAAGTGCTGACCGCTGAGGATGTGCCCGGGGAGATCCGCGACCACGCCCCCGCGCGCCCGCGCACTGCGGACCGCTCACCGCGCACCTTCCAGGAGCTCAAGGCCGAGGCCGAGCGCCAGATCATCGTCACGGCCCTCGAGCGCCACGACTGGCACATCACCCGGACGGCGCAGGCGTTGGGGCTCGCCGATCACGCGAGTCTGCTCAAAATCATGCGGAGGCACGGCATCAGCCGGGACTGACAGCCCCCGCCGCGTGTCTGAGCGGACACGCACCGCTTGCGCGCCCGTGTTCGCGCGAACACGCTCACCCACCCCTAACTCCTTCAAGTCCTTGCTCTGACGGTTGATGGCTAACGGCTGACGGCTGGTATCAGACCTGCCTTCGAGATGGGCGTCGATACGTCCACGGCGCTCTCGCGCCCACCTCGGAGGAAGTCGTATGCGCTACCAGTTCACGCTCACCCAACCCGCCCGGCGCCGGGAAGCGCTCGGCATCACCTTGCTCGCGGTCTGCGCGGCGGGCACTGCGGTATTCGTCGCCTGCGGCGACCGCCGCTCCCGCGCCGCCGAGGCCAGGGAACCGGCGGCGCCCGTCGTTGCCCCGTCCAACGCGACCCCCGCGATCCCCCCTCCCTCGGAAGTCTCGCCAGTCGTGACGGGCCCCGTCTCCTACGAGCGTGCCGACTCGGCGTTCCGCCAGAACCACTTCAGCGAAGCGGTGAGCCTGTTCGCCGTCTACACGATGCGCAGGCCCGATAATCCATGGGGTCACTACATGCTCGGTCTGTCGGCGTGGAGGGCCGGCGACCGCGAGACCGCGGAGCAGGAGCTCCAAAAGACGATCGCGCTCGACTCCACGCACCTGAAGGCCCGGTTGAACTTGAGCCGCGTGCTGATCGAGACGGGCAGGGCGAAGCAGGCGCAGGATCAGCTGCAGGCCGTCCTGAGGCTCGACTCCACGTCCACCGCGGCGTACCGGCTAATCGGCCGGGCGCATAACGCGGTGGGCGAGACCGATGCCGCGATCGACGCCTACAAACACGCCATTCTGCTCGACAGCAACGACGTCTGGGCGATGAACAACCTGGCGCTGGTCTACTTGGAGCAGGGGCGCTTCGAGGACGCGGCCAAGCCACTGGCCCGCGCCGTGGAAGTCGACTCGAGCACGGTCCAGTTCCGCAACAACCTGGGGTTGGCACTCGAGCGCGCCGGCCATTACTCGGAGGCCGCGAAGGCCTTCGCGTCCGCCCTGGCGATCGACAGCAATTACGCCAAAGCGTCGGTCAGCCGGACGCGGGTCACCAGTCTCAAGGAAGACCCGAGGCTGCCTGGAGTGGACCTCGCGGCGCTTGCCAGGAGTTTCGCGCTGGAGGTCGAGACCTGGCGCAAATCGGCCGTGCGGCCAGGCAGCTGAGCACTTGGTTCACTGGCTCGCCTGCTGGACTACCCGCGTCATCGCTACTTGACGGTGACGCGGGTTTGCCGCTTCACAGAACTGCCTCGAATCGGGCTTCGGGCGGGATGGACGACGGGGACGACGGAGGGTAGTCTTGTGCCCTGACCTCCACCATTCCTTCCGAGGCGATGATGCACCCTCACGTATTTCTGCGCGCCACGCCCGTCTGCCTGGCTGGGGCCCTCCTGGCTCTGGTCGCATGCGGCTACGGCACGCCTACGCCGCCCTCTCCCGCGCCGGCGGCCCCGCCCCCCGAGAATGTCCTGACTCCGGCCGACCAGGCGGCCGGCTGGAAGCTGCTGTTCGATGGCAAGACCACTGCCGGGTGGCGCGGCTACCGGATGGACTCGATGCCGAGCGGCTGGCAGGTGGTGGAGGGGAGGCTGACGCGCGTCGCGAGCGCCGGGGATATCATGACCCGCGACAAGTATCGCAACTTCGAGCTTTCGCTCGAGTGGAACATTGCGCCGGGCGGCAACAGCGGGGTCTTCTACCGCGCTAGCGAGGACGACGATGCGATCTATTGGAGCGCGCCGGAGATGCAGGTGCTGGATGACTCCGGCCACGCCGACGGACGCTCGCGGCTCACCGCGGCGGGGTCGGACTACGGGTTATACCCGTCGCCCCCGGGGGTGGTGAAGCGCGCCGGGGAGTGGAACCGTTTCCGCATCGTAGTGCAAGGCAATCACGTCGAGCACTGGATGAACGGCGTGAAGGTGGTCGAATACGAGTTTGGCAGCCCGGACTGGGAGGCCCGGGTGAAGGCAAGCAAGTTCGCCCCGCACGCGCACTATGGGCGCAACGCGGAGGGCTACATCGGCCTGCAGGACCACGGCGACCGCGTGGCCTTCCGCAACATCAAGATCCGGGTGCTGCCGTGATCAAGACCAAGCTCTCGGTCATGATGTTCCTCCAGTATTTCGTCTGGGGCGCCTGGTTCGTGACGATGGGGACGTACCTGACACAGACGCTGCACTTCTCGGGGCAGCAGGTGGGCCTGGCGTATGGCGCCACGGCGATCGCAGCGCTGGTCTCGCCTTTCTTCATGGGGATCGTCGCCGACCGGTTCTTCGCCAGCGAGAAGCTGCTCGCGCTGCTGCACCTCGTGGGTGGGGTGGTGATGTGGTATGTCTCGACCCTGACGACCTTCGGGACGTTCTACCCCGTCCTGATTGTGTACGCGCTGTGCTACATGCCCACACTGTCGCTCACCAACGCGGTCGCCTTCCACCACGTGCAGGATCCCGTCAAGGAGTTCCCGATGATCCGCGTGCTGGGGACCATCGGGTGGATCGTGGCGGGGACGCTCATCGGCAAATGGCTCCACGCCGATGCGCTTGCCGTGCCGATGCGCGTCGCTGCGGTGGGGAGCCTGGCCCTGGGGCTGTTCTCTTTCGCGCTCCCCCACACGCCTCCAAAGGGGGCGGGGGCGCCCTTCAGTGTCCGCGACGCACTCGGGCTCGATGCGCTCGCGCTGCTCGGACGGCCGTCCTTCCTGATCTTCGTGCTCGGCTCGTTCGTGCTCTGCATCCCGCTGCAATTCTATTACACGTGGGCGAACAACTTCCTGCACGAGATCGGCGCACCGGATCCGGCGTTCATTCAGACCTTCGGGCAGTGGTCGGAGATTGGGTTCATGGTGCTGCTGCCGTTCGCGTTGAAGCGTTACGGCATCAAGGTGATCATGCTTACGGGCATGCTCGCCTGGGGGCTGCGTTACCTGGCGTTCGGGTACGGCAACGCCGGTCCGGGGATGTGGTTGATCTACGCCGGCATCCTGCTGCATGGCGTGTGCTACGATTTCTTCTTCGTGGCTGGCCAGATCTACACCGACGAGCAGGCCGGGCCGAAGATCCGCGCCGCCGCCCAGGGGTTCATCAACTTCGTCACGAATGGCGTGGGCTATTTCATCGGAGCGCTGGTCTCGGGCGCGGTGGTGGGCCATTTCACCTGTTCGGCGGCCGGCACGCCGGATCGGTGCGTCCCCGGGACGCATGACTGGCACGCCATCTGGCTGCACCCGGCGCTCGGCGCGCTCGCGGTGTTCGTAGTGTTCGCGCTATTGTTCCGTCCGCAGCGCCGAGCCATCGAGGGAACCCCGTAGGGAGAAACCGTAAGGGGGACAGCGTATGGGCAAGAAGCGTATCAGCCGCCGCAGGTTCGTCCGCGACACCGCCGCTGCGGCCGCTTTCACCATCGTGCCGCGGCACGTGCTGGGCCGCGGCTTTGTCGCGCCGAGCGACAAGCTCAACGTGGCCTGCATCGGCGTCGGTGGCATGGGCCGCAACGACGTCAAGGGCATGGAGGGTGAGAACATCTACGCCCTGTGCGACGTGGACTGGAACATGGCGCTCGACGGCTTCCAACACTACCCCAAGGCGAAGCGGTTCAAAGACTATCGCGAGATGTTCGATAAGGAGGCGAAGAACATCGACGCGGTCACGGTCTCCACCCCCGATCATTCCCACGCCGCGGCCGGAACGCTCGCCCTGAAGCTTGGCAAGCACACCTACGTTCAGAAGCCGCTCGCCCGGACTCTCGGGGAAGTGCGCGCCCTTGAGGCCGCCGCCAAGAAAGCCAAGGTCGCGACACAGATGGGCAACCAGGGCCACGCGCGCGAGGGCACGCGCGTCCTGCGTGAGCTGGTCGAAGCAGGCGCGATCGGGACAGTGAAGGAAGTGCGCTGCTGGACCAACCGTCCCTGGTGGCCCCAGGCGATCGAGCGGCCGCTCGAGGAGTTCTACGCCCCCGCCACCCTCGACTGGGACCTGTGGCTCGGCCCCGCGCCGCTGCGGCCCTACAACCCGGCCTACGCGCCGTTCAAATGGCGCGGCTGGTGGGATTTCGGCACCGGGACCCTGGGCGACATGGCCTGCCATATCATGGATGCCGCCTTCTGGACGCTCGACCTCGGGTTCCCTTCCCACGTCGAGCCCGAGTCCTCGCCGCTGTTCAAGGAAACCGCGCCGGCAGGCTCGCGCATCACGTTCACCTTCCCCGCCAAGGGCGCCCGGCCCGAGGTCAGGCTAGTCTGGAGTGACAACAGTCTCTACCCGGCTCGTCCGCACGAAGTGGCGGGCAATGAGGACGCGGCCTGGCCGCCCGATACGGGTGGAGGCCAGCTGTGGATCGGGACCGACGGCAAGTTGGTCGCGGGCACCTACGGCGACGAACCGACCCTGCTCGATCCTGCGAAGCAGGCCGAGGTGACGACCCATCCGCCGGCGAAGAAGTACCCGCGCTCCGCCGGCGTCTACGCAGAGTGGATCGCAGCCTGCAAAGGTGGGGCGCCGGCCAACTCGGCGTTCGACACCTACTCGGGGCCGTTTACCGAGATGGTGATGCTCGGCTGCCTCGCGGTGCGGATGGGGCGAACGCTCGAGGTCAACCCCGCGACGGGCCAGATCACGAACGTCCAGGTGCCCGCCGAGTTCATCACGCCGGCATACCGGCAGGGGTGGAGCCTGTAAGGCCGACTCTGATGGCGAGCGACATTCTGATCGAAGCTTGCGTCGACTCGGTCGAGTCGGCCATCGCGGCAGAGCAGGGCGGTGCGCACCGGCTGGAGCTGTGCGACAACCTGGTCGAAGGCGGTACCACGCCCAGCGCCGGCACGATCGCCGAGTGCCGGAGGCGCGTGTCGATCCCGCTCTACGTGATGATCCGGCCGCGCGGCGGCGACTTTCTGTACTCGGATGTCGAGCTCGAGGTGATGCGGCGGGACATCCAGCACGCGACCCAGCTCGGCGCGGACGGCGTGGTGCTCGGGCTCCTCCAGCCCAACGGCACCGTGGACGCCGTGCGCACCGCAGCGCTGGCGCGGGCCGCTCGTCCCCTGGACGTGACCTTCCACCGCGCGATCGACGTGGCGCGCGACCCCGAGGAAGCACTGGAGGCGTTGATCGCCGTTGGGGTGGACCGCGTGCTCACCTCCGGCCAGGCAGCGACAGCGCTGAAGGGCGCGGGCGTGATCGCCCGGCTGGTGCGGCAGGCGGCGGGGCGCATCGTGATCCTCGCCGGCAGCGGGATCGACGAGAAAAACGCGCTCGCCGTTGTGAAGCGCACCGGCGTTCGGGAAGTGCATGTGCGCGGCACGTCGCGCCGGAAGAGCGGCATGAAGTATCGCAGCCACCGTGTCGTGTTCCGCTCCCCGCAGAAGCCGGACGATTACGTGCTCGAGGTGACCGACGAGGCGCGGATCAGGAAGATCGTGAGGCGACTCGGGGGCTGATTGTCCCCATCGCACAGGCGATCCCCACCAGTCGCGGTGACGCAATAGTCGCACATGCCTGAGCTCCCCGATATCGAGCTGTATCTCTCCGCCTTGAGGCCGCTAATCCTCGAGCGTCCGCTCGAGAGCGTACGGATTGCGAGCCCCTTTCTGCTCCGCAGCGTTGAGCCTCCCGTCGTTGCGCTGTCGGGCCGCAAGGTGCAGACCCTCCGCCGCATCGGCAAGCGCCTCGTGTTTGGGTTTGAGGGCGACTATTTCGCCGTCCTCCACCTTATGATCGCCGGCCGGTTGTGGTGGAAGCCGCCCGGGGCGGCGCTCCGCGGGCGCCGCGACCTCGCGGCCTTCGATTTCGCCACCGGCACCCTGGTTCTCACAGAAGCGGGCACGAAGCACCGCGCGTCGCTGCACGTCGTGCTCGGCGTCGACGCACTGGCGGCGCACGACCCCGGTGGGGTCGAGCCCCTGCTGGCCTCCGCGGACGCGTTTCGCGCAGCGCTCACCCGCGAGAACCACACGCTGAAGCGCGCCCTCACCGATCCCCGCTTGTTCAGCGGCATTGGCAACGCGTACTCAGACGAGATCCTGCACGCGGCTCGTTTGTCCCCGCTGCAGCTCACTGCGAACCTGTCCGACGATGAAATCGCGCGGCTGTACGAAGCGATCCGGGGAACGCTCACGACCTGGGTTGATCGGCTCCGCGCGGCAGCTGGAGAGGGGTGGCCGGAGAAGGTCACCGCATTCCGGGAGGGCATGGCGGTCCACGGCCGATACCGTGAGCCCTGTCCCGTGTGCGGGTCACCGGTGCAGCGGATCCGCTACGCCAACAACGAGGCGAACTACTGCGCCCGCTGCCAGACTGGTGGCCGACTGCTGGCGGACCGGGCGCTGTCGCGGCTCCTCAAGGAAGACTGGCCGCGGTCGTTGGAAGAATTGGAAACGCGGGAGCGCGGCGTCTAGCTGCCCGGCTTGCGGTAGGCCGGCACCTCGGTCAGGACACGGCCGATCGTCACCAAGGTGGCCCCCTTCCACGCTGACGGCACGCCGCGGATGAAGGTGACGACCCCCGCCGTCGGGGAGCGGACCTCGCCCGTCACGCGCCCCAGGAAATCCGTGGTGTATCCCAACTCTGTTCCCTCGGTGACGTACATCCCCCGACCGACAGTCGCGAAGAACATTCCCGCCGAGTCGGCGGCGAGGCGCGTGCTGGCATCGAGCCAGACAGGTCGCACGAGGGGCCGTGCGCCTCCCTCGGTCATATGGAGCGCCGCCAGGACGCTGCGGACACCGCTCGTCAGGAGCTCGAGATCCTCGGCGAGCACCATCCCGCTGCGGCCCGCCTCGGCGACCACTACCGTCTTGCCGAGGGACATCGCGTAGCCGCCCAGGTTGCGCCGAGTTGCCGGATCGCTCAGGTCGAAGTCGCGCACGATGATGTGATCGAGACCGAAGGCGAGCACCAGCGCGCGGGAGGCGGAGTCCTGCGCGGGCTGCCCGCTACGGAACCAGTAACTGTAGGGGCGGAACCTGCTCCGCCACGCTAGCCAGGACACGCTGCGTCTGCGTGCCCGCCGGGTCGCCCGGGTATTGGCCGTTCATGCCTTTCCCGTCGACCGGGTTAACGTGCACCGTCATCTGGGTGAACGAAGCGACGTTGAGCAGCGGGGCGACGATGACTGTTCCGGAGATCGCGCGCGGATCGAGCTGCCTGATGAAGCGGGTGAGAGCCACGATGGAGGTGTATTCCGTCCCGTGGCTGCCGGCCACGAGGGCCAGCACCGGACCCGGGTGCGCGCCGTTGATGACGGCGATCGGGAGGGAGGTGGCCGAATCCGTCCCGGCGGGAACGCGAATAATGCCATAAGCGGTCTGCCCCCGTCTGGCCGCAGCCGTGCCGACCGTGACGGTGGCACCGGCGTCCCGCTGCTGGGTGAAGGCGGGAGCGGCCGCGAATAAGAGGGACGCAGCAACGACCGACGATCGTGTCATGAGAGCCTCCGACTAGCGGGGCCGCGGTCCAGGCGCGAGATGCTCCAACATGTAACGCGTCAGCAAGGTGAACACGTGGAGCGTCGTCCCCCGTCCCTCGCAGATGCAGTGGCTGCGGTTGGGGTACTCCATGAAATCCACCGGCCTGCCGAGAGCGATCAGCCGGTTGAGCAGCCGCTGCGAGCCCTGGAAGTGGACGTTGTCGTCGCCGCTGCCGTGCACCAACAACAGGTGGCCGCGCAGGCCCTCGGCGTGGCCGATCGCCGAGGCCGAGTCGTATCCGGCGGCATTCTGCTGTGGCAGTCCCATGTAGCGCTCCTGGTAGATCGTATCGTACAGCCGCTCGTCGGGTACCGGGGCGACGCTCATGCCCACCTGGTAGACGGTGGGATAGCGGAACAGCGCCTGGAGGGTACTCGAACCGCCGCCGCTCCAGCCCCAGATCCCAACGCGCGTGGAGTCGAGGTAGGGGCGCGCGCGTGTGAGCGCCCGTACGGCATCAGCCTGCTCGCGACTCGAGAGCACGCCGATCTCCCCGTAGACGACCTTGCGCCAGGCGCGGCCCTTGGGGGCCGGCGTGCCGCGGTTGTCCACGCTCGCCACGATGTAGCCCTGGTCGGCGATCAGGCGGTGCCAGAGCGTTCCCTGCCCGCCCCACGAGTCGACTACCGTCTGCCCCGCCGGCTCCCCGTATACGTGCATGAGCAGCGGGTAGGTCTTGGTCGAGTCGAAGCTGCGCGGCCGAATCATCCAGCCGTCGAGGGTCGCCCCATCGGGGAGGGTGACCTTGAAAAACTCGGTCTTCCGAGAGATCAACGGCGCCACGGCCTCTTGGAGCGTCGCGTTTGCCACGAGGGTGCGGACGACCTGATGCGTTGGCAAGCGCACCAGGTCGGTGACGGGCGGCGAGTCGAACGTCGAGTAGGTGTGGAAGGCCCAGTGCGCGTCGGGCGAAATGGTATAGC
>WNFC01010738.1_pt1 | contig 11895 bp, 10 predicted proteins | sample 5400541 | NCBI WGS metagenome assembly WNFC01 (sample SAMN13153342, study PRJNA577476) | soil metagenome | isolation source: 120 cm saprolite under Douglas fir tree site 2 hole 2 replicate 1 | place: USA:California | collected 2015-04-18 | reverse complement strand
CTGCCGCCGGCCCAGCGGCTCCCCAGCCGGACCGAACTGCACACCGTGGTGCCGCGCTGAGGTGCAGGCGGCACCGTGCGCGCAACCGTCCGCGCATGGGCGCGGTCAAGCGCCTCAGGGACGGAATCGATATGCTGGAGCACGGATGTCCTTCGCCGATTTTCACCCGCTCGTCCGGCAGTGGTTTACCGCGACCCTCGGCGAACCGACCGCGGCGCAGGCGCGCGGCTGGGCGTCGATCCGCGACGGCCGGCACACGCTGATTGCCGCGCCCACTGGATCGGGCAAGACGCTCGCGGCGTTCCTCGCGGCGATCGACGAGCTGATCCGCGAGGGGCTCGAATCCCCGTTGCCGGATGAGGTTCGCGTGGTTTACGTGTCGCCGTTGAAAGCGCTCAGCGCCGACATTCACAAGAACCTCGCCGAGCCGCGCCGGGCCATCCGCCGGCTCGGGGCGGAGAACGGGGTGCCGGTCCCTCACCTCACGGCGGCGGTCCGCACCGGCGACACCTCGCCGTCCGAGCGCGCGGCGATGGTCCGCACGCCGCCGCACATTCTGGTGACGACGCCGGAGTCGCTCTATCTGCTGCTGACCTCGGCGCGCAGCCGCCAGATGCTCCGCACCGTCCGCACGGTCATTGTCGACGAGATCCACGCGGTCATCGGGACACGGCGCGGCGCCCACCTGGCGCTGTCGCTCGAGCGGCTCCGGCAGGTTGCCGGGCGGCCGCTGCTTCGCATCGGCCTGTCGGCGACGCAGAAGCCGATCGACGAGGTCGCCCAGTTCCTGACGGGAGGCGCCGCGTGCGAGGTGATTGACGAGGGACATCGCCGCGCGATGGACCTGGCGATAGAGATGCCAAGATCGCCTCTCGAGGCGGTGATGGCGCACGAGGTATGGGAGGAATACTACGATCGTCTGGCCGCGCTCATCGGCGCGCACCGGACCACCCTGATCTTCGTCAATACGCGGAGGATGGCCGAGCGGGTCGCGCGTCATCTGAGCGACCGTCTCGGCGGTGAGGCGGTGACGGCGCATCATGGCAGCCTCGCGAAGGAGACGCGGCTGGACGCCGAGACGCGGCTGAAGGCCGGCGCCCTCCGCGCGATCGTCGCGACCGCATCGCTCGAACTGGGGATCGACATCGGTCACGTCGATCTTGTCTGTCAGATTGGATCTCCGCACCGGATCGCGACACTGCTCCAGCGTGTCGGGCGATCCGGCCACACGATCCGCGGCCTGCCGAAGGGACGCGTCTTCCCGACGACCCGCGACGACCTGGTGGAGTGCGCCGCGCTGCTACGCGCCGTACGCCGCGGCGAGCTCGACGCCATCGTCCCGCGGGACCGCGCCCTGGATGTGCTCGCGCAGCAGATCGTTGCAGAGTGTGCGTCCTGCGACTATGCCGAGGACGAGCTGTTCGCCATGGTGCGCCGCGCCTGGCCGTACCGCGATCTGCCGCGCCCGGACTTTGACGCCGTCCTCGAGATGAGCGCCGAGGGCTTCTCCACGCGCCGCGGCCGCCGCGCCGCGCTCCTGCACCGCGATGAAGTGAACGCGACCGTGCGCGGACGACGGGGGGCGAGGCTGCTCGCCCTCACGTCCGGCGGGGCGATTCCGGAAGTCGCCGACTACCGGGTCGTGCTCGATCCAGGGGAGACATTTGTCGGCACGCTGAACGAGGACTTCGCGATCGAGTCGCACGCCGGAGATATCTTCCAGCTCGGCAACGCCTCGTGGCGGATTCTCCAGGTGACCGCGGGGACGGTCCGCGTCGCCGATGCGCGCGGCATCCCCCCCACGATCCCGTTCTGGCTGGGAGAAGCGCCGGCGCGCAGCGACGAGCTCTCAAAGGCGGTGAGTAATCTCAGGGCTGGCGTGGACGCACAACTGCGCGACATTGATGAGGGCCCGTCTGCTGCGTGTGTCGACTGGGTGACTGCTGAGACCGGGTTGTCCGCAACAGACGCGGAGCAATTGGTCTCTTACCTCGCCGAAGGCCGTCGGGCGCTCGGTGTCATCCCCACGCAGCAGACACTTGTGCTCGAGCGCTTCTTCGACGAGTCGGGCGGCATGCAGCTCGTGCTGCATGCTCCCTTCGGCAGCCGTATCAACAAGGCGTGGGCCCTGGCGCTGAGAAAACGATTCTGCCGGCAGTTCAACTTCGAGCTGCAGGCGGCGGCGACGGAAGACGCGCTGATGCTGTCGCTCGGGCCGCAGCATTCGTTTCCGCTCTCTGACGTCTTCCGCTACCTGCACCCCGAAACGACGCGCGACGTCCTGGTGCAGGCGTTCCTCGATGCGCCGGTGTTCGAGACCCGCTGGCGGTGGAATGCCACCGTCTCGCTCGCGGTCCCGCGGCGCCGTGGAGGGCGGAAGGTCGCGCCTCAGCTCCAGCGGATGCTGGCGGCGGATCTGCTCGCGTCCGTGTTCCCGGATGCCGCGGCTTGTCTCGAGAACATTCCCGGCGATCGCGAGATCCCGGATCATCCCCTCGTCTCCCAGACGGTCCGCGACTGCCTGGAGGAGGCGATGGACTTCGAGGGCCTGCGGACGGTGCTCGACCGGATTCACCGCGGCGATGTTCAGCTCGTCGCCAGGGACACGCCGGAGCCATCGGTCCTCGCGTACGAGATTCTCGACGCCAAGCCCTACGCGTTCCTGGACGATGCGCCGCTCGAAGAGCGGCGCAGCCACGCCGTACAGACCCGCCGGGGCTCTGACGCGGCCGACAACCTTGGCACCCTCGACCCGGAGGCCATCGCGCGGGTTGTGGACGAGGAGCGCCCCGATCCGCGCGACCCCGACGAGCTGCACGACGCGCTGATGACCGCCGGTTTCCTCACACCGGACCAGGTTCCCTCGCCGGCGCATCTCGATCACCTGAAGGCCTCGCGCCGCGCCGCGACAACCTCGATCGGCATCGTCGCCGCGGAGCGGCTGCCGGAGCTGCTCGCGGTGCACCCCGCGATCACCGTCGATCCCGTCCTCACTCCGCCGGCATCACGCGCGCGTGTCTGGGCGAGGGACGCCGCCATCGCGGAGCTCCTCCGCGGGCGGCTGACCATCGTTGGGCCGACCACTGCGGAGGCGCTGGCGGCCTCGCTGGCCGTCGACCTCAAGGACGCGGACACGGCGCTCCTGGCCCTCGAGTCCGAGGGGGTCGTCCTGCGGGGCAAGTTCACCCCAGCGCTTCCCACTTCACACCTCGCGCTTCGCACTTCCGTCGAGTGGTGCGACCGCGCGCTGCTGGCGCGCATGCATCGCTACACCGTGCACCGGCTGCGTGCAGAGATCGAGCCGGTCAGCCCCGCGGACTTCATGCGCTTTCTCTTCAAGTGGCAGCACGTAGACATCCCCGACCGCCTGACAGGGCCGGACGGTCTGCGCGAGATAGTAGCCATGCTCGACGGCTTCGAGCTCGCGGCGGCCGCGTGGGAGCGCTCCGTCCTGCTCGCGCGCGTGGACCGCTACGACCCGTCGATGATCGACATGCTCTGCCTCGCGGGAGAGGTTGCCTGGGGGCGCCTCTCTCACCCGGACGGCGCGCCGGCGGATCCGCCGCGCCTCGCGCCCGCGACGCCGATCGCCCTGTTCCTCCGCGAGCACGCCGACGCGTGGCAGGCCCTGCGCGCTCCCGTTCAAGACCCGGAGGCGCGGCTGACCGCAGACGCGCGGGGTGTGCTGACGCTGCTGCGCGCGCGCGGCGCGTCTTTCTTCGCCGATCTGCGTCGCGCGAGCGGATTGGACGACGAGGCGGCGCCGAGCGCCGTCGGCTCGCTGGTTGCCGCCGGCCTCGCCTCGTCCGACGGATTCTCGGGCGTGCGCGCGCTGATGGCGAGCGCCTACGGCAGACCCGCAGCGCCCGATCGACGGGCGCGGTTTGCCGGGCGGTGGACCGCGATCGCGCCGCCGCCGGCGCCGGCGCCGGATGACCGGGCGTCAGCAGTCGAAGCGCAAGCGTGGACGCTGCTCCGCCGCTATGGCGTCGTGTTCCGCCGCGTCCTCGCGCGTGAAACCATCGCGGCGCCGTGGCGGGAGCTGACGCGCGTCTACCGCCGCCTGGAAGCGCGGGGAGAGATCCGAGGCGGACGGTTCGTGTCCGGGATGCCGGGCGAGCAGTTCGCGCTGCCCGGCGCGGTCGAGCGGCTGCGGGAAGTCCGCCGCACCGCCCCGACGGGCCGGCCGCTGACGATTAGCACCGCCGACCCGCTCAACCTCGTCGGGATCGTCACCGCCGGCGAGCGGATCCGCGCGGCGGCCCGCAACCGGGTGGTATACCGCGACGGCGTGCCGCTGGCGGTACGAGAGGGGGATTTCGTGCGCCACCTCGCGCCCATCGATCCCGCCATCGCCGCGGACGTCTCGCGTGCGGTGAGCCGCCGGCCGGGAACGACCGCGAGCCTTACGCGCGCATGACGCGGAACCGGAGCTTGTCGATGTTGAACCGGCGGATTTTCGACTCCAGCGTGGACGCCGGCACACCGAGCTTCGCGGCCGCTCCGGCTGAGCCCGAGACGCGTCCCTGGGCTTCCTCGAGGGCCTGCTCGATCAGCCGCTGTTCGCTATCGTGCACGACCGCGTCCAGCTTCGACACACCCTTCGTGCCCGGACGCCGTTCCACGAGCAATGATGCCGGCACCCGCAGCACCACGTCGTCGGACAGAATGGCGCTCTGCTCCAGCACGTTCTGGAGCTGGCGGATGTTGCCGGGCCAGCTGAACCCAACCAGGCGCTCCATCGACGCCGGGTCGATCCGGGCGAACGGCCGGCCGCACGCGGACGGGAGCTGTGACAGGAAGTGCTGCGCCAAAGCCGGGATGTCGTCGCGGCGCTCGCGCAGCGGCGGCAGGTGGATCGGGAAGATGCTCAGCCGGTAGTACAGGTCGGCACGAAAGCGCCCCTCCTCGACCGCCTCCTCCAGGCTTCCGTTCGTCGCGGCGATCAAGCGCACGTTCACGACGCGCGTCTGCGACGCCCCGAGCCGTTCGTATTCCCCGTCCTGGATCACCCGCAGAAGCGAGACCTGCATCTCCGGCGACAGCTCTCCTACTTCGTCGAGGAACAGCGTCGCGCGGTCCGCCAGCTCGAAGCGGCCGATCCGCCGGTGCGTGGCGCCCGTGAAGGCCCCCTGCTCGTGCCCGAAGAGCTCCGACGCCACGAGCGGGTCGGGGAGGGACGCGAGATTCACCGACACCAGCGGGCGGTTCGCCCGGCGGGAGCAGTGGTGCAGGCGCCGCGCCAGCAGGTTCTTCCCCGTGCCCGTCTCACCGGTGAAGAGGACGGTCGTGTCGAGCGGCGCCACCCGATCGAGCCGGTGCAGCGCCTCGCGCAGCCCGGAGGATTGACTCACAATCCGATCGTCCGATCGGAGATCCGGGAATGCGGCGATCCGCGTTTCAATGGCCGAAGTTGCATTCATCATCGAACCCCTCACTCATGTCCCCTTCGGAAAATGGCTTGGTCAAGAAACAGAGGGCGCCCGCCGCGAGCGCGCGCGCACGCGCCGACTCATCCGAATAGCCGCTAATGAAGACAATGGGAATGACGGCCGATGGAGGACAGGTAGCGATGACGGGGATATTCAGGCCCGGCATTCGGACGTCGAGGACCACGCAGGCGGGCACGTCGGGAACGGGAACCGCGAGGAAGTCGCGCGCCGACGCGAAGAGCTGCGTCTGCACACCAATCGATCCCAGCAGGCTGTCGACAGCGCGACGCACACCGGGGTCGTCGTCGACTACGAGCACGATTTCCCCGGCGTCAGTCATACAGCCGCAACGACGATTATAGCGCCGGTGCGGCCGTCAAAGATGCTATCGCCTGGTCTACTGCTTGGCGTTCTCGACAACGAGGTAATTGTCGACGCCAAACGCTCCCGGCACTTCATGGGCCCTCAGCCCGGCGACATTCTTGTCGGCCTCGCTGTCGACCACACCATACAGCGCGATGCGGCCGCTCTTCGCGATGATGTGGATCGGGTAGTCGCCCGCGGGCTCGTAGCCCGGGAACGCCGCCGGTCCCATGGCGTGGAAGCCCGGATCGAACGGGTGACTATGGCCCCACAGCATGCCGCCGCCCGGATTGTAGCGGGACAGAAACGGATCGCCGTAAATCTTGTAGTACGCGTGCCAGCGGATCTCGTCGTCAAATGGAGAAACCGGAAGCTCTTCGACCTTGTCGACGACGTTGTCCACACCGGGCACCCGCTTCACCGCGCGCACGGCGTCCGTCTTCAGCGTCGGACGGTAGGCGTACCCCATCAACGTGACGGTCCCCTTGTCGTAGGAGAAAGCGAGGAAGTCGAACACCCCGTAGTACGGCAACTGGAGAAGCTCTTTTCGAATCTGTTCGACGGTTGACTTCGGGGCGCGCGCGGCGGCGGGCCGGACGCCCGTGACTCCGCTCAGGAGCAGCGCCACTGTCACAAATGCCACAGCCATACTCGTGCGCTTTCGCATGGGTCAAATCCTTTCGCGAGGCTCAATGCGCAATGGCCGTGCCACGCGCCCAGCATTCAGCATTTCAGGCTGTGGCCAGCCGGCCGACCGTCCGCAACCTGATACCCAGCGCGATGAGGACCGCCCCGGCCGCGGCCGAGTAGGCGCCAAGCGTCCACGCGATCGCCAGCGCCCCGGCGCCGGGGAACGCGAACATCACGAACCCGAAGATCACCGACAGAGTGCCGCTCAGTGCGAGCAGCCACTCTCCCTGGATGACGCGGCGCAGGCGGATGGCTGCTGCGATCTCGAGCACGCCGGTCACGACCGCCCACGCGCCGATGAAGAAGATCAGGGCGAGGGCCGTACCGGCCGGCCAGACCACCGTGAGCACGCCGGCCGCGATCCCCAGCACCCCCTGGACCACCAGCGGCCATGAACGTCCCTGCCCGGGCGTGTGGATCAGCCCCAGGAAGAGATTCGTGAAGCCGTCAATGATCGCGTAGGCGGCGAACATGCCGACCAGCACGGCGATCGTGATGCCCGGCCACAAGAACGCCAGAATGCCGATCAGGAAACTGGCGACCCCTCGAACGATCAACCACGATGCACCTTCCATCGCCTACCTCCTTATGGTCCTGTCCTGTGGTGCAAGATGTGTGGCGGGAGATTCCTAGGGATTCCTGCCGTTTAACGCCCATGAGGTCGCGCGGATTCGCGATTCCCTGAGGAATCGCGTGGCCGCCGGGGTTCCGCTTGACAAGTCATTTTTGTTTAATCTAAATTGTGGCCGTGCTCGACGCCATCGCGTTGACCGCCGTCGCCTCTCCCCGCCGCCGCGAGATCCTGCGCCTGGTGTGGGACCACGAGGTCGCCGCGGGGGACATCCACCGAGCGATGCCGGACGTGTCGTTCGGCGCCGTCTCACTACAGCTCCGGACGTTGATCGAGGCGGGGCTGGTCGAGGTCCGGCGCGAGCACCGGCATCGCTTCTACTCCGCTCGCCGCGACGCGCTCGGACCCGTCGGGGCGGCGCTCGAAGGCATGTGGGACGACGCGCTGTGGCGCCTGAAGCTGCGCGCGGAACTGGAACAGACACGGCGCGGTCCGAAGCCGAAGCGCCGGCGAAGGAGAAAACACGCATGACCACGCTGACTCATCAACTCGATCGGACGATTGTCATTGAGGCGCCACAGGCCGCGGTCTTCAAGTACTTCACGGACTCGGCGCGCTGGGCCGCCTGGTGGGGCGCGGGTTCGACCATCGACGCGCGTCCGGGCGGGCGCGTGCTGGTCCGCTACCCGGACGGCAGCGAAGCCGCGGGGGAAGTCGTGACCGTCGCGCCTCCGTCGGAGATCGTCTTTACCTACGGGTACGTCAAGGGCACGCCGTTTCCCCCAGGCGGGTCGCGCGTGACGATTCGGCTCGAGCCGGCCGCGCGCGGCACGCGCCTGCGCCTCGCGCACGCATTCGCCGAGGCGGCCGACCGCGACCATCACGTGCAGGGTTGGCGCTACCAGCTGTCCCTGTTCGCCAACACGGTGACCAACGAGATCCATGGCGACGCCGCCGCGCTGGCGGACGCCTGGTTCGCGGTCTGGGCGGAGCCCGACGAGGCCGCGCGCGCGGCCGCCGTAGCCGCGATTACGGTCCCCGACGTGCGCGTGCGGGATCGCTTCAGTTGCATCGAGGGGCAGGCCGAGCTGACCCAGCACATCGCGGCGGCCCAGCATTTCATGCCCGGCGTGCGCATGCAGCGGAAGGGTGAGGCGCGCCACTGCCAGGGCACGGTGCTGGCCGACTGGACGGCCACCGGCCCCGACGGCACGCCGCGCGGGCAGGGGACCAACGCTTTCATGCTGGGTCCGGATGGGCGGATCGAATCGGTGACGGCGTTCTGGGGGTAAGGCCGCGGATGACGGCCGCGGAACACGGCCGCGGATCACGCGGACCACGCGGACCACGCGGACCACGCGGACCACGCGGACCACGCGGACCACGCGGACCACGCGGACCACGCGGAACACGCGGAACACGCGAACCACGCGGACCACGCGGACCACGCGGACGAGTTACCTGTAGCGCACGGCTTCAGCCGCCTTGAATGGAGGCACGCTGATGACGAAGACACTGACGCTGCTCGTGGGCCTGGTCAGCGATTATTTGCCGGCGCGGGCGGCCTGCAGCTCCGGACGGCCGGGCCTGTCCGCCCTCGCGCAAATCGACACGAGCTGTCGCGCGTACTTGCGCGCGGCGGCCCGGTCCCCTGCCTGGCTCGCAGCCGTGGACGCGCCCGCCGCCGCGCGGAACCGGTTCGGCTCCTTGGCCATGGTCTTCTGAAACTCCACGAGTGCAGCTTTCGGCTGCTTGAGCTCGAGGAGCATTTCGCCGAGCAGCTCGCGCGCCGGGGCCAGCGGCCCGGGCGTCACCGCCGACTTCTCCGTCTTGTCTTCGCGATCGGCGGCCTCGCGCATCGCGGCGAGCGCATCCGCCGCGCGGTCTTCGGCGAGGGCGAGCCAGGCCGAGGCCCCGAGTTTCTGGATCGTGACCTGCTCGGCCCAGTAGGTTTCTTTCTCCTGCACGAGGCGATCGACGGCTGTGCCCAGCTCGCCGATGGCGGCCCGGGCCGTGGCGGCGTCGCGCAGGCGTGCGGCGCCGAGCGCACGCGCGAACGACGTCATGGCATCCGCGTAGGCGACGCGGCTCGGCCGCGTCTCGAGGCGCGCCGCCCCGGCCCAGTCGCCCCGTTCGAGCGCGTACCGCGCCGGGATCGCCGCCAGCGCATAGGCGCCGGCCGTTGGCGGCGCCGCGCCGACCGCCCCACCGGTGTTCGCGCGCGCCTGAAGCGCCGGCAGCGCTTCCACGAGACGGCGCGCGGACGCGTCCTGGCCGCTCTGCAGGTACGCGTACACCTGGTAATCGGTCGCGTGCAGCTCCTCGTAGACCGCTCCGGCCTTGCGCGCCGCCGCCGCCGACAGAATGTTGGTGTCGATCGAGTCCTGCCAATAGCCCAGACGCGTGAACGTGTGCGACGGCATGTGCAGCGCGTGCGGCGCCGCCGGCGCGATCGTCGCGTAGCGCCGCGCCGCCTGGACGGCGCGCGGCGCGAGCGCCGGCACGTCGTAGCTGTGGATGATGTAGTGCGGCAGGCCGGGATGGTCCGGCTGCGACCGCCAGAGCGTCTCGAGGATTCCGCCCGCCTTCAGAAGGTCGGCGTAACTCTTGTCTGCGGGATCGGCCGCCGCGGCCAGCGACAGAGCGTAAAAGGTCGCCGCTTCGGTGTCGTCGCGGTACTTCGCCGTCAACTGTTCCATCGCATCGCGATAGGCGCGCATGCGCGCCACCTGGGCGACGGTTTCGAACCGGTCGTACAGCGCCGCCGCGGCGGCAATGTAGTCGCGCTCTCTCTCCGTTTTTGCGCCGGCCGCCGCGCCCCGTTCGAGCGTGGCCCGCCCCGACTGCATCTGCGCGGCCGGCTTGATGGCGATCGAAAACGGGTTGCCCCATTGCGCCACGCCCGTGCCCCACAGCGCGATGCCGCAGGACGGGTCCCGCTTGGCGACGTCGGCGAACGCGTCGATCGCCGGACCGAACTCGAAGGAGTGCAGCAGCGCCATGCCGTGCGCGAACGCCGGCTGCACCGCCGCGCCGCACGAGTTGGCGAACTTGACCTTTCATCACGTGAACATCTCCTACAGCGTGTTGTAAACGAGCGCGACGAAGTCGTTGGGACCCATCTTTCCCTTGCCCCACGCCTCGTCGAACTCGGACGAGGGCTTTGCCGCCTGCACATCCGCCAGGCTCTTCCCCGCGGCCTTGAGCTTGCCCACTCGATCGCGCACGGTGGTGAGCATCTGCCCGTACGCCTCGAGCGATGTCAGCTGCCCGAGAGGCCCGTGGCCGGGAACGATCTTCGTCCGCCGGTCCGCGATCTTGAGCGCCGTCTGGACACCGGCAATCATGCCGTTGACGTTCCCGCCCGTGCTGATGTCGATGAAGGGATACGTCCCGTTGAAGAAGACATCGCCCATGTGGAGGACGTTGGCCTTCGGGAACAGCACGAAGACGTCCGTGTCGGTGTGCGCCGGCGCCACGTGGGTGAGATGGATCTGCTCATCCCTGGCGTTGAGCGTCAGGCCCGCGCCAAAGGTCTGCGTCGGCAGCGCCGCCGACGGCGCGGGATCGAAGTGCATCCCGAGCAGATCGTGGGGCTCCCTGAGCCGCTTCGCCGTATTCTCGTGCGCGATCACACCCGCGCCGGCGGCGCGGAAATTGGCGTTGTTGTCGGCATGATCGAAGTGCCAGTGCGTGTCGATCATGGACTGGATCACGCCGGCTTGACGAACCCGTCGACGACGATCTTGCCGGCCGGGCCGGACAGTACCACAACGTTGCCGCCGGGACCGGAGAACATCGTGAGCCGGTCCGCAAGCTTGGTCGTCTCGATCGGCGCGGCGCCAATCTGAGTACGCATGGCGTCGGGCGAGTTGCCCTGGAACGCCTCGAGCAGGCCGCCCGGCGCATACCGGACCAGGACAACGCCGCCGGATAGCAGGCCAGCCGCATGCAGGAACACCCGGCGGGATGACATGTGGGTGGTCATGCGTAGACAATACCAGCATGTTGGACACCGTTGGATTCATCGGCCTCGGTCTCATGGGCAAGCCCATGGCGGCCAATCTCATCAAGCGCGGCTTCCCGCTCGTCGTGCACAGCCGGAGCCCCGGCCCCGTCGACGAACTCGTAGCCATGGGCGCCGCCCGCGCGGTGTCACCGGAGGACGTCGCGCGGCGCGCGACGCGAATCATCACGATGCTGCCCGACTCGGCCGACGTCGCCCAGGTCGTCGAGGGCCTGAACGGGATCTTCAAGGCCATCCAGCCGGGCACCATCCTCATCGACATGAGCAGCATCGCGCCGGTGGTGGCACGCCGGCTGGCCGACGCCGCGCGGACCAGGGCCGCCACCATGCTCGACGCGCCGGTCAGCGGCGGCGAGATCGGTGCGATCAATGCGACGCTCTCCATCATGGTGGGCGGCGACGCCAACGCGTTCGCCGAGGTGAAGCCGATCCTCGCGGCGATGGGCAACCCCGAGCGCATCATCCGGATCGGCGAGTCCGGCGCGGGCCAGTTGTGCAAGGTGTGCAATCAGATGGTGATCGGCGGCACGCTGGCGGTCGTGAGCGAGGCGTTCGCGCTCGCGCGCAAAGCCGGGGTCGATCCGGCGAGGGTACGCGAGGCGCTGCTCGGGGGCTTCGCGGCCAGCCGCGTGCTCGAGGTTCATGGCGAGCGGATCCTGAAGGGCAACTACAAGCCGGGATTCCGAACCGAGCTCTATGCCAAGGACTATCGCATCGCCACCGAAACACTGGCCGAACATCACGTGCCCGCGCCCGTCTCGACCGAGGTCCACCAGCTCGTCACGGCGTTGGTCGCGTCGGGCCGGGGAGAC
>WNFC01011906.1_pt1 | contig 11897 bp, 7 predicted proteins | sample 5400541 | NCBI WGS metagenome assembly WNFC01 (sample SAMN13153342, study PRJNA577476) | soil metagenome | isolation source: 120 cm saprolite under Douglas fir tree site 2 hole 2 replicate 1 | place: USA:California | collected 2015-04-18 | reverse complement strand
CCCTGGTCAACGGCCTCACGGTTCTCGCGAACCAGGTAATGCCAGAAGAACTCGCTCGTGTCCACGGGAACGGGGCCGAATGCGAGGGCGACTTCGAGCAGCACACCGAGCCGGAGTCCCTCGACGAAGAGAGGCCCGCGAACCGTCATTCCACTGGTCAGAATCAGCGGGTCCACACTCGGCTGCCCAGGTTGGCCGCCGACCCAAAGCATCGGTGGAACGTAGAGCAGCCACTCCCGGGCGATCGGTGATCCCACATTTGCCGGCTCGCGCGCGAGATCGGTCAGGTGTCGCTGAGACTGGAGAATCAGTGCGAGAATGTCGCTCGCAGGACGATGGAACGAGCGACCCGGCCACACCGCGCTCACCGGCAATCGAGTCAGCGGCCGCCGTACTGCCCATTGATCCACAAACCCGACACCCTGACTCGTCCACGACACCAACCCGAGAGGCACTTCCGCATCGGTCAGGAAGTCGTTTTCCAGTAACTCGTCGAGAAACGTCCGCGGCCCGGTGGCGGTAGGGGCCGCGCCGAAGAACCCGAGCGGATCCGTCGGGAACTCCTGCCACCGATCCGACCCGAAACAGAGATGCGCGAGCCCATTACGCACCTGCGAGGTCTTTCGAATCACATCTCGCTGGAGAGCGAGTGGCGGATTCGGGGCCGCGAGCTGCGGGATCAGCGTATTGAGCTCACCCGCCACCTGCACTACTTGCTGCCGCAGCGTCGTACTCGTCGAATCCGCGGCGATCGGCACCCGCACCAACCGGAAGCGCACACCCGATACCGCATACCGGCTCCCACACGATCCGCCGATGCCCTCTTGATCGAGGCCCGTCATCGGCGCCCGCCCCGCGTAGCCCGACGCCGGAAGCACCGTCAGGATGTAGAAGCCCACGTTCGTTAGCGCGCCGCTCGGCGGCTGCGCCTGCGGACCCGGCGGCGGACACGCGTTGAACTCGGCATCGCCGAGCGGCGTCGTGGCCACTTCGCGCGTCAATGCGACGGTGGTATTCGCCGGCAGCGCGAGGACCGTGCCCTCACGGTTGATGGCTAGGCCGGCGGTCACGCGCACGATGGGCCGCTGCGTTGTACTCGCACCGCTGTCCAACGAGACTTCGAGCCCCGTCACGACCCCGTCACCGATCGCGCGACCGATGCGCCGTTCGCGCTCCAGAATCGCCTGCTGCAGCGTCCGGAAGTCGTCGGCCGTGAGCACCCGCCCGTTGAAGAAATTCGTCGTGCGGATGCCATTGCTCAGAATGGGCTCGAGCAGTTCGACGGTCATGGGATCACGTCCATGTCGGTCCGCCGCCGCTGAGCCACTCCTGCTCCACTCGGGTCGAGAGCAGGATCGGGCGCCCCGATTCATCCACCGTCACAGCGCTCGCCGCCGTGCCGTCCCATTGCAGATCGAGTCGCGCCAGCAATACGCAGCGCGCCGTCTCATCAGGACCGCAGGGCGACGCGGGGACGGTGGCCTGCAGCAGGGGCAGCACCTCGAGCGCCCAGGTACGCAGGATGAACTCGACCTGAGCCGGTGCAATCGGCATCACCGCGCTGCTGCCAGGCCAGCCGGAGTCGAGCGACGCGGGATCGGCGAGCCGCAATACCTGCGTCCGCAGGTCCGCGTCGCTCGTTCCACCACCAGTGCTCACCTTCACGTGCCGGAGAAAGACCCCAAACGCCTCTTCGGCTCGCCGCGTCAGCGATGGCGGCTGGCAGACGTCGAGCAAGTCGAACACTCCCGCGGGCGGTGAGGTCGGTGCGCCATCCACCGCGAGCTTGAGCTCGAACGAGTCCGCGATCCGCGAAGGCGCTAGGGCCTCGTCGTCGCTCCGGCACGGCTCGCCGGGGATCGGGACGGTGTCCGTCTCACATTCGCGGTAGCAGAGTAGAACGCACAGCGACAGCGGGAATGGCGGCGCGCCGAAAAGCTGGCTCAGCGACGAAGCATTCCGTCCCAGCCAGGCATTGAGCTTCGCGCACATTCGCGCGGGCACGCAGATCTCGTGGCCCCCCGGACTGATCGCCAATCCGGGCTCGACCTGCACCTCGAGATCGGCGGGCGTCGCCGGTGTCGGGACGTTGACCTTAAGACCCCACACGGTGCCGAAGCCGTGCAGCTGGCGATTGTGGCGCTGGAACTTCGCCAGCACGTGGTACTGCTCCTGCCGGAATTCGTCGACGCCCAGCACGAGCCCGAAGCTGTAATTGACGCGCTTCGCCACATCGAGCCGGCTGGCCGTGCGCACAAAGTCAGTCATGACCCAGCTCCTGAGCCGCAGCCACAACCCTGCCGTTCGCCGACAGGCTGATCGAACCCGATCCCGCCGCGCGTACGCTGTTCGTCGGTGAACCCGACGTGGATGGCTCCGAGCGCGTCGCGGCCGAGGACGAGCGCGACCGTTCGACTGCCGGGACCGAGCACGCTGTCGAAGCCGGTGCGCGCCTCGCCCACTCGGAACATCCCCCAGTAGAGCTTCACGTCGTGGGCCGTATGCGCAGGCTTCTCGATCGTGACGACTCGATCCGCGAGATCACGCCGCCGCTGCTGCTCCTCGCGCGTCTGGTCCGGCGTGACCGGCACGAGGACGGTGAACCGATGAGCGTTCCGCTGCGTCGGCATGACGACCGACACGAACTCGACCCAGTCGCGCAACATCAGGCCGCCATCCGGCAATCGGTCGCGGAGCTGGGCGTCCCACAGCCGGGTCCGCATGTCCTCGAACACCGCCAGCTGCCCTGCCCCGCTGAGACCGTAGGCGGTGTTGACGTCCACCGGTTGGCGATAGCGACGGGCGAGGAACTCGCGGTACACCGGCTCATCCGTGTCAATTACCGGCGTGTAGATGAATCCGAGCTCGCCGCGGATGAACGCCCGCCAATCCCTCGTCCGTTGCCCGCAGCCGGGATCGATCGCGGGGAGCAGCACCGCCGCGAAGTCGCTGTAGGCGGTATTCCAAGCGGTGTTGAGCGCGCCGATGTCCGTGTAGCGCGCTTTCAGGAACTCCCGATACTTCTGGTGCAGCGGCTCGGCGCCCTGCGCCGGCGTCCACGTACTCGCGTCAGTCGTTGAACCGGGACCCAACAGGTCGTTCGGATCGCCGAACACGACGCCGGGCGCACGGCGCAGGCGGAAGCGCTCGACGACGCGCACGCCGAACCGGCCGGCGGCGCCGGCACCGCAAGCGTCGACGGCGAAGAGCGATGGATCCGCGCAGCGCTCGAGCGCCACCCGCACCGACCGCACGATGCCCGCACACGTGCCACGCTCCCTGAGCATGGTGCTGGCGTGCGCGAGGAACAGTCGCCGCATCGGCTCCGTCCAACCCGCGTCCATTGCGAGACCCAACCACCCGGCAAGCCACTCCAGGACGTCAGGCGGCGTCGTGCGCGCATCGAACAACACCTGCAACGCGTCGAGTCGCCCCTCGACCGTGGTGAACGTTCCCTCGACGTTCGCGAGGTAGCGGTCGAGCAAAGAGGCCGACACCGCATCCTCGCGAAAGACGCCGGGCAAGTACTCACGCAGATAGGAAAAGCGCGGATAGTAGACCCGCAGCGCCTGCAGCACTGGCGTCACGCGCCCGCGCCCTATGAGCGTGAGCCGGAGCTGCAGGTAGCGCCCTTTCGCGCGCTGCAACAAGAGCTCCCACGTCCCGGTCGCATCGCCGGCGAGTGGCGGCTGATAAAAGGGCAGCTCGGCTCCGTCGGCACGACGATAGAGGGCCGGCTCGCGCTCCCACGGCACCTGCGAGAAGAGCGTCGGGTCATCGCTTGCTCGGCTCTCGACGACAACCCCGGCGTCGGGAGGGATGCAGGCGTCGAGCAAGAGGCGGTGCCACACGCAGCCCGGCTCCTTACCGTCGAACCATCCCTCGGCCCAAGCCGGCAATTGCAGCTGCGCACTGGGCTCGAAGCGCGGCTGCGCCTGGTCGGCCAGCGGCGCCCACCGGTCACCGAAATCGTACTGCACCTTGTCGCCGACGCTGACGAGCCCTTTGCCCGTAAACAGGCGCATCGGAATCAGTCGGGAGGTGAGGGTGAGCGACAACGTCGCGGCGAGCTCGAGCGCGTACGCGAAGCTCTGACTGCCGTCCTGCGAGGCGACGTACAACGTTCCGCGCCTCGGATTGTCCGCCGCCGGCACGTAGGCCAGGTCGAAGCCGCGGACCTCCAACCGGACGACCTCGGCCGTGTCGAACGCCGCTGCGGCCGCATGGTCCAGCGGCACCTCATTCACGAATCCCCCGACGCGATAGCACTGCACGACCGAGTGGGTGGCCGCGCGACCGTTGTCCAGAATGAGAAATGCGTCTCCACTCAGCGCCTCGATCGCGACTGGATCGACCGACGGACTGAGAGGGATCGGGTGCTCGCGCACGATGGGGGTGGGCGGAGTGGTCGTGCTGCCTGGCCCTGACGGTGTGAAATCCGGCATAGCCGGACTCGGTGGGCCCACGATTTGGAATGCCCGGCTCAGCGCCCAAACGGCTTTATGGGTGCGATCGAGGATCCAGATACGGCCGTCGACCGCTGCGGCGATGTCGAATGGATCGAACGCGCTCGGCCATTGAAGCTGCTGTGGTGGGCCGCCGGAGAAGAGGTCAAAGATCAGCACGCCCGGCAACGTGGCGGTGCCGACGATCAGGTAGTGATCGGGGGTCGCGGCCATGCCGCGGAATCCCGACGGCATCGCTGCGGAGACAGACGCAACCACGAAGTCGCAGACGATGGCCGGAGCACTCACTCCAGGGAGCGGCGGCCAAAACCGCTCGGATGATATCCCGTCCCGAGCGAGCGTACGCACCTCGGAACCGTTCCCGGCGATCCAGTAGACGTTCCCGTAGCGATCGGCGGTTGCGCCGAGGCGCGATTCGACGTCGAGCGTCGTGCCTAAGCCAGGATTGAGCACAGGTTGCAACTGCCGCAGCCGTAGCGTCTGATCGGCCGCGTGCCATTCCACCGCCAGCGCACTGTCCGGTGGAGATGTGAGTCCTCCCGTCGGCCCGCAGAGCCAATCCTGCTCGCCGAATAGGAGATGGAAGCGGGTGCCGTTGACGTCCATGGCTAGTCGCAGGACTGCGGCACAATGGGTACGGGCAGCCGTCGCGTGGGCCGCCCCTGGGGTGGCTGCCCAGGCGCCTGCAGGTCGACCGCATCGCCCAGCGCCACGTCGATGCGATCGAGTCGCGGAAGCTGCAGACCGCTCAAGTCGAGGCTCGTGATCGGTGCCGTGCTTTGTTCGGACCAGAGCGTCACGCCACGGACTTTGTCGACCCCGTCGACGCGCGCGACCTGGACGACCAATTCGGCGGTCTCGACGGCCTTGCCCAGCGGCCAACCGTTTTTCTCGACGCCGCCCGTGATAGGCGAGAGGAAAGTCCTCATCGCGTCCGCTACCGCGTTGCGCAGCGGCGCGAGGTCCCGCCCGGGCACGGCATCGATCCCTACCGCGACCCAGACGCTGACGTACTGCGGACCACGGACGTGCACCTCGGTGGTGAGGAGCCGACTAGGTTCCAGCCACTGGCACACGGCGCGGAGGAAGAACTGGTCGGGCACGGGACCTTCGGGCCGGCGTGGATCGTTGGGCACGACCAGGACGGTCACCACCCCCGGCGCCGGCGTCGCCAAGTCCGGATGGAACAAGGGGAGCACGTCGACCCGCTTCAGGTCGACGCCGGGCGTGCTGCCAACGATGTCCTCGAAGTCCTTGCGCGAAACGGCCTGATGACGATGGCGCACGACCTGCGGCAGATTGCGCTCGGCCTCCGTAACCGTCTCACCGTCTGTGCCACCCCAGGTGGGAAGCGGGTTGCTGACAATGAAGCCTGGAGGCAAGGCCGGGCTCGCCGATACCGCGGCGACTCCGACATTCCCGGCCTTCCCTCCGCCGTACACGTAGTTCGCATAGACGAGCGCGCCGCGCGGAAAACGGGCGCCGCGCAGGCCGTTGCCGCAGCGGATCTCTCCCGACGCGCCATCGACCGCGAACACCCGCGGATTCCCCGCCGGTTGCGGCGCGGTCGATCCCGGTGGCAGCGTCGGGTCGCGCACCGGCACCTCAGGTGGCGCCGCGAGTAGGTCGTCGATCGGCGTCCACAGGTCTCCCCCGACCACGAGCCGGACAGTGTCGGGGAGTACCGGCGTGTTGGCGAGTTGCAGGCGTTGGTCGGGCTCTCCAGTGCCGGCGCCCAGCGGCTCGCCTCGCACGTCCACGCGCTGCTCGATCTTGGCGGCGTTGATGCCGATCCAGCTGAATCTGGCTCTGCTGCCGACGGGAAGATCGACCGCATCGGCTGGCGTTCGCACGGTCACGCGAAGCCAGGCGAGCAGCCGCGTCTGGAGGTCGCGGTCCTGGAGCGCAGGCGGGAAGTCGCCGACGCCAGCGTCGAGCAGCTCAGGCTCCTTCCGGACATCGGTGACACTCCACGCCGGCAACGTCAGCTGCACCAAGGCCAGATCGGTGCGCGGGTCGGCGTCGGTACGCGGGTCCAAGGCCTGATACTTCGGCGCACCGCTCGCGTCCATGCCGACGTACAAGGCGTAGTCGAGTGGCTGGTCGGTCGTCGCCGCGGCGGGGCCGCCCGGACGCAACACGCGCTCGCCGGGGTCCAACACCGGCATGATGCCGAGCGTGAGCGTCTTCCCGGCGAGGTCTTTCGCGATATCCTGGGCGGCAGCGTCGGTGGCTTCGGACGGCCGCGCCAGCAGCGCGAGCCACAACGACCGGTCGACCGTCTGGCTGCCGGAGAGGTCGACGACGGCTCCTGGTCCCGGCTGGAATGGGACAGCCTCGTAGAATTCCAGCTGCGTGTTCGGGTCGACGTGCGTCTGATAGAGCTCCCACGTCGCGGCGGCACTCTGCTGCTCATCCTGAGTGAGGCGGCGCCGGTAATACGGCCGCATCTCGAACGGCAGTACGTCGAGCGAGTTATCGGTCGCGAATGGGACCGGTCCGGCGACGAGCGGCAAGCCCCCGGGCAGCGTGATGACGTGAGCCACCCCGCGTTCATTGTTCAGGACGACCACCCCGTGGGCCGCCGACGCCGGGCGTAACGGCAGATCCGTGAGCCGGAGGAACTTGAGACGCACGCGCTCCGGGATGAGATCGAGCCGGTAGTAAATCGGATCCGCAATCGAGGCGAAGAGCTCGAGCAGCGTGATGCCCGGATCTGACGCGTTGAAATTCGTCCACTCAGGGGTGTGCACCGGTATGCGAGCGACAGCCTCGCGCAGGATCTGGTCGTAGGTGCGGTCGCCGAGCCGGAAGGGCAGGATGGCCATGACGCGTCCTAGCTTGCCATGGGCAGGCGCAAGCTGATCTGCTCGCTCGCTTGCGTTGCCACCAGCCGGTACGTGATGATCGCGAGGGCGGCGGACTCATCCGACGGATCGGCCTCGACGTCGACAGAGTCCAGCGCGATGCGTGGTTCCCAGCTCGACAGTGTCTGCTCGATGCGATCGCGAATGATCCGGCGGGTGGCCGCGGTGTTCGGTTCGAACAGCCACCGGCGCAGGTCGCCCCCGAATTCGGGGCGACGCACCCGCTCGCCCGACTCGGTGAGCAGCAGGACCCGGATCGCCTCGCGGATGTTGTCGGGTCCCTCGGACCAGACGAAGCCGCCATCGCGACCGAGGCGCGGCGGGAAACTGAGCCCGCGGCCGAACACCACGCCGGCGTTCATGCGGGTTGTTTCGCCCGGAACCGGAGCGGGAAGCAGATGATCAGCCACGGAATCCAGTGGAAGATGATGTCCAGGACCAACACGATCATGAACAGCAGGATGAGCGCGCAGATCGTGATGATCGGGATCGAGAGCGAACAGATCATGCCGAAGTTCGCGCTGCCGCTCTTGCACGGACCCAAGCCGTCGCTCCCGATGTCCAGGTCCTTGTGAAAGGGCCAGGGGAGGACGGAGAGCACGAGATCGACGAAGCCGAGGCCCTTGAGACGATTCACCTGCCCACAGAGCACGTCGGAGATCACGAACGCCGTGTTCTTCTGGTGCTTGCGCAGGCCCGCCGGGGTGGTGTCGATGGGGAGCGCGATCCGGATCGGGCGCGCTGGCGCGTCGGAATCGAAGAAACTCGCGAGCTGGAATTGCTGGCTGGGCGCGCTCAGCACATCCGGCTCCAACGGCCCGCAGCACTCGCAGTGGACGTAGACGCAGCGCAGCAGGAACCACCCCGGGTCACCCGGCGTGCTCGTCATCGCGTCGCGCAACTGCACGGCAAATGGGACGGGCGGCGCCGGTGTCTGGACGTCGGCGTCCACTGCGGCCATAACGAGCTGCACCAGCCGGTCGACAAGCCTGGCCGCGGTTTCAGCGTCGGTCAGTTCCGGCATGGCCTCTACGTCATCGTCGTCCGCTGTGGGCGCGTTGTCGAGCGAGGTATGGATGCCGTCCAGTGCGAAGCTCCCTGGGGGGACGGACACGACCTCACGAACGCCGGCGAGGAGATAGTAGAACGGCGGCCACGACGACGTCGCGACATCCTTCACGACGAACGTGCGCTCTGCACCCTCAAGCGCGCCGCGCACACTCGGCTCGCTGATCTGCTTGAGCGCGTCCCGCATCGTCGCGGCGAATGGCCTGCCGCTGAGCTGCCAACCTCCCCCAGGCGCCGTCCTCGGACTGTTGATCCACTCGAACAGACTCTGCTGGCCAGCGTTGAGGCCCACCAGCGTCGGTGCCGTGCTCGTGACCGCGCTCCAGACCGCGGGAACATGGGTCGCGAGGTAGTCGGCGAAGTCGAGCAGAATCAGCCACGACTGCAACTGCGCGCCTTCGTTCGCTTGCAGTGCGGACTTCCTGCGGTTTGTGCGCTTGTCATCGTCGCTCGTGTCGGAGGACTTATCGGGGCTGTTGATCCGCTGCGCCGCCTTGTCCATCGCGCGGATCAGTGCCTTCCAGGGCTCGGTGACGTCGAACTTCAACTGCTCCTTGCGCGCCGACTTCTTCGTCTTCGCCACAGCAACGGGGTCGCCCGTGATGACGGGCGAGGTCGACGTCCCTGGAGGGAGCGCCGTTTCGAACCGCGGGCTACCCATGTATTCCTCGCGCCGGCCCACCGGAATGACGCCGGCCCGCAGGCGGCGGGGGTGTCCGAGGTCGTCGCTGAAGTTGAGCGGGAACAGTGGCAGCAGCTCCTCGCCAGCCACGGTGTGGGCGTAGGCATCCACGGCGTTGGCATGGGGGGGCACGCGCTCCCAATGCGGCCCGCGCGCGTCCTTCACGAACCCATACTCGCGCTTGGGCGCGCCTGCGCTCTGGTTCTCCGGCAGGATGCGCCGCAGCACGAAAGCCACTTGCTCGCGGCGCCCAGTTCCGACGGTACGGTCGGGGAACCCCGGAACGGCGCAGACGAGATTGGCGGCGACGATGTAGTGCCGTTGATGCGCCGGGTGGTACAGCTTGAGCGGCACCTTGACCGTGACATCATGCACGACGTCGCTGCGCTCGTTCGTCGTGGGCGCGAGCGTGGTGCTGGTCGACTGTTTCTTGCGGATCAGAATCGCCGGCCGCGTCTGGTCGGGCGCGGTCACGGCTACCCTTACGGTCTCTCCGAAGCGCGCCCACAGCGGTTGCGGCGACTGCCACCGGATCGGATGCATCGTCATCGCCTCACCAGATGTTCCCCGCGCCCGGTGTGTAGGACGCGCTGATGATGCTGTTGCAGATCACGGTGTCCGACTGGACGATGCCTGAGAACTTCGACATGCCGGCATCGACCGTGACCATGCCCGCGGACATCGCGATTTGACTGGCGTTCACGGTGACCTTGGCCGCGGCGGTGACCGTGATGCCCGCAGCCTCGAGCTTCACACTGTTGCCCGACGCATCTTCGACCGTGATCGTGCTCGGCCCGTCGGCGAGCGTGACTTTCTGCCCGCCCGGCGTCTCCAGCACCATCTTCTCCTGCCCGTCGTGGTCGTCGAGCGTGATCTGCACGCCGTTGCGCGACCGCAGCTTCTTCACGTAGTTCTTCCCCGCCCCGTCCATGCGCTCCGGTGGGGCGTCCTGCCCGTTCCACAGGCCGCCGATCACCGCGGGATGGCGCGGATCGCCGCCCAAGAAGACGATCAGCACTTCGTCGTTGACGTCTGGCACGAACCAGCTGCCGCGATTGTTCCCGCCCATGAGCGTCGCGACGCGCGCCCACGCCTCGTACGCGCCGCCGCCGCCGTCGGGGGACCAGGGCAACGTCACCTTCACGCGGCCCTGCCCGTCGGGATCCTTGATGTCTTTAACGAGCGCCGGGTACGCACCGTAGAACCGTCCTCCATAGCCGCGCGGAACCCGCGCCGCGATGAGCTCTTCGAGCTGTTCATCGTGCACGAGCATGCGTCATCGCCCCAGCCCCGGCCGTTCGAAAGCGAATTGCGTCTGCATTCCCCGCCTCAGATCGAAGACGTGTCGCACCCGCGTGACGTAGTACTCGCCTTCGAACAGCGGCCCGATGCCGCGCAGCTCGACATAGCCGCCCACGCGAATGCGAGCATCCATTTCGGCGACGCCTTCGCCCGAGACAAAGCGTCGCGCCACCTGCCGGTAGTGCGCTTCGGCGAGTGCCTGCGCCTCCTGCGTCGTCAACGGCAGCAGGTGGACCACCTGTTGGTCGCGCGTCCCGAGCGCGCTGGAGAGGATGCCGCCGCCTGCGTCGCCGTTCCCCAGCTCGCCCGCCAGCGCCGCGTCCGCCGCGCGGTGGCGAATCGCCTGTTTCGCGGAGACGTCCCAGCCGGCCACCGTGAAGCCGGAGACCTGACCGGCGAGGTCCGCGGCGATCGCGCACTCGAGCAAGCCGCGTCCCAGATTCAGCAGCACGGTGTTGCCGCGGCGGCGGTCGCGGCGCTGGACGACGAGATCGGTGCCATCGACCCAGAGCTCCGCGTCGATCGCGCGGGCGCGCTCACGCAACAGCGCGAGATCGCTCTGATTCACCTGGGCGAGCACGCGATGAGTGGGTCCGGTGACGTTCACTTGCGCCTGCAGTCCGTGTTGCGAGGCGAGCTGGCGAAACAGGTCCGCGTCGGACGTCTGCTCGAACGTTCGCGTGCGACGCGTCATGCGCAGGTCCTGGAGCCGATCCTCGGCGAGGACCAGCAGCTCGTGCGGGCGCTGGCGCAGAAAGCGGCCTTCCAGTCCCGTGATGCGGCCGTCGAAGATGGATCCCACCCCGACTCCACCACCCGCCTCGATCGCCAGCCGCTTGCCAAAATCGAGGAGGTGCCGGTCGAAATAGAGGTAGCCGACGCTCCCGTTCTTCGGCCCCCAGTTCAGGAAGGTGACCTCGCAGTGACACAGACCGGTCGACGTCTCCTCGGTGCTCAGCTCGAGACAGCCTTGGCCTAATCCCGGCTGTGCGTTGCTGTCGATCGAGAAGCTGGGTCTCGCGGCATAGAGGACGGCGTCGGTCGCGGTCATCGATCGCTCCTAATGGGCGAACAGGCGAAGCCTGAGCCACGCGAGCCGCTCACGCACGTCCTCGAGCAGCATCGGCGATGGAGCAGCCTCGGCAGGCGGCGGTGCCGTCGCTGGTCCGAGCTGCTTCGGCGGCTCGACGATGACCTCGAGGGTATTAATGATCGTCGCCATATCAGCGGAATCCGGCGTCCGCTTCGGCGCCGGCGCTGGCGGTGGGTGTGGCCGCGCCGCCCAAATCCACGGACGCCCCGATGGACGTCGACGCTCCGGCCGAGATGGAGGCGCTGGCTTCCAGTCCCAGCGACGCGCGCGCGGTGGCCCCAAAGCCGGCGCCGCCGGAGAGATCGAGCATGACTCCGACGGGAAGGATCCGCGGATTCTCGATTCCGTTCGCGGCGGCAATGTCCCGGTAGTTCTTCCCGCCGACATCCGACAGGGACTTCCCCTTTGGCGGCGTCACG
>WNFC01010835.1_pt1 | contig 11898 bp, 9 predicted proteins | sample 5400541 | NCBI WGS metagenome assembly WNFC01 (sample SAMN13153342, study PRJNA577476) | soil metagenome | isolation source: 120 cm saprolite under Douglas fir tree site 2 hole 2 replicate 1 | place: USA:California | collected 2015-04-18 | reverse complement strand
GAATGTACCTTCATAGCCGCGGTCACAATGGTTCTAGTAACTTGATTGACCCGCGGATAGAGCACAGTCGCCGGATTGGACATAGTATTTCGCCAGCGTCATTTACAATAACAATGCTTGCGTCCCAAACTCACGGAAACGACCGAAAAGCGTCAGTGTGGACCCGATTCGGGAATTTCCTCTGTGTTCCTCTGTGCCCTGTGTGGTTAAAAAGGGGTTGATGATGGCTACAACAGCAGTTCCCAGCTTCAAGATATCCGGCGGCAGCTTCCTACTCGAAGAGCGCCGCCCTGACGAAGTCTTTACGCCTGAAGACTTCACTGAGCAGCACCAGCTTGTCGGCCAAACAGCAGAAGAATTTGCTGTCAACGAGATCGTACCCAATATCGAAAAGATGGAGCACAAGGATTTCTCCATTACTCGCGACCTGCTGAAGAAAGCGGGCGACCTCGGCCTAAGCTCAGCCGAGATCCCGGAGGCCTATGGCGGCCTCGAAATGGACAAGGTCACCGCCGCAGTCATCGCCGACCACATTGCGAAGTACGCCGGCTTCGCCACGACCTGGGGAGGACACACCGGGATCGGCACGCTGCCAATCGTTTATTTCGGCACTGAGGAGCAGAAGAAGAAATACCTGCCGCGTCTCGCTGCTGGCGAGATTGTCGGCGCATATGCATTGTCGGAGGCCTCTTCCGGTTCCGATGCCATGAACTGTCGCGCACGTGCCACGCTCTCACCGGATGGCAAACACTACATCCTGAACGGCGAAAAAATGTGGATCACCAACGCCGGCTTCGCCGACCTGTTCACTGTCTTCGCCAAGATCGACGGCGAAAAGTTCACCGCTTTCCTGGTCGAGAAATCTTTCCCTGGATTCTCTATCGGTGGTGAAGAGCACAAGATGGGCATTCGCGGATCGTCCACCTGTCCCATCATCCTCAACGACTGCAAAGTTCCGGTCGAAAATCTGCTGGGCGAAATCGGCAAGGGGCATGTGATCGCCTTCAACATTCTCAACGTCGGCCGCTTCAAGCTCGGTGCCATGTGCGTGGGCGGAGGCCGTGTCTCTCTGGAAAACGCCATTGCCTATGCCAAGCAGCGCAAGGCCTTCAGCAAAGTCATCGCCGACTTTGGTCTGGTGCGCGAGAAGCTTGCCAACATCGCAAGGCCATCGAGGAATACGCTGTCGAGTGCTCCATCATTAAAGTCTGGGGCTCGGAGATGATCGATTATGTCGTCGATGAGACCGTGCAGATCTACGGCGGCTACGGCTTCGTCGAGGAATATCCCGCAGAGCGCGCCTATCGCGACGCCCGCATCAATCGAATCTTCGAAGGCACCAACGAAATCAACCGCCTCATCATCACCGGCTTCTTGCTGAAGCGCGCCACGTCCGGCCAGTTGGCGCTCATGCCCGCCATCAAGAAGCTGATGGACGAAGTGCTGTCCGGCCCGAGCGTGAGCGAAGACCTTGAAGGTTCCCTGGCCGAAGAGCGCAAACTGGTTGGGCAGGCCAAGAAGCTGGGCCTCTTCGCCGCCGGAGCCGCCACTGAGAAATACATGCAAGCGATTCAGGACCAGCAGGAAATCATGGGCGCCATCGCCGACATCACGATTGAAACCTACGCGATGGAGTCGGCTGTGTTGCGCGCACAGAAGATCGCCGAAGCCAGAGGCGAGGCCGCGGCTACCATGCCGATCGCGATGTCGCGGGTCTATCTCTCGCAGGCGATGGAGAAAATCGAAGCGGCGGCGAAGAAAGCTCAGCTAGCCGTCCTCCGCCGCCTGGCCAAGCACGAGCCGTTCAATACGATTGAGTTGCGGCAGCAGATTGCACAGAAGGTGATCGAGCGAGGTAAATACACACTGGCATAAGATCGTGACCACTGAGGGCACAGAGGAATAGTAGAACGACGTACAGGGCTGTGGGTCATCTGCCGCTTAATTCGGAATTAACAGGTAACTGACAAACGCAAGCCGCTTGTTGTCCGGGGACCACGACGGCACATTGATGGTTCCCTGCCCGCCAAATAATTTCGCTAGGACCGTAATTTTCTTGTCACTGAGCGACATCAAGCGCAGCATCACATCTTTGTTTTCTGGATGGCCGGTCACGTCCGTTTCATAAGTAAGAAATACCATCCATTGCCCATCGGGCGAGATGTGCGGGAACCAGTTGTTGAGATCGTCGGAAAATACCTGCTTCTGGTCGCTTCCGTCCGGCTTCATTCGCCAGATCTGCATATGGCCTGTGCGCTCGGAGTTGAAGTAAATGTATTTCCCGTCGGGAGAGTATTCAGGACCGTCATCAAGGCCTTTGGCTGTAGTCAGTCGGGTCTCTTCGCCGCCAGCTGCGGGTATCGTGTAGATGTCGAACTCGCCGTTGCGTTGGCCAACGAATGCGAGCGTCTTTCCATCCGGCGACCAACCATGCCAATACGAAGGAGACTTTTGCGTGATGCGGCGCGGCGTTCCGCCGCCGATGGGAACAATGTAAACGATGGAGTTGTGGTCTTCCTGCGAGTTATCGCTAATCGCTAATTGCGTTTCATCCGGCGAAATGCCGTGATCGTTGTTGCAGCGGATGGCAAAGCCGGTGTCAATCACTTCAGGCGTCCCCCCGCTTTCCGGCAATCGCTCGACACGACCATTGCGGTTAAAAAGAAACGCTCTGCCATCCCGCGTCCAGTTCGGTGCCTCGAAGCGTCCCGGCGCAAGATACTCTACTCTTCTGCCGGTGCCGTCAATTGCGATTGTCTGGAGTGCGCTAAAGAGTGCAGCCTTCTCCAATTGCGCGGCAGCGGGCGAGTCCAGCGAGACGTTGGAGAATATGACCTTGGCCACCGCGTCCTTGTCATGTGAGCAAACTCCCAGGCCGACGTAAAAGCTCCCGTGCAATGGAATTCGCAGCCATCCTCCCGCTACGTTCGGCTCTCCCGTGCCGCCGGAAAGCGCCATGTAAACGTAGTCTCCGCGCTTGGCGATACGCAAACGTTTCGGCGCCGAGATATTCGACTGCACCTCGCGTGTGACCGCGCCTTGCTCGTCTCGAAACTGCAGCGATGTCAGCCCACTAGCATGCAGCGCCACATCCGCGTAGGCGGAATCTGGGTCGAGACTCTGGCGCAAGATCAGAACTGCCTTCTTGTGCTCGTTTCCCCGTGTCTCGGCAAACGAAACGTCCGCAGTCAGCGTCACATCGCCCGACATTTTCTTCCACACAAACTGAAACGCATCCGCCACGGACCACATATTCTCGCCGCTGCCGGTAATCGTGTACGTTTGCTTCGAAGCGTCGTAATCAACTGATCCCGCGTGCAGAACTGTGCCGACGTCGCCGTGGCCGTCAAACACTCCACTTCGGGTCCCCTCCTCCTGTGCGGCGGAAAGATCCGGGCTTTGCGTTAAGAAGAGAAAACAAGTCAAGACCAGCCAAAATGAACTCAGCGGTTTCGGCACGAAGGTCCCTCCGTCGTACTCCGAGAAGCAAGGTCGTCAATCGGAAGATTGTAAATCGAGTTGTGGAACAGCGCTCCATTTCTGAACCGCCACAACATCTCAGTGCAATGCCGCAGGATTTCTGGTAAAACGCTTCCATGAAAATCAACCGGCACGTGGTTGCTGCGACCTTTAGCATTTTTCTCCCCGCCAGTTTTCTGGCTTCGCAGGAAACGCACGCTCCATTCAGCGGTCTTGCCCTCACTCCTCCCATGGGCTGGAACTCCTGGAATAAGTTCGCTTGCAACGTCAGCGAAGACCTTATCAAGGGAACAGCCGACGCGATGGTTAAGTCTGGGATGAAAAACGCAGGCTATGAGTACATCGTGATCGACGATTGCTGGCAAGTGAGCCGCGACACGAACAGCAACATCGTCGCTGATGCGCAGCGGTTCCCTCACGGGATGAAAGCTGTCGGGGATTACATTCACTCGGTCGGCCTGAAGTTCGGCATTTACTCCGACGCCGGATCGAAGACCTGCGAAGGCCGTCCGGGCGGCCTTGGCCACGAGTATGAGGACGCCATCCAGTACGCCGCCTGGGGCGTCGACTATCTCAAATACGACTGGTGCAATACCACCACGCAGGATGCCAAGGCTTCTTACGCCAACATTCGCGCAGCTCTCGACGCATCGGGACGGCCGATTGTATTGAGCATCTGCGAATGGGGAACGGCCAAGCCTTGGCTCTGGGGGAAAGAAGTTGGCGGCAACCTGTGGCGCACCACTGGCGACATCTCTGATAAGTGGGAAGGTTCAACCAAATGGCCGGACGGCAGTTGCTGCTCCAATGGCATGCTTGCCAATCTGGATCTGCAAGTCGGCCTCGCCAGTTACGCTGGGCCCGGCCACTGGAATGATCCTGACATGCTGGAAGTCGGTAACGGCGGCATGACCGACACAGAATATCGCTCCCACTTCAGCCTGTGGTCAATCCTCGCAGCGCCACTGATCGCCGGCAATGATCTGCGCAACATGCGCCGTGAAATTCAGGACATTCTCACCAACCAAGAAGTGATTGCCGTGGATCAGGACTCGCTCGGCCGTGAAGGTGAGCGCGTGGGGAAGGACGGTAATCTGGAAGTGTGGGCGAAACAGCTAAAAGATGGAAGCCGTGCTGTGGTGCTGTTCAATCGGGGCGGCACCGAGGAGAAGATCACTGCAGCTTGGGACGCCTTGGGATATCCGGATCATCTCGCTGCATCGGTCCGCGATCTGTGGCAGCACAAAGACCTGGGCAAATTCACCGGCAAGTTTTCTTCGTCGGTCGCATCTCATAGTGTGGTGATGATGACCGTCAAACCGTAGCAGAGCTGACTCGCCCGTGGTCTAGACCTGCAGTGGGCGGCCGCAGACGTCCAATTCAAATTCGCGACACTGTCCCCACGTGCGGCAACCGCAAGCGTGTGCCAAACAACTAACTGGCAGCGGTATGATGGCTTTGCTCAACCAAAGTACCAGATGGCGTGGGCAGCATGCGACGGTAAGGAATGGACCTTTCTCGTGTCTCTATTTCGGGCAGAACCCTAAGAACGTTGGGCTTAACTGTTCTCTTGCTGGCAGCATTTTTGTACCAGGCAGCATGCGGTGGAAACCATTCCACGAGCATTGTTCCCGTTAACCCAACTCCTACCCCATCTCCAGGTCAAACCGACGTGGTCACTTACCACTACGACAAGGCGCGAACCGGCGCAAATCTGAGTGAAACGGTTCTCACTCCCGCTAACGTGAATGCGACGAAGTTCGGAAAGATCGGCTTCTACTCGGTGGACGGCAAGGTGGATGGCCAGCCTGTCTACCTTTCTCAAGTCAGCATTTCCGGTCAAGGAACTCACAACGTTCTGTATGTGGTGAGCGAGCACGCCAGCGTCTACGCCTTCGACGCCGATAGCGGAACCACTCTGTGGCAGGTTTCGTTGTTGGGTTCCGGTGAAACCCCCAGCGATCCGCAAAACTGTTCCCAGATCGCGCCAGAGATCGGTATCACATCTACTCCCGTGATCGACCGCTCTCGCACCCCCCACGGTGCCCTCTACACCGTAGCCATGTCCAAGAACGCAACTGGCAATTACTTCCAGCGAATTCACGCTTTAGACATCACCACTGGAGCTGAACTATTCGGCGGTCCCGCGACTGTCACCGCAGCCTATCCTGGAACCGGCGACAACAGTACGGGTGGCAGCGTGATTTTCGATGCCAGGCAGTACGCCGAACGCGCGGGATTACTCCTGCTCAACGGCACGGTGTACACCACCTGGACTTCACACTGCGATCAGCGGCCATACACGGGCTGGATCATCGGATATGACGCGAACACTCTCACCCAGACGAAGGTCTTGAATGTGACTCCCAACGGCAGTGAAGGCTCTATCTGGATGTCAGGTACCGCTCCCGCTGCCGACTCGAATGGCAACATCTATTTTCTCGATGCCAACGGAACCTTTGATACCACGCTCGACGCTAAGGGATTTCCGAGTCAACATGATTTCGGCAACTCATTCCTGAAACTCTCCACGTCTGCGAGCTTGACCGTCGCCGACTATTTCGCCATGTCGGGTACTGTGGCGGAGTCGAATGCCGATGTGGATTTGGGCTCCGGCGGTGCCATCGTATTACCCGACCTCACTGATAACGGAGGACAGACTCACCAGCTCGCAGTCGGTGCCGGAAAAGATCGCGTCATCTATGTTGTGGATCGCAATGCTATGGGTAAGTTCAATCCATCCGCTGACAATATTTATCAGGAGATTCCAGGAGCGTTTACGGACGGGGTGTTTTCCATGCCCGCCTTTTTCAACAACACCGTCTACTATGGCGCGGTCGGAAATACGATCAAGGCCTTCCCCATCTCGAATGCGAAACTCGCTACGACGGCAAGTTCGAAAACCGGCAATGCTTTCCCGTATCCCGGCGCTACCCCGAGCATTTCTGCGAACGGCACCAGCAACGCCATCGTGTGGGCTGTGGAAAACAGCAGCCCCGCGGTTCTGCACGCTTACGATGCCGCCAATTTAGCCAACCAACTCTATAACAGCAGCCAGGCATCCGGCTCACGCGACCAGTTTGGGGCGGGAAACAAATTCATCACGCCGATGATCGTGAATGGAAAAGTATACGTTGGAACTACCAGTGGAGTGGCTGTCTTTGGTCTGCTGCCTTAATTTCGCTCGAAAATCAACAGGATTCAGTCAGTCTTCTTTTTTAGTTCTTCCATTACGCTTTGGATCAACTCCTTCGCGTCGGTAAGGCTCTTCATAATGATCTGTATATCCATCACGGGCTTTCCCGGCCAGCGCTGGCTCTGGCAATAGACTCCGTGCTGCCCTACCAGGGCCATGGCGTCAGTGATCGTGTCCATGGTTACAGCCAGGCGTCCACGTGGCACACCCATCATGGTCTCGTACCGTTCCAGTTCTTCTTGCTTTTCGTCGAATACCGGCATGGATCGATTGTAACGTCAAGGCAAGCAGTCGGCACTCAGCCCTTGCTCGGTGAGCCTCTGTGTCCGCTCTGGTCGAGGAAGTTTCTGCAAATGCCGCATCACCGGTCCGATGGCGGCAGCCAAGGTTGCTAACGCCCGCGCCGATGGATAGTCTAAACACCGGCCTCAGCTTCACCGCCCATACCACGGAACTTATGTTGGCTGAATGCTGTGTGCTGAATGCTGATTACTCCCAAGGAGAATCTAATGCGCAAAGTTTCCGTTCTCGTTCCCGCAGTGCTGCTCGCGTTTGCGATCGCCGCCGGTGCCCAGGATAGCCGTCCCAGTCCCGCTGCCTCCGCTTCCTGTGACCTGGGTGGCGGCAAAACCATCAAGACTGATTACTCCAGCCCACGCATGAAGGGCCGCAAAATATATGGAGACCTCGTGCCCTACGGCAAAGTCTGGCGTACCGGGGCAAACGAAGCGACGACGTTGGTAACCAGCGCCGACGTCAAGGTTGGCGGCAAAGACGTTCCTGCCGGCAGCTATACTCTCTTCACGATCCCGAACGCCGACAAATGGACCCTCATCATCAACAAGAAGACTGGCGAGTGGGGAATTCCATACAAGTATGAAGGCGACGAGTTGGCTCGCGTCGATCTGAAGGTCTCGAAGCTGCCATCGGCGGTTGAGAACTTCACCATCAGCTATGAGAAGTCAGGCAGCGGTTGCACCTTGCACATCGACTGGGACAACACGCGCGCCTCCGTCGACATTGCAGCGAAATAGAGCTCAAGTCCTGGACAATCAGACCTAAGGAATTGTTGATTGTTGTGCATGGGTATTTATCCCAGCATCAGCATTCAACAATTCCTCTAGGGACCATACTTCTACCTTCCGAGCAGCCCGTTCACTCGCCCCGCTGAGATACAGTCCAAGGTTATAATCACGGCGGCATGGCCCTTCCTCGAGGTATAAAACTGGGGTCCTATGAGATAGTCTCGTCGCTGGGCGCTGGCGGCATGGGTGAGGTGTATCGCGCTCGCGATGAAAGCCTGGGCCGCGAAGTTGCCATCAAAGTGCTGCCGAAAGAGTTGGCATCGGACCCCGATCGACTGCGACGTTTCGAGCAGGAAGCACGGGCAGCGGCGGCGCTCAACCACCCCAATATACTCGCGGTGTATGGCTTCAGTACGACCGAGGAACACGCTCCCTATCTGGTCACCGAACTTCTTCAAGGGCAGACTCTGCGTGAGCGGCTGCAGCAGGGCGAAATTCCGGTACGCAAGGCGGTGGAATTCGCCCTGCAGACGGCGCGAGGGCTGGCGGCAGCGCACGACCGCGGCATTGTGCACCGGGACCTGAAACCCGAGAACCTCTTCCTCACCCGCGATGGTGTAGTCAAGATCCTTGATTTCGGCTTGGCCAAGCTGATCGTCCCCAAGGTCACGTCGAAGACTTCGGTGGCCACGGCGAGCTTCACAGAGGTAGGAGTGGTGCTAGGGACCGCGGGTTACATGTCACCCGAACAGGTGCGCGGGCAGGTCGTCGACCATCGCTCCGATATCTTCAGCCTGGGCGCGATCCTGTACGAGATGCTCTCCGGAAAGCGAGCATTTGAGGGAAAGACGGCCGCAGATACCATGAGTGCAATCCTCAAGGAGGAGCCCGCCGAACTCTCTGCCAGCGGGCGCAGTCTTCCTCCGGCACTGGGGCGCATCGTTGATCGCTGCCTGGAAAAGGAACCGGCGGAACGGTTTCAATCAGCGCGCGACCTGGCATTCAATCTGGAATTGCTCAGCCGCGAGGAAACAGGAAGCGGCGCGGCGGTGGCAATCCCGGCAAGGAAGGGTCGACGCTGGGGGATCGCAGCTTTGGGTGCGTTGGCACTATTAGGGGCGGCGGGTCTTGGATTCTTGGCGCGAGGACTCAAGTCGCGGACGGAAAATTCCTCGCCAGCAGAGTTGAGGCGGCTTACCGACTTTGTGGGCATGGAAGAATTTCCGGCCTTGTCGCCCGACGGCAAGTGGGTGGCGTTCACCGCCGACGTCAGCGGACGGAGGCAGATTTGGGTGCGATTGCTGGCAGGAGGTACACCGCTGCAAGTGACCCAGGACGATGCCGACCATCAGTACCCCCGCTGGTCGCCAGATTCCTCATCGCTGATTTATTTCTCTCCTTCCCAGGAGCCGGACGGGGAAGGAAAGATCTGGCAAATCTCAGCTCTGGGAGGAACGGCTCGGCCGCTGGTCAGCAGCCTGAGCGGCGGCGACCTAAGCCATGACGGCAAACACATCGCCTATTTCCACTCCAACCAAGGGGACATTGAACTAGCCGTCGCAGATCCGGATGGTTCGAACTCTCGCAAGCTCATAGTTCTTCCGAACGAATATAACTATTCTGACGTGCGCTGGTCTCCCGACGACCGACAATTGGGATTCCAGCGAGGTAGAACCTTTGATTACGATGTGTTTTACGTGCCCGCCGAAGGGGGCAGCCTACACGCTATTACACAGGATGGGAATCCGCTTGAGGGTTTTGCCTGGCTTCCCGACGGCTCTGGAGTGGTCTACAGCTCTTCGAGAGGCGACACGGTTCTCTACTTGCGAACGATGAATCTGTGGTCGGTGAAAAGCGGAGGAAAGAATCTACGTCAACTCAGTTTCGGAGAGACATCTTACATCTCGCCGGATCTAGACCGACACGGTAACATCGTCGCCACCCGCAGGCAGATTCAGTTCAATATTTGGCGGTACCCGGTGGACGGCAGCCCAGAAGAGAACGTTCGTCGTGGTGTGCAGATCACTCACCAAACCGGCACGGTGCAAACGCCATCCGCTGGCCCGGGAGATCGCGAACTCGTATATCTGAGCGACAGTGGAGGTCATGGCAATCTCTGGATACTGAATCTTGAAACCGCGCAGAATCGTCAGGTCACCTTCGAACACGATCCGCAACTCGCCATTGGCGTACCTGTCTGGTCCCCCGACGGAAAGCACATCGCTTACGTGAAGCGCGGACTCACCGCGTGGAACGTCGATCTGTGGCTGATGAACCCCGATGGCAGTGACGCCCACAAAGTATCGGACGGCGGCGGTTGGGCTTGCTGGTCTCGGGACAGTCAATGGCTGTATTTTTCGCCGCCCAGCCAGAATGGATTTCGCATAGACAAAGCCTCGCCTGGGGGTGGCGGCAACCTGTTGGTGCGCGCGGAAGGACAGAAACCGGCCGCTGATTCGCGAGGAAAGCTTTTCTTCGTGCAGAGTCTTCCCGCTCTGAATGGCTTGTCGGACATGGAGATACTGCTGGCCGATCCAGAGAATGGCCCGGCGCGGAGGTTGGCTCGAATTTCGGGATCGCGCTTGTCAAGCTGGTTGCTAATGCAACCGGTGCTCTCCCCAGACGGCAAGTGGCTGGCGGTGCTGCTGACGGATGGACCGACCACGGATATATGGGCGCAGCCGGCAGCCGAAGGACCCATGCGCCGCATTACTGATTTTGGCCGTCAAGCAACGTTCATCACCCGCAGAGTTTCCTGGTCGTCAGATGGACACTCTATCTACGCCGCGCTGGGAAAGGGCGAGGCCGACATTGTACTGTTGAGCAACCTGAAGCCATAGCCAAGTTGTAACATCCTCAGATCGCGGTACAGGGATCGCAAAAGTCGCTGGGCAGTACATTTATGAGACGACTTCTAGTATTATCTCCGGCATGAACCGCCGAACCTTTCTCGAGATTCTTACCGCGGCCGCAGTTCTTCCTCGTCACCTGAGTTGGGCTGCTGCCGAGCACCGAATTGAAAAGATCGGCTTGCAGCTTTATACCGTGCGCGACCAGATGAAGGCCGACTTCGACGGCACCATCGCCAAGGTCGCTTCCATCGGCTACAAGGAAGTCGAATTCGCCGGCTACTTCGGCCGCACGCCGGAGCAGGTCCGAGCCGTGATCGATCGCAATGGCCTCACTTCGCCTTCGTGTCACGTCGAATACGCTGTGCTCGGCGACCAATGGCCTTCCGTGATCGAGTCCTCGAAGACGATCGGCCAGAGTTACATCGTGTGCCCGTGGATACCGGAAGAGATCCGCAAGCAGCCCGACGGTTGGAAACGTGCCATCGATACCTTCAATCATGCCGGAGAAATCAGCAAGAAATCCGGCATTCAGTTCGCCTATCACAATCACTGGTTCGAGTTCCTCCCGGTAAACGGAAAGCTGCCCTACGACATGCTGCTGGAGCAGTGTGATCCTGACCTGGTGAAAATGGAGCTGGACCTGTGCTGGATCACGGTCGCCGGTGCGGATCCCCTCACCTATTTCAACCGCTATCCCGGACGCTTTCCGCTAGTTCACGTGAAGGACATGAAGAAGCTCCCCAAAGTTTCAGCCGCCGGGGGCCAGGACTTCGGTGACTCGCTCAAAGACATGACCGAGGTCGGCAGCGGTATCATTGACTGGAAGCGGATTCTCGGGCAATCGGATAAGGCCGGCATCAAGCACTACATCGTCGAACACGACAAGCCGCAAGCGCCGTTTGAGAGCATTAAGATCAGCTACAACTATCTCAGCAAGCTGAGTTTCTGAAGAGTTTTCGAGGTTTTGAAGCGTTATTTTGTTGAAACAATAGCGGGCTCCAAAATCGCTTTGGGAAGGGGCACGGTTTGAAGACCTGCCATCCAGAGCCGCTAAAAAGCGGTTTTTAGCCCCTGAGGGGTCTGCGCTTCTTCTCTCGTGGGCTTCTCTGTTGGCGCGATTTCACAAAGCCGGATCGAGGCAATTCGGAACCGGGAAATTGAAACTCGAAGATCAATTCCCCGGTTTCCAGCGCAAGATCGGTTTCCGCGCCGCGGCAGTTTCATCCAGCCGGGAAACTCGCGTTGAATGTGGCGCATCCAGCACAAGCTGCGGATCTTCCTGCACTTCTTCCGCGATCGACGTCATGGCCTCGATGAATAGATCCATTTCTTCCTTGGATTCGCT
>WNFC01007629.1_pt1 | contig 11898 bp, 13 predicted proteins | sample 5400541 | NCBI WGS metagenome assembly WNFC01 (sample SAMN13153342, study PRJNA577476) | soil metagenome | isolation source: 120 cm saprolite under Douglas fir tree site 2 hole 2 replicate 1 | place: USA:California | collected 2015-04-18 | reverse complement strand
ACGGGTCGTGGACCGGGTGCCGTGCACACTGGGTGCATGCTGTGCTTCGTGTGCATTCCGGTGTGCCATTGGTGCAGGTAGTGCGACCAGGGCGGGGAGGCGCGGCCATGGTAAGGAGAAGGTCTACGGTTCGATTCCGCAAGGGGGCTCGCAGGTAGTAAGGTTATTTTCGAAAATAGTGCCGGTCCTGTTTGTCGCGTTCGTGGAACGAGTCATGGAGACGCTCAAACGCCCAGAATGCACAGGTTGCCCACTGCTGACGACTACTGGTCACTTTCTGTAATCGGCGTCGATCGCATTACAAGGGCAATTTCCGGTGCCAGAAGATGTCGTCTTGGGGGCAGCCTGCCTTCAAACTGTGTGGGAGGTAGCTCCGCATGCGTCCAGAGCGGCCCCTCTCTGTCAAGCGGAGCCCTTGGACGGGCGTCTAGCCGATGGCTTCGGCTTGGCCGAGGAAGTCTTGGTGGAGCCGGGAGCTGGCGTCGAGGATTCCGATGCCGACGAGGCGGTCGTATTTCCAGTCGAGCACGATGAACGCCTGGACGCCTTCGGGTGGCTCGGCTGGAATGCTGGTGCGCCCGGGCGTGAGCGGTTCGTCGGTGAGCTGGATGTGGGCGCCGATGGTCTTCAGCCTGGTGTCGAGTGCCCGGATGTCGGCGAGGTGGTCTTCGGCGAGCTGGATGCGCGCGACCTCGTCGCCTGGGCGGATCCTGGCCACCACTGCCTGGGCCTTGCCGGCGCTGAGCTCCCGGCGGCCGCGCCGGGCGGGTGGTCCGGGCGCTGAGCCTGACCGATTCGGCGGTCGGGCTGACGCTGCTGGCGCTGGCCACGACGGCCGAGCTGTTCGCGCTGGCCTGGGCGGCGATGCGACGCGGCGTGTCCGAGATCGCGGTGGCCGGGGTGGTCGGATCGGTTGCCTATAACGCCACCGCCACGCTCGGGGTGGCAGCGCTGGTCCGGCCGCTCGCCGTCGGCGGCATCCTGACGCCGGCCATCGCGGCTGCCGCTTGCCCTGCTCAAGGTAACTGCCGGCGGCCGGCTGAACCGGCGGGCCGGCGCCGTGCTAGTGGCCGACTACGGCGCGTGGGTGACCGCCGTCCTGGTCCGCTGACCTGGCCGTCGGCCGGAGTGCTGGCAGCGCCAGCCGGTGTCAGTGATCGCCGGCGAGGATCTCCCGGACCTCCCGGCCCGCGTAGTAGACCAGCACGTACCCGGCAGCAGGATCGACCCACCACCAGCTCAGTGCCGCGTTCAGCGCCAGGCCGAGGAGAAAGCCAGCGGCCAGGATCCCGTCGATCAGGGTGACCCGGCCCTCAGTCGCCAGCACGGGTTGTCCAGCGCCCGGCCGGCCCGGGGTTCCCGGCGGCGAGCGAGCATCGCCGCGGCGGTTACCGCGGTCCTTGCGATGCCCAGGACGGAATGCCGCCGGTGGTAGCCGGCGGCGAGCACCACGGTGGACTGAGCCAGCAGATAGCCGGCGAGAGCTGCGAACGCGTACCCGATCAGCCGCAGCGCCCGCCGCTGGCGGCGCTGACCAGCGCCGGATAGCTCCCAGATCACCACGGCGGACGCGCCGATCTCGATCAGCGAGTCCAGGCCGAATCCGGCCAGCGCCACTGACCGGGCGGAGATGGCTGCGATGGCCAGGACCACGACGCCGGCAACGTTCCAGCAAAGAGTGGCGTACTCCAGCGCAAATCCCCGGCGCAGCAGGGCCCTGCGGGCGGTGTCGTCCACTATCGCCATGGCATGGGTCAGCCAGCTGCCGGCGCCCTTCCCGGTGGTGATCGCGCCCGGCCGGTGCAGGCCGCGGGCCGGCTGGGCCGGCGCTGATCGCGGGCAGCCCCGCGGTTGCTGAGTCCATGGCGCGCGCGGCGCAGCTCAGCGTTGCCGGCGCTCTCGCTGGTGGCCGTCCGACGACCGCCCGGTGATCCGGACGGCGGAGCCCGGCAAAGCAAGCTGGCCAGGCTGGCCACCGCGTTGTCAGGAAGATCCGGGACGTTGGTGCCGGTGGCGCGGCCGCGCCGGCGGCACGACCTTCCCGGCCAGTGCCCGCGCGCGCGGGATCACGACCAGCTGCCCGGCAGAGGTGCGGACGGTGAAGGAAGCCGCGTCAGTTTCCTCCAGAATGCCCAGGACGTCGGCGATCTCGTCGCCGCCAGTTGGGCTGGGCCGGCGCCAGCGGATCACGACCCGCCTGCCGACATCGGCGGGTGTCAGCCGGACTTCAAGCCGGTAGCGCATGCCGCTCACCCGGTGCCAGCCCCCGGCGACGCGGGCCGCCTGGAGCGGATGAACATCGGCCCGCCTCCGCCAGCCAGCGGAGGTTCGGCATCTGGCAGGTCACCGTTCCAGTCTTCGGCGAGGGCATGGCGGGGTTACCGGCCGGTGACGTAGTTCGCGACGTAGTCGGTGTCGTAGGGCAGCGGGCCGGATTTGGAGGCGCCGCCAGGCGAGCCGAGCTGGTCGAAGAGCCTGGCGTTCTCGACCGTGAACTGGGCCCACTGGCCGGGCACGTCGTCTTCGTAGAAGATCGCTTCCACCGGGCAGACCGGCTCGCAGGCACCGCAGTCGACGCATTCGTCGGGGTGGATGTAGAGCATCCGCTCGCCTTCGTAGATACAGTCGACGGGGCATTCCTCGACGCAGGACTTGTCCTTGACGTCGATGCACGGCTCGGCGATCACGTACGTCATGGGGCTCCACCTCCTCGGCGATTCCTGCCCGCCAGGCCTCCTGCGCGGGCCCTTCCCGGCGACCGGGCGGCTCGCTAGCCGCCGATGTGCGACATCTCCACCTTCCGCGTCACCTTCTTGCGGCCGGTCTGGCGGGTGCGCCGCTCGGAGTAGCGGTCGGCCCGCCGGGTCCAGATGGCGGCGACCTGCTCGCCGAGCGCCTGGTCACTGTCTCCGCGTCGCAGCATGCCGCGCAGGTCGTGCCCGGTCCCGGCGAACAGGCAGGTGTAGAGCTTGCCGTCGGCCGACAGCCGGGCCCGGGTGCAGCCGCGGCAGAACGGCTGGGTGACCGAGGCGATCACGCCGATCTCGCCAGCGCCGTCGCGGTACCGCCAGCGGCTCGCGACTTCCCCGGGGTACCCGGGCTCGACTGGCTCAAGCGGCCACTGCCCGCCGATCAGGGAGATGATCTCCGCGGCCGGGACGACCTCGTCCAGCCGCCAGCCGTTGGTGGTGCCGACGTCCATGTACTCGATGAACCGCAGCACGTGCCCGCTGTTCCGGAAGTGCCCGGCCATCGGCAGGATCGACTCGTCGTTCACCCCGCGCCTGACGACCATGTTGACCTTGACCGGCGCCAGCCCCGCGTCGGCAGCCGCCGCGATGGCCTCCAGCACCCGCCCGACCGGGAAGGCGGCGTCGTTGAGGGCCATGAACACCGCATCATCGAGAGAGTCCAGGCTCACCGTGACCCGGCGCAGGCCCGCCGCCGCCAGCGCCCGGGCCTGGCCGGCCAGCAGCGCCCCGTTCGTCGTCAGGGCGATGTCCGCGATGCCGCCGATCCCGGCCAGCATCGCGACCAGCCGTTCCAGGTCGCGGCGCAGCAGCGGCTCGCCGCCGGTCAGCCGCAGCTTGCGCACCCCGAGGCCGGCGAAGACCCGGGCAACCCGGGCTAGCTCCTCGAAGGTGAGCAGCTGCTCGCGGGGCAGGAACGCGAAGCCACGGCCGAACACCTCCCGCGGCATGCAGTAGGTGCAGCGGAACTGGCAGCGGTCGGTCACCGAGATCCGCAGGTCGCGCAGCGGCCGCGCCAGGGTGTCAGCCAGCGGCAATTCAGCGAAGGCCATCACGGCACCTCAGCCGGCAGCCTCCCGGCAGCGGGCTGGCGCGGCGGCTCTGCCGCCGGCGCGGGCCAGCATGGCTTTCCCGGTAGCATCCGGCTCGCGCTGTGGCCGTCGTGGCCGCGCATTCAGCTGCTGGCGGTCTTGCGGTCCGCAAGCTCGGCCTCCAGCCTGGTGACCTGGGCGCGCGGGTCGTCCAGCTCGGACCGCGCAGCCCGAGTTCCGGGCTGACCGCGGCAGCCGCAGCCACAGGCCTCGTCACATCCGCACGTGCACGCCATCTCTGCCTCCTTAATCTGGCCGCGTCAGGCGCCCGACAGCGCGCGCAGCGACTCCTTCAGCGAGCCCATCGTCGCCAGCACCGCGGTCGGCTCATAGCCGCAATGCGCCATGCAGTTGGCGCAGCGCGGATCACGCCCGCGCCCGTACGCCGACCAGTCGGTGGTCTCGACCAGCTCCTGGTAGGTGCGGGCGTAGCCGTCGCTCATCAGGTAGCAGGGCCGCTGCCAGCCGAAGACCGAGTAGCTCGGGATCCCCCAGGCGGTGCACGCGAAGTCGGCCTTGCCCTCGAGGAAGTCCAGGAACAGCGGGGAGTGGTTGAGCCGCCACCGCCTGCGGCGCCCGCCGGCGAACGCCTCGCGGAACAGCTGCCGGGTCTGCTCCACGCCCAGGAAGTGCTCCTGGTCGGGTGCCTTCCAGTAGGCGTAGGCGGGGGAGATCATCATCTGGTCGACCCGCAGGTCGTCGTTGAGGAAATCCAGCACCTCCCGGACCGTCTGCGGGGTGTCGGTGTTGAAGAACGTGGTGTTGGTCGTCACCCGGAAGCCGCGCCGCTGCGCCTCCCTGATCGCCCCGACGGCCTCGTCGAAGGTCCCGGCGTGATCCACCGACGCGTCGTGCCGCTCGCGCAGCCCGTCCAGGTGCACCGCCCACGCGAAATACGGCGACGGGGAGAAGTTGTCCATCTTCTTGCGCATCAGCAGGGCGTTGGTGCAGAAGTACACGAACTTCCTGCGCGCCACCAGCTCCGCCGCGATGAGGTGCGCTTCCGGGTGGATCAGCGGCTCCCCGCCGGCGATCGACACCATCGGCGCGCCGCACTCCTCGACCGCCGCGACCGCGGTGGCCACGCTCATCCGCTGCTTCAGGATGTGCGCCGGGTACTGGATCTTGCCGCAGCCCACGCAGGCGAGGTTGCACGCGAATAGCGGCTCCAGCTCGACGATGAGGGGGAACTTCTCCCGCCGGGCCAGCTTCTGGCGGGCCAGGTAGGCGCCCAGCCGCAGGTTCTGCCGCACCGGCACTGCCACCGGCAGCTCACCTCCAGGGATCACGCCTCGCGGCCGCCGCATCTGACACCATGACCTAGGATGCAAGCGGCCTCGGCCGTACAGTCTGTATCTTGCAGGGAGGACGCATGGCAGTCAAGTCGAGGCGGGCCGAGCACGTCCAGGACACCCAGACCGCGGTGCTGCGCGCCGCCCGCGAGCTGTTCGCGGCGAAGGGTTATGCGGGCACCGGGACCGAGGAGATCGTGGCCCGCGCCCGCGTCACCCGCGGCGCGCTGTACCACCACTTCCGCGACAAGCCCGGCCTGTTCCGCGCGGTCATGCAGGCCGTCGCCGCCGACCTCGCCGAGCGGCTCGTCACCCAGCAGCTCGCCCGCGACGGTGAAGGCGCAGCCGGCGCCTGGGATCAGCTGCGCGAAGGCTTCCAGGCGTTCCTGGATGCCTGCACCGGAAGCGACTTCCAGCGCATCGTCCTGGTCGACGGCCCGGCCGTGCTCGGCCACGGCGCGTGGACCGACCTGGTGGAGCAGCATGGCCTCGGGCTGCTGCGGGCCTGGCTGCGACGCGCCATCGACGACGGCCAGATCGACCCGCTGCCCGCCGACCCGCTCGCGCGCCTGCTCGCAGCCCTCCTCGGCGAAGCCAGCCTCTACATCGCGCAGGCCACCGACCCCGCCCGCGCCCGCCGCGAGGCCGGCGCCGCCCTGGATCGCATCCTCAGCGGCCTGCGTCCCGCCGGCCGCGGGTGAGCCAGGCCATCCCGTCGCTGGTTCCTAGCCGGAAGACCCCTTCATCTGCCCCGGCCGGCAATGCACGGAGCTCCGCAAGCTGACCAGCGCGAGCTTCGCGCATAGACCACCAGAGAGCCACCGCCACGGACGGCACTTCGAGGTCAAAGCCACTGCAAGTCCAGCACCGGAGGGCTCGTTATGCGCGCGAACATTGGGCCGGTCTGGCCGTCGCGACCCTGTGCCAGAACCGCCCATTCGGCGGGGCTCGCGAGCGCGGATTCGCTGTGGTCGCGGCGGCGGTCCGGACTGCGGTCCATGTCCGTGCAGACGATGCTGCAGTTGCGCCGGACCTGATGGCTTGGTGCTGGCATTCGCGGACAGGGCCTCACCGGTAGCCGAGCACCTTGATGTCGTAAACGGATGCCTGGAACGTGCCGGCCTGGTCCGGCGGCAACCTGGTGAACCACACCAGCACGTAACGACCGCGCGTCGGTTGCAGGTGCATCAGGACCTCGTGGCTTGCGTTGGTCGAGTGCGCCACCGTCCGCATGCGCGCAAGCGTCGGTGTGCTGCCGATACGCAGGTCGAGGGCGGCGCCGGGGCCATAGCCCAGCGCGATCCGCGCACCGGTGACCGTCACGGTGCGTCCCATGTCCAGCAGGAGACCGGTGCCAGATTGCAAGTTCCCGAACTGTGGCGTCGCGTACCAGTCGCTGCGCCAGGGCGTTGCCGCTTCCCCTTTCACAGCCAGGTTAGCTAGCTGAGGGCTGTCACCATGACTCGTGCCGCCGGGGCCGAACGCCGCGATGGAGGACGGGGCGAGAACCTGCGCGAGGTCGCTGCTCCCGGGGGCGGGCGACGGGGCGGCCGCAGGGGACCGGGCAGCATGAGCTGCCGATGCATGCTGTGACGCTGCCTCGTGCGCCGCGGTGCGGGCACCGAGATGATGCCGCGCCGTTGCGGATACGTGCGGCCCCGCGGTCCCGGCTGTGCCCCGGATCAGCAGGATGCCGCCGACAGCGGCGACTACGAGCAGCGCCAGTGCCAGCCGCCAGATCCAGTTCCTCCGGCGCAGGTCAGTTATCACCGAGCTGATTGCATCGCCCAACTTGGCCCTCACGCTGACCGGTCCGGCCAGCTCCCGTCCCGCGGGCGGCCGGCTCGCATCGTATTCCCCGATCAGTGGCTTGGAGTCGACGCCCACCACGCGTGCTATCTCGCGAATCTCGCCTCGGGCGAAGAGGTCGATCCCCGATGCCGGGTAGTCGTCATGCTCGAGGCGGTCGATGACACTCTCCCTGATACGGGTCCGCTGACTGACATCCGCGACGCTCAGGCCCGCATCGCGGCGCGCCCGGGCCAGCGTCTCGCCGATGCTCAAACCGCAAACCTCCCTTCGCCGCACGCGCCGTTACCCGCGGGACTGCAACGGCGAGAATGGCCAGGCGCGAACTCGCGGCGCAATGACCGCGCCATTACGGCCACGCTACCTCGGCCTTACCAACGGAGGTGAGCCGGGGAGGCGGGCAGGCGGGCTCCCCGAGCGACATGGTATGAGCCGGGAGAACCGTGGCTTCCGGCCCCAGGCGACCAGGGTCGCCAGCAAAGCAGGCCGGTCGTCGGCGGATGGACCTGCGGGATGCGGGCGCACCAGGCGGCGCGATTTCGCGCCCCCTGATGCCGACGGTCATTTGCAGCGGCCACTGCTTTGAGCTCGTCGAGCGGCTCGCGGATAAGTTGCGGCAGGTCTCGCTGGCTCGTCTCGCTGGGCCAGCGTTCGATCGCGATCTTGAAGACAGTGATCCCCGCCATGGACATCTTCGATAGGACCGCACCGCTGTCTGCGACATCGGAATCAAGGATGGAACCATCGCCGCCATGGCGACCGATCTGCCGCAGACCGAGCGGCGCGAGATCCGAGCGGACGGGTTGATCGTCGTCCCCGGCGCTGTCGACGTCCATACTCACTTCGCCAATGTCATCGGCGGCCGCCCGACTGCCCTCGAGCAGAGTGGTGATCAGGCTGAACGTCTCGGTGACCTCCCCGGCCTCATCGGCCAGGGTGGTACTCGATCACGCGGAATGGGGGACTGTTCGGGATGCCAGGGTCGGGCAGACGACGTGTTCTGCCTCGGCTGTGGAGGGGCTCCTGAGGCATGGCAGGGGCCGCTCGTGGCCGAGCTTGCGGAGGCCGCAGCCGGTCAAGACGCTGACCTGCTGGCAGCGGCGCAGGCGCTGCTGAGTCTGCTGGATGCGGCGGGAGCGCGGGCGGGCAAGTACACGGTCGACGTGCGAGGAGCGCAGGGCGTTCAGGTTGGTGACTACAACAGGCAGGACAATGCCTTCCACCCTCCGCGGGAGGCCCGCGCCATCCCGACGACCAGCGGCCCAGGCCGACGTGTTAGCCAGGCAAACGCCCGTGGCGTGCCGATGGTCGGATCGCGCTAGGGCGAAGGCGCGCAGACCGGTGGTGTCCGAATCTAGCGTTCGACTTTCTCCGATTACTTCTCATGACGGCTGTGGACGGGTTATCCGGTGAGCGCTGATCCCGATACGGGCTGCCCACTAGCCGGGCCGGAAGCCGGTAAGTATCCCGTCGATGCCCGCGGGCGATGGGCGTGCAGATTGGCGAGGGCAACACCCAGATCATTTACACCTACAACCGTCTGACCTGGACCGATGGAGTGTCACCGCCGCCTCTGGCCGATGTCTCTGGTGCGATCGAGTCTCCGTACCGGGGGTTGAGCGCGTTTGAGGAGCGCGACGCGGCGTTGTTCTTCGGTCGTGAGGCTGCGGCTACGCAGGTGCTGGAGCGGATGTCGCGGCAGCTTGATAGGGCTCGGCTGCTGGTGGTGTCGGGGGTGTCAGGGGCCCGTAAGTCTTCGCTGCTGCGGGCCGGGGTGCTACCCCGGATGCGGGGCGCCATCGCCGATAGCGCGCAACGCGCCTGCCGCAGCTGACTCCAGCCCAGCAGGGTGCAGCTCGCCAAGTGTTCATCCGGCTGACCGCCACCAGCATCGACGAGATGGACAGCGCCGATCGGGCGTCCCGGGCGGAACTGACCCAGGGCAAGAGCGGGGACGAGGCGCGGGACGTGGCGGCGGTGCTGGAGGCATTCGCCGCCGAACGGCTGCTCACCCTGGCCGCCAGCTCTGTGGAGATCAGCCACGAGATCCTCCTCACCGCGTGGCCGCTGTTGCGCGAGGTGTGGCTCGCCGAGACCCACGCCGACCGGATCGTCCGCACCCGGCTGCGCAACGTCGCCGCCGAATGGGCACGTGACTCAGAGGATCCGTCCTACCTCTACAGCGGCAGCCTGATGGAAGCCGCTCCACCTCGGGCCAACGCATGGGCGGGCGCCATCGGACCCGGCGGGCGCGGCGCGTTCGGCTTCGCCGCCGCCTCTTGCAACGTCCACCCGTGCACCCCCTTTGCGTCCGCGCTGCCCGGTAGATCACAGTACCGGCGCATCCCCATGGGCCGGACGCGCCCCGAAGAAGGGCGAGATCTCCGGCCGGATTGTCCGTCCGCGGACCGATGAGCTTCCAGCCCGGCACGTCTGCATGGACGACAACCTGCGCTGCGGTGACTATCCGGGAACGCGCGACGGCGGCCTCACCTGGTTTACCGCCTCAAGAGGTTCGCACGGGAGGGAGCAGACGGGTGGGCAGGAGGACAGGCCGTCCAACAAACTGACATCCTGCAGGCGTTCGGGCCGAGAAACGACAGCGCGACGAAAGATCTCCCGATGAAAGGACGCATGATGAGAAAGCTCGCATTGATGATGGGGGTTTCGCTGGATGGCCTGGTGGCGCGCCCCGGCAAGTTCGGCGCCGGGGGCTGGGGGCTGCCGCCGGAAGACCCGGCTCTGAAAGCGCGAAAGCTCGACTGGCTCGGTGAGGCAGGCCTGCATCTGATGGGGCGCGCTACCTACGAGGAAATGGCCGGACTCTGGCCCACCTCCGACGACGAGTACGCGGCACCGATGAACGATATTCCCAAGGTCGTGTTCTCCAAGACACTCACCAAGGCGGACTGGCCCCAGTCAACGATCGCGAGCGGCGACCTGGCCGACGAGATCAGTACCCTCAAACGCGAGCCGGGGAAGGACCTGATCGCGTGGGGAGGTGCCGCCTTCGCGCAGTCGCTTACCAGGCTCCGCCTGGTCGATGAGTACCGGCTCGTGCTCCAGCCAGTGGCGCTGGGAGACGGGCTCCCGCTGTTCGTGGGACTCACCGCGCCCTTCGTGCTCGACCTCATTGAGGCCCGGGCATATGGCGACGGCGCGGTGCTCCATGTCTATCGCCCGGCTGCCGGATGAGCGGTTCCGCGTGATCGAGACCGGTGAGGCGTTGGCGCTGCCGAGGCTGGTCACCGGGTCCAGGGCCTGCTGCCGGTGCCGAGGGGTATCGTCGTCCAGGCCGCGGACACGGGCGCCTGGGCTTGGGCCGTGTGCACTGCGCCTCGATGCAATGCATCGCCGTTGCTGCTCACTCGTAAGCGTCGCGTAGTGACGGCCGCCGTATTGGGCCTACGACCTGGGCGCGAGTCCCTCGACAGCTGCGCCAGACGGTCAATTGCTGCAGCGACAGCCTCAATAGCCAGGACTTGCGCACAGCCGAGACGGACTCGTTCGCGCTCGTTGGGTGGGCTGTTCCGGTCAACCCGATCGAGCATCGAGTCAGCGTTGCTGAGGTAATCCGATGCCGTTATGGGAGTCCTCCGTGGGCAGGGATGTAAGGGCGAGCCAAGGTTAGCTGGCGTCGCGCAGCTGCGACGCGGGTCGTACTGCCAGCTTGGGAAGTCTGTGGCGTGGTTCGCTCCTGACCACGGATTGCGCTGACCTGCTGCGTGCTTGTCCGTGAGTTACCGCGGGCACCTGCGGCTGCGCCTCCGTTCGGGCACGCCGCAGAACGGGAGCGGCTTACGGGGAGACTGCGAGTTTGCCCTCGGCACCGGGTTGACCTGCACGGGAGGCGTTCGCTGCGTTGCTGGAGATGGGCTGTGTTCCAACGTGGCTGCGGACGATCCGCATTATCAGCCTGTGTCACGCCGGTCACTCGCGATGCCATACTGAGGCTGGCGCCCCTCGATCGTTGAAGGCGGTCGGGAATGAGTCGGTGTACACAGGCCCCGGTTCGCGCAGCTCGCGCGCGGTACGCTGTCGGTCGCGTGGGCGCCGGCCTGGTAGCCACCGTTGCGTTCGTGGCTGTCAGTGGTTGTGCGCAGCCGGGCTCGGGTGAGCAGCCGCCGGTGCCGAACTGGAACAATCCGATCCACGGCCAGGTGGAAGCGTCTCTGGCAGCGGCTCAAGTGCACATACCGTTTCATATTCGTTCGTTGCCGGGGTTTGCGCGGGCCGGGCGGATTCTGGACACTCCGGACCTCCGCCCGCGGGACAGGTTGATCGTGATGCAATACCGGACTTCGGCCGGGCTGGTCAATGTATATGAGGAGACGCCGCAGGTCAGCGCCAGCGAGTTCCGGAAGGTCATTGCGAACTGGGTGGCGACGAATGGCCAGCCCGGAACCTCCGGAAGCTCGACTGCCGTCATGGTCCGGGGCAAGTACCCGGCGTTGGTGACCACAGCGTCGGACGGCAGTAGGTCGGATATCCGGTGGATCGAGGCAGGCATCGAGTACTTGATCACAGGGCCGTCGTTGACCAAGCGGGCGTGCATTCATTTCGCCGATGAGCTTGCCTCTTGAATGGAGTGAACGCACGAGGTTCCTAGTCCAGCTCCATACGGGTTCGTCGACACCTCGTGTTAGTAAGTCCGTTAGCAAGATCAGGCCCGCTGACCCCTTGCTTGTAAGGAGCTAGGAGGTTAGCGATCATATGCGCCGACCTGCGGGTAGGAGTGACCGTGGGTGGCTGGACCTGACCGCTTATGGCCCAGGCTAACGGCACGCTAATGGCAAAGTGCGACGGCCGACCGCGCGCCGGTCAGGGCAGCTGGCCCGCCTTTTTGACGATCCCGGAGCCGAGGATGGCGTTCCATCCTTGGATCTGTCCCTTGTGCACGTGCCGGCCGTACTCGGTGTGCGTCTTGACCGCGATCACCAGCGAGCCCATGTAGGT
>WNFC01007624.1_pt1 | contig 11900 bp, 11 predicted proteins | sample 5400541 | NCBI WGS metagenome assembly WNFC01 (sample SAMN13153342, study PRJNA577476) | soil metagenome | isolation source: 120 cm saprolite under Douglas fir tree site 2 hole 2 replicate 1 | place: USA:California | collected 2015-04-18 | reverse complement strand
GGGTCGCGGCGTCGGGCTCGACGTCGTGCGTTCCGCCGTGCAGGCCGTCCATGGCGAAGTCCAGATCGTCAATCACCCCGGAGCGGGCGCGGAGTTCCGGATCGTCGTTCCGATCACTCTGACGGTGGTCCCGTGCCTGATCGTTTCGATCGGAGGCCAGTCTTTCGCGCTGCCGCTGCATCGCATCATTCGCATGCTGGAGGCACAGCACGTCGAGGTCGTGAGTGGCAAGAGCCTCGCCGTCGTCGATGGGCAGGCCGTTCCGGTTTCCGACCTTGCGACGCTCCTCGGCCTGCCTACGGCCGGCGTCGGCCCGTGGGTCCTGCTCGGGACCGCAGCCAGCCCGCACGCGTTCCAGGTCGAGACCGTACTGCAGAAGCGCGACGTGGTCGTGCGCGGCTTGACCGGCCGCCTGCGCGACCTGAAAGCAGTCAGCGGGGCCAGCATCGAACCGAACGGAACCATCCTGCTCGTGCTGGACATTTCCACATTGATCGAGCGCAGCCAGGCGACCGTGGCGGTCAGCTCCAACGTGGCCGGCAAGACCGCCGGTCCCCCGCCTCAGCTGTCAGTCGTCGTGGTCGACGACACGTTGATGGTGCGCGAGCTGCAGCGTTCGATCCTCGAGCGCGGAGGCTATACGGTGCGCACCGCCGCCGACGGAGCCCAGGCGATGGCGATGCTCAACGAGCTGCCGGCCGACCTCGTGGTGACCGACGTCGAGATGCCGAACCTTGACGGCTTGCAGCTCATCACCCACATGAGGTCGCACCCTCGCCTGGCCAACGTTCCGGTCCTGATCGTGTCCTCGCACGGGAGCGACGAGGACCGGCAGCGCGGCATGGACGCCGGAGCGGATGGCTACATCGTCAAGACGTCCTTCGACGAGGCCGGGCTGCTCAACGCGGTTTCGCGCCTGCTGGGCCGGTCAGGCAGCCCCACTCCCCCGACGCGAAACGGCGCTCGCGGCTCAGCGCCGGTTCGCAGCTCGGAGCCCGCGGTGGCCGGACGCGAGCTGTGACTTCGCTCGACCGCGCCACATCGCTCCTCCGGTCGAGAGCCGGTCTCAAACCGGAGCCCGCGAGCCGGGCCAGGCTCGAGAGGTTGCTCGAGGAGAGCGCGACGCAAGCGGGCGTTGCCGTGGACGCGTACATGAGCATCATTGACACACAGCCTGCCGCCTTCGACGACCTCCTGGACCGGGTCACAGTGCAGCACAGCGCCTTCTTTCGGGATCCCGATCAGTTCGACGCCGTGGCGGCTCTGGCGCGAAAGGCCGGCACCTCCCCGCATGTCGTGTGGAGCGCCGGGTGCGGAAACGGCCAGGAGCCCTACAGCCTTGCCATGCTCCTCGATGAGTCCGGTCGAGCCAACTGGCAGGTCGTCGCCACAGACGTCTCGTTTCATGCGCTCGCCCGAACCGAGAAGGCGCTTTATACCGAGTCCGAGATCCAGGGCCTGTCGCACGAGCGCAGGCGGCGATATCTGACGCGGGTGCGCGGCGGGTACGAGGTCGTCCCCTCGCTGCGACGGATGGTGCGCATCGCACATCACAACCTGGCGGTGGACGACCCTGCGTCCGTCGTTTCCGAAGCTGCGGTGGTGCTCTGCCGCAACGTCCTCATGTATTTCGGCCGCGAAGAGTCAGAGGCGTGCATCCAGCGGATCGCCTTGCACGTCACGCCGGGCGGTCATCTCTTCCTCGGCCACTCGGATTCGCCTGGACGGATGACCCGCTACTTTGCACCCGTGCGGATCGCCGGCGCGCTTTGCCACGAGCGCCTCGCGGCCCCGCCGGCACCTCGGCTGATCGGCCGGCGTGAAGGCGAGGTGCGCCCCCTGCCCGACTTGCAAGGCCTGATGACAGAGGGCAATCGCGCAGCGGCGAGCGGAGACATTCGGGCGGCCGTCCGCGCGTTTCGTCAGGCGACGTACCTCGACCCCAACGTGGCCATGCGTACTTTCAGCTGGGAGCAGCGCTCGAGCTCGCGGGCGACGCACGCGAAGCGCGGCGCGCATTTGGCGCGGCCGGCCTCGCGATGGTGAATGGGGATGGGACAGAGGACGTTTCCGGTCTGGGAGGCTACACCCGCCGAGATCTCGCGAGCGCCATCGCATACAAGCTGACGGCGGATCAGCGCTGATGGCTGAAGAAGACATCGTCCTCGTCGACGACGATCGGGTGATCCAGAAGATGGTCGGCGGCTTCCTGGAGCGAAGGGGCTACCAGGTGCGCAAAGCGAACGATGGAATCGAGGCGCTCCAGTACGTGCGCGACCGCATCCCGGACCTCGTCATCACCGACGTGCGAATGCCGGAGCTCAATGGAATCGAGCTGACGTCTCGGCTGCGCGCGCACCACCGCACCGCCAGCGTTCCAATCCTCATGTTCTCCGAGCTGACTGCCGCCCCCGACGCCCTGGCGGGGTATGCGGCCGGCGCTGACGACTATCTGCCCAAGCCCTTTGAGCTCGAGATCCTGGAAGCCAAGGTCCAATCCCTGCTTCGGCGATCAGCCGGCGCCTCGGCCAGGCGCAACCGCGGCAAGGTGATCCTCTTTGCCCACGCGAAAGGTGGCGTCGGAACGACCTGTCTCGCGGTTAACACGGCCGTGCTGCTGGCGGCGCAGGCGTCGATGCCCGTCGGCCTGCTCGACCTCGACGTGGAGTTCGGCGACTCGGCGGTCTATTTGAACCTCCATCCGAGTCGAACGCTCGCCGACCTCAAGGCACCTCCCGGCGCCCTGGTCGACGAAACCCTCTTCGAGGGGTTCGTGACCGAGGCGGGCAGCGTACGGCTCGTGGTCGGCTCCGACTTCCCGGAACGCGCCGACCTGGTGACACTCCCGGCGATCCAGCTGGCGATCGACCGCCTCAGCTCCACGTGCCAGTACGTGCTCGTGGACGCGCCCGCGTCCTTTAGCGAACGCACCTTGACGGCGCTGGACACATGCGACCTGATCTGCCTCGTGACGTCGGGATCCCTGCCCTCGCTCAAGGCGACTCGCAGATGCCTGGTGCTCTTCGACACGCTTGGAGTCTCGCCCGCGCGGGTGCGCCTGATCCTCAACCACAGCACGCCGCACGCAATCGATATTGTCAGCGTGGCCACGGTGCTAGGCCGCCGTCCAGACTTCGTGATCGCGAACTCTCCAAGTCTCGATGAGGCAGCGAACACAGGCCGGCCGCTGATCACGGCCGATCCATCGGACCCACTGGTCACCGACCTTCGAAAGCTGGCGGACTCCATGCTGGCCAGCATCCCGGTGACGCTGGAAGTCGCCGACTAGTGCACCGACGTTTCTTCTAGCGAGTTCTCCTCGCGAGCGGCGACGTGGAGCTGATACTCGTACGCCCTCGCCATACGCCTGAGCCCCGTATCCGCGCTCGACCTGATGATGTTTCGTGCCACGTTGGACACCGTCTGCCCGATGCCGAGACGGTTGACCTCTTCGTTCACGACGCGGAGGTTGGCATCGCGCCACACCAAATAGGACCGCGAGAGGATCGCGAGCGACAGGCCGTAGCGCGCGGCGAAGATCCCGACCCTGGTGATGAAATTGCGCTCCGTTTCCGTCGTTCCCTCGCCGGTGATCAAGAATCTCGCGATGGCCCGGCTGGTCAGGGTGTGGACGTCGCGGATCTGCTGGGCAAATCGCGGCGAGGTCAATTCGATCAGGCCTACCGCAACCGCGGCGGCGGCCGCCGATCGTGTCATCTCGCTCACCCGCAGGGCAAACGCCTGACCCAGTCGCACCGAGGAGGGATCTGCACAGAACGCCGAGGCGCTGGAGGTGGCGGGCCTGTGACCCCACGCGAGCGCTCCGACTGTCACGGTGGCGCGAATCTCCGTGGCCGCCACGCGCAAGTAATACGCCGGCCGGAGCGTCAGCGCTCCCTACGAAGTCAGGTCCCGCGCCCATGCAAATCAATGGGCTTTGGACCTTCACCTGCCCTCTGGCAGCGCACACCCTGCGCATAGAGGGCAGAGATACAGTGTTAGCGCAGGGCGACTTTCAAGCCGTTCGCGCGTAGACCTGAACCATGGGGTATCTGGGCCTGGTTCTGGCCCTGTTGACGCTCGGTTACATGCTCGGCGTCTGGACCGCGTTTCTTGTCGTGAGACAGCCGCAGCGAGCTTACGAGGACGCCGCAACAAGGACGGGACGATCATGAGCCGCGCGAACTCGACTTCCAGGCAGCTCAAGGTGCTGAGAATTCCCTCGGCGGTCGCCAATCACGATCGACGCAACCATGATCGGCGGACCGAGGCCGAACCCGCCGACGACCTGGTTTTGCTCGGTAGCCGCGAGCTCCGCAGCGCAATTTCGAGCATCGTGGGATGCGCCGAGTTGATCGACTCCGGCGACCTGGCGGATGGCGCCCTCCTCCTTTACACAAAGATCTTGCTCAGGGAGGGACGTCGCCTCACCGCATTCGTCGACAAAGCAGTAGAGCTGCAGAGTCTCGAACGTGGTCACCGGGACCTGGACCTGGCCCCAGTCGATTTGCAGTCGCTGATCCAGCACGCCGTGCACGCGGCGGGTGAGGACGACTTGAGGCCGATCGAGATCGACGTGCCCTCAGAGCTTCCGCTTGTGGCGGCCGAGGCCGAGGCCATCCTCGAGGTGCTCGCGAACTTCATATCGAATGCCCGCCGGTTCTCGCCCAATGGGGGCGCGATCGGTATCTCTGCGCGCCGGCTCGACGACATGGTCGAGGTCGAAATTCAGGACGAAGGCATCGGAATCGACGCTGAGGCGCTCCCCAAGCTCTTCCGCAAGTTCTACCGCGCCGACACCGGCGTCGGCAGGCTTACTCCGGGGTCGGGCCTGGGCCTGTCCATCAACCACAGGATCGTCGAAGCACACGGTGGCAGGCTCGTCGCCAGCTCGAAAGGCCTTGGAAAGGGCGCGCGGTTCAAGTTCACGGTGCCGGTCTCACCAGCCACCGCGACCTCCGGAAAGATTCTCATCGTCGAAGACGACCCAGGATTCGCCAACTTGCTCAGGGCGGAGTTCGCGGCGGAGGGCCTCGGCACCGTGCGGACTGCAGACGCAGAGACCGCCGAGCGCCTGCTCGTCGACATGACGCCGCTGGCGATCGTCCTCGACCTGGTGCTGCCCGGCCTGCAGGGCGAGGATTTTCTCGCTCGCATGGGGTCGGTCGGTGGCGCGCGCGTGCCGGTTGTAGTCCTGACGGTGAAGAATCTCAGTGCCGGTCAGGTTTCTGCCCTCGAGCTCGCCGGCGCGACGGCCGTTCTGCCCAAGGAGGCCGGCGCGCCGCAAGCCGCGGTGGCTCTAATCGCCAACGCCCTTGCAGTCGCACACTCAGATGCGCAGTGAGCACCCGCACGCCGACCGACCTCGAGCTCCTGCGGACGGTCCTCATCGCGGATGACGAGTCCAGCATCCGCTTGCTGGTCCACGCCACGATCGAGTCCGACGACTACGCGGTGGTCGAAGCCGCAGATGGAGCCCAGGCCTGGGCGCTGACCCAAGACCTCAAGCCGGCACTCGTGTTGCTCGACGTGCAGATGCCCGGGCAGAGCGGCCTCGAGGTGCTGCGGTCGATCAAGGCCGATCCTGGCCTGAAAGGCACGCGCGTGATCCTTCTCACCTCTAAGGCCCAGGAGCGGGACATCGAGATCGGGCTCATCGCCGGCGCGGACTTCTACCTCACGAAGCCCTTTTCGCCCCTGGACCTGCTCACTCGCGTTGAAGAAGCCCTCGAGCTCTGATGCGTGTGCCGCCACCGGAACAAGAGCCTGCCGACCGGCCCCGCCGTCGCGGTTGGTCGGTCCGGCGCTACATGGTCCTTTTCATGGTGGTGCTTCTGGCCGTGGCCTCCCTCTCCGCGGTGGCGGTCCGAACGATTGGCCAGCAGGATGCACGGCAGTCCGCGATCGCAGATGCGAGCTTTGCGGCGCGGGCGGGGGCGGCCCAGATCTCCGGCGACCTGCTCCTGCTGCAGCAAAGCACCGCGAGGCTTGCTTCCAAGCCGCAGGTGGCGGCCCTGCTTGCGTCACCGTCCGGCGGACCGTGCACGCTGACGTTCGTGGGCGCCAGCCCCTTCTCGAGTGGCTATCTCGACATCATCAAGTCCGACGGATCGGTGAAGTGCTCGTCCCGGGCGATCGTCAGCGGCCCGGGTTACGCATCAGCCGGGTGGTTGCCGGCGGCGCTCAACGGTCCCGTCATCGCCGCTCCGTACCCAGACCCGGTCACGGGCGCTGTCTCGGCGGTCGTCGCCGCGCCGATAACCGGGGGGGCGGGCACGGTGGCCGCGATCGTCGAGCTGGCGCCGCTGGGGCCCAACCTGGAGACGGCGTTGGGCGGTGCCCGCCAGGTCGAGTTCCTGGTCACGGCAAACCACGACAGCACGGTGCTCGCCCGTTCACTGCAAGCGTCGCGTTGGGTCGGAAAGCCGCTTTCGGGCACCGCTTTCGCCGGCTCCCTCGGCGTCGAGCGCTCCGATCTAGAAGGAAAGAGTCGCCTGTACCAATGGTCCCGCGTCGGCTCGACCTCCTGGCTGGTCTATGCGGGAGCTGACGAAGCGGCGGCGCTGACGGCGGCGGACCTGTCATCGAACCGCGGCCTCGCCATCATCCTTGGGGGGACCGGCATCATGCTGGTCGTCATCTTCGTCGTCTACCGGCGGATCGTGGACCCGATTCGACAGCTGAGCCTCGTCATCCGCGGCGCCACCCCAGGTGGGGCGGTGAACGACATCGACAGGATGGGCGCAACCGAGGTCACCGGCCTGGCGGACGACTTCGCCAAGCTCATGGCGACCGTCAAGCACGAGCTCGTCGAAAGACTGAGCAGCGAGAAAGACGCGATTGTTTCGGAGCGCAACTACAGGCTGCTCTTCGAAGGCCATCCCCAGCCGATGTGGCTCTATGACGTCGACACGCTTGCCTTTCTCGAGGTGAACGACAGCGCCGTGGAGCGATACGGCTACTCGCGCGATCAGCTTCTCACCATGACGGTCGCCGAGATCCGGCCACCCCAGGACGTCCCGAAATTCCTCGAGCGCCACGCGAAGCTGACGGCCAATTCAGAACGGACGGGTCCGTGGCGGCACCTCCTGAAGAACGGCTCGACGATCCAGGTGCTGACCACGTCGCACCCTGTGACCTTCGGCGATCACCACGCACGATTCGTGCTCGCGGAGGACCTCACCGAAAGGCAACGCCTCGAGCTCGAGCTTGCAGAGTCACACGCTCGAGCCGAACAGAGCGCCGAGCTTGGTCGCGCCAAGGACGATATGGTGTCTGTGGTCAGCCACGAGTTGCGTACTCCGCTCGCGAGCATCGTGGGCTTTGCCGAGCTGCTGGCGACGCGCGAGGTGACGGCCGCTCAGCGCCAGGACTACCTCGCCGTGATGCTCCAGGAGGGTCGCCGTCTGACCGCCCTGGTCAACGATTTTCTCGATCTCCGGCGGCTCGAAGGCGGCCATCTCTCGATGCGCTTTGCGCCGGCAGACATCAAGGCGCTGGTCACACGCGCCGTCGAGCTCTTCAGCGATCCGGGGGCCACACCGATCGAGATGCGACTGCCGGACGATCTTCCGCTGGTTCGTGTGGACGGCGACGCCATGTTCCGCGTTATGGCAAACCTGTTTTCCAACGCGCGCAAATATTCACCGCTGGGCGGACCCATCGTCGTGGGCGCCTCGGTCGTCAACGGCATGGTCGAGGTCTATGTCCAGGACAAAGGGCTGGGCATCCCACCCGAAGCCCTCGCTCAGCTCTTCGCCAAGTTCTTTCGTGTCGAATCGACCGACCGCAATTCGATCGGCGGCACGGGCCTCGGGCTCGCGATCTGCAAGAACATCGTGGAGAGCCACGGCGGCAAGATCGGAGCCCGCTCCGAGGGGCTCGGCATGGGCACCTTGTTCTACTTCACCATACCGACGGTCCGCGAGCAAGCCCAGAGCGGAGACGTCCTGGTTGTCGAGGACGACTCGGGCTTCGCCAATTTGCTGGAGGCCGAGCTCGAGGCGAGAGACTTGACCTCGATCTGGGCGGCGGACGCCGAGACGGCGATGCATGTCATGACGAAGGCGCGCGCCGTGGTGCTCGACCTCCTCCTGCCGGGTCTGTCTGGGGAGGCCTTCTTGAATCAGCTCAGGGCGACGCGCGGAGATGGCATCCCCGTCGTCGTGGTGACTCTGAAGGACCTCGCTCCCGCTGAGAACCTGGCCTTGCAGAAAGCAGGCGTCACAGCGGTGATGCGCAAGGGAGGAGGGACCGCAGCCGCGGCGGCCAACCTGGTCGCCAAATGCCTGGCCTCCGAGCTGGTGGCGAGTTGATCAACGCCCACGACGCGGCGCCGGTGATGCCAGATCACGGCGCGGATCTCGCCCGGCTGGGCCGCCTGCGCCAGTCGTACCTGCACTTCGAGGTTCTGGCCGGACCGGACATCCCCATACCTGTGGTGCGGACTGCGTCGATCCTGTTCACGGACATCCGCGGCTTCAGCCGCTTGACCGAGCGGTTCGGAGATGACCCGGCGGGCCTGCTGGACGTTCTCAACTCTCACCTGAAGCGAGTCATCCGGTCGATCACCATCTGCGGCGGCGTGATCGAGAAGTTCGTGGGCGATGGGGTCATGGCGACGTTCGGGGCGACGGACGAACAGCCCGACCACATCCATCGCGCCATGGCCGCGGCGATCGGCCTTGTAGGAGCCAACGAGGCATTGAACCGCCGCTCCGCTGGGATTTGGGGATTTCGACTCGAGGTGGGAGTCGGAATCGCGTCGGGAGCCGTCGTCATCGGCGCCGTCGGGTCGGCCGAACGTTCGGAGCTCGGTGTGCTGGGCGACGCGGTCAACGTGGCGGCCAGGCTGGTGACGCACGCCGGCCCCGGCGAGGTGCTGATGACCGGCACCATGTACCGCGAGGTGGCCGCCATGCTGCAGAGCGAGCTGACGAACCAGTCCGCCGTGCGCGGGCGCACGGGGACGCTCGAGATCTACAGGATGTCCCTGCTGGGCGGCCGCAGCGCCCTGGCCTGAAAGAACGCCGACCCAGCTCCAGGTCGCAACATTTAGGCCCGATGAAGCTTTACGGCGAGCTCTCTGAGTGGTGGCCGACCTTCTCGTCACCAGACGACTATCGGGAAGAGACGGCGTTCTTCGCGCGCACCTTGATCAAGCAGGGCGATCCCGCGCCGCGCCGCGTGCTGGAGCTCGGGTCGGGCGGCGGGAACAGCGCATTCCACCTGAAAAAGCGGTTTGAGATGACGCTCGTCGACCTATCCCCGCAGATGCTTGCCGTGAGCCGGGCGCTCAACCCCGAGTGCGAGCACATCGAGAGCGATATCCGCACGGTGCGTCTGGGGCGGACCTTCGATGCGGTATTCGTGCATGACGCGATCTGCCACATGACCACCGAGGCGGACCTGCGAGCCGTGATGCAGACCGCGTTCGTGCACCTGCGACCTGGCTGCGTGGCGCTGTTCGTCCCGGACTTCGTCCGAGAAACGTTTGTCGAGAACACCGATCACGGAGGCAACGACACCGACCGGGGCAGCGTGCGTTTCCTGCAATGGACCACCGACCCCGATCCGCGCGACACCACCTACCTGGTCGACTTCGCGATCCTGATTCGAGACGAGCAGGGACAGACGCGATTGGTGCACGATCGCCACACGTACGGTCTCTTCGCTCGCGCGAAGTGGCGAGGCCTCATGAGAGAGGTGGGTTTCGTGGTGAGCAAGCTGGACGGGTTCGAGCGAGACCTCTTCGCCGGACGGCGCAAGCGCTAGACCCGGGGTCACCCCCTCCATTCGCCCTCAGACATTGAGTGTGCGGCCAATCGGCTTTCAAGGGATTCGATTCCCCCCTTTTCGCAACACTCGTCGCCCTTAATGGGCAGGATGCCATTTCGAAGGCTTATCGCCCACGATTCTGGGTTGTGTCTCGAGCTCCGCAAATTCCGGATGCCCTGACGACGCGCCCTTTCAATCTTGAGGAGGCCAGGCGACATGGGCTAACGAAGGATCACCTACTCGGTGCTAGTTGGCGCCGACTCGGTGGCGGCTATTACGCGTTCCATGCCGTAGCCAATGACCCCAACGTCGTTCTCGCCGCCGCCATCCGGCGCCTTCCGAGGAACGCAGTCTTCTCGGGTCGAACCGCAGGCTGGCTACACGGCCTCGATCTGCCTCCGTGCGAGCCGATTGAGGTCACCCTCCCGTTGGGCTGTTCCACGTCGCGGCTGGTCGGAGTCGCAGTGCGACGCTCAGCGGTTGACACCGGCGAGACCGTCATGCGCCGCGGACAACCAGCAACCTCGACGGTTCGTACGATTGCCGATCTCGGACGTCGCCTCCCACTATTTGAAGCTGTGGCAGCTCTCGACATGGCGCTGCACAGGGGGCTGCTCGAGCTGGTTGATCTGCGTTCATGGGCAGGCGCACACCCTCGGTATCGCGGCGTAGCTCGCCTGCGCCGAGCCATCGAGCTGGCCGAGCCGGCAACCGAATCTGTGATGGAGACAAGGCTGCGATTGGTGCTTGTCCTCGCTTGCCTGCCGACGCCGCTGGCCCAGATTTCGCTCTACGACGAAGACGGCCATTTCGTGGGGCGGCCAGACTTCTACTACCCACGGCACCGCCTCGCGCTCGAGTACGACGGTTCAGGCCACCGCGAAAACTTGACGGGCGATAACCGGCGTCAGAATCGAATGGTCGATGCAGGCTATCGCCTGCTTCGCTTCATGGCCTCCGATGTCCTGTCAGCTCCCGATTCGGTCGTGGCTCTGGTGAGGCGAGCACTGTCTCAGCCGGGTCGATAAATGAATTGCAATGAAGGATTGGTACTCGAGCCCAGGCTGGGGTCATCCGCTCTGTCTTCGCCTCTACTTCAGGTCGTGCGGCCCATGCGCAGCGTGGCTCCGACCGCCACCGTCAACACGGCCAGCGCCGCGGCTGTCCAGGCGATCCCGGGCGCCCCGCCGAACAAAAGCACGATGCCCGCGATGAAGGTGATGACCGCCGCGATGCCAGGTGCGTTGACGACGAGCGAACGCCGTGCTTCCTTGGTCGCGGCCGCGACGACGCCACCCACGACTAGCAAGGCACCAAGCACGTAGGCGCCGTAGGTCGAAAGGTGGTGCGATGTCTCGCCGAAGACAAACGGTGAGATAAACAGAAGAACCCCGAACACCATGGTGGCGTAGTCCTGCCAGCGCTTCCAAGCGGTCATCCCCGTGTTCCTCCAATTACCCGAACCGTTTGTACCGAGAGTCCATCGGCGCCCAGACAAATCAATCAACCGCCGCCGACCGCCCGGATAGTCCCTCTCGGCTAATTCTGTGCCGGTGGCCTGGGCGACCGTGCCCGTTTGTAGCGGTCGTACTGCATCCGGAACAGCTCGATCACTCCTTCTGCGTCTTCGGGGCCGGCCATCCAGCAGGAGATCCAGCCGGTTTCGGGCAGCACGTGGTGAGGCTCGGCGCGGCCGGCGGCGATCACCTCGTCGTGGAGCTTGCGAGGCAGCGGCAGGTCGGCCAGCCGGTCGCCATGCACGTGGCCCATCTCCTTGCGCCCGTAGCGGTATTCGGTGCCGCCGAACCGGCGTGGAAAGGCCTCCACTCCAGGCCAGGACATGACGGCCTCCCGGATCCGCTCACCCGCGCGCACCACGCTGTTTCAATTCTCCCAGCCGCTGATCCGATAAACAAACCGACCGTCGGTCTGTTATAGTCGACGCATGGCGCGCACCGTGAATCCGACCCTCTACACGGTCCGGCGGGACGCGTTCCTGGACGTGGCCCAGCGCCTGATCCAGACGAAGGGATACGAGGCGATGAGCATCCAGGACCTGCTGGACGAGCTCGAAGCGTCGAAGGGGGCCTTCTACCACTACTTTGATTCGAAGCAGGCGCTGC
>WNFC01007622.1_pt1 | contig 11900 bp, 3 predicted proteins | sample 5400541 | NCBI WGS metagenome assembly WNFC01 (sample SAMN13153342, study PRJNA577476) | soil metagenome | isolation source: 120 cm saprolite under Douglas fir tree site 2 hole 2 replicate 1 | place: USA:California | collected 2015-04-18 | reverse complement strand
GTGTCCCGGTGGACATCCAACCCGATATATTTCACACTATCCATCTGGGTGTTCCTTTCCTCTAGCTTTGGTTGACTGCTTTCGCACAGCAACCGCAGCTTACTCGAAAGGGGCGCCCTTTTATAATGCGTGGGAAGCCGGCTTTATGGCTTTCCATGCTTTCCACACTCTGTCATTTCCATGGCCTGTTTTTCAGGAGGCGCAGACCTTAAGAAGCGAAGCTGCCGAAAATCCCGTTTTCGTTCCTTACAGCCAAGCACGACATCTAGACACGAATGGCCGTTAATTCTCTTTGCATGTCGCCTGTCCGCTTCTGTAAGCGTTTCGATTTCGCTGACCTCCCTCGCGATTGGTCCCTGGTCCGGATTGCACTCGATTGGTCGGCTCAACCAACGCACATACAACGCTTCCAGGACGGCTGGCTCGTTGGAGAAAGCCGGGGTGGGCAGACAAAGTTGTATGACCCGCAAGGAAGGGTCCGTGCCGAACTGGACCTCGGTGATGCCAGCGAGGACCTGCAGACGACGCCTGAGGGCCACATCTGGGTGAGCTACTTCGATGAAGGTGTCTTTGGAAATGGGATTGGCGCGCAGGGCGTAGTTTGCTTTGATGGCGCAGGCGTTCCCCTCTTCCGATACGCCGAGTTTGCTGAGCAGCACGGGCTACCCATGATCTCTGACTGTTACGCGATGAACGTCGGCCCTGGTGGCGAGGTCTGGCTAAATTACTACACGGATTTTCCGTTAGTGGTTCCGGCGCTCGTCCTTCATGCGTTGCAGCTCAATGTCGCCGACCTTGGCGATCTGACACCACTTGCCTCCGTCAGCTTGAACTCCCGGCCCTCAGCTAGCCATCTATGACCAAAGAAGAGATCATTGCCAAGACCATAGCTGATCTTTCCTGCCCTTCAGATTACCTGGATGTTGTGCAGCCGAACTGCGGAGAAGGCTGCCGGACCAAACCCTTAAGGCATGCGATGACTTTGCATTTTTGTCTGAGAAATGCTGCGAGACGTGCCATACGTTCTACGCCCACTACGACATGGATCTCATCCAGTCACCGGAAGGCGAATGGGCATGGGTCTGTTGCTCCGTTCGCGATGCGATCCGGTTGCACGTGCAACGCAACCCTTTGAGCCTTGTATTTGCACAAAAGGACTCTGCTCCGCCCTTTGCGGTTTTGAGTGTCGGCTTGATGAGCCTTCTTTGCGCAGGATCTGCGAGACGTCCGTCGGATTTTCAGAAACGCATCCTTGGCAGGGCACTCTGCCACCGGCCACTCCCGGTCATGCCTGGACGCTGATGGACAAGTTGCGGGTCTTATGGCGTTAAGCCCCGAAGAATACGGCGGGCGACACGTGGAACCGCTCGCTCAGCCGTGCAATGCATTGGCAGGTTAGGTTCCACTTCCGGAACCAGCCGGCCTTATGTCCCTTGCCGACCTCGCCCAGGCTCTTCAGCCTGCGCCGTGCAATACGTTCTCCACGAACCATGGTGTTTCCCACTATAACTGTTTTGCGAATAGAGTGGCCGACCTGGCCACTCTGCAGCTGGAGCACGCGTTCCAAGCGGCCAGTGTCGGCTAAGTAGTGCCCGAGCCACGAGGCACGCAGAGTTCCCCTTCGTTGTACTAAGCTGCTCAGAGAGGAGCTTTCTCTGAAGTGCGTAAATACGCAGCGATTGCGAGAAGCATTTCCGCACGACGCCTGGTTATCTGATCTTCGATCGCGCCGCGAACTTCAACGAAGAAGTCGTCAGCACGGTAAAGACCTTCGACATCCAACCCAAGCGGACCAGCTTCCGAAGTCCGTGGCTTTGGTGGGAGCGGCTTAACTCGTTTCGCATCGAGGATTTCACGGATCTTTCGATTGAGCACATGATGTGGTTTACTTCGGTAATCCGTAGCGGAAGAAGATGGTTGAGCCATCATTTAGTCCAATCGAGTAGACGTAGGTCGTCTGTGCTAAGAGCGGTTTAGTGCTTACGTTGAAAATCCATTGTTGAGACGTCGAATCCCATCTGAAGCTAGCGTCTGGGGTCGTAGAAATAACGGCTTCATCCACAGTCTCTGAAACCGTACCGCGGATGGTCTGAACAAGATAGAAGCTGGTCACCACTCCTGCAGTTCCGATGGAGTGCCCTGCGACGTCACACACCCGGAATTTTGCCGGAACAGTACTTCCTTGCTTGAACGTGCTGCTTCCGTCCGCATTGATCGGCTGCAGGATCGAGTGTCCGAGGTCGCCCAGGCAAGCACCCGTCGAATAGTTGACGTTGATGGAGACCGTTGCGGTGGCTGCATTGTAGTTGGTGGTTGAAGTAGCATCAACACGTAGTTGACGAGTTCCGACACCCAGAATTGTTCCCGCTGCGGGTGTGTACGTGAGCGTTCCAGGTGCGGTTCCACCTTGCACCCCGGTGACCGTGGCATTAAGCTGCGTGTTGCCCAAGCTTGTGCCAAAGACGATGGGAGCTGGTGCACTCCACGAGATCTGCTGGTTAGCCTTGGCGATCGTCGCTGTCGTCGTGGCCGTAGAATTTACCGTGTAATTTCCAGCATCGACACCGGCGAGGTAAAGGCCCACAGCAGTGACGGTCTTGCTTAGGCCTGCATTGCTATCGCTAAACGTTGCCGTTCCTCCCGTATAGCTCACCACTTCGTTGGCGAGAACGCCGCTCAGCGTACGATTGGCGATGGTGGCTGTGGTCGTGCCGTCGTAGGTCTTGTCTGACACAGTGATCGAACCTGCTATCGTCAAAGGACTAATGGTCCCATTGACATTGTGGAAGATGACAGAGTAGTTGTGTCCGTTATTTCCGTCTGCGATGACGATAGAGGGAAGCAGCGAACGAGTCCCCGCATTTTTGCTATCGAAGACCTGAGTGTAAGTAGCGTTGTCTCCCGTTACGAGTGATCCTACAGTGATCGAGGGAGACTTCGATGAAGCAGTGGTTGCGTCATACGTCTTGCTGTCTGACGTCCCCGTCACTTCGATTGCACGTGCTGTTATATCTGCAGTTGTCGATGCGGTGGTATTTCCCAGGACATAGTTCCCGACGTCGACGCCGGAGATGGAGATTCCGGTCACGGTGACCGTCTTGGCGACGCCTGCATTCTTATCGCTGAACATTGCGCCTACGAAGGCATCGGTCAATGCATCGCTCTGGACGCGATTATCGTTAAGCGTGACAGACGCCGAGGTTGTGCCGTCGTAGGGTCGGTCGGACGCGATTGCGCTGACGGTGAGGCTTCTCGGAGTGATGTCTGCGGTAGTGGTGGCCGTCGCGTTTATTGGGCTGTAATTAGCAGCATCGATGCCCGAAATAATGATTCCACTAACGCTCACAGTCTTTGCGGTACCCACGTTCTTATCGCTGAACGTCGCGCTTGCATCTGTGTCGGTGAACAGATCGCCGCTCAATCGATCGTCAGAGAGAGTGACTGCCGCTAACGTCGTCCCGTCATACACCTTCGCCACTCCAGCCGCAGTGACGGTTAGTTTCCGGGTCGAGATACTGGCCGTCGTTGCGGTATTCGGGTTCGCTGAATAGTTCGCGGCGTCTGCACCCGAGATCGCAATTCCCGTCACGGTTACGGTCTTGCCGGAACCCACATTCTTGTCCGAGAAGCTTGCACTCGAGTAGCTGTCACTGAGTATGTCTCCGGTGAGACGATCGTCTGAGAGCGTGACCGTGGCAGTAGTGGTACCGTCGTAGGACTTATCTACTCCTGTTGCCGTGACCGTCAGGTGTCGCGCGCTTATATTGGCGGTTGTGCTAGCCGTTGTGTTTGCAAGGTTGTAGTTGCCCGCATCGCTACCCGAAACCGAGATTCCTGATACGGACACGGTCTTACCGGTGCCGACGTTTTTGCTGTCGAACGTTGCAGAACCGTAGCTATCGGCCAATGAGTCCCCGGCAAGGCGATCGTCCGAGAGTTGGACGGTTGCCGTTGTGTTGCCATCGTAGGTTTTATTAACTCCGCTGGCGCTCACGGTCAGCGCCCTGGCCGCAATGTCGGCACTCGCAGTTGCGGTGGAGTTAACCGGACCGTAGTTAGCCGCATCGGAGCCCGAGATGGAGATCCCCGCTACTGAAATCGTCTTGTTGGTCCCGACGTTCTTATCGGCAAAGCTTGCCCCGGTATAGCTGTCGGTGAGCGTGTCACCGGCCAGACGATCGTCAGTGAGCGTGACCGTTGCGAGAACTAAGCCATCATATTGCTTGCTCACCCCAGTTGCGCTGACGGTCAAAGGACGAGGAGTAATGCTGCCGCCATGGCCGGCGACAAAGGTCACCTGGTAGTTGGCGCCGCCGTTGCCGTCCTGGATGGTGCCTGTCGGAGTCAGCGTCTTGCTGGTCCCGACATTCTTGGTGTCAAACGTCTGCGAGGAGCTCTCCGCATCTCCCAAAGCCACCCCATCTCCCGAAAGCGTGGGCTTGGCACTCGAAGTGACGGTTGCGTCGTAGGTCTTCGAGTCGGCAACGGCAGAGATCGTTACCGGTCGCTGTGTGATGGTGGCGGTGGTTGTAGTGCTTGTATTCGCCGCATAGTTCACTGCGTCTGTACCCGAAATGGAGATTCCAGCCACGGTCATAGGCTTGCCCGTACCTACGTTCTTGTCCGCGAAGCTCGCACTCAGATAGCTGTCGGTAAACATGTCAGCGGGTAGCCGGTCGTCGGAGAGCGTGACGATCGCCGTGGTCGTTCCGTCATACTTCCTGGGCTGCCCGGTTGCCGTGACATGCAGCGGACGGGCAGTGATACTGGCCGTGGCCGTGGCTGTGGTGGCACCAAGGCCATAGTTGCCCGCATCGCCGCCCGAGATGGAGATCCCAGTAACGGTGACAGCTTTACCAACACCAACAGTCTTATCCGAAAACGCAGCTGCGGTGTACGTTTCGGCGAGCGAGTCTCCGCTGACACGGTTGTCCGAAAGATGAGCGTTGGCTGTGGCGTTTCCGTCGTAGATCTTATCGTCCGCCGTGGCGCTCACGGTCAGCACTCTGGCCGTAATGTCGGCCGTCGCCGTTGCGCTGGCGTTGATCGGACTATAGTTGTTTGCATCGGCACCCGCCATCGAGATCCCAGCTACCGAGATCGTCTTGCCCGTACCCACATTCTTGTCGATGAACGTCGCACTCGTGTAGGAGTCCGCTAAAACATCGCCGCTCACGCGGTCATCATGGAGCGTGACAACCGCAACCACATTACCGTCGTAGGTTTTGGGGCTCCCGGCTGCAGTCACGTGCAATGCACGTGGTGTTATATCGGCCGTTGTCGTGGCGAGATTGCTAACGCTGTAATTGCCCGCATCGGAGCCGCTCAGACTCAAGCCGTTGATGGTAACCGCCTTGCCTATGCCTACGTTCTTGTCCGGGAAAGTTGCTGCACCGGCGACGAGGCTCACCACATCCTGACCGATGACGCCCGTGAGACTCTGGGAGGCAATTGTGCCTGAGGCCGTTCCATCATAGACCTTGTTCTGCACAGTCACCGTTGGGGTCAGCGTCTTTGGCGTGATGTCGGCAGTCGCTGCCGGCTGGGTGAGGGAGTAGTTGGACGCATCACTCCCGTTGAGTGCGACGCCGGCAATGGTAACGGTCTTCCCAGTACCGACGTTCTTATCCGCGAAGGAGCCAGTTGCCGCTGTTGTGATTGGCGAAACGGTATCCCCCGCGACAGTTCCCTGAAGTGATACGCTTCCCAGGTTCAATGTAGCGGCAGCGGTGCCATCGTATGTCTTGTTGTTCGCCGTAATGCCCGCCACGGTAATGAGCTTGGGAGTAATTGATGCAGTGGCAGTGGGTTGCGAGAGTGAATAATTCGCGGCGTCTGTACCGGTGATTGTAAGTCCTGATATTGACACCATCTTCGTGGAAGCGACATTCTTGTCCGCAAAAGATCCTGTCGCAGCGGCGGTGCTCAGAGTGACGACGTCACCGGCAATAAGTCCCTGAAGCGATCCGCTAGCCAGGTTGAGGGTAGCGACAGTAGTGCCGTCGTAAACCTTATCCGGTGTGGTGATGCCACTGACGGTCAGCAATTTTGGGGTGATCGATGCTGTGGCAGTGGGTTGTGAGAGCGAGTAGTTGCCCGAGTCTACGCCCGTGATAGTGAGGCCAGCGACCGTGACCGGCTTATTGTTGCCGACATTTTTGTTCGCGAAAGTGCCGGTCGCGCCGGAGGTGCCGGGTGCCACTATGTCGCCGGAGACGACGCCTGCCAGAGATGCGGCAGCCGTGTTCAAGGGCGCGCTGGTGCTGCCATCATACGTCTTATTGGTGGCGCTCACTCCCGTGACCGTCAACGGCTTCTGGGCGATCGATGCGCTGGTAGTCGGTTGCGAGAGCGAATAATTGCCCGCGTCAACTCCCGCGATGTTCAGGCCAGCGACGGTAACCGGCTTATTGTTGCTAACGTTCTTGTCCGGGAAGGTGCCCGTCGCGCCCGCGGCGTTGAGCGTCACCGTGTCGCCGGAGACGACGCCCACCAGAGATGCGGCAGCCGTGTTCAAGGACGCGTCGGTGCTGCCATCATACGTCTTGCTGTTGGCGCTAACTCCCGTGACCGTAAGCGGCTTCGGGGTGATCGACGCGCTGGTAGTGGGCTGCGAGAGCGAGTAGTTGCCCGCATCAACGCCCGTGATAGTAAGGCCAGCGACCGTGACCGGCTTACTGTTCCCAACGTTCTTGTCCGCGAAGGTGCCCGTCGCGCCCGCGACGTTGAGCGTCACGGTATCGGCGGAGACGACGCCCACCAGAGATGCAGCAGCCGCGTTCAAGGACGCGTTCGTGCTGCCATCGTACGTCTTGCTGGTGGCGCTAACTCCCGTGACCGTAAGCGGCTTCGGGGTGATTGACGCGGTGGTGGTGGGTTGCGAAAGCGAGTAGTTGCCCGCATCAACGCCCGCGATAGTGAGGCCAGCGATCGTGACTGGCTTATTGTTGCCGACATTCTTGTCCGCGAAGGTACTCGTCGCGCCGGAGGTGCCAAGCGTCACGGTATCGCCGGAGACGATTCCAGCGATGTTTGCGTTACCCGTATTCAATGTGGCTGCGTTCGTGCCGTCGTACACCCTATCGTTCGCCGCAATGCCCGTCACGGTAATGGGTTTGGGGGTGATGTTGGCGGTGGCAGCGGGCTGCGAGAGCGAATAGTTGCCCGCATCAACGCCCGCGATGGTCAGGCCAACGACTGTGACTGGCTTATTGCTGCCGACATTCTTGTCCGCGAAAGTGCCGGACCCGCCTGAAGTGCCGAGCGCCACTGTGTCGCCGGTGACAACGCCCACCAGAGATGCCGTAGTCGTGTTCAAAGATGCGCTGGCGCTGCCATCATAGGTCTTGTTGGTGGCGCTAACTCCTGTGATTGTCAAAGGCTTCGGGGTAATCGATGCGCTGGTAGTGGGTTGCGATATCGAGTAGTTGCCCGAGTCAACTCCCGCGATGGTCAGACCAGCGACGGTGACCGGCGTATTATTGCCGACGTTCTTGTCCGCGAAAGTGCCACTCGCGCCGGAGGTGCCGAGCGTCACGGTGTCGCCGGAGACGATGCCTGCCAGAGATGCCGCAGATGTATTCAATGAGGCACTGGAGGAGCCATCATACGTCTTGTTGTTCGCGCTGATCCCCGTAACTGTCAGCGGCTTCGGGGTGATCGACGCAGTGGTCGTGGGTTGCGAAAGCGAGTAGTTGCCGGAGCTGGAACCACTAATCGTCAGCCCGCTGACAGTGACGGTCTTCCCGTTTCCTACGATTTTGTCCGCAAAGGTGCCGGTCGCGCCCGACGTGCCGAGCGTCACTGTGTCGCCGGCAACGATCCCAGTGAGGCTTGCGCTGCCACTATTCAGAGTGGCTGCGCTCGTGCCGTCGTACACCTTATCGTTCGCTGTAATGCCCGTCACGGTAATAGGCTTGGGGGTGATGTTGGCGGTTAAGCCCGTGGGTTGCGACAGCGTGTAGTTACTCGACTCCGCTCCCGAGATGCCAAAGCCGGAAGCGATGACGGCCTTCGCGGTCCCAATATTCTTGTCGGCGAAGGACCCAGACGCGCTCCCGGTTTGCAGATTGACGTGGTCACTGCCGACGATGCCTTGCAACGTGGCGCCGCTCAAGTTCAGCGCAGCTGTCGTAGTGCCGTCATACACCTTGTCGTTTGCCGCCACCCCCGTGATGGTGAGGTTCTTCGGCGTAATATTTGCTGTGGTGGTGGAGCTGCTCGACGAGAGCGTGTAATTGCTCGCTCCCGACCCGCTCAGCGCGAGCCCCGTGGCGGTGACGGTAATGCCAGTTCCCGTGCCAGCCGATGCAAAGCTCGCGCTTCCTCCTGTGCAGGTCACGGAACCTGTATCTGCCGCCAGGACACCACTCAACGAACACGTGAACGTTGCAGCAGTCGTACCGTCGTAAACCTTGTTGCTTGTCGTGATGTTCGCTGTGACGGATTTTGCCTGGACGTTGATCGAAACAGTCTTGTCCGCCGGCGTATTGAAGCTCGCGGTGTCAGTGGGAACCAAGTGTACCGAGAGCGTCTGGCTGTTTCCAGCGTTCAAGACCGTCCCTGCCGCTGGGGTGTAAGTGAACGTGCCAGGGACCGTGACCGGAGTTCCACCATTCTGATAAGTAGCCGTAGCGTTGAGCTGTGTGGAACCCAGCGCGGTGCCATAGGTGACTGTGGCGGGATTGGACCAGTTGATGGTCGGCGTCACCTTGTTGATCGTCTGCGAGACACTCGCTCCGCTGTCACCGAAATTCGAGTCGCCGGCATAACATGCGAGGATCGTGTGGCTCCCCACCGACAGCGCTGAGGTAGAGAGACTGGCAGAACCGACGGATGCCGCTTGCGCGCCAAGCAGAATACTGCTTCCCAGAGCCGAGCAGGTAGCTCCGCTCACGCCGTCATAGAAAGTCACACTGCCAGTGGGAGTACCAGTTGCGGGAGATACCGCGCTCAGCGTGGCTGTAAATGTGACGGATTGACCGAGAGGCGTGGGGCTGCCCGAGGTTACAAGGCTTGTTGCGCTAGCCGCCTTTACCGTTTGCGTTACTGGCGAGCTAGTAGTGCCATCGAAACTATTTCCCTTACTTGGGCACGTTGAAGCTCCAGTTCCAGAGTCGAGGTAATTCGCTAAAACACTGTGCGCACCTATGCTCGTAAATGGCACCGTAAAAGAAAAACTTGTTCCGCTTGTGATTTGAGTAGTCGCGCCTACTTGGCTACCGTTGTCCAAGATCTGTAAGCAGCCTTCGCCCGCACTGACATTGCCAGGCGCAACCACCGTAACCACGAACACGACCGATTGTCCGACGACTGACGGAGACGGCAGATGGCTCTGGATAGTCACAGTTGGGACAGGTTTGTCGGTGAACGTCGTCTGTGCCTGGGATTGTGTTCCCACAGCGGTCAAATAGAAACTAAGGTTAATGTCGTGTATGTCCGGAGCAAAGTCAGAGTTCGAGATGTTCCCCAATGAATCGGCAATCGCCGTCATTGCGGGATGCTGATCGATATTTGGAGATTCCAGGAGTGTGAGGGTTACCGTCTCTCCCGGCTTCCATCCTGATCCGGTGATCTGCACCGGCGTTCCAGGAGCATAGTCCAGCTTATCGGTCTTCACGGTCGCGAAGCCGTATAGTTCGGTAGTGTCTAGACCGCTCCCGCCCGCGATCAAAGCGGCGCCGTCGGCTTGCAGTGCACTTCCCGCTGCTCCCAGGCGCGCAGCGGTCATCGGAGGGTTCGCGAGCATGGTGGAATTCCAGGACTGGTACAACTCGGTCGATGAAAGGTCAGAGCCTGAGGATGTTCCCCCGACGATGAGCACGCTGTTGTTGTTTGGAAGCAGCAATGCCACGTGTCTGCTGCGGGCGTTCAATAGCGATGCGGAGGAAAGCGAGAAAGTATTCGCAACGGGATCATAGATCTCCACCGAGGCGAGGTCGGCGGTGCCATTGTTTCCGCCAGCCAGCAGGATAGTGCCATCAATGAGGGTGGTCGCCGAATGAGCATAGCGCCGAACGTTGAGCGTGGGTCCTGCGCTGATGAATGTCAAATTGGGATCGTAGATCTCTGTCGAGTTGAGCGCAATCCTTGAGCCGTCCGGGGCGACTGCGCTGCCGCCTACGACGAGCACACGACCATCCTTGAGCACGGAGGCGGTGTGCGCCGTGCGACCTGTGATAAGAGAGCTCTGGTATTGGAAGACTCCTGTAAGGAGATCAAGCTTCTCCACGCTTGAAACGGGGCCACTGCCATTATCACCACCTACGGCCAGAACGTTTCCATCGATCAACTGGGAGAGTGTGAAGTCCGCGCGAGAGTCGGCCATCGTGTTCGGCAACAGTCGCCAGGTATTCGCGACCGGATCGAACAACTCGGCGGAGTTGACGACTCCGCTACCGCTCGTGTGCCCACCCGCCACGAGCACCGAGCCGTCATACAGAAGCATGGCACTGTGACCATAGCGTGGAACTGACATCGACAACACAGGCGCCGTCGTCCCGTCGGGATTGAAGACTTCTGCGGTTGCGAGTGCATTCCCATTCCCATCCTTGCCACCGACGATCAGAATGCGACCATCGGCCATCAGAGTGGCGGTAGCTCCGGTCCGCGCGGTGGAGAGTACGCCGCCTCGCTGCCAGGTGTCACTTGGAACGTTCTGGGGAGATGCTTGTAGATGGAGAACGCAAAGCAGAAGAATGGTAAATGCAGGCGCACAACGACGTAGTCTCATTAAGGTCTCCCCTTCGATGCGACGCGGCGCGCAGTTGCGCCACTAACGGGGCTGCTCAGGGGAGGGCGCTACTTCCAGTGCAATTGCAGCTCCAAAAGTTGCTTCGGGTGAGGAAAGTCATCCAATGTACTTGGTAAAGCTCAAAGACCAATGAAATAAAAGTCCCTAAAGTATTTGCTTGAATTTGCAGAGTGCCCGAGTTTTCGAAATCGAAAGAACTGTGATCCGCAGCCCGCTACTAACGGGCAGTGTTGAGATCAGCAGATGAGCGGAGAAGATCACAGGACGCGGCACCAACAATACGTATTAACCAGACCAATGGTCCCGTTCGTCCACCATCGAACTGAAGAAGACTTGCACACCCCAGATTGAGTCTGCCGACGCGGGAAGGTAAAAATCACTGTGATGGAACCCTCCGTATACGTGCGATGTAACCTCCCGTATACGAACATCAAGCTGAGGCCACATTGGAATCGTAGCGGGACAGTGACTCAATGTTCGACGCTTAGTAATTAAGGTGGTGTCCGAGCCGCGTCTCATCCTGCGTGTAGGTCGCGAATTCCGATAGCCTCACGCCATAATATCGGGCCAATCGTTCCACAAGGAGGAAGTTTGGCTCCTGCTGACCTTTCTCCAGCTTCGTGAGGAACGATTGGCTGATCACCAGTTCTCGGGCGACGAAACCCTGGGTTAATGGCTGGTGCCTCTTGGCTACGGTTGTCTGTTGTGGTCGCTGGTGTGCTTTGGAATGCTTCCTCTGAGCATTTGCCTTGAGTCTGGCTTCCTTCAACTTCACCGCCAAAATTCTTAGTCGGCTTTCTATTGCCATGCCCGTCATTCCATATGGAATATCACGTTTGGCAGCGGCTGACGAATACTGACCGTAAGCTGCTGCAAACAATAGAGAAAATTGATATTCTGGCAACCGGTTGCCTTTTGGGTACTTACTCTCCGATCGGTCGCGACTTGAAGCGACGGTCTCAGGGATACCCGGATGCAAGCGCAAGAAAGACGTCGCAAAGTACCTGAGCTTCCAGAACCGTCTGGTTTGTCCGCTGTAAACAGCGACGACACCGGAAGCGAAAAGACTTGCTCGACTCCTCCCGAAGGCATGCCTGTAATCCCGGGAGAGAATCAGCAACTCGAGAAGCTGATCAATCCATCTTGT
>WNFC01018917.1_pt1 | contig 11902 bp, 13 predicted proteins | sample 5400541 | NCBI WGS metagenome assembly WNFC01 (sample SAMN13153342, study PRJNA577476) | soil metagenome | isolation source: 120 cm saprolite under Douglas fir tree site 2 hole 2 replicate 1 | place: USA:California | collected 2015-04-18 | reverse complement strand
ATGGCGAAAGGCGGAATCCGCGACCACGTGGGCGGTGGATTCCATCGTTACGCTGTAGACGAGCGCTGGATCGTACCGCACTTCGAGAAGATGGCCTATGACAACTCGGAGCTGCTGCGCGCGTACCTGGACGGCTATGCGGCACTCGGACACCCCCTGTTCAAGGAAGTGGCCCAGGGCATCGTGAGCTGGGTGCTGGAAGTCTTGTCAGACCAGGGCAAGGGCGCCTTTTACACGTCGCAGGACGCGGACGTGCAGTTCGGCGACGATGGCGACTACTGGACTTGGACACTCGATGAAGTACGGGACGCGGTAGGCGACGACAAGGCGTATCAAGTGATACGTCACGTCTACGACGTCGAGACAGATGGGGAGATGCACCACAACCCGCGCAAGAACGTGCTCTGGCGGAAGGCCGATCCGGCACGTGAAGACGAATGGCGGGTGCTCAAGGACGCACTCGGGCAGCTCAAGGCGGCCCGCGACAAGCGGACAGCCCCGTATGTGGACATCACGCCGTACGTCAACTGGAACGCCATGATGGCATCCGCGTTCCTGCACGCCGGCGCCGTGCTCGATCAGCCGGAATGCAACACGCTCGCCCTCAAGGTCCTCAATCGGATCTGGGCGGAAGCGTGGGATGAGCAACTGGGGATGAGCCACGTGATCGGGCGGGCAGAGCCGCGCGGCCTGCTGGAGGACAACGTTCACGCGGCGGCGGCGTTTCTCGACGCTCACGAGGCCACGGGTGAAGTCGCCTGGCTCAGCCGCGCGATCGCCGTGATGCACTACTGCGGCCGGGCCCACTGGGACGACACGCAGGGCGGATTCTTCGACGTGGCGCGCGACCGCACCGGCGCGGCCTACCTCGCGACGCCCGCCAAGCCGGTGCAGGACGCGCCGACGCCTTCGGCAAACGGCGTCGCCGCGCTCGTCCTGGCCCGGCTCTGGGCGGTCACTGACGACAGCGAATGGCGCCGCCTGCTCGATCGTCAGCTCGCCACGTTCGGCGGTGCCGCGTCGCAGCTCTCCCTGTACGGCGCGACGCTGGTGCGCGCCGTTGATTGGGCGCTCAATCCCGTCACGCGGGTCGAGGTGCTGGGGCCTAGGGGGGAGGGAGCGGCCTGTGACATGCATCTCCTTGCCCTTCAGACCTACCGCCCACGCAAGCTCGTGGTTCGTAAGACCGCCGAGCGACCGAGTGCGACCGTGTGCGTCGGCACCACCTGCTCGCTCCCCGTGACCACACGCGAGGCGCTCCGGGACCTGTTGCGGTGAGACGTCGGGTGTTGGGCCGCACCGGCCTCGCGGTCAGCCCCATCGGCTTCGGCGGTTGGGGCATCGGCGGCAACCGGTTCGGCAACTCGTACGGTCCCACCGACGACGCCGAGTCGCTGCGCGCCGTCCAGCGCGCCTACGAGCTGGGTTGCAACTTCTTCGATACGGCGGACGTGTATGGGCACGGTCACTCGGAGGAGCTCCTGGGCCGGGCGCTCGCGGGGATCCGCCAACACGTGCTCGTCGCGACCAAGGTCGGCGGCAATTTCTACAACCGGGCCGTGAACCCGCTGCTGTTGGGCCGGATCGCCGAGGCGGCCGGCCGGCCGGTCGCCGAGCTCGCCCCCGACATTCCGCTGCCGGTGACCCACGACGCCAATTTCTCGCCCGACTATATCCGGTTCGCGGTCGAGCAGTCGCTGCGGCGCCTCTCCACCGACTACATCGACCTGCTCCAGCTCCACAATCCCGCGCTCACCCTGATCGCCGACCCGGACACCTACCTGGTGCTCGAGGACTTGAAGCGAGACGGGAAGATCCGGTTCTACGGCGTCTCCGTACACCCGCCCGACGAGGGGCTTGCAGCCGTCGAGGTGACGCGACCCGACACGGTCCAAATCGTGTACAACATCGTGCGGCGCGAGGCCGAAGATCGCTTCTTTCCCGTCGCCCGCGCCGCCAACATCGGTGTGATCGCGCGCGAGCCGCTCGCCAACGGCCTGCTCGCCGGGACGTATGGGCGGGACAGCACGTGGGAAAAAGGTGACATCCGCGCCCGCATGCCGCGCCCCTACGTGGCGCAGCTCGCGGCGGTGGCGGAGCGCGTGAAGGACCTGGCCGGGCAGGCGGGCGTGACGCCGGCGCAGCTGGCGCTCCGCTTCGTGCTGGACAACGACGCGGTATCGGTCGTGATTGTGGGCATGAAGACCGTGGCACAAGTGGAAGACAATCTCTCTCTGGAGTAATGATGCCGAACAAACAGGCCGTTTTCGAGACCGCGAAAGGCTCGATCAACGTGGAGCTGTTCGCCGACGAGGTGCCGGCCACCGTCGCCAATTTCGAGAAGCTCGCCAACTCGGGCTTCTACGACGGCACCAAGTTCCACCGCGTCATCCCCAACTTCATGGTTCAGGGGGGCGACCCGCATTCGAAGAGCGGGAAGGGGCGGGTCGGCACCGGCGGGCCCGGCTACACCATCAAGTGCGAGACCCAGAGGAACGTCCACAAACACGTCGCGGGGACCCTGTCCATGGCTCACGCCGGAAAAGACACCGGCGGCAGCCAGTTCTTCATCTGTCATTCTCCCCAGCCGCACCTGGACGGCGTCCACACAGTTTTCGGACAGGTCACTAAGGGCCAGGACGTAGTCAACAAGATTGCGCAGAACGACGAAGTGAAGTCAGTTCGGGTGAAATGACTACGCCTCCCATCTTAAGGAAGCATCCATGAACAGCAGACGCCTGAGTCTCTTGATCGCGGTGCTCGCCATTCCGGTCGCGCTCCCGGCGCAAACGGGCGAGTTCCTCGTCCGGCTGGGGCGCGACACGCTGGCAATCGAGCGCTACACCCGGACCGCCGACCGGCTCGAGGGCGAGCAGGTCGTGCGCAGCCCGCGCACCGTCCATCGCCTCTACACGGCGACGTTTGGTCCCGGCGGCGCGATCGAGCGCTTCGAGCTCGTCACCCACAACGTCTCGGGAGCCCCCGGCCCGCTGGAGCGCAAGGCCACCGCGACTTTCTCGGGCGACACCGTGGTCATGACCACACCGCGCGACGACTCGACGACCACCATGCGCGTGAAAGCCGGCCCCGGCGCCCTGCCGTACATCGGCCAGGGGTACGCCCTGGTCGAGGAGGTGACGCGCCGGGCCCGCGCCGCCGGCAGCGAACGCTACACCACCGCCATGCTGCCGTTGGGGACGGACGAGCTGTGGAACGTGGACGTGCATCGGCTCGGGGCCGATTCGTTGACCATCCAGATCGGTCCCATCGGGCCGTTGCGCGTGCGGGTGGACGAGCGGGGTACGCTGCTCGGGATGTCGGGGGCCGGCAGCACGATGCAGGTGACGGTCGAGCGCGTGCAGGGTCTCGACTTCGCGGCGCTCGGGAAGTCGTTCGCGGCTCGCTCGCTCGGGACGCTGTCGCCTGCGGACTCGGTGCGCGCCAGCGTGGGCGGAGCCGCGCTCTCGGTGCGCTACAGCCGCCCTTCGATGCGCGGCCGGGTGATTTTCGGGAACGTGGTTCCCTGGAACCAGGTGTGGCGGACCGGCGCGAACCAGACCACGGTGCTCGAGACGAGCGCCGACCTGACCGTGGCGGGGACCGCGGTGCCGGCGGGCAATTACAGCCTCTGGACCATCCCGTCGCCGGCCGGATGGAAGCTGATCGTCAACAAGAACACCGGTCAGTGGGGGACCGAGTACGACGCCCAGTACGACCTCGCCCGGATCGACATGAAGGTGGAGGGGCTGCCACAGCCGGTGGAGCAGTTCACGATCGCGATCGAGCCGGAGGGAAAACGTGGCGTGCTGAAGCTGGAATGGGACAAGACCCGCGCCTCGATCCCGTTCTCGGCCAAGTAGCTTGCACCTCGACTTCGCCGTCGTCGCCGACTATGCGATCGTCGATCAGGCCGGCAAACTGTCGGTGCTGGGGATCTTCCAGCACATCTGGGTGCAGCAGTTCCCCGCCATGCACCCCCGTCTGCACCTGGTGCTCCGCCTCAAGGGAAAGCGCACCGAGATCGGGGAGCACCAGGTGCAGATCCGGCTGGTGGACGAGCAGGACAGCGAGATCCTCGGCGGCAACGGCACCGTGAACTTCGCCGAGCCGCCCGCTGGAGTGATCGACATCGAAGCGGGAGCGATTCTCGTGTTCGACGTGCGACGGAGAACGGAAGGCCTCGGTGCCCCTGACCGTGAGCCAGCTGCCCCCGCCGCCCGCGGGCGGGACTAACTAGATGCGCGTCGGGCTGGGGCTCGCCGCCTTGGCGCTCGTCGCCGCCTGCGGTGACGCTCCCACCGGCCCCACCGCATCCGTCCGCGTCGATCTATCGAGCGGTTGGGTGCGCGCCAGTCCTGCCGAGGTGGGGATGAACGCCTTTGGCCTCCTCGCTGCGGCGGGCGACGCGTCGGGGATTCCCCGCTTCCGAAGCCTGCTCGTGGCGCGCCACGGCCGGCTCGTGGCGGAGCGTTACTTCGGCGGTACCGACTCGGCCACGCTGTTCGACGTGCGCTCGGTGACGAAGAGCGTCGTGGGCGCCCTCACGGGCATCGCACTGCACGACGGCGTGCTTTCCGCGACGGCGGCGCCGATTGCCCCGTATCTCGCGCCGGCCGACACGCTCGACTCGGTCGACAGTGCCGTCACGGTGCGCCACCTCCTGACCATGACGTCCGGCTACGCCTGGGACGAGACGTCGGGCCCCGATTACAACGCGTGGATCGTCGCGGACAACCACGTGCAGTACCTGCTCGACCGCGCGCACGCGGCATCGCCCGGCGCCACCTTCACCTACAACTCCGCGGCGGTGCACACGCTTGGCGTCGTGCTCGAGGGCGCCGCCGCGACGGCGCTGCCGCAGTACGCCGCCGAGCATCTGTTCGGTGCCCTGGGCGGGCCCGCGGTCGTGTGGGAGCCGCTCGACCGCGGCACTGTGAACGGCGGCTCGGGGATCGCGCTGCGCGCGCGGGACCTGCTGAAGTTCGGTCAGCTGTTCCTGCAACGCGGCTGGTCGGGCGGCGCGAGCGTGGTGCCGGAGAGCTGGGTGGACTCGGTCACCCAGCCGCAGTTCGCCTGGCGGATGACCGTCGGCCCGTTGCAGCGAGTCACCTACGGCATGCTCTGGTGGGTGTCCGATGCCGACCCGGCCGCTTTTTTTGCCTGGGGTTACGGCGGTCAGTTCGTCTATGTCGTGCCGAGCAAAGATCTCGTGGCGGTCGCCACCACCGACTGGGTGCAGCTCACCGAAATCACGCCGACGGAGCTCGCAGCCCAAGTGCTTGGCGTGATCGTCGGCGACGTGGTACCGGCGGCGCGGTAGGTCACGAGACGCACCCCGAACCACTAGGCATCATGCGCGCCGTCGGGATCCCGCACCGGGTAAGCCTTTAAGACGCCGCGGCACTGTTGCACGAGATCCGGAAGCTCTGACCGCTCGACCGTGAACCTGAGTCGATGTTCCTGCGTCAGCGGATCGGGCGTGATGTCCACCACGAGCTGCAGCTCCCCGGTGCGGTCGGTCGAGCGGACCACCGCGGTGAGATTGGGCTCGTCGGACGTGAGCGTGGCCACCCCCTCGGGCCGCTGATGCAGGCGGTCGAGCGCGGCGGCCCAGCGCGCCAGGTCCGGGACCCGGAGCAGTGGTCCGGTGGTCCAGATGGTCGCTCCCTCAGCGGCGCAACGCACCGTTACGACGAGCCAGTTGCCTTCCCAGTAGTCCTGGGCGTCCGGTGACCGGCGATCGTGCACCCACAACTCGAGGCCCGCGACCTTCAAGTGGGCTGGGCCGAGGGAGTCCGGGTCGGGCGAGAAGATCAGTGGGGCCAAAGCCATGCAAAGACGCCCGCTGTAACCAAGGCATAGATCAGCCCGTCCACCGTTGCCTTGATCGTGGTGACCCAGGAGCGCCGGTACCATATCGACATCGGCCAGAGCGCGAGCGTGTACGCGACGAACGTCGTGAGGCCCGCGAAGTGGAAAACGGCGCGGTAGTTCGCGCCGGGGGACAGCGCGCTCCCCGCAACGAGCGCCGCGAAGATTCCCACCACAACCGAGAAGAGGAACCATTGCGTGAGCTGCTTCCCCATCGCCATCGAGCCACCCGGCATGACGGTGAACATCATGACGGGGCCCTTCTTGAACTTTTCGGCGAACGCCGGCGACCGCATCTGCTCGGTGCTCTCCGGCCGTGGCATCATGTAGTCCCCGGGCGGGATGCCGAGCGGACGCAGCGTGTCCATCACGCGGTCTTCGTTCGGCACCTTGAGGTAGTCGCTCTTGTGCCAGCCGGTGAACATGTGAAGGACCGAGCTGAGGAGGAAAACACCAACGGCCGACAGCAGGATGGGGAGCCACAGCGAGACGAGCGGGGTCATGAGACCTCCTTTGGGTCGCGCTTAAGGTGCGGGCTCTCCCATTGGCAATCAAGGATCCGCGAGTGCCTGCCCGGACGCGCACAACGGGCATTCGGCCGGCACCCACAGGTCGAACGGGACCCGCGTCACCGCCACGATCGGCACCCCTCGTTCCGCGAAGTAGGGCGACGCCGCGCTGCCCAGCACCAACAACGCCCCGATGACGACCGGCTCGGCGCCATGCCCCTGCAGCTCGGCGTAGGTCGCCCGGACCGCGGAGCCGGCGCTGATCGCGTCGTCGACGATGGCGAAGCGCTTGTCGCGCACGCGGCCGCGGGCGGCGGGCGGGAGATGATACTGCGCCTGGTACAGTCCATCTCCTTCACCGGGCTGCATCCGCTCCGTAAAGAAGAACTCCGCTTTCAGCGCCGACGCGAGCATCTGGGCGAGGAATGCACCGCCGACGAGCGGCCCGCACACGCCCGCGACCTTGTGCGGCCGGAGCGTTCGGGCAAGGCCGTTGACGAAGGGACGAAGCCGTGCGGGTTGAACGAAGAGGCCCTCGAGATCGAGCCAGAGGTTCGCGTGGTGGCCCGATTCGAGGCGAAAATGTCCGTGACGGGGCGAGGCCAGGCTGAAAGGGTCCGCGCTCTGGCCTTTCCGCATCATTTTTGATCCGCCTGCAGTCCTCGCTCCTCTAGTAACGGCCCCACCTCGGGATCACGCCCCCGGAAGGCGCGGTACAGCGCACCCATGTCGCCCGTCCCGCCCCGCGACAGGATGATATCGCGGAAGCGGGCGCCGTTGGCGCGGGTCATGCCGCCGTTCTCCTTGAACCACGCGTAGGCGTCGTCATCGAGCACCTCGCTCCACAAGTACGCGTAGTAACCGGCGTAGTACCCGCCGTTCCAGATGTGGGAGAAGTAGGTCGTGCGGTAGCGCGGCGGCACCTCGGGCACGTCAACGGCGAACCGCTTGAGCGCCTGGGACTCGAAGGCCCCGATATCCGCTTGTTGTGGCCCCACCGGCAGGCTGTGCCATGCCATGTCGAGCAGGGCGGCGGCCACGTATTCGGTGGTGGCGAATCCCTGGTCGAACGTGCGGGCTCGCTTGATCTTGTCGACCAGGGTGCGCGGCATCGGCTGCCCGGTCTTGTGGTGCTTGGCGTAGTGGGCCAGCACGGTGGGCTCGAGCGCCCAATGCTCGTTGAACTGCGAGGGAAACTCGACGAAGTCCGTCGGCACGTTGGTGCCGGTGAGTCGCGGGTACTCGACGCGCGTGAGCATGGCGTGCAACGCGTGCCCGAACTCGTGGAACATCGTCTTCACGTCATCGAAGCGCAGCAGGGCCGGCTGGCCCGGGGCCGGTTTGGTAAAGTTCGCGACGTTGAAGACGACCGGCTTGGTGCCTAGCAATCCGCTGCCGTCCACGAACGCGTCTTCCCACGCGCCACCGCCCTTGTTGTCGCGCTTGAAATAGTCGCAGTACCAGAGCGCGAGCGACGTCCCGTCGGCGTCGAACACCTCGAACACCCGCACATCGGGATGGTACACGGGGAGGTCCGTCCGCTGCTTGAAGGTCAGCCCGTACAGCCGGTTCGCCGCGAAGAAGACCCCGTCCTTGAGCACCCGATCGAGCTCGAAGTAGGGCATGAGCTGCGACTCGTCCAGCGCGTACTCCGCCTTGCGCACCTGCTCGGCGTAGTACTGCCAGTCCCAAGGGGCGAGCTTGAAGCCACCGCGCTGCGTGTTGATCATCGCCTGCAGTTTCTCCGCTTCGCGCGCGGCCCGCGCGGTCGCCGCCGGCACCAGGTCGCTCAGCAGCTTGATCGCCGCGTCCGGGGTCTTGGCCATGCGGTCGTCGAGCACGAACGCGGCGACGCTGGGGTAGCCGAGCAGCTGGGCGCGCTGGGCGCGCAGCTGCGCCAACCGCTTGACGATCTGCCGCGTGTCGTTCGAATCGCCGCGCTCCGTCCTGGTGGTCGACGCGATGAACAACCGTTGCCGCAGGGCCCGGTTCTTGAGCGAGGCCTGCGCCGGCTGCTGGGTGGTGTTCTGCAGCGGCAGCACCCATTTGCCGTCGAGCTTGCGCTCGCGCGCCGCCTCGGCCGCGGCAGCGATCTCGGCGTCGCTGAGGCCGTCGAGCTCGCTCTTGTCGCCCACGACCACTGCCCCTGCCTTGGTCGCCGCGAGCAGCCGGTTCTGAAAGGCGGTAGCGAGCTTCGACTCCTCCTGGTTCAGCGCCCGCAGCCGCGCCTTGTCCGTCTCGGCGAGCAGCGCGCCGGCGCGCACGAAGTCGCGGTAGTAGCGCTCGACCAGGAACGCCTGCACCGAGTCGAGGCCGAGATCGGCGCGCCGCTCATATATGCTCCTGACCCGGCGGAACAGCGAATCGTTCATGAGGATCGCGTCGAGATGCGCTGCGAGCCTGGGTGCCTCCTCGGTCTGCACCCGCTGCAGCGTGTCGTCGGTGTTGGCCTGCGTCATCGCGATGAACACCTTGAACGCGCGCGTGAGCAGGGCACCCGAGCGCTCCAGCGCCACGATCGTGTTGTCGAAGCCGGGCGCCGCCGTGTCCGAGGCGATGGCGGCGACCTCCCCCAGCTGGCGGCGCATTCCCTCCTCGATCGCCGGCTGGTAGTCGGCGTCATGAATGCGGTCGAACGGTGGCGCCTGGTACAGGAGCGGACTGGCGCTCGCGAACGGGTTCGCGCTGGTGAACGGGGCGGGGCCAGCGGACGCGGGCGTCGATGCCCGATTGCAGCCGAGCAGGGTCGCGCACAACGCGAGCGCGAGGCGGCGCTCAGGCAGTCGCATCGGCATGCCCCCGAACGTGCAGCAAGCGGAACAGCACCCGGCCCGCCGCGGCGACGTCCCGCACCGCAGTGTCGAACGCGGCCTCATTGGCCTTAGAGGGAGCGTGGAACCCGCTGATCTTGCGCACGAACTGCAGCGCCGCGTCGTGCAGCTCCGCGTCGGTCGGCGGATGATCCGGGTGTCTCAGGCGCTTGATGTTTCTGCACATGATGTCAGACCTTTCGTGATTTACTGGGATGCTCGGTCAGGCTTTCCCCCCGAGCCACGCCGCCAGGACGAGACACACGGCCACGGCGCTCGAAAATACCCCGGGGGCGATAAAAAAGTACTTCCAACTCAGGACCGCGACGCCAACCGAGCAAATCGCCAGCGCCCACCTGATGACGGAGAGGGGCATCAGGCAATCCCGGGGCAGGCTGCCGAGCTGCCAGGCGAGGACCGCCGCGAGCAAGAGGAAGACCGTCACAAAAAACCCGAAACCCGTGAAGAAGTCCCAGTAGGTCCGACTGAACCCTTGCACATCGAACCGAGTCGTACGCATCGCTCCTACCACGGCGTCCGCGCCCCAGCGGGGATCCACCCGGCGGAACCCGAAATGGTGTCCGAGCGCGAACAGCACCAGCAGACCAGATGAGACTCGGTAAAGCAGGGACACGCCCATGCGTTGCTCTTTATCGCGCCGGCACGCCGAAGCCGCGCGCCATCGCCGTCGCCGCCAGCACCATAAGGACCACGAGCGCCGCCTGGACGAAGCTGATCCGCGCGAAGCGGCTCGCGGCGCGCGTGTCGGGCACGCTTCCGCGAGCCATCGCCACGCGCCACCGAATCAGGGCAATCATCGGGCCCACCTCGAGAACCAGAATCGCCGCGAGCAGGCCCATCTTGGCCCAGAAGAAGTGGTTGTGGAGGTAATAGAAGCTGCCCTTCTCGAATCCGCCGAACGCCCGGACCAGGCCGGTGCCGATCCATATGAGCGCGGCGACGCCCCACCAGGTATCGGCGTAGAACACGCGTCGCAAGCCGGGAGCGTCGAGCTGAGACTGGAACGCGCGACGGCGAGCCCAGACGGCGCCGAGGCCCACGCCCAGCGCGAGCAAATGAAATGCGGCCAGCAGCCATCGGATCGTCATGGTCAGTATGAATAAAAGTCGAACCCGGCCGCGCGCCAGTCGGCACCGTAGAGCACAGTGACGAGCGAGTTCGGTGCGGCGCCGAGTCCTCTGGCGTAACAGATGCGCGCGACTTGTGTGCCGAGTCGCGAGATACCGCGACCTTCCACCGGATCGCACCTGATGAACGTCCAGCCCTGTGCGCCTGTGAGCCGCCGACCAACGCTCTTACGGAGAGCATCCGAGACGAAGGCCTTGAGTCCCGGCGCAATGCGGGCCGAGTCTGCTCCGGCTGCAATGTCCTGGAGCAGACGATCGATCGGCTGGGCCGGTTTCACCTCGGACGGCGCGCGTCGCAACGCGTGCGGAGGCGTCAAGCGCGGCTCCATGATCCCTGCGATCGTCACCGCCATCGCCTCGGGCAGCGATTGCTCGAGGTTATCCAGCACGATCACGGTCAGATCGAAGTCCGGGTAGCGCTGGATTGCGGTTCGGAAGCCCTGCCATGCGCCGCCGTGACCGATGCGCCGGTAGCCCCGCTGCTGAGCGACCTGCCAGCCGAAGCCGTAGGGGTAAGTGCCCCCGCTGTTGAGGCGGACCGGAGTCCAGCTCGCCTCGAGCCCGGCCCGACTCGGGATCTTCCAGTGGTTCAGCCCAATCGTCCATTGTGCCAGATCGCGCACCGTGAAGTACAGCGCTCCGTCCGCCGTCGTATTGAGGGGCGGCGACACCCAGTCCTGGTTCTTCAACGTGTCGTTGACCAGGTGGTACCCAGCTGCCCAATTCGGGATGATGTCGGCTTCGGAGATGACACGAGTCGTGCGCATGCCGAGCGGCTGAAACACCTGATCTCGCAGGAAGTCGCCGTAAAAGACACCCGTCACGCGGTGGATGATGATCCCCAGCAGGACGTACCCGGTGTTGCTGTAGCTCCAGCGGTCTCCGGGCGCGAACTCGAGAGGCTGCTTGGCCGCGAGCCTAACCAGCTCGTCTTCCGTGTAGTCGCGGCGGGAGTCGAGTGTGCTGTCAGCGTAATCGGCGATGCCGGAGGTATGCGTGAGGAGCTGCCGGATGGTGATGCCTCGCCACGTTGCCGGGCCATTCGCGAGAAATCGCGTAATGGAGTCATCGAGAGAGAGACGCCCCTGCTCGGAGAGCATGACGATCGCCGCGGCGGTGAACTGCTTGCCGACCGACCCTGACTGGTACATGCTACTGTCGGTCGCAGGCACGTGAAGCTCCACGTTGGCGTAGCCGTAGCCGCGCGCCAGCACGACGCCGTCGCCGTGGAGTACGGCGACCGATAGACCGGGGATACGGTAGCGGGTGAGCTCTGCTCGGATATACCGGTCAATCGAGTCGATGATGGCGGGCGTCTGCGCTCCCGCGGCGGGAGCCGGCAGGAGCACGCGCAACGCCATGGCAGGTACGCCAATCCTGATGCGCATGGCCGCTAGTTTGGATTCGGGGGCTTGACGCCGCTCCGCGACAGGCTTTCGCCCACTTCCCTCCCGATGGCGGCGCCCCACGTCTGGCCGGCCTGCATGCTCTCCTGGAGGATCAGCGGCTGGACTTCGCTCAGGTGCTTACCGAGCGGGCTCTCGTAGAAACGCACCAGCTGCTC
>WNFC01009360.1_pt1 | contig 11902 bp, 7 predicted proteins | sample 5400541 | NCBI WGS metagenome assembly WNFC01 (sample SAMN13153342, study PRJNA577476) | soil metagenome | isolation source: 120 cm saprolite under Douglas fir tree site 2 hole 2 replicate 1 | place: USA:California | collected 2015-04-18 | reverse complement strand
GGAACGGCGATTCCAGACGAGCACTCGTCCTCCCGCCGCTCGACTATCTCCGGGCCGCCGAGGGAGTGCCCGCTCGGAGCGGCGATCGCCCAGAGAGGTCCGCATGCTGAACGCCCAAGACATGGTGGTGGAGCAACTGCCCGGCCTGCGTCGTTACGCGGCCTCGCTGTCGCGGAACTCGGTGCGCGCCGAGGACCTTGCCCAGGATACTGTCGAGCGCGCGCTCACGCGCCTACACCAATGGCAGGCTGGCTCGGACCTGCGAGCATGGTTGTTTTCAATCATGCACAGCCAATATGTGAACTTCGCTAGACGAGCTGTGCGGGAGCAAAGCCGAATGGCGCAGGACGCGATCCCAGTCGTCGCCGTCAGCGGCAATCAAGAACCGTCGATCGAGTTGGCAGATCTGCGCTGGGCACTCGACCAGCTGCCCGAAAATGTCAAAGAGATTGTTTGCCTTGTCGGTCTCGAGGGCCTCACCTACGAGCAAGTAGCGCGCACCCTGGGTGTCCCGCTCGGCACAGTGCAATCGCGTCTAAGCCGCGGCAGAAGGCGTTTGCACGCTCTGTTGGAAGGCGACTACTTGCGCGCTGCTCCCGCTCGAGCGCCCATTCCTCGATGCGCTCGTTCACAACCATGATGCCCAGGGCTCCATTGAAACGGCTCATGACGCGCATTGATCGGGCTGCGGAGGAGATCAACGAGCTACTGCTGCTGATTGCCATCGCCCTCGCTGCCACTTACATGAGTGCACTGCTGAGTTCAGCATGCCGGCTGAGGTCGCCGAGAATGTCGGCGAGGAGGGCGGCGCTGGACACGAATCATCCGGTGTCACGATCATTGATGCAGTGCCCCGCTATTGATCCGGAACGCCCCCGACATGGTTGCTATCGTGCGCGGCGCCACCGCGGCGCCTCATCTTGATCGCACTCCTTTGCTCTCCCCGATCCGCCTTCGCTTCGGTAGGTCAATGAGACGTCGGCGGCGGCGCCACGAACTGGGAACCTGCACCGGGGAAGTAGCCGCTGCTGCGCTGTCTGGACGCTGTCGCCGCCGTGCCCGTTGCGATTGGGGCACACCTGCGTAAATCACGGCAAAAGCCGCCCGCCCAAAGCTGGATCGGTGCCAGCGCGGTCGAGCTCGGCCCTCCTGATCACACGACGCTGCGCCGATATTCTGTTGGCGTCCGCCCCGCCGATTTGCGGAAGGCCGCCGTGAACGAGCTCGTGTCGCTGAAGCCCATATCGAGCGCGATCTCAGTCACCGACTGGTTCGGTTTGGCCAGAAGGGTCTTCGCCCGCTCGATGCGCCGGCTGTTGTGATAGCGGTGCGGAGGCATACCGAAGGACCGCTTGAACGCGCGCGAGAAGTGAAAGATGCTCAACTGCGCAAGCTCCGCCAGCTCCGCCAGCGAGATTTGCTCGCTCATATTTTCCTCGATGTATTGGACGACCGAGCGTCGCTGCCAGCCCGCAAGCCCGCCTCGCATCGGTGGCTCGGCCTGCACTGCGCCGCTGTTGAGGCGCAACAGCTCGTGCGCAAGAACAATCCCTAATGCTTCCGCGTAAAGCCGAGACCCCGATCGGCCGGCTTCGATCAGCGCCTCGAGTTTGAGCGCCGTTTGTCGCAGAACCGGGTCGTCAAAGAAGAGGCGAGGTGCCAGTTCGGCTTCGGCGAAGGCGGCTTCGCGCTCGACGAGCGCGCCGCGCGGATCAATATGGAAATAGGTCGCTCGCGTCAAGGCGCGCGGCTCCTGCGATTCGCGGAAGCGGCATCCGGCGGGTACGAAGGTGAGCTTGTCAGTGAAATCATGCAGAGTTGAGCGTGGGAGGCCCTCTACGAAGCTCTCGCCTCTGTGGCGTGCGGCTTGCGTGTAGAGAACCAAAAGATGGCACGGTCCGTGGTAGTCGGATTCGAAGGAATCCTGGCTCACGATCCGGACGACCTCGCCGCTCAAGCCGCGCCAAGCGGCGGTTTGGCGCTTGGCCAAGCGCGCCGGGCGGAACTGGACTCCTCGAAACCCGTCGCTTTCCGAGCCAATGAGGATGGCGCCGTCACGGTCGTACCCGTCACGATTGGCCGCCGTCACCGGCATAATGCGACTGGGTCCATTTGCGGAATAGGCCGCGGCGGGTTGGACCTTATCGCTGAACTGTTCACCGTCTGTCATCGCCCCGTCAGACGTCTGAAGCGTCTGCCGGTGCCGGAGATGCAGTTCGAGATGTCGCTTGGTCTTCCAGGTATCGAGGGCCTGCGCGGTCATGCGATTCACCTCTATCATTTGTGCCGCCTGTGAAGATGGTACCGTCGCAGTCATGTTAGAAATTCATTCTTCTCACATTCACATGCGGATGATGCATTGGCACGCAGGAGCCTGGCGGGATCGTTGAGCTGTTCATCGTCTGTCATCCTCCCGTCTGATCTCTAAGGCGCCTGCAGCTGCCAGCCGGAGACGCGTCTCGGTACATCGCATCGCGCTATGAGCCGAGTGAATCGGGGTAAAGGCGGGTAAATCGTGGTCAGCGTGAAAACCCCGACATGATTCGCCCGAGATAACTGCCGATCGGGCGTCGGAGCGGATGATTGAGTGTGGAGTAACTCGCGTGGCACGAGCGGATCCACCAGATCGAGGACGTGCAATCGACAACCTCTCGGCGTGCCCTGAGTGGGGCAACAGCGATCCTCATGCTTTAGCCGCCGTGAATCGTCCATCACGGTTGATCACGTCGGCCCTTTTCGGCAAGAACCGCACACCGGCGCCAATCGCGATCGAGCACGCGCCGTCTCGCCGAACCATATTCATTCATGTCATTCGAGACCAGCTGCCACCGATACCTACGCATTCGCCACCAAGCCGTCCCCCCCGCTCGGTGGCTCGTGCAGCGGCGCGCCCCCATACGCCGCTCGAGCGTAGGCAACTTGGGACCGATGGCACTTGCCATCGGTCCCTATTTTTCTACCCCTGAAGGTGCATCCGCTTGCGGCAGCCACAAGGGGCTTCTCTCGACGCATGACATAGCGTTCGAGGTCACGAAGTCACTGCGCGGCTTGCGCGTGACGGCACTCCGATGGCGCTTCTAGCCGGTGGATGAGCGGTTCCCACCTCCGCGACCCTCAAGACCATGGGTCGGAACGGTCGCAGTCAAATGCAGCGTTCGACCGGGCACAGCAATCTGGCAACAAAGTTGGCGAGATCGAGCAAGCACCGAACAATGAGATCGGCAATGCTGGACTGCCTCATTGAGGGCACCGAGCAGATGGATATCGAGAGTGGCGGAATTCATCACAGGCATGTTGGCGTGAAAAGAATGCATTTCCTGGATGGGGCGTTCAATACCATCTTGCAAACGGCCCGCCGATCGAGGCGTTGACGAGCCCGCCCGATTGCCGGGGTCAGGATAAAGGAGATCACGATGCGACGCGCATTGATTGCCGCCATGGCGGCAGCGCTCTTCGGCTGCAGCCCTGTCTTCGCACAGGTCGGCGGGATAGGCAGCCCGACTCCCGGTATCGGCACGACCTCGCCGTTAGGCGTGACACCTGGTTCGTCGGTCTCGCCGGCCGGCATCCCCTTGGGCGCGACGGAGCTTGCGTCGCCGGGACTCAGTCCGGCGCTCACTGGCACAATCGGGATGGCAGGCAACGGCACGACATGCTCGGTCATGGGAAGTGCGTCAGCGGGAGCTTCGGGCTCGAGCACAAACTTCGACGGCGGCGGATTGGGAATGGGAACGGGAACGCCGTTGCCCGGCAGCGCGACAACCTCTTGCGGCACCGTCTCAGGCAGCAGTGCATCATCGTCGACTGCAACGTCTTCCTCGTCGCCGGGCGGCGTTTCTCGGGCCGGAATTCCGTTGGGCTCCGTCGAGATCGGCAACGGAGGACTCAGTACGGCGCCGATCGGCGCGCCGCCCGTCCCATCGTTACCGCTATCAACGACGAGCCCGACGCCTGTCCCATCGTCACCCGTTTCAACGACGGGCACGTTGCCGCCCGTCACGACGGTGTCGCCAACGATAACCAATGTCGGCCCTAGGGGTATGTCGCCGCTGCCGGGAACGCAGGCAACCACAAACCTCGTGCAATGAACGAGCTCTGGGCCGCCCAGCGGAGGTGCCAATGCGCCGAAAAATTGTGATTGTCACTGCTGTCCTGATCGTCGTCCTGGCCGGCGGCGGCTTCGCATTCATGCACGCATTCGCGTCAAAAAAATCTGCAGCACCGCCGGCGTCACCACCGGTGCCGATCGTCGCCGGCGTGGTCGCCCAGCATGACGTACCGATCTATCTGACCGGCGTCGGCACCGTCATCGCCTATAACACGGTCGTCGTGCGTAGCCAGATCCAGGGACAGATCGTCAGCATCAACTTCACCGAGGGGCAAGCCGTGCATACTGGCGACCTGCTCGCGCAGATCGACCCGCGTCCCTACCAGGCTCAGCTCGACCAGTTCACTGCAAACCTCGACCGCGATCGGGCTCAGCTCCAGAATGCCGAAGCCAATCTCGCTCGCTACACGCCGCTGTTGAGCAGGGGCTACGCCACGCCGCAATTGGTCGACACCCAGAAGGCGCAAGTGGCGCAGCTGCAGGCGGCTGCCAAGGCGGACCAGGCGGTCATCGAGGCTGCGAATGTGCAGCTCAGCTACACGCGGCTGACTTCGCCGATCGATGGCGTCATCGGCATCCGTCAGGTCGACGTCGGCAACATCATCCATCCGACGGACGCCAACGGGCTCGTCGTCGTCACGCAGCTCCAGCCGATCTCGGTGATATTCACGCTGCCGGAGACCGACCTGCCGCAAATCCAGCAACAGCAGCTACAGACCAAGGCGTCGCTTGGGGTTCTCGCCTACAGCCAGGACAACAAGGTCAAGCTCGATGAGGGTGAGCTCACGCTCGTCGATAATGAGATCCTGCAGACCACCGGCTCGATACGGCTCAAGGCGAATTTCCCGAACAAGACTCATCGGCTGTGGCCGGGCGAGCTCATCAATGTGCGGTTACTCCTCGATACGCGGCATGACGGCCTGACCGTTCCTGCATCGGTTGTGCAGCAAGGTCCGCAGGGAGCCTACGCCTACGTAGTCAATCCCGACAGCTCCGTGGCAATTCGCCCGATCAAGGTCGCGCAGATCAGCGACGGCCAGGCGCTCATTGATTCCGGCCTCAAGGCCAACGAGCAGGTCGTGGTCGACGGACAGTACAAGCTGCTGTCCGGCGCTCATGTCACGATCCTGCACGGCCAGGCGGCCGAGGAAGCCGCCGCACAAAGCGCGCAGCAGGCACCGATCCCATGAACATATCCGCGCCATTCATCCAGCGGCCGATCGCGACCGCTCTGCTGATGGTTGGCTTGCTGGTGGGCGGGCTGGTGACCTATCGGCTGTTGCCGGTGGCGGCGCTGCCGAACGTCAACTATCCGACGCTGTCGGTCACCGCCCAGCTGCCGGGCGCCGATCCGCAGACCATGGCGTCGTCGGTCGCAACACCACTCGAGCTGCAGTTCGGCCAGATCCCCGGTCTGACCCAGATGACGTCGGCGAGCGCACTTGGCTTTACCCAGATCACCCTGCAGTTCGATCTGAGCCGCGCCATCGATGGCGCGGTCAGCGACACGCTGTCGGCGATCAACGCCGCGACCGCGAACCTGCCGCCGAACATGCCGTATCCGCCGACGATCCGGAAGGTCAACCCGGCCGACACGCCGATCCTCGTCCTCGCCCTGACCTCGGACAACCTGCCGCTGACCACGGTCGACGCCTATGCCGAAAACATCCTGCTGCAGAAGATCTCGCAGATCTCCGGCGTCGGCCTCGTCGGCATCGGCGGTCAGCAGAAGCCCTCCATCCGCGTACAGGTGGATCCGGAGGCCCTGGCGGCGCGCGGCATCGGCCTCGAGGACGTGCGCACGGTGCTCGGCCAGGCCAATGTCGACCTCCCGAAAGGCACGCTCAACAGCCCACGCCAGACCTACACGCTCAACACCAACGATCAGCTGCTCAAGGCAGACGATTACGCCAATCTGGTCATCGCCTATCGCAACGGAGCGCCGGTGCGCATTCGCGACGTCGGCCGCGCCATCAGTGCGCCGGAGAACGATCTGATTGCCGGCTGGTTCAACCAGCAGCGGGCAATCATACTGGCGATCCAGCGTCAGCCCGGAGCCAACGTCATCGAGACGGTGGATCGGGTCAAGGCCATGCTGCCGGTGCTCCAAGCATCCATTCCGGCAGCCATAAAAGTTTCGGTCATTTCCGACCGCACCGAGACCATCCGCGCTTCCGTCGCCGACGTGCAGTTCACGCTGCTGCTCACCGTGGCGCTGGTGGTCATGGTGATCTTCCTGTTCCTGCGCAATTTCTGGGCGACCGTCATTCCCGCCGTTACCGTGCCGCTGTCGCTAATCGGCACATTCGCAGTGCTCTACGAGCTCGGCTACAGCCTGGACAACCTGTCCCTGATGGCGTTGTCGATCGCGGTCGGCTTCGTGGTCGACGACGCCGTCGTCGTGATCGAGAATATCGTGCGGCATATGGAGGAGGGCGCCTCGCCGTTCGAGGCGGCGCTCAAGGGGGCGGGCGAGATCGGCTTTACTATCGTATCGATCACGCTGTCGCTGATCGCCGTGTTCATCCCGCTGTTTCTGATGAGCGGCTATGTCGGATTGCTGTTCCGCGAGTTTGCCGTCACGGTGAGCGTGTCTCTCATTCTCTCGTTGCTGATTTCGCTGACGCTTACGCCGATGATGTGCTCGCGCTTGCTCAAGCCGCAGAGCAAGGAGCACGGATGGCTCTACCGGTTCTTCGAACGCGGCTTCGACGGCCTGCTCAACCTCTATGAGACGGGCCTCAAGATCGTGCTGCGGCACCGCTTCATCACCATGATGGTGATGCTCGGCACCATCGCGCTGACCGGTTATCTCTACGCGATCATTCCCAAGGGTTTCTTTCCGCAGCAGGACACCGGCCTGATCATCGGTCTCTCCGAGGCGGCGCAGGATATTTCATTCCAGGGCATGGCCGAACGCCAGCAGGCTTTGATCGACGCCGTGATGCGGGATCCCGCGGTCGCCTCGATCGGGTCGGCGGTCGGTGCCGGCGGCGGCAACGCGACGGTCAATAACGGCCGCGTATACATTGCGCTCAAGCCCCAGAAGCAGCGCGTCCCGATCGACCAGGTGATCGCGCGGCTGCGGACCAACCTCGCCAAGATCCAGGGGATCACGCTTTATATGCAGGCCGCGCAGGACATCACCATCGGCGGGCGGCTCGCCAAGACCCAGTTCCAGTACTCGCTCGACGATGCGGATCCCGGCGAGCTCAACCACTGGGCGGCGCTCTTCCTCGACAGGATCAAGGCCATCCCGGGTATCGCCGACGTCACCACCGATCAGCTCAATGCCGGGCCGATGCTCGACATCACGATCAAGCGCGAGGTCGCCTCGAGCTACGGCATCCTGCCCTTCACCATCGACAACACGCTCGACGACGCCTTCGGCCAGCGCATCGTCTCGACCATGTTCACCACCTTGAACCAGTACCATGTCGTGATGGAGGTCGATCCCAAATTCCAGTACGGGCCCGAAGCGCTCACCGGCATCTATGTCAGGTCATCGAGCGGACAGCAGGTGCCGTTGTCCACGTTGGTCGACAGCGTCGTGAAAGTAGCGCCGCTCGTCGTCAACCATCAGGGCCAGTTCCCGTCGGTGACGATCTCGTTCAATCTCATGCCGGGGACCGCGATCGGTCAGGCGGTCAGCGCCATCCAGCAGGTTGAAAAAGAGCTGAACAAGCCGCTCTCGCTGCAGACGAGCTTTCAGGGTAACGCCCAGGCATTCGGAGCGTCGCTGTCGAGCACGCCGATCCTGATCGTCGCAGCGCTCTTCGTCGTCTATCTCATCCTCGGCATGCTTTACGAGAGCCTGGTCCACCCCATCACCATCATCTCGACCCTGCCGTCGGCCGGCCTCGGCGCGCTGTTGCTGCTGATAGCGGTTCACTTCGATTTGAGCGTGATCGCCATCGTTGGCATCATACTGCTCATCGGCATCGTCAAGAAGAACGGCATCATGCTGGTCGATTTTGCCCAGCATGTGGAGCACAACGAGGGCTTGACGCCCGAGGAAGCGATCTACCGCGCCTGCGTGCTGCGCTTTCGACCGATCCTGATGACCACGATGGCTGCGCTGCTCGGCGGCGTGCCGATGATGGTAGGTAGTGGGGTCGGCTCAGAGCTTCGCCAGCCGCTCGGCTACACCATCGTCGGCGGCCTGCTGCTGTCGCAGCTGCTCACGCTTTACACCACGCCAGTCGTCTATCTCTACCTCGATCGACTCGGAACGTGGGTCACCGCGTTGAGGCGGAAGCCGCCGGGCTCCGGCGCCGCCGCGACACTGCCTGCCGAGTAAACCGTTCGGCTATGCGCAAGGGGAACTTCATGTCCGCGTGGATCATCCGTCCGAACGGATCGCGAGCATCCGTCGTTGCGCTTGCGCTGATGTCACTGGTCGGTCCTGCGGCCTGCACCGGCTCGCCCGCGACTCTTGCGCTGCAGCCCGACTTCGAGGTGAAGACATTGGGGGGTGTCGCCAGTGTCAGCATCCGCGAGTCATTGCCTGGGATGACCGACAGCGAGTTCGAGCAATTGGTCAGGATTGGTATGGGGCGTGCGGCACCTGGGAGTGTGCTTCCGGGGCCCGTCGAGGCCCCATTCCCTCAATGCCGCATCGTGTGGCATGTGAACCCCAGTGCCCATCCCGGCGTATCAACCCTGGTCGTAAATATCTTCGACGGCTCGGTTCCAGTCGCGTATGAGCAGGAAGTGGTGACCAACAGCGCTCCGATGGCCACGATTACAGGCGCGATCGAGTCAGGGAGCAGACGGCTTATCAACTCTTACACCCATCGGGATGCGAACGCCCCATCCGAAGGATGCCGTCCGAGAAGTGGTGGAAATTGAAAGTGGCATAGTCTCCGGCTCGCGCAACTGGCGCCTAGTGCGAATCTTCGGCCTCGCCGGATGGAGCGGTAACGGGAAGGCGACGCTCGAGCACGCTCACCACGCCTTCGACGTGGACAAGCCGGGCAAGGACAGCTGGCGTCATCGCGAGGGTCGGCGCGATCGGGCTGATGGCCGGCACGACGGCACTGGAGCTGCTGCGCGCGGACAATTGCGCTCCTCCGTGTGGCGCGACAAGACGCGCCAGAGCGGCATGCATGATTTCTATCTGACGGCAGACGCGCGGAACCATTTCCGCCCAAAGAGCGTGCGCACCGTGACCCGCCTGCGCCATCGCAGTCTGCGGAAACTCAGCCTCTTCTTGAGAGCTGACTGATGCATCAAGATCACTCTGCCGCGAGGACGCGATCCTCGAACGGCAGATCGAGGCGCTCCCAGACGTCGATCAACGCCTCGGCGAGGGCATCGACCAGGCGGTCCTCGTGATAGGGCGTCGGGGTGATGCGCAGCCGCTCCGTGCCCTTCGGGACGGTCGGATAATTGATCGGCTGGATATAGATGCCGTACTTGGTCAGCAACAAATCACTCGCCATCTTGCATTTCTCCGCATCACCGACCATGACCGGGACAATGTGGGTGTCGTTGAGCAGGACCGGGAGTGCCGCCGCGCTCAGCACCGCCTTCACGCGTGCGGCACGCTCCTGATGGCGCTCGCGCTCCCAGTGGGAGGCCTTGAGATGCCGGATCGCGGCCGTCGCCGCCGCGCAGACCGCGGGGGGTAGTGCGGTGGTGAAGATGAAGCCGGGCGCGTAAGAGCGGACTGCGTCGATCAGATTCGCCGATCCGCTGATGTAACCTCCGAGACAGCCGAATGCCTTGGCAAGCGTCCCTTCGATGACATCGATGCGATGCATGGTCCCGTCGCGCGCCGACACGCCTGCACCGCGCGGTCCATACATACCCACCGCGTGGACCTCATCGCAATAGGTCATCGCGCCGTATCGCTCGGCGAAATCGCAGATGCGTTGGATCGGTGCCACGTCGCCGTCCATCGAATACAGGCTCTCGAACACGATCAGCTTCGGGCGATTCGGGTCCGACGCTGCAAGCAGCTCATCGAGATGTGCCACATCGTTGTGACGCCAGATCTGCTTCTCCGAGCCGGACTGGCGAATACCTTCGATCATCGAGTTGTGGTTGGACGCATCCGACAGAATGAGGCAGTTCGGCATCAGCTTGGCGATGGTCGAAATCCCGGCTGTATTGGAGACGTAGCCGGAGGTGAAGACAAGCGCCGCCGCCTTGCCGTGGAGATCGGCGAGCTCGCGCTCGAGCTCGACCAGTGGATGGTTGGTTCCGGAGATGTTACGTGTGCCGCCCGCCCCTGCTCCCATGCGGGTCGCGGTCTCGACCATCGCATTGATGACCTTGGGATGCTGTCCCATGCCCAGGTAGTCGTTGGAGCACCAGATGACCACCTCCCGCGGGCCATCCGGCGAGTGCCAGACCGCGTGAGGGAAGTGCGCGGCAATCCGTTCGAGATTCGCGAAGACACGGTGGCGACGCTCGTCCCGCAACCGGGTGATCGCTTTCGTAAAGAAGTCCTCATAGGTCATATATCTGTCTCCTGGGCGCAGTGCTCGCAAAAATCATGGTGCTGATCGGGTATGTACGCCGGCTTGTCGCCGGATACAGCGGAAAGCCCCGCTTCGCTGCGGCATGGAACTTTCCCAGAATGCTGTCCGGTCCAGGAGCCTAGCGACCCCATCATCTAATGCTCGTGCAGGATTGCCGCGTTTGGGTGGTTATTATCGGATGCTGAACCCGAAAGAGCCCGCCCCGGCTCTTTCATGTACCCATCCGTCAAGGTCCGCATAAACGCGACGACGGCATTCTCCTCCTGCTCGCTCAAGCCGAGATTGCCGAGTTGTCGCTTGTTCTCGTTCTCGGGGTCTTCGGGCGCGGGCCAGCAGGAGACTTTCTCGCCAGGGTCGCCCGGTGCGCAGCGCGGCAGGACATCGCGCGTGTTGTAGAAATGCACGACGTCCTTGAGGCTCGTGAAATAGCCGTTGTGCATGTACGCCTTGACGAAGCCGTCGTACGGACGCTTGTCGACGTTGCGCAACGTCGGCACCTTGTACTTGCCTTTGAATTTCCTGGCGTAAGGCTCCCAAGCAGGATTCGGGTTGGCATCGCCGCTCAATGCTTTTTCGCGCGCCAGAAAGCCGCCCACGCCCGTATCGATGAAGGCCGGTCCAGCCGGATTGGCAACATAGCCCCGTTGGTCGGGCTGGCCCTCTGCATAGTAAGGCATCGCGTGATTCGCCGGGACGCCGAGATTACTCGCGGTGAAATCCGTGAACAACGGCTCTTCGCCAGGGCCTCCGTCGCGATGACATTCGTTGCATCGCGCCTTGCCTCGGAATAAATCGTAGCCCAGTTTCTCTTGCGGCGTGAACTTGGCGGTCTTGCCGAGCACGGCATCGTATTTCGACGAGAACGGGCTGACCTCGGATGAGGCTTCATAGGCGGCGATCGAGAGGGCCACGTCGTCGAAGGTCGCCTGCGCAATCCCTCGCCCGATGGTGTCGAGATGCACCGGGAGCGGATCGGTCGGCGATGGCGGACCCGGCGTGTCGCATACCTGCTCGACGTCTGCCGGCCAGGTGATTGCGAAGCTCTGTTGGCCCCAGACCACCTCGAACAGGGAGCGATACGGCCGCTGGGAAAGCCGAAAGACCGCGCATGCAGCATCGGGCAGACCCATTTCCACCGGATTGAGCGGCGGCGCCTGCGCCTGCTCTGCCGCCGGGTTGCCCAACCGGATCCCGGTAGCGCGCATGTCCCAGAAATTGCCGCCGACGAGATCCCCCTGACTTGCGTTGTAATGCAGCACTGGCGCAAATGGCGCGTAGGAATGGCTCTGCGGCTTCCTTTGGCTGA
>WNFC01013336.1_pt1 | contig 11903 bp, 6 predicted proteins | sample 5400541 | NCBI WGS metagenome assembly WNFC01 (sample SAMN13153342, study PRJNA577476) | soil metagenome | isolation source: 120 cm saprolite under Douglas fir tree site 2 hole 2 replicate 1 | place: USA:California | collected 2015-04-18 | reverse complement strand
TCATAGCCTTCCACGATCAACTTCTCGAACGGCTCAAGCAGTTGCCGGGCGTGCAGTACGCCAGCGCTCGGACATCTGTTCCTATCGCCAGTGACGCCTCGTACGCGTACCTCCGTTTCAACCTGGAAGGTCGCGCGTCCGATGCTTCGGATCCACCGGTAGCTTATTACAACGGTGTCAGCCCCGATTACTTCCAGACGATGATGGTCCCTTTGTTGAAGGGAAGAGGGTTTAGCGATCGGGATGTGAGAGGTTCGCCAAACGTCGGCATCGTCAACGACACATTGGCCCGGCGCTATTTCAGCGATGGGGACGCAATTGGCAAGCGAATCTCTTTGGAAGATAACCCGAAGGAGGAGGACTGGGTAACGATTGTGGGCGTCGTCGGCGATACCAAACCGCGCGAACTACGCAGCGAGCCGGTCGCGGAGCTGTATATGCCTTATAAGCAGCAGCCTGAGCGGGGCATGTCATTGATGATTCGCTACCGGGACAGTAGCACCGGCGTAGCAGCCGCAGTGCGAAACGAGGTGCTGGCACTCGATAAGGACCAGCCCGTCTACAGCATTAGGACACTCGACAGTGTGCTGTCCGAGTCGGTGGCAACGCCACGATTTCGCACGTTGCTGCTTGGAGTCTTTGCCGGCGTGGCTTTGATCCTTGCAGGTGTTGGTATCTACGGCGTCATCTCGTATGCGGTTAGCCAACGCACCCAGGAGATTGGCATCCGAATGGCGCTTGGAGCACAAGCAGCAGACGTGCTGACTCTCGTCATAAAAGGAGGAATGACGCTCGCACTGATCGGTGTGGCACTTGGATTGGCCGGAGCATTCGCGCTCACCCGGTTGATGACCACCTTGTTATTTGGTGTGAGACCGACTGACGTTGCGACGTTCGCGACTGTCTCCGTTGGCTTGCTCATAGTCGCGCTGTTCGCTTGTTTCATTCCTGCGCGGCGCGCCACGAAAGTCGATCCGTTAGTGGCACTCAGATACGAGTAGGTGTGGCGTATAGGACCTATAGGACTTATTGGACCTATGGCCGAGGAGAAAGAAAGAATCGGAAATCGGAAATAAGACTATGGAAACACTCTTACAAGACATTCGCTTTGGCGTTCGCATGTTGGGGAAGAATGGGGCGTTTACTTTCGTCGCACTGTTGACTTTGGCGCTCGGCATCGGTGCCAACACCGCTATCTTCAGTGTCGTTAACGCGATTGTGTTTCGGCCACTGCCGTATTCGTCTCCGCAACAGTTGGTTGGTGTTTGGACCAAAGATCTAAAGCGGCCAGGCTCTCAGTATCCCGCGGCATTGCCAACATTTCGCGACTGGCAACAACAGTCGCAGATGTTCAGTGGGTTCGCTGCTTACGCCTTTAACCGCTTTCATGTGTCCGGAAACGAAGGTCCTGACGAGACGCGCGGTGTCTTTGCCACGTCGAACTTTTTCGACGTCATGGGGGTGAAGCCCGCACTGGGTCGCGCGCTCCAACCCACCAACGAGCGCGAGCGTGTAGTAGTAATTAGTGACCTGCTGTGGCGCCGGCGATTCAATGCGGATCAAAAAGTCCTTGGCAAAACCTTAAATCTTAATGCTGAAACGTTCACCATCATTGGAGTGATGTCTCCTTCGTTTCGCTTTCCCACACCGGACATCGAACTCTGGAGTAGCCTGGCTCCGATCTACAACCTCGGCTCCAAGTCTTCGGTAGGAGATTGGATTAATAGTCGTTCGCTGCGCGGCTATCGAGTGGTGGGTCGTTTGAAAGATGGTGTGATACAGGAGCAGGCCCAGGCTGAAATGAACACCATTGCTGAACGCCTCGCCAAGGACTATCCGGACTCGAACGCCGGGACGGGAGTTGTACTAGTGCCTTTGCGTACACAGATGGTCGGTGATTATCAGAAGCCGTTGGTTGTCTTACTTGTCGCGGTAGGTTTCATCTTGCTGATCGCTTGCGCGAATGTAGCGAACTTGATGATGGCGCGAACAGCGGCGCGGGATCGCGAAATTGCGATTCGGCGCGCAATGGGCGCAGGGCAATGGAGACTGATTCGTCAGATGCTTACTGAGAGTGTCCTCTTATCCACCTTGGGCGGATTAATGGGGTTGCTCCTTGCGACCTGGGGCGTGCAGTTATTGCTCGGTCTAATGCCAAAAGACATTCCACGACTCGAGGGCGTTAGTGTCGATCGTTGGGCGTTGTTGTTTACATTCACCATCTCTATTGCCACGGGCGTGCTATTTGGACTGGCGCCGGCATGGCATGCGCGCAAACTGAGTTTGAATGAGTCGCTGCGAGAAGGTGGGCGTGGAATCGCGGGGCTGGCGCGGGTCAAACGTCTGCGGGGCTTACTTGTAATGAGCGAGATTGCTTTGGCCGTCGTGCTGTTGGTTGGGGCGGGTCTAATGCTCAAAAGTTTTCAGCGGCTTACTGACGTCAACCCGGGGTTCAAGCCGGACAACTTGCTGACGATGTCACTGGGTCTTCAATTCGTTCACTACCAGGATCCGGCAAAGCAGGTTGCCTTTTTCGACCAAGCTCTACTGCGCGTTCGCTCTTTGCCTGGAGTGGTCGCAGCAGGCGCATGCACTAGTTTGCCACCCTCATACATTCAGCAAAGCACCGGATTCACAATAGAAGGTCGACCCGAGGAACCAGGGTCACAGCCGCCCTCGGCGATCTATATGCCGGCAACGCCGGGTTACCTCGAAGCGTTAGGCGTGCCTCTCGTACGCGGTCGAACGATCTCCGATGCGGATACTGCGCAAGCTCCCGGGGTTGTAGTCATCAATCAAACACTTGCGAGTCGCTTCTTCCTCAACGAGGACCCTGTGGGCCACCGTCTGACCATCAGCGGTGTACTACGAACGATCGTGGGAATTGTGGGGGATGCAAAGTACCAGGGTCTTGGTGTCGAAGCCGGACCGCAGGCATATGTACCTCATGCGCAAAGTGCATATCCCGGAATGCGCATCATCGTGCGAACGACAACTGATCCATCGAGTTTGGTGTCGGCGGTTCGCGCTCAGATCCAGTCAGTCGACAGTGAAGAAGGGCCGACCCGATTCGCGCCAATGACGGAGTTGCTCTCGGAGTCAGTGGCTCAGCCGCGTTTCAATACTTTTCTAATCGGTTTGTTTGCCGCTCTCGCGTTCATTCTGTCGGCCATCGGTATCTACGGCGTAATCAGTTACGACGTTACACAGCGCACTAGCGAGATAGGCGTTCGCATGGCCCTTGGCGCGCAATCGCGGGACGTGATGCGCTTAATACTTCGGCAGGGACTTGTCTTAACGCTTGGCGGACTCTCAGCGGGTCTCGCTGGAGCGATCCTGTTAACTCGGTTTCTGACGGGTCTGCTGTTTGAAGTTAAGCCAACTGATCCACTCATGTACGCGGTCGTTGCGGGTCTGCTGGCCTTCGTGGCTCTTGCGGCTTGCCTAATTCCCGCGCGACGCGCAACGAAAGTCGATCCGTTGGTGGCGCTGAGGTACGAATAGGTGTGACCTATATGACCTACAGGACTTATTGGACCAATAGACTGGCAGGATCCAAATGGAAACATTGCTGAAAGATATTCGCTTTGCCATCAGGAGCTTGTTAAAGCAGCCCGGCTTCACCGCCGTCGTGGTGATTACACTTGCGCTCGGCATTGGGGTGAACACCGCAATTTTTAGTCTGGTTCACGCGGTGCTGTTGCGGCCGCTGCCGTTTGCTGACTCAGACAGGCTGGTCGTAGTCAAGGCTCAAAACGGCAAGACTGGGGAAACGCTTCCATCCATGTCACCGGCCGATTTCTTTGACTGGAAAAGTCAGAGCAAATCGTTCTCGAATGCGGCGGCCTACTCAGGTTGGTCCATTACGCTGCTTGAGGGCGAAGAGTCGGAGCTGATTCCTGCAACCCGCGTGACTGATGAGTTCTTTAGCACGCTTGCCGTGCCGCCGCTGCTGGGCCGCACATTCACCCCGGACGAATTCAACACCGGAAGCAGCGTTGTGATCTTGAGCCACCGTCTTTGGCTGCGGCGCTTCGGTGGTGACCCAAACATCATCACTAAGACATTGGCGCTCGCGCAGGGCCGCGTCACCGTGGTCGGAGTGATGCCGGCGCAATTCAAGCTTCCCGCTTCCGCCGAGGCCTGGACTCCGGTTGCACAGGATTCGAGCGAGATGCACTTGCGAGCCGCTCGCTACTTTGAAACGGTTGCGCGTCTCAAACCGAATGTAACGCCGGCGCAGGCCGAAGCCGAAATGCGCACCATCGCCGCCCGTTTGGCGAGCCAGTATCCGGAGTCGGATTCAAACTGGAGTGTACGTCTCGCAACCTTGCGCGAAACGCTGGTTGGTGACTCGCGACTGCCACTATTGATTCTATTGGGAGCTGTCGGTCTGGTACTCCTGATTGCTTGCGGCAATGTTGCTAACCTGATGCTCGCCCGGACAGCGACCCGCCATCGTGAATTAGCCATTAGAGCAGCACTCGGCGCGTCGCGTTGGCAGATCGTGCGCCAACTAATCATCGAGAGTCTGCTGCTGTCAGGCATCGCCAGTGCGTTGGGACTGCTGTTAGCCCTCTGGGGTGTGAACGCGATTGTCTGGCTAGTTCCCAAAGACTTGCGTTTCCCTCGCATTGAAGAGGCGCAAGTCAATCTCGCAGTGCTCTTCTTTGCTTTCGCGGTCGGGTTGCTGGTGAGTGTGGCGTTGGGTTTGATCTCGGGGCTGAAAGCCTCGCGACCGAACGTTCAGAATTCGCTCACTGAGAGCAGCCGAAGTGTCAGCGCCGGCATTCGCTTGCAACGCCTGCGAGGCGCTTTGGTGGTCGCGGAAATCTCCCTGACCTTAGTACTGCTCGCCGGCGCCGGTCTATTGATCAAGAGTCTCATGAAGTTGCAACGGGTTGACCTGGGGTTCGATCACGACAGGCTCCTCGTCGTCCCCATCGGAGCGTCAATGCCAAAGTACGCGGAACCGCAAGCGCGCGCGGCATTTTTTGAGAGGCTGGCCGGCCAGGTTCAGACGGTGCCCGGAGTACAGTCGGTTGCAACGTCTTCCACTCCACCGTTGATGTACACCATGTTCTTTCCATTCGGTGTCGAAGGCAAAACTAACCCAAACGAGGTACCGCAAGCGTGGTTCAGTATGGTCAGTCCAAACTATTTCGATGTTATGCACATTTCGCCGTTGGCTGGCCGATCATTCACCGACCAGGAACGCTTTGGAGCAACGCAGGTCGCCGTCATAAACGACACGATGCGGCGGCGGTTCTTCCCGGGCGAGGACCCGATCGGTAAACGTCTGGTGGTGAGTTTCCTCAGCACAAAGCTTACCGTCGAGATCGTCGGGGTTGTGAGCGACATCAAGCAGGAATCGCTAAGCGCGCCCGCCAATGCTCAAATCTATCTCTCATATCTGCAAGTGCCATGGTTCAGCACAGCGCTGCTGGTTCGCACAGAAGTCGATCCGAGCACGCTTGTCACTCCAATCGAACGCGCGCTTCGCTCGATTGATCCGGCGCAAGCCGGCTCCGGCACCAAGACTATGGACCAGCTGCTTACCGACTCCGTGGCCCAACCGCGCTTCTACAGCTTGTTGCTGGGCAGCTTCGCTGGCTTGGCTTTGGTCCTGGCGATGGTTGGTGTATACGGCGTCATTTCATATTCAGTGGCCCAACGGACTCACGAGATGGGAATCAGAATAGCTCTGGGGGCGCGCGTGCAACATGTCCTGATACTCGTGATGGGCCAGGCAATGATGCTCGTGATGCTGGGAGCAGTCATTGGTCTCGGCACCGCCTTCGGTCTGACGCGGCTACTGACGAAGTTCTTGTTCGATGTAAACGCAAGTGATCCCATGACTTTTGTTGCAGTCGTCTTATTGCTTGTGCTGGTGGCGTTGATCGCCTGCTACATCCCAGCGAGACGCGCGACGAAAGTCGATCCGTTGGTGGCGCTGAGGTGCGAATAGAAATGGTGCTTTGGACTTTGGTCTTCGGTCTTTGAACAAGTAATCACAGCCCCAAAGATCGAGATAGAAAGGCCGAAGACCTAAGACCGAAGACCAAAGACCCAATGAAAGAAGGTCGATACCGCTATGGAAACGCTAGTCAAAGACATTCGCTACGGCGTGCGCAGTTTGTTGAAGCGTCCGGCGTTTACCGTGATCGCCGTAATTACACTCGCTTTGGGCATTGGCGTTAACACAGCGATCTTCAGTGTCATCAATGCGGTCCTGTTGCGCCCCTTGCCTTATGAGGACCCATCTCGCCTTGTGACGTTTCGCTCGAATCAGTCAGCGCTTGATTTAGCGGACGTCGAAGCGCAGAGCAAGGCGTTCGGCAAGCTCGGCGGTTTAGTGGCACAACCGTTGGACTACACCGCGGGCAGCGAGCCGGTCCAACTTCAGATCGGTCAGGTAACCGGCGGATTTTTTGAGACGCTTGGAGTAAAAGCTGAGCGCGGACGCTTTATCACTCCCGAGGATGATAAAACCGGCGGTCCATATGTCGTCGTTCTGAGTCACGCCTTGTGGCTAACACAATTCCACGGTGACCAGCAGATCGTTGGCAAGACAATTCCGCTCAGCGGCAACATCTACACGATTATCGGTGTGATGCCCGCGGCCTTTGCTTCGCCGCGCGACAACACTGAAGGCTGGACGCCAGTCCATATATCCAATCCTGTCGCCGCTAATTTTCGTGGAGTCCATTTTCTTCGCACGTACGGCCGACTGGCGGCTGGGGTGAGCATTGAACAGGCGCGAGCTGAGATGCAGGTGATCGATAAGAACCTCGCCGCGCAGTATCCGGCAGACAACAAAACCCGCAGCACAGTCTTGATACCTCTGCATGAGCGGATTGTAGGCGAATCCCGTCAATCGTTGCTTGTGCTGTTCGCCGCAGTGAGTTTGGTGTTGCTGATTGCGTGTGCGAATTTTGCGAATTTGTTGCTGGCGCGCGCAGCGGAGCGCGAGCGCGAGTTTGTAATTCGAACGGCACTCGGCGCCGGACGTTGGCGCTTGATTCGCCAGCTCTTGACGGAAAGCGTTTTGGTTTCTCTAGCGGGTGGCGCGATTGCGGTAGTGATCGCAATCTGGGCCACAAGTCTGCTGGTTGCGCTCAAACCGGAGAACTTACCTCGCTTGGCGGAGATTGGGGTGGACGCGCGCGTTCTCGGTTTTACGTTCGTCATTTCCCTGTTGACCGGAGTGGTCTTCGGGTTGTTGCCTGCCTGGTCAGCTTCTCGCAGTGGCGTTAGTGAAGGCTTGAAGGAAAGTGGACGCAGTGCAACTGCTGGTGGAGCGCGACAAAGACTGCGAGGTACGTTTGTCGTTGTCGAACTCGCTATCGCCCTTGTTCTACTTGTGGGCGCAGGCCTTCTCATAAAGACGTTTTGGAAGTTGCGCTCAGTGGAGGCCGGGTTCAATCCCGATCATCTCTTGACCATGCGCGTTGAATTGCCCGAAGCGCGCTACAAAGAAGTCGACAAACAAACGCGCTTTCGAAGGCAGGCGCTCGACGCGATCAATTCGTTGCCAGGAGCCCAGGCTGCGATGATTAGTGAACTACCGCTGAGCGGTGATTCACTCAATCACGATTTCCTGATCGAAGGGCGACCGCCGATTGCCCCCGGCGACGAGCCGAGTTTGGAAACGCGCAGCATTATGGGCCATTACTTTCACACCATGCAGATTCCCCTGCGGGCCGGGCGTGAGTTTGGGCCTCAGGACTTTGCGGACAAAGCACCTTTGGTTGGGATCGCCAACGACGCAATGGTCCGCCAATATTTTCCGAACGAAGACCCGCTAGGGAAGCGTGTGCGCTGGGCACGCGATCCGGAAATTCATTGGATGACGATTATTGGCGTCGTCGGTGATGTCAAACATTTCGGCCTCGATCTTCCGGAACAACCGGGATTTTACTCGCCTTATACCCAAGCCGATCCTTGGAAGCGCTGGATGACGCTGGTCGTTCGCACACAATCGGACCCGGCGACAATGGCGCGGGCGATCGAGCAGCACATATGGAAAGTAGATTCTCAGCTGCCGGTAACCAAAGTGGAAACGATGAAAGAGGTTGCGGCGGATTCGTTTGCCGCGCGCCGCTTCAACATGTTGTTGCTTTCAATCTTCGCTGCCCTCGCGTTGGTGTTGGCAGCGGTTGGAATCTACGGCGTGATGTCGTACGCCGTTACACAACGCACCCGGGAGATAGGCATTCGCATGGCCCTCGGCGCGCGCACCATTGATGTTCTGAGACTAATCATCAGAAATGGGATGACGTTGATATTGATTGGAGTGGGCATCGGATTGGCTGGTGCTGTGGCGCTGACGCGTTTGCTTACGACGCTGCTTTTCGGCGTTACACCGACTGATACGCTGACGTTCGTGGCAGTGTTGGCGACTTTGATCATCGTCGCATTGTCGGCCTGTTATCTGCCAGCGCGGCGCGCAACGAAAGTCGATCCGCTGGTGGCGCTCAGGTACGAATGAATTGGGCTTGGGGTCATGGGACTAAGGTCCTTAGGTCTTAGGTCTTTGGTCTTCGGCCTTTCCATCTCGATCTTTGGCGTTGGAGTTACTTGTTTGAAGACCGAAGACCGAAGACCGAAGACCGAAGACCAAAGACCTGGAGTTAGTGAGCGATGCAAACAAGAAAAGCCGACGGTTATCGTGAACAGAACGTATGGGTGATCGATCCCACGCATACCAACGTGGCCTTCAGCATCGACAACTTTTTCTTCTTTAAAGTGAAGGGAGGGTTTGTGGATGTTACCGGAACTCTTCTTCTCGATGAAGAAGACGTGCGCCGCTCGTCAGTCCTGGCCACGATCAAAGGTAGGAGTATCAAGACCGGCAACAAACGACGCGACGCGCATCTCTGTGGGGCGGATTTTCTTGATGTGATTCACTACCCTGACATTCTCTTTCAGAGCTCGCAAGTAAAACCTGGGACTGATCGAGACACGATCACAGTTGTAGGCGAGCTGATGGTAAAAGAGAAAAGCAGGGAAGTGGTGCTCAACGTTGACGCAGTAGACCGCAGTTGTTCTCCACAAGGAGAAGAGGTCATTTATTACACCGCGATGACAGAACTTGATCGCTTTGATTTTGGAATCAAGTATGGACGCGGCGCGATCGGACGTATGCTTCAGCTTGTCGATGATTTTCGAATGAGACTCCATGGCCAGAAAACGACAAGCTAAAGCATATCGGACACAAGGTAGGTGAAACATGCAGACATTGCGACAAGATCTACGTTACGGAATCCGGACGCTGGTGACGAGCCCTGGTTTCATCGCCGTTGTGGTGATTACTCTGGCGCTGGGTATTGGAGCAAACACCGCGATTTTCTCGGTTGTGAATGCGGTCTTGCTTCGCCCTTTGCCTTATAAGGAACCAGACCGTCTTGTGGCTTTCCGCACAGTTAGTTTGCAGAGCGGCGAGAGCTTTGGTGTCTCACCTGCCGATTTCCTTGATTGGCAAGACCAGGCACAGTCCTTCGAACAGATTTCGCTCTACACTTTTGGCGCCTTCAGTTTCAAAGACGTGGAACATCCTGAACAGGTTGCCGGAGCGCGTGTCACTATCAATTTCTTTCAAACGCTCGGCGTTCAACCGATATTGGGACGAATGTTTTCTCCTGAGGAAGGACAACTGAATGGTCCATCCGCGGTTGTGCTCAGTTACAGACTATGGCAACGACGTTTCGGTAGCGATCGCTCGATCGTCGGAAAGACAATCGAGAGTTACGATCCATTTGCATCCAGCCAACGCAGTGCCAGTCCAGGAGCGCTTCCAAAAAGCGTGAGTGCAGGCACGACCGTGATCGGAGTGATGCCGCCTGACTTCAAGTTTCCCGCGTTTGTTGAACTCTGGACCCCTCTCACACGTGACAGTGGTGAAATGAAGTATCGCGCCAGCCGTTACATGCAGGTTGTTGGCCGGTTGAAGGCCGGACAGACATTCGAGAAGGCGCAAGCCGAAATGAAGACGATCGCCACTCGTCTCGAGTCTCAATACCCAAAAGACGATAAAGGTTGGACGGTTCAAATCGCGTCGTTGCGTGACCACCTGGTGCGTGACACAAAGCTGCCGCTACTAATTTTGCTCGGGGCAGTGGGGCTTGTCTTGCTCATTGCTTGTGCCAACGTCGCCAATCTCCTGATGGCCAGGGCGGCCTCGCGACGGAAGGAAATCGCAGTGCGATTGGCTCTCGGTGCGAGCCGATGGCAGTTGATTCAGCAACTCCTGGTTGAGAGTTTGCTTCTGGCCTTGCTCGGAGGAACCCTTGGTCTCGTGATCGCTTCATGGGGCGTCGGCGCATTAGTAAGTTTGCTGCCACAGTACGGATCCTATCGAGCTCCTGGCGATATCCGCATCGACGACGTGGTGCTCCTATTCACACTGCTGATCACTACGCTAACGGGCTTACTGTTTGGCGTCGTACCGGGTTTGCAGGCATCTCGCCCAACCGTCAATCAGTGGTTGAAGGAAGGCACGCGCGGAGTTGGAGACGGCGGCCGGCAACAGAAGGCGCGAAGTGCGCTCGTCGTTACTGAGATTGCGCTGGCGCTGGTGTTGTTGATAGGTGCGGGATTACTTATCAACAGTTTTGTGCGCCTGCGATCGGTTGACCTTGGCTACGATTCTCAAGGATTGCTTTCGATGTGGGTGACTGCGCCCGTCGAGAGATATCGTGATCCGGAAAGCAAGGTGCGGTTTTATCAACAGATGCTTGATGAAGCGGCGCGTGTGCCCGGCGTCCAGGCTGTTACGCTGACTTCCAGCGTTCCACTCGGCAGCCTGGGTTTTCCATTCAACATCGAAGGTCGCCCATTGCCTAACGGCGATGCCAACACTCGCTACAGCTCCGTTGCGCCAAACTACTTCACTGTGCTCCGCGCAAAGTTACGCACTGGTCGCGAGTTTGACCAGCACGATGATTCACGGGCCTCAGCCGTGGCGATCATAAACGAAACGATGGCCCGCCAGTATTTCGCCGGCGTGAATCCGATCGGCCAAAAAATTTCACTCAACTATCTAAATAGAAAGGTAGTACGCGAAATCGTCGGCGTCGTCGGCGACTTAAGGCAGGATGAACTTGGCGTGCCCGTGAAGCCGGAGGTGTTTGTGCCATTCGCTCAGCAACCCTGGTTTGCCCACGGTCTGCTAATAAGAGCATCCGAATCTAATCTGGCAAATGTCAAGAATGGGGTGCAGCGCGCGATCTGGAATGTCGATCGTGATCAGGCTACATCGCAAGGTCGGACTATCGATCAGGAACTGAAGGAAATGATGGCGGAACCGCGTCTGTATACGATCCTGCTGGGTACGTTTGGTCTAACTGCGCTGCTGCTGGCGGCGGTCGGTATTTACGGCGTGATGGCCTATTCCGTGACGCAGCGCACGCAGGAAATCGGTATTCGCATGGCACTCGGAGCGCAAATGAAAGATGTGCTCACGTTGGTTTTGCGTAACGGCATGATGCTCTCCTTGATGGGGATCGTTATCGGCTTAGCTGGCGCCTTTGCCGTCACTCGGCTGATGACAAAATTACTATTTGGAGTTAAGCCGACTGATGCGGTGACATTCGCTTCAGTCTCGGGAGTCTTACTGGCTGTTGCGTTGCTTGCTTGTTACATACCGGCCCGACGAGCGACGAAAGTCGATCCGTTGGTCGCGCTGCGAGACGAATGAAAATGGTCTTGGGTCTTTGGGCTTTGGTCTTTGAGCGCAACTTTAGTCGAGTGGCGTCGTGGTCCGGTAATTATTGCGAAAGACCAAAGACCCAAGACCAAAGGCCGAAGACCAAACACGTCAACCTGGAAGAACCTGATGGAAACGTTATTTAAAGACATTCGCTATGGAATCAGAGGGCTGTTAAAGCATCCGGGCTTTACGT
>WNFC01007620.1_pt1 | contig 11904 bp, 8 predicted proteins | sample 5400541 | NCBI WGS metagenome assembly WNFC01 (sample SAMN13153342, study PRJNA577476) | soil metagenome | isolation source: 120 cm saprolite under Douglas fir tree site 2 hole 2 replicate 1 | place: USA:California | collected 2015-04-18 | reverse complement strand
TCCCGGTCTTCGTCAACATCCTTCCAACGCGCATGCATGACGCGCCATCCGTCCGCCGCCAGCTTGTTCAGTCGGTCTCGATCATTGGTCCAAGCTCGGAAGTCTTGATGATAACGATAGCCATCGGCCTCGATGATCAATCGTTGTTTTGGGTACGCGAAATCGACTCGGGCAATGAGCTCTTCATCCGTGATCACCATGAATTGTCGCTCAGGCCGAGGTAGGCCTGCCTCGCCAAGGGTTTGAAACACCCGAGCCTCCAGCGCGCTGTCAGTCAGGGCTTTTCCTGATTTCCGCATCGACAAGAGTCGCGAGAGAGACCGGGAACCCCAGCGCCTGCTTCCCAAGATCCGAAGACGACGCTCCACCCATGGCACGTTGATCAGCCGGCGACGCAGAGCATCCTCGAGGGCAAGTTCGAGTTGCTGCTCTTCAAGTGCAGATGCCAGGTCGATGATCGTTCGAGCGGCGCGCGTGCTCGGAATGCCATCGATGACGGCTATGTCCTCGGTGGGTAACCATTGCGAGCGATGGACCACTACGCCCGTCCGCCTCGAATTGCGAGACTTCGCGGTAGTGACTTCAATCGCTGGGACGGATACCCCGTCGAGCTTCAGCAAAGCCGCGGCTGAGGTATGGGATGCGACAGCTTCGGGGCCAACCGATAAGCAGGCGGCCATCAATTCCTGATGCCAACTGCTGGGGACGGCGCCTACCCGATAGACACCTGATCGGATGGCCGACCACACGCCCGATTGTACCCGTCGGTCGATGCCCGAATGGCTGAATTTCAGATCTACGACCTGCTCTCTTGAGATCAGCCCATGCTGCCGGGCTGGGTTGGAGCATCCGCGTGTACGGCTTGCCCCTTCCGTCATCCAGCGCCCGACGCGTGTCGTCGATGGGGGCGCTAGTTGGCTTCCGCGCTCGAGGCTTCGGCGGTCGTCCGGCTCGGAACGCAGACGACATCCGGGATATTCTCTTGCGACTCGCAAAGAGGCCCCTCAATCAGCACCTCGCCACTGCCGAGGAAAATATTTCGGGAGGCATTGGTGTACCGACCGGAGCTGATTCGAACCTCATTCTGACCCTGGATCCGGTTCTCTGCGACCCTGGTTTCACCTTCCCCGGAGGAGGTAATGGCTATGGTGTCCCCCGCCTGGATGAGTCCATTTCCGCGAGCGCGGGTTCGGCCAAGGTCGCCGGTCTGGATCGCGATAGAGCCGCCGGCGAGTAGCGAAGTGCCTTCAACATCGACGGTGCCTCGGCGCAGGCTGAGACTGGCGGTAATGTTGATGTCGGTCGCGGCTAGCAGGATTGACGATCTGACTTCCGCCTTCCCCTCTTCAAAATTTCCGGATGCGCCGACTTTGACGTCTTCCGAGCCGGATCTCAGGATGGTCGATCCGACGTACATCATTCCTCGGTCGCCCATGCCGGTTTCCAGATGAATGGAGCCATCAAAATCCACCACCGTCGAGTCAATAGCGAGGTGATGCGCGCGCAAGAGTATGTTGACCGGACCATCCTTGCTGCTTTGAGCCAGCCCGCTCCGTTCAATCCGAAGCTCTCCCCCAGGTTGACCGTCGATCAGAAAAAAGCCGCTCGCGGAAAGCTGGATGCGTTCGAGGACAAGTCGGCAAAAGTCCAGGATGATGTGACACCCCTCAGTTTGGGCTGCACCGCCCACCACCAGCAAATCGGCATGGAGGGTGAGCACCCCGCCCGCGTCCGCGCAACGCGCCACCAACTCCGGCGCATCGATGGTTGCTTCATCTGCAAGTTGAAGCGCCGTCAGCGCCACGGCGGCCAAAATAGTTGGAGTGATCATCGTGCTCCTCCGCGTACCAGCTTCGGACCGCCTGCGGCCCCGGACTACCGGGTACAGCCGACGTCGGGAATGTTATCGCTGGCCCGGCAGTGGAGGCCTTGAATGAGCACTGGGCCACCGTCGGAAAAGTTGTTTTCCCTCACTCTCGTCCAGCCTTTCGATCGGATTTCGGTGCCCTCTTTGGCGAGAATGCGGTTTTCGTCCACTTTGACTCTTCCGCCGGCTTCAGAAGTGATCGTGGCGGTACTGTCGGCATGAATTCCTTGGAAAGGCGCGTCCAAGTCTACGGTCCGATTGTTTTCTCGAATCTCGGTCACGCCGTCCTCGCCGGTTCGCAGTAAAACCGTACCCCGGGCGACAATGGCACTCCCTTCAATGAGGACTCGTCCCGCGCCGTGGGGGGGCAAGAAGCTTGCCTGAATGGAAATATCTCCCTCGGAGATGAGCTCCGAGTCTCTCACCGTGATCCGCCCTTGGTGGCTCGTCTGCCCGGAGGCCCCGATATGGAGGACTGTTGGAGTTCGAACTCTGAATTGGACAGCTTCGACGAGCACATCTGACCGGTCCCGATCGCCACCCCTCAAGATGACGTGTCCGGAAAAGTCGACGGTCGTATCGTGGACTCGGAGCCGGTGGGCAATCAGGTCGATGTTCACGGGGCTCTGCACGCGCTGACTCTGGAAAAACTGGCTGTGTTCGATTCGGAGCTCTCCCCCTCCGAGTCCACCATCGACGAAAAGCGAGCCGATTGAAAAAAAGCGTGCCTGCCGAATCTCCAGGCGAGAAGCTCCAAGCTCCACTCGACACGCCCCCAGCTCGGCGGTTCCACCCACGACCGAGAGGTTTCCGGCCAGCGTCAAGCTCCCTTCGGCGTCCGCACAGCGCGCCGCGAATGCCTCTGCAGTGAGAGATTCCTGTCCCAGGGCCTGGCGTGTGGTCCACGAAGTCACCGCGAGCCATATCCCGATCGTGGAAAGAGCTCTGTTCATGGTCTTCCCCTCAAGGCGCATCCATGCAGCGTCAATGCCGGGATGTGTCAGTTCTACCAAGACGGACACCGCTCGCGGTGCGGTGTTGCGCCTCGTTCATTTGTCAGCGAGGCGTAAGAACACGCCCCCCGGCGCCTTGTCGGAGACCTAACGTTTCGCGCCAAGTGCCGTGGCGTCCAAGCTCACATTGTCGAAACCGACTTGGCGGTGACTGTTGAAATGGCAAAGTCACCGGGCGCGGGTCGGCGTTAGGGCGAGCTTCGGCCGGGCCAATCGGAATCCACGCCGGACCAGACCATTCGATGAAACAGCTCGTCCATTTCTGCTGGAGGACTGGACATGCCGCGCCGGATCCACCATTGCAGCAGCGAGATCAGGGCGCCCGCGTGCGCGTTGGCGATGGCGGTTCGCTGGTTCTCGGGAATCGCGCGGCCGCGAGGCACCTGGGCCAATCGCTGCTCGATTCCTTTGGCAAAGTGTCCCTGGGCAAGCTCCATGTTGTCGTGCAACTTGCCGGAAGCGACCAGCGCCTCGAAGAACTTGCGCATGTCGATCAGGTGCGCGAAGAGCTCGCGAACCGGCGCCACCCTCTCGGAAGGATCGTTGCGCACCGCCAGCGCCATCGCGATGCTTTCGAAAAACTCCTCCGCGTCGCTGATGAAGAGATCTTCCTTGTCGCGATAGTGGGCGTAGAACGTCGAGCGACCGACGCCGGCGCGATCGAGCACGTCCTGCACCTTGATCGAGTCGAACGGCTTTTCCTGCATCAGCTCGACCAGGGCATCGCCCAGCGCGTCGCGGGTACGCCGGACGCGACGGTCGGTCTTCGGCCCGGGGACGGCAGGCTTTCCGGAAGTCGAACGGGATCCGGGCTGCTTTCCGGACATTGAGCCCTTCTTTGTTCGGTTTCGCATGACGCTGACGCCTACCCTCCGCTGCTGGCGCGCAGTATAGCCTTGGCCCTGCTCGGGAGAACGATGACCGACCCGCGGCGAGGTTGGTTGAAAGTGCGGAGCGAAACACCGTGATCTCCCTGAAACGAATCGACAAAACATATGCGACGCCGGCGGGAGCCTTTGCAGCGCTCCGGGACATCGACCTCGAAATTCGCGCCGGCGAGTTGGTGGCAATCGTCGGCAAATCAGGCAGCGGCAAATCGACGCTCCTCAACCTTATCGCCGGAATCGACCGTCCTTCCTCCGGGTCGGTGATCATCGGTGGCACCTCGATCCACGAAATGGGCGAGAACGCGCTCTCCGCCTGGCGGGGCCGCAAGGTCGGCTTTGTGTTCCAGTTCTTCCAGCTCCTTCCCACGTTGACCGCCGCGGAAAACGTGATTCTCCCGATGGACTTTTCCGGGATGGTGCCTCCGCGAAAGCGCCGCGAACGGGCGCTTCAATTGCTCGAGCGGGTGGGTGTCATGAACCAGGCCGACAAGTTGCCCTCCGCGCTTTCCGGCGGCCAGCTCCAGCGCGTCGCGATCGCGCGGGCGCTCGCCAATGAGCCCCCGATCGTCCTTGCCGACGAGCCGACGGGCAACCTGGATTCGGAAACAGCCCGAGCCGTTCTGGACCTCTTCCGCGCGATGGCGAATGCAGGGACGACGGTGGTCATCGCCACCCACGAACGGGAGATCGCCCAGATCATCGATCGGAGGGTTCAGATCGCCGACGGCATGCTGGTTTCCTCCGGGGCGTGGGATCGGCCGCTGCGGGAGAACGTGAAGTGACCGCGGCCCACCGCAAGGCGATCCGCGATTTCTGGTGGGAGCGAACGCGAACCGCGCTGGTGGGGCTGGCGATCGCCCTCGGGATCTCTGGTTTTTCGGCGGTGCTGTCGAGCCATGCGATCCTCACCCGCGCGCTGAACGATGGCTATCTCGCCACCAATCCAGCCTCCGCCACCTTGCGCACCGACGCCGTCGACGACGATCTCGTCGCGGCAGTCTTGTCGAACCGGGACGTCGGAGCCGCGGAGGCGCGCAGAGCGGTGAGCGGCCGGATCAAAGCCGGGCCCGGTGAGTGGCGAAATCTGACATTGTTCGTGGTGAAAGACTTCCAGAACACCCGGGTCGGAAAGCTCAAGCACGAGCAGGGTGCGTGGCCTCCCGGCGCGGGGGAGATCCTGATCGAGCGGGACGCCTTCCAGGTTGCCAAGGCCCGCATCGGCGACAAGGTGACCGTCCGAACCTCCGGCGGCGAAGACCAGGCGCTTCGGATCACCGGCAGCGTCCACGACGTGGGCCAGGCGCAGGCGCGGATGGAGAACAGGGTCTACGGCTACGTCACGGTGGAGACGCTGAAACAATTGGGCGAAGAGCCCTACCTTGACCAGCTCAAGATCGGGGTCGCGAAAAACCGATTCGACGAGCCGCACATCCGCAGCGTGGCCGAGGCGGTAAAAAAGGTCGTCGAGAGCCGAGGCCACCCCGTTCGCCAAGTGGACATTCCGACACCCGGCAAGCACCCTCATGCGGAGATCATGGGGCTGTTGCTCCTGGCCTTGGCGAGCTTTGGCCTCTTCGTGCTGGTGTTGAGCGGAGTGCTGGTGGTCAATTTGCTGACCGCGTTGATGGCCTCACAGATCAGACAGATCGGAATCATGAAGGTGATCGGCGGTACCCGGCGGCAGATCGCGACCATCTACCTTGGCCAGGCGCTTCTTCTCGGGATCGCCGCCACCCTGATTTCCCTGCCGGCCGGGATGCTGGGCAGCCGCTGGCTATGCCGGTACATGGCCGTCTTTCTCAATTTCGACATCAACAGCTTTGCCGTACCCGCATCGATTTACGCTCTGGTCGTGGCGATAGGGATATTGGTTCCCCTCCTCTCGGCGGCATATCCCGTCTGGAAGGGCAGTGGAATTCCGGTTCGCGAGGCGCTCGCCGATTATGGAGTGAGTGGCAACACATTCGGAACCACTCCTTTCGACCGCGCTCTGGCGGGGGTGCGCGGGCTGGGTCGCCCCGTCCTTTTGGCGATTCGCAACACCTTCCGGCGCCGAACCCGGGTTGCGCTGACCTTGCTGACCCTGGCGCTGGGAGGCCTGTTCTTTTTGGTCGCGCTCAACCTGCGCGCATCGATGATCCACACGCTGGACCGGATGTTCGCGGTGAGGAAGTACGATCTCTCGGTCGGGCTGGGCGCGATGCACCCGTTCGAGAAAATCGAGCGCGCCGCCCGCGGCACCGTAGGAATAGTCCAGGCGGAGGGCTGGATCACCACGGAAGGAAGGCTGACACCGCGAGAACCCGAGGCGAGCACTGCGGCCGGGGCTGGAGGGGCGCACGTACCCGGTAAGATGTCCGGCTTGCACGGCGATGGTGGGGGCGCTGGGGCTGGCGGCGAGCGGTTCGCGGTGATCGCGCTGCCTCCGGATACGAAATTGCTCAAGCTCGACATCGCCCGCAGGCGAGGCTTGCAGATTGACGACGACGAAGCCCTGGTCGTCAATACCGCGCTGGCGGCGAAAGTGCGCGAGATGAGAGTCGGCAAGACGGTTCAGATGCGACTTGGGCCGGCGGAGACATCGTTCAGAGTGGTTGGAATTGCGCGAGAGCCGTTCTCGCCCCCCGTCGCGTATATCTCGAAAAGTTACATCGAGCAGCGGGGCAATCATTCCGGAATGGCAAACAGCGTTCGCCTCGTGCTCGACAAAACAGACCCTGCCTCGATCGAATCGGTCAAGACGGGACTCGATCGAAACCTCGAGCGGGAGGGGGTGCGGGCGCTGAGCAGCTCAAGCACGTCCGAGAGCAGGTACGGTTTCGATCAACACATGGTGATGATCTACGTGGGGCTGATCATCATGTCCTGCGTTATCGGCATGGTGGGCGGTCTTGGGCTGATGACCACGATGAGCCTCAACGTGCTCGAGCGACGGCGGGAGATGGGAGTCTTGCGTGCAATTGGGGCTTCGCCGGCGGCGGTATGGCTGATCATCGTCGCCGAGGGAACGCTGATCGGCGCCTTGAGCTGGGCCATCGCGGTGCTGGCCGCGTGGCCCCTGGGAAAAGTGTTGGGCAATCATTTGATCCAAGCGGCATTCAACACCGGGCTGGACTTCACTTTCGAGCCGCGGGGAATATTGATCTGGCTTTCCGTTTCGATCGCCCTGTCGGCGCTCAGCAGCTTCCTGCCCGCTTGGCGCGCCTCTCGAGGCTCGGTGCGCGAAGCGCTTTCCTACGAGTGATCCGACGCGGGACTCAGGTCTTGAAGAACTTGACGAACTCCATGAATACCTGTCCCGGAGGGTCTCGCCAGACAATCGGGTGTATGGCAAGACACCAGAACAATGCCACTCCCCGGAGCCAGGTGCCGACCTGACCGGTGGAAGCCGGGCGCATTCCGATCGAGAGAGGAACGAACAGCACCATGGCGCCATGCCACCAAAAGTTCTGGACCTCCAGCTCCGCGAGCCCGACGACCATCGCCAGCGTCGCAGCGGCAAGATATTCCCGAGCTTTGAGGAGGATGGCCGCGGTGATGAGCGATGTGACAATTACCACGGCCTGAGCATTGGGGCTACTCAAGACGCGCACGGCCTCCGCTCTGAAAGCAGCAGTCGCAGGATACATGAGGAAGAAGGTGACAACGCAAATCAGGCCCGACGCCGAAAGCAGGACGATCGTTCGCCAGGGCCACGCCTCCGGCCACCGTCTACCTCGGATGGCCTGCAGGAATGCGTACGCGGCCAATGGAATCAGCACCGCAGATCGGAAATGCAAGAGCGACGCGGCGGAGAACCATTGGAGCGCACGCTCATGCTTGCCCCGTCGGATCGCCGCGACCATGTATCCACCGCAGGCGATGTACGATGAATCAAAAAAGCCCTGGAGGCCCATCTGTGACAGGATGAGCCAGGCCAAAATGCCGGTGGCGAATCGCGATCCGGGAGGAAATGCTTGAAGCGCCTTGATCACCGAGTGAAAGGCGAAGGCAGCCAGCGCAAGCATCCATAACACCGCGCACACACCGAAGGCGCGCGGTGAAAGAATCCCCGGTTTGCCGATGAGCACCAGGGGCAGAAACACCACAAAGATCCCCGGTGGATAAGCGTAGCCGGGCATGTTTCCCCAACTCCGCAGCGGATATGGCCATCCGGTTTCCGACCATATCGTCTGAAACTGTTGGGTGTAGATCGCCAAACCTTTTTTGATCGCCACCCAGGTGGCGAAGCTGTGATGCAGATGATCGGTGTACCAGTGAGATAAATCACCGTACGGGCTGGTGTTGGCTACGGGTATCCAGGCCAGGGTTAGAAAAAATGCCCAGCCAAGTTGTCGAGCGATGTCGCTTGGGCGGGTCATCGAATGGACAGGACCGCGGCGCCTCGCACCTTGCCGCTCCGCAGGCTCGTCAGCGCGTCGTTGGCGGCGGTGAGCGGAAAGCTCTGGATCTCGGTGCGCACCGGAATTCTTGGAGCCAGTGCGAGGAGCTCGATCCCGTCCGCCCGGGTGAGGTTCGCGACCGACCGGAGGACTCTTTCGCCCCAGAGGAGCTGATAGGGAAAGGAGGGGATGTCGCTCATGTGGATTCCTCCGCAAACGACCACGCCGCCCTTGTTCACCGCCCGAAGAGCGGCCGGGACGAGCGACCCCACCGGCGCGAAAATGATCGCCGCATCGAGCGGCATCGGTGGCTTCTCGTGGGAGCCTCCGGCCCACTCGGCCCCGAGGGAGCGCGCGAATTCCTGCCCCGCATTGTCGCCCGCTCTGGTGAATGCGAAGACACGCCGGCCCTGATGGCGAGCGACCTGAATCAGGATGTGGGCCGCGGCTCCGATGCCGTAGATGCCCAGGCGCTCGGCATCTCCCGCGAGCTTCAGGCTTCGGTAACCGATGAGTCCCGCGCACATCAGCGGCGCCGCTTCCTGGTCGGTATAGCGGTCTGGAATCGGGAAGCAGTAGCGGGCATCGGCCACGGTGTACTCCGCGAATCCCCCATCCAGGTCGAAGCCGGTGAATCGCGCCCGATCGCAAAGGTTTTCTCGCGACGAAAGGCAGAATGCGCACTCTCCGCAAGTCCAGGCGAGCCAAGGGACGCCGACCCGAGCCCCCTCGGGCAGGGGCGTGGCACTTCCGGAGCGCGCGATCCGGCCGATGATCTCGTGCCCCGGTATCAAAGGAAGCTTGGAGGGCGAAAGCTCGCCATCGACGATGTGCAGGTCCGTCCGGCAGACGGCGCAGGCGTCAATCCGGATCAAGACCTGATCCGACTTCGGCTGCGGGATGGGTCGCTCCTCGCGTCGAAGAGGCAGGCCCGCCCGGTCGAGGACCATGGCGAGCATCGTTCCGGCATTCGAGGAGGCAGCCACGACATTCCGGTAATAGCAGGGTGCAGCCGGAACGGTGAGCAGGTATTCGCGAACGACAACCCGTGGACGGCCCGGTGGGTGCGCTTAGACGTGGGAAGCGACCCGCCGGCCCGCGGTGCCTGGGTCAGGACGCGGATGCGGCGCGCTTGCCAACTCGCGCCAACGCCGGCGAGAGCATCGACAATCGCTTTGCAATCGGCAGGAAATGTTCGCGAAAGCGGATCACGGATTGATAGCGACCGGCGGCGACCTGCTGTTCTCCATACGCTTCGTAGAAGGGCTTCTCCTGCTCGAAGGGCAGCTCCCAGCGTTCCTGCGGCGTGGCGGCGAAAAGGTACTCGCGCGCGAATGCTTGTTGGCCAAAGTTTCGAATCGCGACCTCTATCTCTCGCTTGAAGGTGGGCCCACCCAGCTCCCCATACTCACGCATCGCCTGGAGCTTCCCCTGAAAGACCGCCGGGGCGAGCTCTATTTCGCGCACCTCGGAGGCGTGGGAGCGGGGAGGTTTTCGGGGGTCGCCCATCAGGGGAAAGGTGTAGTGACGGCAGGGCCGCCCGGTATTGGCGGCGGTGGCCACCGCTGCGCGCGTCAACAGCTCGCAGAGGTCGTAGACCGGATTGTAACCCTCGATCCCATCGCTGACGACGGTGTCGATCTCCTCTTCCAGAATCAGCTGAGCCAGACGGCGGCCGATCGCCTCGAGGGGAGCCGATTCCTGCTTGAGGATACATTCGTAGACGCGGCGATCGCTCAGCTCGCCGCAGATCGGCGTCCTCTTCGCGCCGAGCGCTTTCAGGGTCGCGAGCGTGTGCTCGATCCGAGGAGCGCCGTCGCTGCCCGAACCATCGGTCAAGATGCACACCCAAGGTCGAGCTTGCACGGCCCACCCATACACTCGAAGCTCGTGCCCGGGGTGCGCAATCACCAAAAGGTAGCGCGTCGCTCTTCCAACATTTTCCAACTTCGGTCTCCAGCTTGACTGAAAAGATCGCCGCTTGAACCAGATCCCCTGGACCAGATCCAAGCGGCTGCTGAAGGCCAACCCGCTCGGCGCGATCTGATACCGAAGCGATCGACACCCACTTCGAAGCCTATCGCTGTTCAACTCTGAAGCCCAACGGTTACCTTGCGCACCTCGACGAAGAGGATGAGATCAGATTTGAAATCCAGCGACACATCGTGTGGATTCAATTCTCACTCGCCCGGTGCGGTCCGCCGTCGCTCCATTGCCTGATCGCTCCGGAGCTTCTCTATCGCTCGCGCCATTCGGAGTCACCGAGCGAATGCGGCTCCATCCACCTGAATCGCGCCATCGCCTCGCAGCTCGACGTGGGACGCAATCTCAAGCTCTTCGGCGAAGTTTGCGCCGATGGTAGCCCTCCGTGATCGGCCATCCGACAGGGATTATTCGCGCCAAGCAATCATCGAACAGCCACGGAATGCCGCTTGCCCTGATATCATCGCAACCTGCACTCGAGTCAGACTTCCCCTCAATCCATTCGCCGGCAGACGTCGTCAAAGGTGCGCGGATGTGTATGAAACAAGCAAAGTTTGCATTCCCGGGTGGGTTAATGACCCCCCGACTGGTTCCGGCCGCCCCACGAGACCTCCAATGATTTCACGCACCCACGTCAGGAATTTCACGGTCTACAGATTGCTGTAATGCGGAAACATCATGGCTCACACGAACCGACAACCTTTGAAAACAGGTATCACCACTGTGGCGCTCACCCTCGGCTTGGCGATGCTCCTCGCGCCATCTGCGCGCGCAGACAACGCGACGTTTGCCAGTGGTTCGCTGATCATTCCGATGCAGTCCAACTTCCAGGACTCGTGCGGCGTCACCTCGGCATACGGATTGGTCTGGCAGATCCTCCGGGCCAATCAGCCCGGACATTACTTCGCCAACGCCAATCACATCGTCACCGTCTACGTGGTGACCAGTGGAAGCAAGACATCTCCCAATCGCTGCGTACCTTCGAACCTCACTCCGGCGCCGACTCCCAACGCAGCGGGTCCAAGCGGCGCCGCAAATCACTGGGACGATCCGAAGTGGAACGACGGTTGCGATATGTCGATCACCACCTTGGGACAGCAGCCGGTGGTTCCCGTCGACTACACCGCCAATCCGCCGTGGCCTGCGTCGGGGAAGTTTCCCTATGGCACCATCCCCTGGATCAATACCTCCAGCCTGGCGATCACCGGAACGTCATGGGACAACGGCTGGGATTTCGCCTCGCCCAAGTTGGCGGCGACCACGCTGAACAACACGGTGACCCCCGCCTTCAGCACGGTGCAGTACATGGGAGGGCCGTTCGTGATCGACGGCGCGGATGCGCCTTACGTTTTGCAGTTTCTTCGGAACGGCGACACCTACACGACCGCGGCTTACCTGCAGCGATTCACCGCGACCACCGATCCGGTGTCCGCGTTGACGACCTGTCCGAACAACGGTACCACCCCGAGCCCCGACTACCACCACGTCAACATGCACCAGGCGATGATTCAATTCACCGCCCCGGTGGGCCAGCGGCTCAATTCCATTCCTCCCGTGATCGCGCTTTTGGATACCGGCGCGGGAGTCAAATGGTACGGCTACGGCCAGGGCGGCCATCGCGTCCTCGACATGTACCTCAAGAACGCGAACCTCTTCTTCACCGGCTCGGTCGGATGTCCTCCGGGCTCCTTCGCCGGTTGCACCCTCAACAGCGGCCAGCCCGGGCTGATCTACGATCAATTCAACGCCTACGCAGACCTGATCAGTACTTC
>WNFC01007617.1_pt1 | contig 11905 bp, 6 predicted proteins | sample 5400541 | NCBI WGS metagenome assembly WNFC01 (sample SAMN13153342, study PRJNA577476) | soil metagenome | isolation source: 120 cm saprolite under Douglas fir tree site 2 hole 2 replicate 1 | place: USA:California | collected 2015-04-18 | reverse complement strand
ATCCAGGACTTTAAGTTGACGCCGCCCCGCGGCCCGCACGTCGAGCTGTCCGGCGCGACGATGACCGTCAACGGCCAGCAAATCATCCTCCCGGACAACACGGTCGTCATCATGCCGGCGGCCATCCTCACGGTTTACGACATCTTCCACATGGCGTCGACCGACAAGCTGGCGAGCAATTTGGCAAACCAGGAATCGGGCCTGGCGCTCCACGACATCAACCCGCCGCTCGCCGCCTTCGAGGCCAGCATCACCGGCAACATCGTCAACGGCCAATATATCGCCGGGCTGGTGACCATATTCCAAGAAATAGCGCAGGCGCATGTCGGCTACATCACCAACATCGACTACGCGACGGGCGATTTCTGCGTCAGCAAGAACGCCGTGCCGCCGGCGACGCTTGGTGCGCCGCGCAAGGGCTGCCTCGCCAGCGAGGATCGCGTGAAGCTCAACGACCCGGTCGGACGGTACGGCAAGCAGCGCACCGAGGGCGATCAGGACCCGCGCTTGGTCGTCGACGACGGCAACCCGACCATCAAGGCCGAGACTGGCTATCCGATGTGCATCCCGCGGGTGGCACCGCCTGCCATCGACCCGGTGTGCCCGATCACCAACCGGCCGGTCGACGTTAGCACCGGACGGCCGATGACCCGCTTCGTCATGGACACCGTGGACCTGGCGCCGGTCGTCCCCGGCGCCGCGCCGCTCCTCGGGGCGACGAACATCCCGTCCTGCCGGAAAGGCTTGATACTTGGCGTCCTGGGTCGCGACTGCGACTCGCGGCAGCAAGTCCCGCTCATGCCCGGCGATTTTGTCACCATCACATCCACGCTGGCAAAGGACGGCAGCCCGGTCAACGGCGGCCTCTACCTCTCCGCCTGGGGCGTCACCGCGACCGCCGGCATCTATACGAAGCCGTGCGGGATCTACGGCATCAACCCGATCACCGATCCGACCGGCGCCATCGCCGGCCGGGGAACACCCAATACGAGATGCAACCCGCTCCTGGACATCAGCTACATGGAATGGGAGGTCGGCATCTTCGGCACAAAAGGGACGGCTGGCCCCCCGGCTATCCTGGAGGCTGGTTTGGTGGAGACCTCGGACCGCCTCAGGGTCGTGGGCATGACCACGGACCCGACCCGGCAGATCGAAATCTACGCCGTCGACACCAACAACAATCTGCGCTGGATCACCAACGCCACTCCGCTGCGGGTCCCCTACGGCCGCTTCGATCTGTTCGTTCAGAAAGACGTCATCGCCCGTCTGCCTATTGCCACCACCGGCGGGCCGATTCCGATCGTCGACAACCATCTCGGCATCGATTTCGGCGCGCCGCGGCAGCTTTACGTCCATCAGGCGAAAGCCGAGACGGTCTCCGTGCGGGCGCACACCGTGAAGCCGGTCCCCGGCGTCTGCGGCGGGCTGATATTTCCCGGCTGCCCGCCGCTCAACGGGGCTCCGGTGCCGACCACCGCCGATCTGATCAACCCGGCGACCGGCAAGGTCTTCGTCATCGCCAACGGGCTGGTGCCTTCGCAATACGAGGCGCCATCCGTAGAGTACATCTTCCCCGAGACCGTGCAGATCGGCGACCCCCTGACCCCCAACAACTTCGAGTGCCTGGATTTTGTCGTCAAAGGCTGGCAGGTGAGCACGCCCGCCCTGACCGCCGCCGGACTGACCGGCGTCGGTCAGTTGAACCCGTGGCCGGGCGGGGAGACCGGTGGCGCGATCCCGCCGCCGGCAACCGACGCCGGCATCGCCTGCACCCCCCGGTAACGTTCATGGCGCTGACCGAATTTTGAACCAAACTGTGCGCCGGTCCTAGTCTCCAGGATCGGCGCATGCGCGCCGTCGAAAGCCGTCAATGTCTCAGTCGCCCCTGCTCTCCCGGCCGACGGCGCCGGTTCGTGGCGGCACTCACCCTCGCGCCCATGGCGGCAGCGAGACTGTGCGGGAAAAGCCTCGCGGCCCGTGCCTCCACCCCATCTTCACCGTGCTCGTCGCGGGCAATATCGCCGATGATCTTGCCATCGGCTCCATGGAATATGCGGTCGAACATTTCGCCACATGCTCATAGTCGTGCTCGGACATGAGCGATGCGGCACCGTCATCGTCACCGTTGCCTCGATGGCCACCGACGTTATGCCGCCGCGTCACATCTGGAGCCTGGTGACCGCCATTCGGCCTTCCATCGAAGCGAGCAAGGGAACGCCGAGCGACGCCATCCAGAATGCCATGGCCGCGCATGTCCGGCGTACGGTCGCCGCGCTCGAGGCGTCGGGTCCGGTCATTGCCGATGCCATCGAACGCGGTCGTCTGGAGATCGTCGGAGCGGAATATCACCTGGCGAGCGGTCGCGTCGGCTTCATGGCGTGAGCGGCGTCTCAACCCGCCAAAATGTTAGCTGGGGCGATGCGCGTCAGGATTTCGCGCCGCGGGGCTTAGAGGGCTCGGCGGGGTTTGCCGCCTCCCGCAGTGCTCGGAGACGGGCGGTTTTGGCGTCGTCGGTTTTCTGCTGGAGCTTTTTTTGCGCAACCCAGTCTTTCACGGCCCCCGTCGGGAGGCGTTCGGCATTGCTGAGGTCGGGGCGAGCGCGACCGGGCGCGGATCCTTGACGGGCCATTGTGCATTCCCTTGGCTGCAATTTTCCGGAGAAGATAGGTTATATTGGGTCGGAGACACGGACTTTCCAAATTAGAGCCGGGCCGTGCTTCGACGCCGTCGCAATAGCGGTCTCGCGGACCATGCAGGGAACAGTATCAGAGCGAGATCACCGCACGCCGCTCGTCGCGAGCGACAGGAGCGGCGCGCCGTAGGCGTGGCGGATCTTCTCGATATACGCCTTAGTCTCGCGGAACGGCGGCACGCCGCCGAAGCGATCGACAGCGCCCTCTCCTGCATTGTAGGCGGCGAGGACGAGAACCAGGTCGCCGTCAAAATAGTCCCTAAGCCAGCGCAGATACTTCATCCCGCCGCGGATGTTCTCTTCCGGATCAAAGGCACGTGTGACGCCGAAGCGCGCGGCGGTCTGGGGCATGAGTTGCATCAGCCCGAGGGCGCGGCGGGTCGACACTGCGTCGCTCTGGAATGCTGATTCGACCGCGATGACGGCAAGGACCAGATCCGGGTCGAGCCCGTATTCGGGCGCGAGGGTCGAGACGAGGGCGACGATTTCCGGTGGCGCCCACGCTTCGGTGGGACGGACGGCGAGGCCGGTCCCCTGCACTCCGGTTCCCGGCGATCCAGCCTCATGTGGACCGATGTTATGCGACGCGGGCTCATGCAGATCGAGCTCAGGACAACCCGAGGGCGCGGAACTCGTCAGCGCGCCGAAATTACGAGCGAGGCGGGCGGAGAGTGCATGGCCGCGCGCAGCCGCGAGGCGGAACCAGGCCGCGGCGCGCGCAACGTCCCGCGGCACCCCCCTGCCGCCAAAAAACATCCGCCCGATGCCGAATGCCGCCTCGGCATGGCCCTTGCGCGCGGCCTGGCAATAAAGATCGAGAGCCCGGGCTCGATCGCGGCGGTCCGCCATGATCGTATCTAAACGATGGGCGAGATCGAATTGCGCCGCCGGATCGCCGCGCCGCGCCTTGGCAGCGAGCTCCGCGGGCGACTGGGGCGCGGCTGCCGAGGCACCCCAGGCAACAAGCACCGAGAGAAGGCCGAGGGCGACCAGGTGAAGGGCGGGCGCGCAGTGTCTCATGGCCATTCCCCTCGCTCCCATGTCCAATATGCTTCCGCGCCCTGAGGGGCCGGCTACCTCCGCGCCGCACTGCGCCGGAAACCGTCCGTCGCGATGCGGGCACCGGTCGCGGTCAAAGCCTTGTCTACATCTCTCGCCCCGCGGAGAGCCCGCGATGCGGTGGGACCGCGCCCCGCGGAATCGCCGGTAGCGGGAGGACCGCCTCCAGGGTTATTGCTCCCGGAAGGCATTGCGCAGCGAGGTAGTGATTGGCGTCAGCAGATAGTCGAGCGCCGTCCGCTCGCCCGTCTCGATTACAACATCGGCCGCCATGCCGGGATAGAGCTTCGCGCTCGGCAAGTCCTTGAGCGACTCGGGATCGACCTCGACGCGCGTCAGGTAATAGGCCTGCTCGCCCGCCTTGTCGGCCGATCGCGTCTCGATGAGACGGTCGGCCGACACATAGGTGACGTTGCCGAGGATGAGCGGCAGACGCCGTTGATTGTAAGCGTGGATGCGCACCTCGGCCGCCATGCCGACCTGCACGAAGCCGATATCCTCGGGCTTCAGCCTCGCTTCGATGATCAGCTTGTCGTCACGGGGGACGAACTCCAGGACTGGGGTCCCAGGCGCGACGACGCCGCCGACAGTGTGGAAAAGGAGCTTGACGACCGTGCCCGCCTGCGGTGCGCGGATCGCAAGACGGCTCATCGTGTCCTCAGCGGCCAGCCGGTTCTGCTGCAAATCCGCGATTTGCCCCTCGACCTCGCGCAGGCCGTCGACGACTTCGTTGAGACGCTCGGCCGAGAGCTGCTCGATCTGCAACGTCAGCTCGCCGATGTTCTGCCGCGCGCGGGCGATCTGCGCCGCCGCCTGGCCGCGCTGACCGTCGAGCTGGCTCGCGGCGCGCTGCAACGCCAAGAGTTTTGGCTTGGGAGCCAGGCCTTTTTCTACGAGACCCGCGGTGTCCTTCATTTCCTCGGCGATCAGCACGATCTGGCGCTCGATCGCGACGGCCTGAGCTTGCAGTCCGGCGACCTCCTCGCGATACTCGTTGATCCGTTGCCGCAAGATGGCGGCTTCGCCGGCCAGCGACTCGCGGCGTGCCTCAAAGATCTGCGCCTGGGTTTGGATGATCTTCGCGATGGCCGGATCTTCTTGCCGCGCCAAGAGCTCCGGCGCAAACGTGATGCCGGCTGCGCCATCGCGCTCGGCCGTCAAGCGCGCATCGAGCGCCAGCGCCGCCCATAGCTGTCCCATCACGAGTTGGTAGCTCGCATTGGCTCTGGTGTCGTCAAGCTGAACCAGCACCTGCCCGGTTTCGACCTTGGTGCCTTCCTCGACCATGATCGCCTTGATGATGCCGCCCTCGAGATGCTGGATCGTTTTGTTCTGGCTGTCGGCGCTCACAATGCCCGGGGCGGTCGCCGCGGCATTCAGCGGCGCCGTGGCCATCCACAGTCCGCCGGCGCCGAACAGCAGAACGAGCAACCCCGCGCCGAGCCCGACGCGCCGCCACGTGCCGGCATGAATCTGCGCGGGGCTCAGCGACAGAACGTCTTCGATTTTCGACATTTCCAGAACGGCGCTCATCTCTCACCTCCTGACGATCGTTGCGCCGCGGCGACGCTCGGGCGGCCGAAGCGCGCCATCATCTCGTCGCGCGGACCGATCTGCGTCAGCTGCCCATCGGCGATGATCGCGATCTTGTCGACGCGCTGCAGGATGTGCGGCCGGTGCGTGACGATGACCACCGTCATCGCCGCCCCCTTGGCCGCGGCGAGGACCTGCAGGAGTTCCTCCTCGCCTTCGGTGTCGAGGTTCGAATTGGGCTCGTCGAGCACCAGGAATCGAGGGTTCCGATAGAGACACCGAGCGAGGGCGATGCGCTGCTTCTGGCCGCCGGACAATGGCACCCCGCCGTCGCCGATGCGCGTGTCGTAGCCGTTGGGCAGGCGCAGAATGAGTTCGTGGACGCCCGCCATGGTCGCCGCCGCGACGACCTGCATCGGATCGGGATCGCCCATGCGGGCGATGTTGTCGGCCACCGTCCCCGGCAAGAGCTGAACATCCTGCGGGAGATAGCCGACGTTGCGCCCGAAATCCTCGCGGTCCCAGGCATGGATGTCGGCACAATCGAGCCGAACGTTGCCAGCGGTCGGCGCTATGCACCCGACGAGAAGCCGCGCCAGCGTGGTTTTGCCCGCCGCGGTCGGGCCGATGACCCCGAGCAACTCGCCGGCGGCAAGCGAAAACGAGATGCCCTTGAGGATCGGCCGCTGCAGCGGATCCTTCGGCGGAACGAACACGACCTTCTCGAGCGAGAGATCGCCCTTGGGATCCGGTAGGCGCAGCGGGGTCTTGCGCATCGCCTCGCGATCGAGCCAGCCTTTGATCCGCTGCCACGCCTCGCGGGCAGCAAGCATGCCGGTCCAGCTGGCGAGCGCGGTTTCCACCGGCGCGAGGCCGCGCGCGGCAACGATCGAGGCAGCAATCATCATGCCGCCGGTAATCTCTTGGTGGACCGCCAGATAGGCGCCGGCGGCCATCGTCACGATCTGGATGAGAAGTCGAACGAACTTGGTCGCCGCGGCGATCGTGCCGACACGATCGGCAGCGTCGGCCTGCATCCGCAAGACCTGCCCATTGGCGGCCTCCCAGCGGCGCAGCAGTTGCGGCATCATGCCCATGCCCTCGATGGCGTCGGCATTGCGCATGACGCCGGCGGCCGTCGCCAGCGCGCTCGCGCTCGCCAGGCCGGCGGCGGCGAGCCGCTGTCGCGTCGCCCAGTAATTGATGAGCGCAAAGCCGACGAGCACGACCGCGCCCCCTGTCGCGATCCGGCCCAGCACCGGGTGGATCAGGAAGGTCGCCGCGACGAAGATCGGCACTGTCGGAAGCTCAAACAGCGCGACGATGCCGGGACCGCCGATAAAGCCGCGTAGCATGCCCAGGTCGCGCAGCCCCATGACGCCGCGCTCATCGCCCTGCCGCGCGTTGGTGACGCCGGCCGCGAAAAGGGCGCCGCTGAGATGCGCGTCGATCCACAACCCGACCCGGCTCATCACCTGCGCGCGCATGCCGTTGAGCAGCGCCAGGAAAACCAGCGCCCCGACGGCGAAGATCGTCATCATGAGCAGGGTGTTTTCGCTGCGGCTGGTCAGCACGCGATCGAAGACTTGAAACGAATAGAACGGCACCACGAGCAGCAAGACGCTTTCGAACAAGCTAAAGAGCCCCGCCGCATACAGGGCCTTCCGGCAGCCGGTCAGCGCATGGGTGATCTGCGTCATCTCACCCTGCGCATTCGACGCACTCGTTCTCGCACCCATCAATCGTCTCCCGCGCCATCAACCGCCGGGAAGTAGTAACGGCTGAGCTGTGAGAACGGCTATGGCCCCTTGCGATAAGATCGGGCGCGGTGGGAGTACGCCTTTCGGCGCGGCCACGGATAAGAGGACGGACGCCCGCGAGCGGCGACCCGCCCGCCCTGCGCGCCTGTCAAGCCCGACGGAGCGAGACAGACCAACCGAGGCGGGCGGGGATGCGCCTCAATGGAACTGGAAGTCCTTGATCGTAAAAGCGGGCTTGAAGCCGTCGACATGAATGACAATGTCGCTCGCGGCGTCGAAGTTCCCGTTATGGTTTGCGTCGATATAAATTTGGGCAGATCGGGCCGTTATCGCCGCATCGGATTCGACATGCACGGCGTTGCCGTCGGCGAAGTAACCGACGACACTGGCACTGGTGAAGGGCAGCGCTATCGGCGTGGCGGTGACCGCCGCGATCGCCGCCGGCGCGAAGCCGAACCCGTTCACCTCAATGATATCGCCTTTGATGAAACCCGAAATCGTGTCCATCGCGGCGAGGCTGGAGTCACGGTTGGGATTGGCCGCGCCGCCAAAGTTGTAGATGAAGTGATCGAGCCCGGTGACGCGGCCGATGCCACCCGAGAGCACATCCGCGCCGGGACCTCCGGTGATCAGGTCGTTGCCGGCGCCGCCCGTGAGATGATCTGCGCCGGTGCCGCCGATCATGGTGATCGGGCTCGTGTTGCCCGTCCCGATCAGCCATTCGGCCTGAGCGGTGGCGGAGCCGACCAGCGAGCTGCTCGCGTTCGTCAGCGTGACGTTGACGGTTGCCGTGGAGAGATGGCCCAAAGTGTCCGTCGTCGTGTAGGTGAACGAGTCGGTGTTGACGCCGACGCCCGGCGCCGTATAGGCGATAAAGCCCGAGGCCGCATCGAACGCCACGTTCGCACCCGCGACCGACACCACCGTCAACGCGCCGCCGACCGATCCCGTATCGTTGGCGAGAACGGCCTGGGTGGTGAAGCCGGCGATCTGGTCGTGGGTCACGATCCAATTGTCGTTGACCAGATGGTCGGGGTTGGGGGGTGGAGCCGGCGGCGGGGCCGCCGCCCCGCGGATGGTGACCGTTACGGTCTGGGTCGACGTCGTGCCATGGCCGTCATCGACGGTATAGGTGAAGTGATCCGTCGCCGTCGCGCCGTTCGCCAGCCCAGCGAACTTGCCGTTCTGATTGTAGGTGAAGGTCTCGTTGCCGTTGTTGATGACGGTGCCGAGCGTCCCGACCGTGCCGATGGTGACAGTGTGGGAATCGATCACATCCGGATCGGTGTAATTTGCGATAATGGTGGTCGGCGCGTCTTTGTTGGTCATGCTGACCGCGATCGCGTGCGCCACCGGCGCATCGTTGACGCCGGTTAGCGTCACCGACACCTGCTCGATCATCGTGCCGCCGTGATTGTCGGCGACCGTCACGTTGTAGTTCTGCACCTGCGTCTGGCCGGCCGCGAGAAAGTCGAGCGCGCCGTCCGCCACCGAGAAGGTCCAGGGCACCGTTCCGGTGACCCCGCCCGTGCTGTCCGACAAGGCTCCGAGGGTCAAATTGCCGACATACCCCGTCCCCTGCGGAACCGGGGCGCCGGTCACCGTATGCGTGTCTGCGCTGTCGGAATCGGTGAAGGCGACTATGCCGGTCGTCGTGTCTAGCAACACGCTGCCGGTGAGGCCGGCGCGCTCCGTGGCAGACCCGGTCAGGGTCGCCGTCGCGGCGGCCACCGCCGGGTCGTTAGCCCCGGTCAGCGTCACCGTCACCAGCTGCACCACTGAGCCGCCATGGTTGTCGGCGACCGTCACGTTGTAGGTCTGAACCTTGGTTTGGCCGGCCCCGAGGAAGTCGATCGCGCTGTCCACCACCGAGAAGGTCCACGCGATTGATCCGGTGACGCCGCCCGTGCTGTCCGGAACCGGCGCGGCAACCGTCAGGCTGCCAACATAGCCCGTGCCCAGCGCCGTGACACTCGCCGTGTGCGTATCGGCCACGTCGGCGTCGGTGAAGGAGATCTTGCCCGTCGCTGTGTCCACCAGCGGGCTGCCCGTCACCCCGGGGAGCTCGTTCACGGAACCGGCGGCCTGGGTCGTCGCCGGCACGATCACCGGCGGCGCGTCGAAGGTGATCGCTATCGTCGCGGTCTGCGTCGACGACCCGCCATTGTTGTCAGTCACGGTGTAATTGAAGTGGTCCGTCCCCGTCACGCCCACGAACTTGCCGTTCGTGTTGTAGGTGAAGGTGCCATCGCCGTTGTTGGTGACGAGGCCGACGGTCCCGGTCGTGTCCACCGTGAAGGTATGGGTGTCGGTCAGATCGGGATCGGCGTAGACCGCCGTCAGGGTTGCGATCGGCTGGGCGTTGGTGGCAATCCCCGTGATCGCCTGCGCCACCGGCGCGTCGTTCGTCCCGGTGATCGTCACCGTGACTGTCTGCGTCGCGCTGGCGCCGTGATTGTCGGCGACCGTCACGATGTAACTTTGAGCCAGCGTCTGGCCCGCCGCCAGGAAATCGAGCGCGCCGTCCGGCACCGAGAAGGTCCACGGCACCGATCCCGTGCCGGTGTTCGTGCTGTCCGCCACTGCTCCGATCGCAAAGGTGCCGAGGTAGCCGGTGCCCTGCGCGACGGCGCTCGCCGTGTGCACGTCGGCGAGGTCGAGATCGTTGAAGGAGACCGCGCCCGTCGCAAGATCGACGAGCGCGCTGTTCAGCGTCGCCGACCGCTCCGTCACCGACCCGCTCCCCGTCACCAACGCGATCGTCGGCGCATCGTTCGTGCCGGTGAGCGTCACCGTAACGGGCTGCACCGTCGTGCCGCCATGATTGTCGGAGATCGTCACGTTGTAGGCCTGGATCTTCGTCTGGCCCAGCGCCAGGAAGTCGAGCGCGCCGTCCGGCGCCGAGAAGGTCCAGGTGAACGACCCGGTCTGTCCGCCGGTGCTGTCCGTCAGCGCCCCAAGCGTCAAGCTGCCGACATAGCCCGTGCCCTGCGCGACGACGCTCGCCGTGTGCGTATCGGTCGTCGCGGCATCGGTAAAGAAGATCTTTCCGCCACCGGTATCGACCACCGCGCTGCCCGACGTCCCGGCGAGTTCGGTCACGGCGGCGGTCGTCGTCGTCCCCGGCGCGATCGTCGTCGGATCGCTCGACCCGATGAGCGTCACCGCGACGGTCTGCGTAACCGTGCCGCCATGATTGTCGGCGATCGTCACGCTGTAGTTTTGTACCAGCGTCTGGCCTGCCGACAGGAAATCGATCGTGCCGTCCACAACCGAGAAGGTCCACTTCACCGATCCGGTGACGCCATTTGTGCTGTCGGTCACCGGCACGACCGTAAAGATGCCGAGATAGCCGGTGCCGAGCGCGACCGGGGCGCCCACCGTGTGCGTGTCCGTGCGGTCGGCGTCGGTGAAGGCGAGGGTTCCCGTCGTCGTGTCGAGGAGCGGGCTGCCTGAGACGCCGGGGAGTTCCGTCACGGAGCCGGCCACATTGCTCGCCGCCACGGCGACCACCGGCAAATCGTTGGTGCCGGTGATCGTCACCGTGACCGTTTGCGTGACAATCCCACCGCGCTGGTCGTTGATCGACACGGTGTAGTTCTGGACCAGCGTCTCGCCGGCCGCGAGGAAGTCGATCGCGCCATCCGCCACCGAGAAGGTCCAGCGCACCTGTCCGGTCGCACCGTTCAGGCTGTCCGTCACCAGGGTGGGCGTAAAAGTGCCGACGAAGCCGGTGCCCAACGCGGTGGCGCTCACGACATGGGTATCGCCCACATCGGCATCGGTGAAGGTGATGATATCCGTCGCGGTGTCGAGCCCGACGCCACCCGTGACATTGGCGATCTCGGTGACGATGCCCGCCGCATGAGCTGCCGTCGAGGTGATCACCGGTACGACATTTTTAGCCATGGGATTTTCCTTGATGTCAGGTGGCGGCTCTTTAACTGATTGCGATCAAGCTAGCAGTTGTCTTGCCAAAGAACATTCGACCATCGGCGGCAGTCCTTCTCTCATGAGCGGTGCTGCCGCTGAGGGGTGGCTGACTACAATTCGTACAAGAGGCGGTAACCCCTCGCCGAAAATTGCGATATTTTTTCCTCGCGCTTCCGGCGAGGGGGCTTCGACTGCCTGTCACGTCCTCTTCTCCTCGGCCTCAATGGAACTGGAAGTCGAGGTTGGTTACACCCTTGCTGTGATCTAGGTGGATGACGATGTCGCTCGCCGCCTCGAAGCTCCCGTCTTTGTTGGCGTCGATATAGATCTGTGCGCTGACGGTCGTCGTCTGCTTCTCGAAGTGAACGACGTTGCCATCGGCGAAGTATCCGGCGACGTCGCCGCTGGTGAACGGCTTCGCCTTGAGGTTCGTGGCGGTCACTGCCGCGGTGCTGGCCGCCGAGAAGCCGAATCCGTTGACCTCGATGATGTCGACGCCGCTGACAAAGTCGGTGATGTGGTCCATCGCGCTGACAGTCGAGTCCTTGTTGGAAGCGCCAGCGCCAATCGTGCCGCTGTTCTTGTAGATGAAATGGTTGATCCCGCCGCCGCCCGTGAGCGTATCCGCGCCAGCACCGCCGGTGATGATATCGTCGCCCGCGCTGCCCTGGAGATGATCGGCGAAGGGGGTGCCGATTATGGTAATCGGAGCTGTGCTGCTACCAACCAGCCATTCGGCCTGATTGGTGGCGCTGCCGACCGGCGTCGAGCTCCCGTCCCATAGCGAAACGCTCACGGTGCCGGTCGCTTGCTTGCCAAGACTGTCGCTGGTCGTATAGGTGAACGAATCGCTGGTGCCGAACGGCGCGTTGTAGGTGATGACGCCCGCGCTCAAGGTCGCGTTGGGCCCGGATACGGAGAGAAGGGT
>WNFC01007615.1_pt1 | contig 11906 bp, 14 predicted proteins | sample 5400541 | NCBI WGS metagenome assembly WNFC01 (sample SAMN13153342, study PRJNA577476) | soil metagenome | isolation source: 120 cm saprolite under Douglas fir tree site 2 hole 2 replicate 1 | place: USA:California | collected 2015-04-18 | reverse complement strand
GATGTCGTCCTCTGGCTGCCCAAGCACGTCCTGCCGGAATCGGTCGGCTGCTTCAAGGCGCCGGGCGGCACCGGCTATATCTGCCCCAGCTGAGCATTGAGACGGGCCGACAAAGAGAAAGCCGCCGACGCTGGGCGTCGGCGGCTTTTTCGAAGAGCGGTGTCGTCGCGGTCAGAACTGCGGCAAGCCGCCGGTCCACCGTTTACGGAATTGCTCGCTCAGGCCGGCATCGGCATCGATACGGCGACCTGACTGGCTCGGCTGACCGCCGGCGAAGCTCTTGGCCAAATGCTCGATCACGCTGCGGTCCTGTAGGCGCTGGTGTCTTGCCTGCTTACGCAGACGATCTTGCCTGGTCATGCGCACTCCTCCCGCCTTGAAATGGCGACACGGCGTTAAGCACCGTCTGATTGAGCCGCCACCGTAAATGCGAATCCGAAACTTGGCAAGCCTGGAAGCGGAAATTTTTGATAAGATGCTGTTTAGAAACATTATTAATGGTCAACTACGCTGCCCGACGATGGCCGTCGCGGCAACCGCCCCGCCATCGCCGGGCCGGCTGACGGTAGTATTCCGTCGGCCGCTTTCTAGCGCGCCGCCTGCCGTAAATTAGCCGGCGCCGCGGCGATCTCGGCGATCAATTTGTTGAGAATAGCATCGCCGAAATGCTCGAAACTGTCGACGGCGACAACGAAGGCACCGGGTCCGCCAATGACGTTGTCGCGATAGTAGGCGTCGAGATTGGGCTCGAGCGCGAGGATCGGCAGGCCGTTGATGACGATCCCCGCTGCGACCGCGGCGTCGCGCGCCGGCCCGACCGGGCCGCCAATATTGTTGGCGCCATCGCCGGAGACGTCGATGACGCGGCGCGCGGCGGTCAAGCCGCTATCGGGGAACAGGCGCACGGCGTAGTCGATGGCGCCGCTGATCGAGGTACCGCCGCGGAAAAGCTGGCGCGGCGTTCCGGCAATCGCCGCGGCGACGGCATTCGCCGAGGCCTCGTCCCCGATCACCATCCAGTCGAGGATGCGCGCTTGCAGGCTTGGCCCGGTCCATTGAAACATCGTCACGGCGATCGCCCCCAGCGGGCCCGAGCGGATCGCCTGCAGGATGCGTGGATTGGCGAAGGCCTCGGCGTAGCCGCGCTGCTGCAGCTCGAAGCGCCGCGCATCGACGCTGCCCGAGGCGTCGACGGCGAGGACGAGAAGCAGATCGACCGGGCGCTCGGCCGCCGCGATGCTGGGCGCCAGCATCATCCAGGCGAGCATGAGGAGGGCGGGCAAGCGGCGGCGCGACGGCTTCACGGCTCGTTGCGCTCTTCTGGTGGCGGGAGTTCGCTGGGCGGCCGTTGCGCGGCGCGCTCGTCGTAGCCGCTGCGGCTGCTGTAGAGCATCAGGCCGACGAGGAGGGCGCCGAGCCCCAATGTCACGATGCTGCCGAGGGTCAGTGCGATGATGCCGGCGGTGTCGAGCTCGCTATCCGCCATCGACCTCCAAGCATAGAGAGCGACCGCGAGGATCGCGAGACCAAGACCGCAGGCTACTGCAATGCCGAGCTTGTTCATGCGCGCCTTGTCATGCTGACGTGTTCACGATGGCGGTCGTTCGGGCGGCGGCTTGCCGCCGACGGTGATGCCGGCGAGCTTCTCATAGACCTTGACCACCGCGGCGTCGTCCTCGCGGCCGAGCCCGGCGGCGGCGGCCATCAGGAACAGCTGATGCGCGGCGCCGGCGAGCGGCAGCGGGAAGCGCAGCTCGCGCCCGGTATCGAGGACGAGGCCAAGGTCCTTGACGAAGATGTCGATCGCGGAAAGCGGCGTGTAATCGCCCGCCAGCATATGCGGCACGCGATTGCCGAACATCCACGACGCGCCGGCGCTGTTGCTGATCACCTCGTAGAGCGTCTTGGCGTCGGCGCCGGCGCGCACGCCGAGCGCCATCGCCTCGGCGGCGGCGGCAATATGGATGCCGGCGAGCAGCTGGTTCACCGTCTTCACCGTCGAGCCCACCCCGGCATCCTCGCCGAGGCGGTAGACCTTGCCGGCGACGGCGGCGAGCGCGCCTTCGGCCTTGGCGAATGCCGCTTCAGGGCCCGAGCTCATGACCGTCAGCGTACCGTTGGCCGCCCCGGCGGCGCCACCGCTCACCGGCGCGTCGAGCATGAGATGGCCGCTCGCGGCGAGGCGCGTCGCGGTCGCCGCGGCGAAGCTCGGCGGCACGGTGGCGCTCAGCACGACGACGGCGCCGCGCGGCAAGGCGGCGGCGGCCGCGCCGGCGCCGAACAGCACCTCTTCGACCTGCGCCGCGCTGACCACCATGACGAAGAGGATGTCGGCCTCGGCGGCCGCCGAGGCCGGGCTCGCCGCGGCATGGCCGCCGGCGGCGGCGAGCGCTTGTGCCGCCGCCTCGCGGATGTCGTAGCCGGCGACGCGAAAGCCGGCGCCGACGAGGCGGCGCGCCATGCCCATCCCCATCGAGCCGAGCCCGATGACGCCAACCCGTTGCGTGCTCTCGCCCCGCGGTGTCTCGTCGACCATCTGATTCACCATCCACAAGCGTTGGGCCGAAGCCTAGCAGCGCGCCCGCGGCAAGGACAAGGATACCGCCGCCAACGACACCGTCGCCAACGACGCTCCTCTCGGCGTCGTTGCCGGCAATTCGCGCGAGAGGGCGCTTTTTCCCGGTTTGGACCGTGCTATGCTTGGCGCCGGAGGTCGAGGGGCGGCGCCGCATGTGCCGCGCGATCGGGGAAACGGGGGACATGCCCATGCCCATGCTGGGCGGCGAACATCGATGATTCGCAGAATCTATCTGCCATTGACCGGCGGCGATGGCGACGTGCCGGCGCTTGCCGCGGCGTTCACGTCGGCACGCCAGCTGACCGCCCATGTCGACGCCGCCCTGCTGCGCTTCGACCAGCGTTACGATCGCCCGAAACTCGACGAAGCGCTGCCGCCGGGTCTCTTCGAGGAGGTTGCGACCATCCTTGCCGATAACGATGTCACGGAATTGCAGACCAAACACCGCTTCGACGAGGCGCGGTCGGCGGCCGGCGCGCCGCTTGCCGAGGAGGCGCCGGGGCCGCCCGGTCTCTCGGCGCGCTGGCTCGGCGTGCGGCCGGCCGAGCGCATCGTGCGCGATGGCGGGCTTGCCGATCTCGTTGTCGTCGGTCCGCAGCGGGCGAACGACAATCCGCGACCCAACGCCATCCGCCGCGCCGCGCTGGTCACCGCCGGACGGCCGCTGCTGCTCGCCCCGGACGCGCCGCCGCCGCGCATCGGTGGCCGCGTCGCCATCGCCTGGAACGGCAGCACCGGCGCGTCGGCGGCGGTTGCCGCGTCGCTGCCCTTCCTGCTGGCGGCAGATGCCGTCAAGGTTCTCACCGTGAAGACCGCGCGGACGCGCTCCAGCGAGGGCGAGCGGCTGGTCGACTATCTCGCCTGGCACGGCGTCAAGGCGGAAGCCAATGTCCTCCACGCCGGCGGCGACACCGTCGGCGCCCAGCTGCTGCGCGCCGCCGGCGCGTTCGGTGCCGACCTCTTCGTCATGGGCGGCTATGTCCAGAGCCGCCTGCAGGAGCTTCTCCTCGGCGGCGTCACCGGCTATGTCTTCGGCCACGCCGCCCTGCCGATCCTCATCGCGCGCTAGTGCTCCCCCGGAAGATGGAGGACGCATAGTGAGCGCGCGGTGCGGCGTCGCGGTCGCTTCGCCCGCCAATCGGAGAATGTCGATGGCCGCTGGATCTCGCTCCGCTAAATTCCGTCCCGGCGACACCGCCTATGCCGGCAACGGTCTTGCCTATACCGTCGAGGACGTTGCCGACGGTATCGTCTACTGCACGCTGCCGAGCGGCGCCGAGGCGGAGTTCCCGGAGGCGGCGCTGTCGAATGCCGCGGAATGGGCGGCGCGCGGCGACAAGCGACGGGCCATGATCTACGAACGGCTGGGCCAGGGTCCGGCCTATGCCGAGCCGCGAGACGCCAAGACGAGGGCGCAGCTCGATCCCGCCGCGTGCGGTGATGTGCTTGCCAAGTGTGAGCGGCTGGTGCCCGGCATTCTCGATTTCACCGCCTTCGGCGTCGCCGCGCGGGCGCTTGCCGAGGCTGGCGATCAGGACCTCGTGCCCGGCCTTTCGGTCGCCAAGTGCCGCACCGTGTTCGACGCCGCCAAGCCGGCGATTCGGGCGGCGCTGCTCGCCGCACTGCTCGGCACGCCGCCCGAAACTCTGGTCGGCGCCGGCCGGCTCGGCGACAACCTCTTGCGCGCCATGCTCACCAAGGGAATGGCCCGCCATGAAGCGGCGTTCGAAGCCTTCGGCGATCGCCGGCGACGGTAGGCACGACCGCTGCCGAGTATCGGGTCGATCAGTCCCACGGCGTCACCGGCGGGATCGGGCACGGTCCCGGCATTTCGATGGTCTTGAAATCCGCCGGACTGGCGATCTCCAGATACTCCATGTCCCGCGAGTAATCGAACAGATAGTGGACGATGCCCGGACGCTGATGGACGCAGTCGCCGGCCTTCACCAGCGTCGGCTTGTCCTCGTACATGAAGCGCGCCCAGCCAGTCAGCATGATGACAATGTGGAAGTTGGCCTCGTGCCGGTGCCAGCCGGTGCCTGCGGTCGGCGGCAAGTTGGCCTTGACCAGCTGCGCGATGACCTGGCCGCCGGTGGCGGCGGCGATGCCGAGATCCCGGTAGAGGAAAAAGTCGCGCAAGCCGCCGAATGCGTACGCCGTCTCTCCCGCGCGGACGTGGGAGAATAGGGTCGTGACGAGAGTGTCCGTGTTCATCGGTCCGCTCCATCGACATCGCTCGCCGGGTTCACCGCCGCAATCGGGCCCCGAAGCAACCGGGCGGGAGCGGTCTATGGCTCGGCACGCCCACCCCTGCGAAATTCGCGCCAACTTCTCGCCGCATTGCAGTTCGGGGGCGTCTGGCGCTGTTCTCATCGTCGATCCCGCCAGGCACCGGCGCGGAAATCGCGCGCCGAAAGCGGCCCGATGGTCGCGGAACGGTCAGACTTCGCCTAATCGGTGGCCAACGGTGGGCCAGTGATGCCGAGGGCGAATTCAGAACTCGACGTCGAGCTCCTCGATATTGTCGGGCTCGGCTTTCGCCGCAGCGACCCAATCCTGCATTTCCGGCAGCGCCATGATGCGACGGCAATACTCGGACGACGGCTCGTCGAGGCTGACGTCGTAGGTCAGCAAGCGGGTGACGACCGGCGCATACATCGCGTCCGCCATGCTGCGTTCGCCAAAGAGATAGGGGCCGCGATGGGCGGCGAGGCACTCGCGCCAGATCGTCGTGATCCGGTCGATGTCGGTGCGTGCGCGCGACCAGATCTTGAAACCGGGAAAATGGCCCTTGAGGTTCATCGGCAGGGAGGCACGCAACGTGCTGAAGCCGGAATGGATCTCGCCGCAGATCGAACGGCAGCGCGCCCGTGTCGCGCGATCGGCCGGCAGCAGCCCGGCCTTTGGCCGTACCTCGTTGAGATATTCGCCGATCGCCAGCGTGTCCCACACGGTGACATCGTCGTGCGTCAGGCAGGGCACCAGGATCGAGGCCGACAGCAGCAGGATCTCTGCGCGGGTCGCCGGATCATCGGGCGGAATTAGTTTCTCCTCGAACTCGAGGCCGGAGAATTTCGTCAGCAGCCAACCGCGCAGCGACCACGATGAATAATTCTTGCTGCTGATGGTCAGCGTGGCCTTGGCCATTTTCCTCCCCTTCCACAGGGCGTCGTCGCTCGCCCTGCGTTCACGCAAACCATGTGCCAAGTCGAGGTGCCGGCGAGGTCTTCGTGCCCGCCGGCGCTGGCTTCGATATTGCATGCCTCGATCGGGCGACCCGCAACGATCGACGGTGCGCCGAATGAACTATCAGGTCTATCAGGCACATGCCGACCTGACGGCGCCGTGGCGCATGGCCGCGCAGGCGGCGCTGGCCCTCCTCGTCCCGTTCGAGCCGGCGTTATCGCAGAGCCCGACGCTGCGCCGGCTGACGGCCGGCTACGCGTTGCTGGCGCGTGCTGGCCTGAGCCACCGGCGCCCGGCTTACGACATCGCCACGGTGCGGGTCGAGAATCGCGAGGTCGAGGTCGTCGAGGCGGTCGTCCACGCGACGCCATTCGGCTCGCTGCTGCATTTCAAGAAGGACATCGCGGCGGCGCAGCCGCGCGTGCTGGTGGTGGCGCCGATGTCGGGGCATTTCGCGACCTTGCTGCGCGGCACCCTGCGCACCCTTCTGGCCGATCACGACGTCTATGTCACCGACTGGCACAACTGCCGCGACGTGCCGCTGTCTCAGGGCGGCTTCGATCTCGACGATTTCATCGCCCATCTCATCACCTTTCTCGAGGTGCTCGGCCCCGGCACCCACGTGCTGGCGATTTGCCAGCCGGCGGTGGCGGCGCTCGCCGCCGCCGCGATCATGGCGGAGGACGGCAACCCGGCGCTGCCGCCGAGCCTGACCCTGATGGCCGGCCCGATCGACGCCAGGGTCAATCCGACGAAGGTCAATGCCCTGGCCATGGGAAGACCGTTGCGCTGGTTCGAGTCGAACCTGATCGGTGTCGTGCCGTTGCGCTTTGCGGGTGCGCTGCGTCGCGTCTATCCCGGGTTCCTTCAGCTTGCCGGCTTCATGAGCATGAACCTCGAACGCCACCTCAAGGCACACCAGGATTTGTACAATAACCTGGTCAAGGGCGAGGGCGAGAAGGCGACGGCGCTGCGCGTCTTCTACGACGAATATTTCGCGGTCATGGATCTGCCGGCGGAGTTCTTCCTGCAGACGGTCCACGCCGTCTTTCAGGAGCATCTGCTGGCGCGCGGTCTGCTGACCTGGCGCGGCCGCCGCGTCGATCCGCGCTGTATCCGCCGCACGGCGCTGCTGACGATCGAGGGCGAGAAGGACGATATCTGCGCGGTCGGCCAGACCCTGGCCGCTCAGGAGCTGTGCAGCGGCATCCGCCCCTATATGAAGATCCATCACGTGCAGACCGGAGTCGGCCACTACGGCGTCTTCAACGGACAGCGCTGGAACAACGAGATCTATCCCATCGTCCGCGAAGTCATCCACGTCAGCGGTTGAGCACCGCCGGCGCCGCAATTCAACGTTCCATGGGCCCGATTTCCTCAACGCAAGACCCCCGCGCGCACAGGGCGTCAGCGGGGGTCGCTTTGCGAAGCCGAGCTTCGCGCCCGGAACGCTCCGGGCATATCTTGGACTTTAAGATCCGTTGCCGATGCCAAGCGGTCGGCAACCCGATACTTCCCAGGTGGCGTGCTGTCGATGAGACACCTCCACGTCAGTTGACGACTTATTGGATTTGGGGAACGCCGCCGCCACCGTCAAGTGGCCCATTGGGGTGGCGCCATCACGGTGGCGCGCCGGTCTGTCGTGGCGCATTCTCGCCGGCTCAAACCGGAGGAGCCCCGCAATGAGCCAATCGACGGTCGACAAGCTAAGTGCTGCCTATGCTGCGGAAAAGGACGCGGTTTTCAGCCTGTTCACCCTGTCCGGCCACGTCGTCTCGGGCCGCATCACGGCGATCGAGAGCACGGTGACCCTCGCCGCCGGCAAGGAGACCGCCGAGGTTCCGCTCGACCGGATCGAGGCGTTTTCCTATCGCAAGCAGTAAGGGGTACGGCAGGGAACGATGAAGATCACCATGAACATCGACTGCACGCCGGAGGAGGCGCGCGCCTTCCTCGGCCTGCCCGACGTAAAGCCGCTGCAGGAGGAAATGCTGCGGGAGGTCCAGAAGCGTCTGAGCGAGACGCTGAAGGCGACCGCTCCCGAAGCCATCTTGAAGACGTGGCTGCCGGCGACGCTCAAAGGCTACGAGCAGCTGCAGGAGATCTTCCTGGCGCAGCTCGCCGGGACCCCTAAGCCGAAGAAGTGACCGCGGCCTCCGCGATCGTCAGGCTTCGGTACCGCGCACGAAGCACATGATGCCGCGTTGCTTCGTCCAGCAGACGATGCCGCGTCCGACCGGGTTGTCGGCGCGCTGCAGGATCTTGCGCGGCGGCACCGGCAGCCACTGGTTCTCGATCCACACCTCGTACTGATCGCCGACGGTGCGGTATTCGGTCGGGCGGCAGTCGGCGATGTCGCAGCACGACATGCCGGTCTCGGGCTGGCGCAGGCTCTGAAACCACGGCGCGAGCGCCGGGTCGGCGTTCTCGGGCGGCGCCGCATTGGCGGGAGAGGCGGCGAGCAAGGCCGCCAGGATGGTTGCTGAGACGATGGCCGGGACGCGTGGAGAAGTCATGGCGATCTCCGCTGCAAAGGCCCTCGTCCCTCAATCGCCCGCAGACGCTGGCCGGTCGGTTCCCTCCCTCAATGTCACAATTTTATCAAGATAGCGTATGTCAAAATGAAACCAATCACAAGATCTAGCGTCAGCTATTTTGGACGCCCGAGTTTCAGCGCTTCGGCCCGCCGTTGAGCAATCTCTCCTTCGGGCGCATCAGCGCGGCGCGATCTCGGAGATATCGAAACCGGCCTGGCGCAGGATCCGGATCAGATAGGCGCGCAGCTCCGCGGCAGTGCTGGTTCCCGGCGCGCCCGCCAGGAGGTGGTGCGTCAGCGCACCGAGGATCATGTCGACCAGCGCTTCGATATCGGTATCAGGCGGCAGCAGCCCGGCGGCTCGCACGCGCTCCAGCGCTCGCGTGACGGCGCGCCGTCTCGGCAGGTAGTAGGTCTCGCGGTAGACGTTCATGAGCTGCGGGCGATCGGGCACGGAGCCCATCAGCCGGGCCATCAGCTTGCGGATTTCCGGCCGCGCCGCGATCTCGCTGACATTGACGAGGAGGTTGATCATGTCGTGCGGCGAAGCGCGGTCGATCACCTCGATGGTCGGGCCGGCGGCGTTGCGGGCGACCTCGACCGCCTGTGCCAGCAAGGCCTCGCGGCTCGGCCAGCGCCGATAGATGCTGGTCTTCGCGACGCCGGCCCGGCGGGCGATCTTCTCGATGCTCGCCCCTTCGACGCCATGGTCGATGAAGAGCTCGAGAGCCGCGCGCAGGATCGCCTGGTCGACCGCCCGACTGCGCGGCCGTCCCGGGCCATTGCGGACGTGCCGTCCTGGCTCTGGTATCGCGTCATCGACCATCGCGCCGCAACCCTACCGAAATCAGCCGGGAAGTGCCGCCAGCCCCTTGAGAGTTACCTCGAATAGCGCTAAATACGATACGATGCGGTAGCGTATTTGAAAAGCCCTTTCTCGAGGGGCTGTTGCGGACGGGGGGAGGCACGGCACATGCGGTTGGCGGCGTGGATTCTCCTGATCCTCGGTGGCGGGCTCGGCTGGCTCCTCTGGGTACAGCAGCGCAGCACGGCGCCGACGGCGTGGCAGGGCTACGCCGAGGCGGACTACGTCAAGGTCGCGCCGATCTTGCAGGGGCAGCTGACCGCCGTATCGGTGGCGCGCGGGGATCAGGTCGCGGCGGGCGCGCCGCTCTTCACCCAGGACGACATTGCCGAACGCGCCGCCCGCGACCAGGCGGCGCGACAGCTCGCCCAGGCCGAAGAACAGCTCGCCAATCTCGAGACTGAAAGCAAGCCGACGGAAATCGCGCATGCAGAGGCCAATCTGGCGGATGCCCGCGCGACGCTGGTGCGCACCGAGGCAGATTTGCAGCGCGGCGAAGCGCTGCTGCGCCGCGGCAACGCGACCGCGCAGAGCGTCGATCAGGCACGCGCCGATTACCGTTCGGCCGGCGCCAAGGTGCAAGCTGCCGAGGCGGCGTTGGCGCAGGCGCGCGCGCCGCTCGGCCGGGAGGGCGAGATCAAGGCGCAGCGCGCGGCGGTCGAAGCGGCGCGCGCCGCGCTCGCGATGGCGGATTGGCGGCTGGCCCAGCGCAGCGTCGCGGCGCCGGTCGGCGGCCGCGTCGCGGATGTCCTGGCGCGTCCCGGTGAGACGATGGCTGCCGGCGGTCCGGTCGTCTCGATCCTGCCGCCGGAAAATATCTTCGTGCGCTTCTTCGTCCCCGAGGACGCGCTGGCGAGGCTGCATCGCGGCGACGCGGTAACGATCAGCTGCGATGCCTGTCCGCCGGGTCTCGGCGGGACGATTTCCTTCATCGCGCCGCAAGCCGAGTACACCCCGCCGGTCATCTACAGCGAGGCGACGCGGGCAAAGCTCGTCTATCTCATCGAGGCACGGCCGCGGCCGCGCGAGGCCGCGCAGCTCAACCCCGGCCAGCCGGTCGAGGTGCGGCCGGCCGCGCCCGGCAATGCGGGGCCGCAATGAGTGACTCCGGAGTGAGTGACCGCGAGCTGAGCCGCCTCGTCATCGACGTGCGCGGCCTGCGCAAGAGTTTCGGCGCGCGCAAGGTCGTCGAGGACCTCAACCTGCAGGTCGCCGGTGGCGAGATCTGCGGCTTCCTCGGCGCCAATGGCAGCGGCAAGACGACGACGATCCGGCTGCTCTGCGGTCTCCTGACGCCGGATGGCGGCGCCGGGACCTGCCTCGGCATGGACATCATCCGCGACGCTCCGCGGATCCGCCGCGAGGTCGGCTACATGACCCAGCGGTTCAGTCTCTACGAGGATCTCACCGTGTTCGAGAACCTCGATTTCGTCGCCCGCGTCTACGGCATGCGCGAGCATCGGAAATCAGCGGAGGCGATGATGGCGCGGATGGGGCTGACGCAGCGGGCGGCACAGTTGGCCGGCGAGCTTTCCGGCGGCTGGAAGCAAAGGCTGGCGCTCGCCGCCTGCGTCCTCCACGAGCCGAAACTACTGCTCCTCGACGAGCCGACGGCCGGCGTCGACGCCGAAGCCCGCCGCGAATTCTGGGATCTCATTCACGACATGGCCGGCGAAGGGCTGACGACGCTGGTCTCGACGCACTACATGGACGAGGCGGAGCGTTGCAAGCGCATCGTCTATCTCTCGAACGGCCGCATCGTCGCGCAAGGTGCGCCCGACGAGGTCACGCGCGGCGCCGGTCTTACCACCTACGAGGCGACCGGCGCGGCGGTCGAGACCGCGGCGCGCCGGCTGCGGCGGGCGCCGGGCGTCGAGGCGGCGGCCGTCTTCGGGCGCTCGCTGCATGTCGCCGGCAGCGATCGCACCGCTCTCGAGCGAGCAATCGCCGCGCTCGGCGACGACGAATTGACCTGGCACGAAGTCGAGCCGCGGCTCGAGGACGCTTTTATCCACCTGCTCGGCCGGGCGAAGGACGTGCCATGAAGCGGTTCTCCTTCCGGCGCTTTCTCGCCGTTCTGCACAAGGAGTGGATCCAGGTCCGGCGCGACCCGATGACGCTGCGTCTCCTCATCGCGCTTCCGGTGATGCAGCTCTTCCTCTTCGGCTACGCGATCAACACCGATCCCAAGCACCTGCCGACCGGGCTCCTGTCTGCCGATCATTCGCGCTACGAGCGAACGATCGTCGCGGCGCTGAAGAATACCGGCTACTACGACATCCGGCCGCTCGGCTCGGAAGAAGCGGCGGAGCGGGCGCTCGCCGAAGGCGAGGTGCTCTTCGTCGTCAACATCCCGTCGAACTTCGCGCGCTCGGTCGATCGCGGCGAAGCGCCCGCCGTGCTGATCGACGCCGACGCGACCGATCCCTCGGCAATCGGCAACGCCACCGCGGCGCTATCGGCGATCGTCGCCGCGCTCAACCGCGACCTGCCGCCGGCGCTGCAAGCGACGCCCCAATCGCCGCCGTTCCAGTTCGAGGTCCACGCCCGCTACAACCCCGAGCAGCTCACCGTTCTCAACATCGTGCCCGGTCTCGTCTGCATCGTGCTCATCTTCTCAACCCTCATCGTCACCACCCTCTCGATCACCCGCGAGCGCGAACGCGGCACGATGGAGAACCTGCTCGCCATGCCGGTCCGGCCGGTCGAGGTGATGTTCGCCAAGATCGTGCCCTATATCT
>WNFC01007611.1_pt1 | contig 11908 bp, 9 predicted proteins | sample 5400541 | NCBI WGS metagenome assembly WNFC01 (sample SAMN13153342, study PRJNA577476) | soil metagenome | isolation source: 120 cm saprolite under Douglas fir tree site 2 hole 2 replicate 1 | place: USA:California | collected 2015-04-18 | reverse complement strand
GAGACCAAGTCGTTCCCCACCTTCTACCGCGACGGCTCGCATTCCGGCACGCAGCCGACGCGTTTCGCCTGCACCGGCCCGATCCGCTACACCGGCCAGGCGCAGCTCGCCGCCGATCTCGCCAACCTCAAGGCCGCGGCCGCGGGCGCCGGTCGCGTCGACGCGTTCATGCCCTCGGTCTCGCCCTCGAGCTGCGTCGGCCTGATGGAAAACCGCTACTACAAGTCGGACGAGGAGCACGTCTTCGCCGTCGCCGAGGCGCTGCGCGAGGAATATCAGGCGATCGCCGCCGCAGGATTCCTGCTGCAGATCGACGATCCGCGGCTCGCTATGCACTACATGCTCTCGCCCGACGAGAGCGTCGACGAGGCGCGCGCCTGGGCGCGGCGGCGCATCGAGGCGCTCAACCACGCGCTGCGCGACATTCCGCCGGAGCGCGTGCGCCACCACACCTGCTACGGCATCAACATGGGGCCGCGCACCAGCGACTTCGAGCTCAAGCATCTCGCCGATCTCATCGTCACGATCCGCGCCGGCTACTATTCGTTCGAGATGGCCAATCCGCGCCACGAGCACGAATGGCGGGTGTGGGAGAACGTGAAGCTGCCCGACGGCAAGGTGCTGATGCCCGGCTGCATTACGCACGCCTCGGTCATCGTCGAGCATCCGGAGCTGGTCGCGGAGCGCATCCTTCGTCTCGCGAAGATCGTGGGGCGCGAGCGCGTGATGGCGAGCTCCGACTGCGGCTTTGCCTCGACGCTCGCCCCCAACGAACGGCCGGAGATCGAGCCCGAGATCGTGTGGGCGAAATTTTCGAGCCTGGTCGAGGGCGCGCGGATCGCGAGCAAGGCCTTGTGGAGCTAGACGATGATGTCCGACGCAGCCAGACGCTTACGCTTCACGCTTGCAGCCGTGCTGCTGCTCGCCGCTCCGCCCGTGTCGGCGCAGGAGGCCTATCCGGCGCGGCCGATCCGCCTCGTCGTCGGCTTCGTCGCGGGCGGCTCGACCGACATCCCGGCGCGCTACATCGCCGACAAGCTGAGCGAGCGGCTGCGGCAGCGCGTGATCGTGGAGAACAAGCCGGCCGCCGCCGGAATGCTGGCGACGCGCGACGTGCTCGGCCAGCCGAGGGACGGCTACAATCTGCTGCTGTGCACGCATTTCGAATCGATCAACACGGCGGTGTACCGCAATGTGCAGTTCAAGCTCGCCGATCTCGCGCCGATCTCGCTGATCTCGAAATATTACTACGGCATGGCGCTCACCAACGCGGTCCCCGCCGCGGACTGGAATTCGTTCGTTCGCTACGCCAAGGCGCATCCGGGCGAGATCAGCTACGCGACGGTCGGCGCCGGATCGTCCCAAGAGATCTTTGCCCATCAGCTCGAGCGCCTCAACGGCATCACGATGAACCGCGTGCCCTATCGCGGCGGGGTGCAGGCCCTGCAAGACCTGATCCCGGGTCGCTTGCAGTTCTTCGTCTCGCCGATGATCTCCATCATCCCGCTCGCGGAAAACAACGAGCTGAAGATTCTTGGCGTATCGAGCCCGGCGCGGCTCAACGCCGCTCCGCAGGTGCCGACGCTCAAGGAACAGGGCGTCGATTTCGTACGCTTCGGCTGGCTCGGGATTTGCGCCGGCGCGGGGACGCCGCCCGACATCATCGAGCTCCTCAATCGCCACATCACGGCGGTCGTCGCATCGCCGGAGTATCAGGCGATCGCTGAACGCGCCGGCTCGGTACCCGTGTCATCGACGCCGGAGGAGCTGCGCAGCGTCATCGAGCAGACGCGCGCCGAGGTGGCGTCGACGATCCAGGAGTTCGGCCTGCAGCAGGACCAGTGAAAAGCGTCTCAATTGACGCTGAGCGCCAGGGGACGAAACGCCCGCACCAGATCGCGGTCGAGCTTCCCGCCCATGTCTTCGAGGATTTTGTAGGCAGCTGGACCGGACATCGGCGGCCGATACGGGCGCCGCTCGATCAGCGCCCCGTAGATGTCCCCGATCGTGATGATGCGAACGAGGTCGGCGATTTCGCTGCCGCGCAGCCGGTGTGGATAGCCCGAGCCATCGAGATACTCGTGGTGATGGAGGACCATGTCGAGCATCTCCGGATGGACACCCGGGACGTCGCGCAGCGCTTCGAAACCGAGCGCGGGATGCGTCCGCATGACCGCCATTTCGTCGTCGGTGAGGGGCGCCGGCTTTTCCAGGATGTCGACCGGAATGCGAGCCTTGCCGAGATCGTGCAGCAGTCCGGCCGACGCCAGACGCAGCTTGTCGGCACGGTTGAAGCCGAGAAACCGGCCCATCGACACGACGACGCCGGTCACGATCAGGCAATGCTGGTAGGTCTGGCTGTGATGCCGGCGGATGACGTCGAGCCAGCGCGCCAGGTCTTCCTCCTCGATCCTTTCCACGATCTCGGCAGTGGCCGCCTTGAGCACCTGCATGCTCGGCGCGGTGCCTCCAAGGGCACAGACGAACATGTTCTGCAGCGCGCTCAGCGAGGCCGAGATGTCCTTGAAGTGTTCGTTGTCGGAGTCCACGAAATCGATCGCGATGGAGCGCGGTCTACCGAAGATCTTTCTGAACAGTGCGTGCCCGTCGAGCGCGCGAGGGAAAACGTCCGTCGCGCCGACGGCGTATGCCTGAGTCGATTCATGATGCGACTCGGCGTTGACGCCGAAAACGGCTCTGCCGTTCGCGGGGCGCCGCTTGAGCCAGTGCTTGAGCGCGGAGACCAGCGCCGCGTCCCGGAGGTTGACGTCGATGAGCGTCAAGTCGCCGGGCGCCGCGCTGTCGAGTTCGTCGACGTGGAGGAACGCGGTGTCGAAGAACCCCGCCAGCCGACCCTTGAGGGCATCGGCGCGCTCGACAGAATCCGAAATCAAGGCGAGGCGTTTCACGGATTCCCGTCCACCCTGCGGCGCTCGATGCGGCGCGCCATTTGCGGATACGGTTGTAGAGAGCAAGGGTTTACCGGCCCGTTATGGTCTACGCTCAAACTGTCGGTACCCGAGAGGGTTAACGTCGAGTGTTCTGCGCCACTGCTCGAAACGGTATGACCGTCTAGACCGTGCCCTTGGCGCAACAGGCGGCGCAGAAAACGCCGCCATGCGGCATTGCTCCGCTTTATTTCCTGCGTGACGCGGCCCATGAATGGATTCTTCACGCGCGATCGGCACGATCGCGCGTCGCGTTTGTCTGCAACGGAACGGCACGAGGTCGATGGACATGTGGTCACGCGTCATTGCCGGCGCCGTCGTCGCCGGCGGGCTGGTCGCCGCAGCGCAACCCGCGAGCGCTCAATCGATGGACGAACGTTTCACCGGCGGCGCGCCGATGAACAGAATCCAAACCTTCATTTCGGGCGGCGGTCCAATCGCCAAGTCGACCGTGAATTTCACCGGCGCATACGGCGCGGGAACCATCGTCATCAACACGACCGAGCGCCGGCTTTATTACGTGCTCGGAAGCGGACAGGCGATCAGCTACGGCATCGGTGTCGGCCGCATCGGCTTCACCTGGGCGGGCGTGACGGCGATTTCGGCAAAGCGGGAATGGCCGGACTGGACGCCGCCGGCGCAGATGCTGGCGCGCCGCCCCGACCTGCCGCGCCACATGAGGGGCGGCATCGAAAATCCGCTCGGCGCGCGCGCGATGTATCTGGGCTCCTCGCTCTATCGCATCCACGGCTCGAACGAGCCCGAGACCATCGGCCAGGCGGTGTCCTCCGGATGCTTCCGCATGACCAACGAGGACGTGGTCGACCTTTTCGCGCGGGTGAGGATCGGCACCAAGGTGGTGGTGTTGCGGTAGACGCTGCGCGTAGCCCGCATGGAGCGAAGCGGAATGCGGGGTCTCCACACATCCGCGGAGAGCGTGTCCCCGGATTACGCTTCCGCCTTCGCGCTGACGCGCTTCGGCGGACCGACGCAAACCCGCCGTAGCTCGCCAAGCGAGCGAAGGCTGGGTCGCTCCATCCGGCTACAAAAATGAAAAGGGCCAGCGCACGCGCTGGCCCTTTCGACTTCCAGTCCCGCGCGATGTCGCGGCGGGAACGACCCTGTCGGGTCAGCTCTTCTTCTTTTTCTTCTTCTTCGCCATGGTCACATCCTCCAGCTGGCATCGGTGATCGGCAGGTCGAGAGAATGACTGAGATCCTGTGAGGGATTTTCGTCGCCCCCCTGCCGATTTCTGCGTAGCGCATTTTCGCGCAGCCGTAAATGGTTCGCGCCCGCTCTATTGCAGAAAAGCAATTTTGATTAACACGAGTCCATCACGCACTCAGTAGATTAACGGCTATTCAGAGTCGTGCTGCGATATTAATGGCCGTTCATCGTGGTGCAGTGCGATCAAGCGCGCGTCGGCGTCGCGGGATCGCGCGACAAGCCCTTCACCGCGAGCTCATCGAGATAGCTCTGCCAATAGGCCGCCTGGTTGCGCCCGAGCTCGAGGAAATAGTCCCAGCTGAAGATGCCGGTCGAGTGCAGATCGTCGAAGACGAGACGCACCGCGTAATTCCCGACCGGATGGATTTCGAGCACCGTGACGTTCTTCTTGCCGGGCACGGTCTTGCGCTCGTCGGGCGAATGGCCCTGCACCTCGGCGCTCGGGCTTTTCACGCGCAGATACTCCGCGGGCAGCTCGTGGCGTTCGCCATTGTCGAAGCTCACGGTGATCGCGGCCCGATCCCGTCGAAGCTTGATCTCGGTCGGCCACGCCGTCATGGTTCGCGTCCCTGCCCCAGCATCTTCCGGCGAATGGATAGTGCTTCACCGGTCACGGGACCCGCGTCCGGGGAGCCCAAAAAATATGAGGTCCGTCATCAACTTGTCGAGCCTGCGACTCCCCATCGCGCCCGGCAAGCTCTATATTGCGCTCAGCGATCAGGACCGGGATAGTGATCCGATGACAGTGACCGAAACCGCGGCGGATTTCGACCTGGCGGCGCGCCCTGCCCCGCTGGTCGATCCCTTCAACCGCGCCATCACCTATCTGCGCGTCTCGGTCACCGACCGGTGCGATTTCCGCTGCGTCTATTGCATGTCGGAAAACATGTCGTTCCTGCCCAAGGCGGACGTCCTCACCCTGGAGGAACTCGATCGCCTGTGCTCCGCCTTCGTCGCCAAGGGCGTGCGCAAGCTCCGCCTCACCGGCGGGGAACCGCTGGTGAGGCGCGGCATCATGACATTGTTTGCCTCGCTGTCGCGGCATCTCGCCGCCGGCACGCTCGACGAGCTCACGGTGACGACCAACGGCTCGCAGCTCGCCAGATACGCCTCCGAGCTGGCGGGCCACGGGGTCAGGCGCATCAACGTCTCGCTCGATACGCTCGATCCCGACAAGTTCCGCGCCATCACCCGCTGGGGCGAGCTCGACAAGGTCCTGGCCGGCATCGCCGCCGCGAAGGCGGCCGGCCTCGCGGTCAAGATCAACGCGGTCGCCCTCAAGGGGGTGAACGAGGACGAGCTCGTGCGCCTCACCGAGTGGGCCCACGGCGAGGGCATGGACCTGACGATCATCGAGGTGATGCCGCTCGGCGACATCGGCGAGGGCCGGCTCGATCAGTATCTGCCGCTCTCGATGGTGCGGGCGCGCCTTGCCGAACGCTTCACGCTCGAAGACATCGACTACCGCACCGGCGGACCCGCGCGCTATGTGCGGGTGGCGGAGACCGGCGGGCGGCTCGGCTTCATCACTCCCCTCACCCATAATTTCTGCGAATCCTGCAACCGCGTGCGCATCACCTGCACCGGCACGCTGTTCATGTGCCTCGGCCAGGAGGACGCCGCCGATCTGCGCACGCCGCTGCGCGCCTCCGAGGGGAACGAGCTGCTCTACGTCGCGATCGACGAGGCGATCACCCGCAAGCCCAAGGGGCATGATTTCGTCATCGACCGCCGCCACAAGCGGCCGGCGCTCGCCCGCCATATGAGCGTCACCGGGGGCTGATGCCCCTTCCCCTGCGGCAACCGGTTCCTCCACCAAAGTTTCAATTGACGCCCGCACGGGCGTTCGGATTTAACCTAGAGTCTCTGCCGGACAGGGGGTGAGCGGCCGAGGGGGCCGCAGCCGGCGCTTGTGGGAATCGATCAGGGCGACAGCTCGACGTGGCCGCCGGCCGCAGAGGGGAACGTTGTGAACGCGTTGCTCAAATTCACCCGCGTGGTCGACGCCATCAATGACCAGTTCGGCATCATCGCCAACTGGCTGGTCCTGTTCGCCTGCCTGGTGAGCGCCGGCAATGCCGCCGTCCGCTACGGCATCAATGGAATATTGATGCTCAGCCAGGAATCCAGCTATCTGCACGGCCTCGCCACCGGCATCGGCTGGTACGGCAACAACGCGAACGCCTTCCTCGAATTGCAGTGGTACATGTTCGCCGGAATGGTGCTGCTCGGCGGGCCCTACACGCTCAAGGTCAACGAGCACGTCCGCGTGGACCTGATCTACGGCATGGTGTCGGATCGCGCCCGCAGCTGGATCGACATCCTGGGCTGCCTCTTCTTCCTGCTCCCGATGTGCGCGATCCTCATCTATTTCACCTGGCCGTGGTTCCTGGAGTCGTGGCGGATCGGTGAGCAGTCGAACAATGCGGGCGGCCTGCTGCGCTGGCCCGTCAAGCTCATCCTGCCCATGGGGTTCTCCCTGATGGCCCTGCAGGGAATCTCGGAGCTCATCAAGCAGGTGGCGGCGCTGCGCGGCCAGCATCGGCTGGCATACGCCTACGAGAAGCCGCTGCAATGATCCGTTTGATCAGCGAGAACATGGCGCCCCTGATGTTCGTGGGGCTGATCCTGTTCATGCTGATCGGCTATCCGGCGGCGTTCTCGCTCGCGGCGGTCGGCCTGTTCTTCGGTCTCCTCGGGATCGAGTTCGGCCTGATCGGTCCGGACTTCCTCGGCAACCTCACCTACCAGCTCTACGGCATCATCTCGAACGACCTGCTGCTCGCGATTCCGTTCTTCACCTTCATGGGGGCGATCCTGGAACGCTGCGGCCTTGCCGAGGATCTTTTGGATTCGATCGGCCAGTTGTTCGGGCCGATGCGCGGCGGGCTGTCCTACGCGGTGATCTTCGTCGGCGCCATCCTGGGCGCCATCACCGGAACGGTCGCGGCCTCGGTCATCGCCATGGGCGTGATCACGATCCCCGTGATGATGAAATACGGCTACTCCACGCGCCATACCATGGGCGTGATCGCGGCATCCGGCACCATTACCCAACTGATCCCGCCCTCGCTCGTGCTCGTCGTGTTGGCCGACCAGCTCGGCCGCTCGGTCGGCGACATGTACGCGGGCGCCATCGGGCCGAGCATCATCCAGGTCGCGCTGTTCTGCGTGTGGGTCGCGATCGTCAGCGTCATCTGGCCGAAGGACGTGCCGGCCCTGCCGCTCGAGGCGCGCACGCTCAAGGGCTGGGCGCTGGTGAGAAAATCCCTGCGCGGCATCATTCCGTCGCTCGGCCTGATCTTCCTGGTGCTCGGCACCATCTTCCTCGGCCTCGCCACCCCGACCGAAGCCGGCGCCATGGGCGCGGTCGGCTCGCTCGCGCTCGCCGCCTTCAACCGCTCGCTCACCGGCCCGCTGGTCTTTCAGGGGATGGCGACGACCATGCGGATCACCGCGATGGTGGTCTACATCCTCATCGGCGCGCGCACGTTCAGCCTCGTGTTCCAGGGCGTCGGCGGCAAGGTGTGGATCGAGACGATGCTGACCTCGCTGCCCGGCGGCGTGGTCGGCTTCCTCGTCTTCGTCAACATCTTCGTCTTCGTGATCGCGTTCTTCCTCGACTTCTTCGAGATCGCCTTCATCATCATCCCGATGCTGGCGCCGGCGGCCGACAAGCTCGGCATCGACCTGATCTGGTTCGGCGTGCTGATCTGCGCCAACATCCAGACGAGCTTCATGCATCCGCCATTCGGGTTCGCGCTGTTCTACCTGCGAGGCATCGCGCCGCCCTCGGTGCGAACGTCGGATATCTACTGGGGCGCCATCCCATGGGTGGTGCTCCAGGTCATACTGGTTGTGATCCTGATCTTCTGGCCGGGCTCGGTGACCTACTGGATCGACCGCGGCAAGCACGTCAATACGGACACCATCAAGATCGAGATCCCGCAGATCGACACGCCGATGCCGCCGCTCGATTTCGGGCCGCCGCCGAAGATCCAGTAATCAGTGGTCAGTAATCAGAAGGGCATCAGCGCTCCCGCGCCGACGCCCTTTGTCTTTCTGATTTCTGGTCTCTGATTCGTGGCTATACCCGTGTCATCATCCGTATCTGGAACGTATCGAACGACAGCTCGGCGACCTGGAACCACTGGTACGACTCGCGGCGGAAGGGGGTCAGGCTGTCGAGCAGCTTCTTGAAGTGCGGGTTCGTCTTGGAGAGCTCGGCGTAGAGCTCGTTCGCCGCCTTGAAGCAGGCCTCCATCACCGGCTGCGGGAATGCGCGCAGCTCCGCGCCGCTCTGCACCAGGCGGCGGATCGCGGGTGGATTGATGTAGTCGTACTTGCCCAGCATCCACGCGCCCGCCTCGCGAGCCGCAGTGAAGATCGCCGTCTGATAGAGCTTCGGAAGCTCGTTGTACTTGGCAAGATTGATGAAGAGATGCGGCTGCGCGCCGCCCTCCCACCAGCCGGGATAATAGTAGTACTTGGCGATCTTCACGAAACCGAGCTTCTCGTCGTCGTAGGGACCGACCCATTCGGCGGCGTCGATCGCGCCCTTCTCGAGCGCCGGGTAGATGTCGGCGGCGGCGAGCTGCTGCACCACCGTGCCGAGCCTGCTGACGATGAGGCCGGCGAAGCCGCCGATCCGCATCTTGAGGCCCTTGAGGTCGTCGACGGTCTTGATCTCCTTGCGGAACCAGCCGCCCATCTGGCAGCTCGTGTTGCCCGTCGGCATGCCCCAGACGTTGTGGTTCTTATAGAGCTCGTTCAGCAGCTCCATGCCGCCGCCGTGGAATTGCCAGGCGTCCTGCTGGCGCGCGTTGAGGCCGAACGGCAATGCGGTGCCGAACGTGAAGGACGGATCCTTGCCGAAATAATAGTACGAGGCGGTGTGGCACATCTCGACCGAGCCGCCCGAGACCGCGTCCAAGGCCTGCAGGCCGGGCACGATCTCGCCGGCCGCGAAGACCTGGATCTGGAATTTGTTGTCGGTGATCTCGCCGACGCGCTTGGCGAAGTGCTCGGCGCAGCCGTAGAGCGTGTCGAGCGATTTCGGCCAGCTCGCCGTCAGGCGCCATTTCAGTTCCGGCATCGACTGTGCGATCGCCGGCGCGGCCACAGCCGAGGTTGCGAGGCCGAGGCCCGCCGCCTGCAGGAATTCACGACGTTTCATGGCGTTTCCCCTCTGGTTATCGGTCGTATGCGCGAGGGGCGGCGTCGCCGACCGCACGCCTGCAAACGATCGACATGTCCCATGCTAGATCGGTTTGCCGCCCGCTGGCCATAGAAAAAGCCCCGGGGCGGCGGGGCCCCGGGACTTCGTTTCGACGCCGCGCCGGCTCAGGTGCGCGTGCGATTGCGGATGAGGAAAGTGTCGTAGCTGTATTCGGCGACCTGCCACCAGAGATACTGATCGTTGCGGAACGCGAGCATCTGCTCCCACCCCTTCTTGAAGTCGGCATTGGTCGCCGAAACCTCGCGGTAGAGCTCGAGCGCGGCCTTGAGGCAGGCGTCCATCACCGGAGGCGAGAACGGCTGCAGCTTCGCGCCGGTGGCGACGAGCCGCTTGAGCGCGGCCGGGTTGGCGGCATCGTACTTCGACTGCATCCAGGTGTTCGCCATCTCGGAGCAGGTGCGCAGGATCGACTTGTAGGTCGGCGTGAGCGAATTCCACTTCTCGATGTTGATGAAGTTGTGGAGCATCGCGCCGCCTTCCCACCAGCCCGGGTAGTAGTAGTTCTGCGCGACCTTCTGGAAGCCGAGCTTCTCGTCGTCATAGGGACCGACCCACTCGGCGGCGTCGATCGTGCCCTTCTCGAGCGCCGGATAGATGTCGCCGCCGGCGATCTGCTGCGGCACGCAGCCGAGCTTCTGCAGCACGCGTCCGGCAAAGCCGCCGATGCGGAATTTCAGGCCGTTGAAGTCGGACGGCTCGTTGATCTGCTTGCGGAACCAGCCGCCCATCTGGCAGCCAGTGTTGCCGCACGGAATGCCGTAGATGTTGTACTTCTTGTAGAAGTCGTTCATCAGGTCCATGCCGCCGCCGAAGAACTGCCAGGCATTCTGCATGCGGCTGTTGAGGCCGAACGGCACGGCGGTGCCGAACGCGAAGGTCGGATCCTTGCCGACATAATAGTAGGACGCGGTGTGGCACATCTCGACCGTGCCGTTGGTGACGGCATCGGCCGCCTGCAGCCCGGGCACGATCTCGCCGGCCGCGAACACCTGGATCTGAAACTTGTTGTCGGTCGCCTCCGCCACGGCCTTGGCAAAGACCTCGACCGTGCCATAGATCGTGTCGAGGGATTTCGGCCAGCTCGCGGTGCAGCGCCACTTGAGCTCGGGCATGGACTGCGCAATTGCCGGCTTGGCGACGGCGGCCGCCGCAACGCCGACGCTCGCGGCTTGTAGAAATTGGCGACGTTTCATGGGGTTCTCCGGCTGAGCGCGCTGACGAGCAGCGGCAATCACCCCCGCATGGCGGGGACCGCGCGCACCATGGCGAAGCGCTTGCGCGAAATCCAGACGAGCCGTATTCGACTAAAGTCGAACGCGAAATCCATGTGGTGAAAAGTGCAAGAGGGGGCCCGCGCGGGCGGGCCCCTCTTAGCGCATGTCCCGGCGAAGTGGCCACCGGTTCGCCGAAAAGGACATGCGCCAACGCATGAAATCAGAGCGCGGCCCGATTCCGCAGGAACGGGACGTGCTCTAGACGCGATAGGCAGAAAAGCAGCGTGCGCGCAGGAAGCTACGAGCGCGCGCGCATGCGGATCATGAAGCTGTCATAGGTATATTCAGCCACCTGCCACCACAGATATTCCTCGTTGCGGAACGCGACGATGTCTTCCCACACCTTCTTGAAGTCGGGGTTCTTCGCTGTGGTCTCGGCATAGACTTCGTTCGCCGCCTTGTAGCAGGCCTCCATGATCGACTGCGAGAACGGCCGTAGCTGCGTGCCATTCGCCACCAGCCGCCTGAGCGCCGCCGGGTTGCGCGAGTCGTATTTGGCCTGCTCGTCGGTGTTGGCGTAAGCAGCAGCCGCCGTGGCGATCGCCTGATAAGTCTTCGGCAGCTCCGCCCACTTCTTCGCGTTGATCATGATGTGGTTGGCGGTGCCGCCTTCCCACCAGCCCGGATAGTAGTAGTACTTCGCGATCTTGTAGAAGCCGAGCTTTTCGTCGTCGTAGGGGCCGACCCATTCGGCCGCGTCGATCGTGCCCTTCTCGAGCGCCGGATAAATGTCGCCGCCGGCGATCTGCTGCGCCACCACGCCGAGCTTCGCCAGCACCTGGCCGGCGAAACCGCCGATGCGGAACTTGAGGCCGTTGAGATCGCCGGGCTCCTTTATCTCGTTGCGGAACCAGCCCCCCATCTGGCAGCCGGTGTTGCCGGCGAGCAGATTCACGAGATCATATTTCTTGGTGAACTCGTTCATCAGCTTCAAGCCGTTGCCGTCATGAAACCAGGCATTCTGCTGGCGCGAATTGAGGCCGAACGGCACCGCGCAGAACAGCGCGAAGGTCGGGTCCTTGCCGATGTAGTAGTAGGAGGCCGTGTGGCAGGCCTCGACGTTGCCGCTCGACACCGCGTCCGCCGCCTGCAGGCCGGGCACGATCTCGCCCGCGGCGAAAACCTGCACGTGGAATTTATTGTCGGTCGCTTCGGCGCAGAATTTGGAAAAAGTCTCGGCGGCGCCGTAGAGCGTGTCGAGCGACTTCGGGAAGCTCGAG
>WNFC01012808.1_pt1 | contig 11909 bp, 8 predicted proteins | sample 5400541 | NCBI WGS metagenome assembly WNFC01 (sample SAMN13153342, study PRJNA577476) | soil metagenome | isolation source: 120 cm saprolite under Douglas fir tree site 2 hole 2 replicate 1 | place: USA:California | collected 2015-04-18 | reverse complement strand
AGCCGGTCGGTTACTGCTCCGATAACGGGCGGCCGAGCAGATCCTTGCGGCCAGGTCGGTAGGAAAGGTCGTGGCGCTGCGAGAACGCGTGAGCGGGCTGGGTCAGCCCTGGTCCCGGCCGGGCGGGTCGTCCGGCGGCGGGGCGGACCTGCGCCTGGCCCGCGTAGCGGTGGGCTTGGCGACAGGCTTGGCGACAGGCTTCGCGGAGCGCGAGGGCGCGCCGCGGCGGGTGACGCCCCTCGTGGCTGGGGCGGGCTGCGCCCCAGGGGGCTGTGACCTGGAGGACCGGGCCTCACCGGGCGGCGCGGGGTTGGCCACCAGGGCCGACGCCACCGCGTCGCGGACCAGGCCGGCCAGCTCGGCAGGGGTGTGCTCAGGCGGAGCGGAGGGGCGGGGCGCGTACGGGCCCGGCCGCCGGCCCCGGGTGTCATTGAGGGCGAGCCCGACGATCCGCCCCCCGACGGGCGCGAGCACCGACACGGTCGCCGGCCCCGCCGCGGCGTCGGTCGCGCCCGACCGCACCACCAGCAGCACGCCGTCCGCAAGGGCGCCCAGCTCGGCAGCGTCCGCCGCCGTGAGCACCGGAGGCGCGTCCACCACCACCACGTCGGCCAGCTCCGAGGCCGCCACCAGGACCTCGACCATGCGCTGGCTCCGGACCAGCTCGGCGGGGTTCTGGGGCACAGGCCCGCTCGGCAGCACGCTCAACCGCGGCCCGACCCAATGCAGCGCGTCGGACAGCGTCGCCTCGCCCAGCAACACCGACGTCAGGCCGGCACGATCGGCGAGGCCGAACCAGGTCGATAGGCGCGGCTGGCGCAGGTCGGCGTCGATCAGGATGGCCCGCTCTCCCGCCGCGGCAATGGCGGTCGCCAGGTTGGCGGCCACCGTGGTGGTGCCGGCCCCGGCCACCGGCGACGAGACCAGCAGCGTCCGGAGGCCGTCATCGTCCAGGTGGCGGATGGCCGTGCGGAGCGACCGGAATGCCTCGCCGATCGGGGTGGTCGACCGCTCGGCTGGGATCACCGGGGCACCCTGAAGCCTCCGGTCGCGAGGGATCGTGGCCAGCACGGGGGCGCCGAAGGCCACGGCCGCCTGGGCAGGTGTCCGGACGGCTCGATCGAGAGACTCGAGGGCGACGACCAGACCGGCCCCGGCGAAGAGTCCCACGAGGCCCCCGAGGAGGACGTTGACCCGAGGGCGGGGCCGTACGGGTGTGGTGGGCAGCGAGGCGGGGTCGATGATCTTGGCGTCGACCGGGTTCTGCCGCGTCGGGTCGAGCTGCTCCACCATCTGTTGGAGGGTGGCCGCGCCCGCGTCGGCCAGGTCGCGCGCCACCTGGGGATGCGAGTCCCGGGCCTTGACGTCGATCAACAGCGTCCCGGTCACCGAGGAGACGGTGAGGCGGCTACGCACCTGGTCGGGCGAGAGACGTCCGCCCACCCGGGCGGAGATCCGACCGAGCGCGGTGCTCGATGTCGCGATCTTGGTGTAGCTGGACAGCAGCTGTGAGGACAGCTCGAATCCTTGCAGCGCCTGCCCGACGTCCTGGGGGACGGGGACGTCGATGAACACCCGGCTGGAGGCCTCGTACTGCTTGGCCGACACGGCCGTGACGGCGACGGCTCCGATGACCGAGGCGACGATGCAGACGGCAAGGACCGGCCATCGGCGGAGGAAGATCTCGACGTAGTGCCCGGGGCTCACGGTGGGACACGGTAGAGGGTCGGCGGTCGCGGGGACGGATCGCCATCATGGCCGAGCTGGTCAGAAACGGCTGAGCACACCCAGCGCCGGGTCGTTGGGCCCGATCTCGTAGTCCCACCGGACCTGAGGATTGGGTGAGTAGTCCCACAAGAGCTCGCCGACGACGCCCGCCGAGAACTGCGCGGCGAACTTCTGGGCAAACAGATCTGCCCGGTTGGCGGTGGTCGGAGGCGACAGCTGGGTGTAGTGGATGCCGGTCTCCAGCACTGCCAAGGGTTTGCCGTCGGCATGGCAGCGATCGATGCTCACCTGCAACCCGTTGTAAGGGTCGCTGTTGCCCATGGGCACGGTGGGTGCCCCGTAGTTGTGGTAATCGCACAGGTCGGAGCCGGCCGAGGAGTAGATCGTGGCGTAGTCGCCCTCGTTCGAGCCGCACTGGCCGGAGACGGTGCCCAGGGTGACCACGTGCTGGCGGTCGATGGAGTGCACGAGCGAGCCGACGTCGTTGCTGAACGCGGACAGGGCCGCAGTGGCTGCCGCCTCGGCGCAGATGCCGTCGAAGGCGCGCCCCTCGCCCTCGTTGACCAGGTCCCAGATGCCGATGGCCGGGTTGTCGGCATACCGCGACACCACGTCGCTGACCCACTGCCGGTAGGTGGTCGCCTCGCCCGGGCTGACGGTGGTGCGGTAGCCGGACTGCCACCAACCGAGGAACTTCTGGGGCCCGTCACAGTAGGCCCACTCGTTCGCCAGCACGGCTACCACCCGTTCCCCGTGGGCCGCCGCCGCGGCAACGGTCCGGTCCATCGCTGTCCAATCCCGCTGACCGGCGTTGGAGTTGACGTCGTAGATGTTCATCCCGTCGAAGCGGTAGGGCCAACCATCGAGCTGAAACCCGGTGCCAACGCGGGTCACGAAGCCACGGCGGGCCGGATCCGACTGGGTGGCTGCGACCGACGCGACCGGGCTGACGGGCGGGCCGGAGGGCGGGCTGGCTTCGAGCGACCCACCGCCTTGCGGCGTCGGCTCTATGTTCCGCGCGGCCGGGCCCGGGCCGTTGCCGGGCCCGGAGGCGGCGCCAAGGCCGGCCGCGCCTCCGCCGGGCGCGCCCGGGCCCCACGCGCCTGGGCCCGGCGCTCCTGGGCCGGCCGCGCCTCCGGACGGCTGGGCCGACCCGTCGGACCCCGCGATCCGGTACCCCGCCGTGATGGTGGCCGTGTCGTCGGCGCTGGCCCTGCCGCCGCGGCGCGCCGCCAGCCACACCGGAACGGCGGCCAGGACCGCCGCCGCCAACGCGACCGACACCGCGCGGCGCCGCCCCGGCATCGCGTGCGGGTGCGTCAGGCCCACGTCTCCTCCCGGCCGGCCGCGCCGTGCGGCCCTTTGGATGTGTTTCGGCCAAAGCGTCCGATTCCCTTAGCCGGTCTCCGATCCTACGGGGCGCGTGCGTCTACGACGCGGCGAGTGCCCGCCCCGGCCCGGGGGTGCCCGCCGGCAGCCACCCCTCCTGCTCGCCGCCGTGCGTCGTGAGCCGCCCGACGTGCTCGGTCAACAGCCCTGCGAAGAGCTCGAACAACACCTTGATCGACATGTCGGCCGCCTCGGGGCGCCCCGACACCCCGCAGAGGGCGCCGACCAGCCGCCCGTCGGTGTCCCGCACAGGGACGGTCACGAAGGTTCGCAGCCCGAACTCCGACCACAGGCGATCGAGGCCCGCTACCTCGGCGTAGGCGTCTGGCGCGGGCGCCGGCGCCGGCGCCGGCGCCGAGAGGTCGCCGATGATCCCGCCGTCCGGGAGGAGCCGGCCGCCGGGCGAGCCCGGCCACGGCATCGGGCTCCCGACGGGGACCCCCACCGAGCCCCAGGAGTGGGCGGCCACGACCTGGAGGGCAGCGCCGCTGGAAGGATCCTGCTCACGAACCTCGATCAGATAGACCTGGTCCAGCCCGGTCACCCGGGCCAGCTCGGCCAGGACAGGCTCGACGACCTCGACGACCTCGGCCACGGGAGCCTGGGTGGCGGTACGGGCCGCCTGGCTCACCACGTCCATGAAGCCCTTTCGGGCACTGGACAGGTCGTCGTCGGGGCCCCCGAGGCCGGCGACCCCATCCGCCATGCCGTCCCCTGCGGTCACGGGCTCGAGCAGTCCGGTCGGGTGGGACAGCATGGCTTCGAAGGCGTCGGCCGAGATGGGCCTGGACAGCAGGTACCCCTGCACCGACTCGACCCCGTGCAGGTGGAGGCAGGTGAGTTGCTCTAGGGTCTCCACGCCCTCGGCCACGATCGTCAGCCGCAAGCTGTGGCCCATGGCGACGATGGCGGCCACGAGCGGGGCCTCGTCGCTGGACGAGACGATCTCCTTCACGAAGGCCCGGTCGATCTTGAGCTCGTCCACCGGGAACGAGCGGAGCCGGCTCAGCGACGAGTACCCCGTCCCGAAGTCGTCGATGGCCAGGCGCACGCCCAGGGCCCGAAGCCGCTCGATGGTCGCAATGGTCTTGCTGGCGTGCTCCATCAGGGCGCCCTCGGTGATCTCCAGCACGAGGCAATCGGGGTCCAGCCCGCTGTAGTCGAGGGCCGTCTTCACCTCGTCGACCAGCCACTCGGACGTGAGCTGGCGGGTGGCGACGTTGACGCTGATCGAAAAGGGCGGATCGGTGGGGTACAGCTCCTGGAACCGCCTGGCCTGGCGGCACGCCTCGTTGAGCACCAGGCGGCCGAGGCGCAGCACGAGATCGCTCTCCTCGGCGACAGGGATGAAGACGGCGGGATGGATCAGGCCCTGCACCGGGTGCTGCCACCGGACCAGGGCCTCGGCACCCCCGATTCGCCCCGACGGGATGTCGACGAGCGGCTGGTAGTGGACGCGGAGCTCGCCCTCCGACAGGGCCCGCCGGAGATCTGTCTCGAGCTCGACCCGGGCCCGGGCGTCGTGCTGCATCTCGGCCTCGAACACCTGGTAGCGGTTCTTCCCGCGGGCCTTGGCCGCGTACATGGCCAGGTCGGCCCGGCGCATGAGGTCCTCGGCGCTCGCACCGGCCGTCGAGCCATGGGCGATGCCCACGCTCCCGTTCACGACGATGGGCGTCCCGGCGACCACGAACGGGGCCCGGAGCCGGTTGATGACCCGCTGGGCCACGAGGATGGCCGCGTCGGCCTCTGCCTGCTCGAGCAGGATGGCGAACTCGTCGCCGCCCATCCGCACCACCGTGTCGCCCGGCCTGACGCTGTCCTGGAGCCGACTGCCCACCTCGACCAGCAGGCTGTCGCCCGCGCCGTGACCCAACGTGTCGTTGACGGCCTTGAAGCCGTCCAGGTCGAGCAGGAGCAGCGCCACCTCCTGGGGCGACCGGGAAGCGCGCCGGATGGCGTGGCTCAACCGGTCGTACAGAACTGTCCGGTTGCCGAGGCCGGTGAGGGGGTCGTGGAGGGCCTGGCGGCGCAGTTCGTCCTCCAGCCGGCGCCGGTCGCCCACGTCGCGGCTGGTGAGCAGGATGCCCCGTACGGCGGCGTCGCCCAGCAGGTTGGAGACGGTGGTGTCGGTCCAGCACCATGTCCCGTCCGCTCGCAGCAGGTGCATCTCGGTCATGAGGGCAGGGCTGTTGGGCTGGGCGCCGCGAAGCCGTTCGAGCAGCTCGGAGCGCTCGTCCGGATGGAGCAGATCGGCGACCGGCCGGCCGAGCAGCGCGCCGGTGGCGAACCCGAGGACACGGGCCACCGAGTCGCTCTGGTAGCAGATGATGCCGCCCGCGTCGACGAGGGTGAGGACGTCGGTGGCGTTCTGCACGAGCGAGCGGAACTGGCGCTCCCGCATGTGCAGCTCGCCGGTGCGGGTCTTGATCCGGTGGTCGAGGCTCTTGGCCAGCTCCAGGTTGTCGAGCTGGGCGAGCACCTGCCGGACGAGCAGCAGCAGCAGGATCACGCCGGCGTCGACGAGGAGGAAGGACGACAGGTGCCCGCTGCGCTCCCGCGCCGCCGCCATGGCCGCGGCCACGAGCACGGGCGCGAAGGGCAGGGCGATCTCCAACCGGCCTCGCGCCGTCACGACCAGGTCGTCAGCGGGGGCCGAGGCGGGTGGCGGCGTCTCCTCCACGCCCAGGCCGGCCGCCACCACCAGGAGCAGGGCACCGACGATCCAGCCGAAGGTCTCCGGGCTCCCCGGCAGGTACCGCGCCGCGATCTGGAGGTAGGCGAAGGCCGAGAAGGACACGGCCAGGGCGAACTGGCCGGCCAGGAGCAGCCACGCCGGCCGTTTGCAACCGGCCGGCATCCGCAACAGCACCGTGAGGGCGAGCGCGATGAGCACCACGTGGCTGACGGGGTAGGCCAGAGCGACGATCCCGCCGGGCCCGTTCCCGCCCTGACGGTAGGCCCGCTCCAGGAAGGCGGCCCAGCCGATGAACACGGTCGCCGACGCGATCAGCAGGCCGTCGGTCAGGCGGCGCAGCCGGCCGGCCCCGGTGGCTGCGGGGTCGAGGAAGGCGAGGAACCCCATCACCTGCAAGAGCACGGCGAGCAGCGACGCTCCGTCGCCCGGGGTCGGCACGGCGAGCTCGGTGTGGGCGAGGACCTCCCGGACGCCGGCCACGCCATTGGACACGAGCCAGCACAGCGCGGCCGCGGCGAGGAAGTACCAACCCCGGCGAAAGCGGCCCTCGCTGCCCCGCGCCGCCCGCGTGCACGCCCACACCATGCCGGCCGACACCACGACGACCATCGCCCTCGCCATCTCGTGGGTGGTGTGGTCGCCCCCGAGGTCGAGCGCGGCCCACGCCAGGTATGTGACGGCGACGGCCGCGGCAGGACGCGAGTAGCGCAACTGGCCCACGGACAGGTGGTCGGAACTCCAGATGCGGCGCGTGAGCAAAATGAGCCTCTCCCCACCCGATGGGGCCAGGGTGTCCATGGCCCACTCGGGCGCGGGGCCATGCCCGGGACACTGGGCGGTGCCGGCGGCGTAGCATCACGGGCATGTTGAAGCTGCTACGGCGCATCAAGAACTACTTCACGGCTTCGGCCACGCAGAAGTTCAACGAGCGGGCAGACCCCAAGGTCCAGCTCGAGCAGGCCATCGGCGAGGCGCAGGAGCAGCACCGGCGCCTGACCGAGCAGGCCGCCAACGTGATTGCCAATCAGAAGCAGACCGAGATGCGGCTCAACCGCGCCATGGAGGACATGGGGAAGGCCAACGGCTCGGCCCGCCAGGCCGTGGTCATGGCCGACGAGGCCGGCAAGCGGGGAGACGGCGCCAAGGCGGTCGAGTACACGCGGGCGGCCGAGTCCTTCGCCAACCGGCTGGTGACCATCGAGAAGGAGGTGGAGTCGCTGAAGACCCTCCACCTGCAGTCCGCTCAGGCCGCCGACCAGGCCAAGCAGGCCGTGGCCCAGAACTCGGCGGCGCTCCAGCAGAAGCTGACCGAGCGCCAGAAGCTGCTCTCCCAGCTGGATCAGGCCAAGATGCAGGAGCAGATGAACAAGGCGATGGCCACCCTCTCCCTGGAGGTCGGCCAGGACGTCCCCACCTTCGACGAGGTCCGCGACAAGATCGAGGCGCGCTACGCCAAGGCCCTGGGCCAGTCCGAGCTTCAGGGCGCCACCGTCGAGACCCGGATGCTCGAGGTGGAGCAGGCGACAATGCACAGCGAGGCGGCCGCCCGGTTGGACCAGATAAAGGTCCAGCTCGGGCTGGCGACGGGCACGTCTGAGCTCGGCGGCGGCGCCGAGGGCGGCGAGCTGGGAGTGGGCGGGGCCACCGCGGCCACAGGGGCGGGTGCCAGCGAGCCCAGGCCCGCGGCGACCGAGGACGGCGCCCCGGGGGCGTGACCGCCTCGGATGGTCCGGGCCCGCGCCGCCGGGCACGGCCGCCGGCGGGGCTGGGGTCCCCGCGGTGCGGAGGAGGCCGGGGTTGGGGCCCCGGCCGGGCCTAATGGACCGGCAGCACGACGAGATCGTCGCGGTGGACCACCTCGTGGGGCACGTCGGGAGGCAGGGCGGCCGTCTGGCTCCCCCGCCACTGGCGCACGAGCGCGCTGCGATGACGGGCCAGCCCCTTGGCGAACACCCGGCCGTCCGGCCCGGCGATCTCCACGGCGTCGTCGACCTCGAAGTCCCCGCCGACGTCGACCACGCCCGCCGGCAGCAGCGACCGGCCCCCCGAGGCCAGGGCCCGGCGGGCGCCCTCGTCGACGACGATGGTCCCCGACGAGCCCACCGCGAAGGCGATCCACAGCTTGCGGGCCGGCAGGCGCCGCTCGTGCGGCTGGATCACGGTCCCGACGCCTTGAACGCCGGCCACGGCGTCGCCCAGCACGCCGGCCCGGCCGGCCGCCGCGATCACGGTCCGGACCCCCGACCACGCCGCCATCTTGGCCGCGGCCAGCTTGGAGACCATGCCCCCGCTACCCCGGGCGCTGCCCGGCCCGCCGGCAGCGACCCCGAGCTCGTGGTCGAGCTCCACGATCTCCTCGATGAGCGATGCCCCCGAGTCCAGGCGGGGGTCGGCGGTGTAGAGGCCGGGCGTATCGGTCAGCAGCACGAGCAGCTCGGCGCTCACCAGGTGGGCCACGAGCGCGGCCAGGCGGTCGTTGTCGCCGAAGCGGATCTCGTCATCGGCGACAGCGTCGTTCTCGTTGACGATCGGCACCACGCCGAGGTCGAGGAGCCGGGTGAGCGTCTGGCGGGCGTGCAGGTACTGCTGGCGGTGGACGAAGTCCAGCGGGGCGAGGAGGATCTGGCCGCCGAGCAGGGAGTGCGTGGAGAGGGCCGCTTCGTACACCCGCATGAGGTGGTGCTGGCCCACGGCCGCCACCGCCTGGAGGGTGGCCAGGTCGGTGGGCCGCCGCCCGCCCAGCCCGAGGGGCGGGAGCCCGGCCGCGATGGCCCCGGACGTGACGACCACGGCGCGGTGGCCGCTCCGGCGCAGGCCGGCGACCTCGGCGCACAGCCCTGCCACGGCCGCCTGGTCGATCTCGCCGGCGGCGCCGGTGATCGACGACGTGCCGATCTTGGCGACCACGATCACCGGCGGCTCACCGGTCGGGCTCGTAGTCGAAGGTGAACGGCCCGATCCGCACCGCGTCGCCCTCCCGGGCGCCGGCGCGGGCGAGAGCACGGTCCACCCCGAGCCGCTTGAGGCGGTGCTGGACGTAGGCGAGGGCCTGGAGGTTGTTGAGATCGTTGACGGCCACGGCCCGCTCGGCCGCCCGGCCCCGCACCACGAAGGTCCCGTCGTCGTCCCGGGCCACCCTCACCTCGTCGGGCACGGGCCGGTGGACCACCACGGGCGGCGCGTCCGGCAGGGCGGCCCGGGCGGCGTGCACCACGCCGGCGAGCTCGCCCAGCAGGCGCGAGATGCCCTCCCCGGTGACCGCCGAGATCCGCATCCCGTCGAAGTCGGCGTCCGGCGGGGCCAGGTCGGCCTTCGACCCGACCACGACCCGCGGCCGCTCGAGCAGCTCGGGCCGGTAGCGCCCCAGCTCCGTGAGCAGCACCCGCTCCTGCCCGGCGGGGCTGGGGCCGTCCGCCGGGGCCAGGTCGAGCAGGAGGGCCAGCACCCGGGCCCGCTCGACGTGGCGGAGGAAACGATGGCCCAGCCCCCTGCCTTCGGCCGCCCCCTCGATGAGACCGGGGACGTCGGCCACCACCAGCTCGTGCTCGCCGAAGCGCACCACGCCCAGATGGGGCTGGAGGGTCGTGAACGGGTAGTCGGCGATCTTGGGCTTGGCCGCGGATATGCGGGAGATGAGCGTGCTCTTCCCCGCGTTCGGGAAGCCGACGAGGGCGACGTCGGCCATGAGCTTGAGCTCCAGGTTGAGCCAGGCCTCCTCCCCGACCTCGCCCTGCTCGGCAAAAGACGGCGCCCGGCGCCGGTTGGCCAGGAAGCGGCTGTTGCCCCGCCCGCCCCGGCCGCCGCTCGCCGCCAGCCAGCGGTCGCCGTGGCGCACGAGATCGGCGAGGGCCAGGCCGGCCTGGTCGCGCACGACCGTGCCCTCGGGGACCTTGACCTCGAGGTCGGGGCCGGTGGCGCCGTGGCGGCCCTTGCCCTGGCCGTGGCCGCCGCTCGGCGCCCGACGGTGCGGGTGGTCCCGGAACGCGAGCAGCGAGGCCACGTCGTGGTCGGCGACCAGCCACACGCCCCCGCCCGACCCGCCGTCGCCCCCGTCCGGGCCGCCCCTGGGGACGTGGGCCTCGCGCCGGAACGACACCGATCCGGCCCCGCCGTCACCGGCCTTGACGTGGACCTGGGCCTCGTCGACGAACCCGGGCATGGGAGAAGGGGCGGCCGGGGCGCCGGCGCCCGCCGTGGCTTCTTACGCCTGGTCGGCCGCGGGGAGGACGTCTACCAGCCGCCGGCCCTTGCGGTGGCCGAACTTGACCTGGCCGGGCGAGAGCGCGAACAGGGTGTCGTCGCCGCCCCGGCCGACGTTGAGGCCGGGGTGGAACCGCGTGCCCCGCTGGCGCACGATGATGGCACCGGCGGTTATGGCAGTGCCGTCGAACACCTTCACGCCGAGGCGCTGGGCTCGGGAGTCCCGCCCGTTGCGGGTGGAGCCGCCACCTTTGGTCTTGGACATCTCGCTCCTACCTAGCCCCGGCTGATGCCGGTGATCTCGATCTCGCTGTAGTGCTGGCGATGACCCCACCGCCGGCGCTGGTTGGTCTTGGGCTTGTAGGTGAAGCCCGTGATCTTGGGCCCCTTCACCTCGCCGAGCACGCGGGCCGAGACGGTCGCGCCGTGCAGGTCGGCGCCAGCCACGACCGTCGGGCCGTCGACCAGGAGGACCGGGGCGAAGGAGACGGCCTCGCCGGCGCCCTGGGGCAGCCGCTCCACCCGGACGCGCTGGCCCTCGGCCACCCGCTCCTGCTTGCCACCCGTCTTGATCACCGCATACATAGGACGCGCAGTGTACCCGTCACTCAGGACCCGGCGCCTTCCTGGCACCGAAAGGTGGTGTTTTCCACGCCTTTCGGTGCCAAGAACGGGCCCCCACGCCCTACAGGAGGGTCTCGTCGATGAGGATGCCCCGGCCGGCGCACATGGGGCAGGTCCGGGACATGGACTCGACCAGCCCCTCGGAGATGCGTTTGCGGGTCATCTCCACCAGCCCGAGCTCGGAGATGTCGAAGACCTGCGTCCTGGTCTTGTCCCGCCCGAGGGCGGCCCGGAAGGCCTTGATGACCTCGTCGCGGTTGTGGCGGATCTCCATGTCGATGAAGTCGATCACGATGATCCCCCCGATGTCGCGGAGCCGGACCTGCCGGGCGATCTCCTCGGCAGCCTCCAGGTTGTTGCGGTAGACGGTCTCCTCCAGGTTGGAGGTGCCGACGTTCTTGCCCGTGTTGACGTCGATGACGGTGAGGGCCTCGGTGCGCTCGATGATGAGCGAGCCTCCCGATGGCAGCCAGACCTTGCGGTCGAGCGCCTTGTGGAGCTGCTCGTGGACGTGGAACCGCTCCAGGAGCGGTAGGCCCTCCCGGGCCGGGTCGTACAGCTCCACCCGGTCGGCGAGCTCGGGGCTGATGCTCGCCACGTACTCCTGCACCTCCTGGTGGAGGCCGGGGTCATCGAGGATGATCCCGCGGTACTCCTTGTTGAACTCCTCCCGGATCACCCGGACGGCCATGTCCGGCTCCCGGTAGAGGAGGGCGGCGGCGGCGCTGCGAGCCGCCTGGGTGTCGATGGCGTTCCACTGCCGCACGAGCCGGGCCACGTCGCGGCTCAGCTCGTCGGGGGTCGCCCCCTCGGCGGCGGTCCGGACTATGAGCCCGTGGCCCGAGGGGCGGACGTCGTCGAGGATGCGACGGAGGCGCTTGCGCTCGTCGTCGGGGAGACGCTTGGAGATGCCATAGGTGTCGCTGTTGGGGATGAGCACCACGAACCGGCCGGGGAGCGACACCTCCTGGGTGAGGCGGGCGCCCTTGGCGCCGATCGGGTTCTTGGTGACCTGGCAGAGGATGACCTGGCCCGGGCGGAGCAGGTGCTCGATCCGGACCGCATCGCGCGCCGCCCGGCCCCCGCCCTCGACGTCGTCGGTGTCGTATCGGACGTCGCCCCGGTAGAGCACCGCGTTCTTGGGCGTGCCGATGTCGACGAACGCCGCCTCCATGCCGGGAAGGACGTTCTGGACCCGCCCGATGTAGATGTTGCCGTCGATCTGGTTGACGTCGTCCTGCGGGCGCGACACGTAGTACTCGATGAGGGA
>WNFC01007610.1_pt1 | contig 11909 bp, 6 predicted proteins | sample 5400541 | NCBI WGS metagenome assembly WNFC01 (sample SAMN13153342, study PRJNA577476) | soil metagenome | isolation source: 120 cm saprolite under Douglas fir tree site 2 hole 2 replicate 1 | place: USA:California | collected 2015-04-18 | reverse complement strand
GGGTTCGTGGCCGAAGCTGACAAGCTGAAGGCGAAGGGTGTCGACACCATCGCCTGCATTTCCGTCAATGACGCGTTCGTGATGGGCGCCTGGGGCAAGGACCAGAAGGCCGGCGACAAGGTGCTCATGCTGGGCGATGGCAACGGCGAGTTCACCCAGGCGATGGGCCTCACCATGGACGGCTCCAAGTTCGGCCTCGGCACGCGCAGCCAGCGCTACGCCATGATCGTCGACAACGGCGTCATCAAGGACCTGTTCGTCGAGAAGCCGGGCGCCTTCGAGGTGTCGGCGGCCGAGAACGTGCTGAAACACCTCTAGTCGCTTCGAGTGCGGCCAGGATCGACGGCGGGGCGAAGGCCCCGCCGTTTTCTTTTGACCCCGACTGCCTACAGTGTCACGCCGCCATTGACGTGAATGGTCTGGCCTGTGACGTAGCTCGCCGCCGGTGAGCACAGAAAGGCGATCATGGCCGCCACCTCGGCCGGTTTGCCGTAGCGACCCATCGGCACCAGCGCGCTCATCTGCGCCATGCGATCGTGCGAAATCGCGGCATGCGCCTCGGGATCTTTCTCGATCAAGCCGGGCGCCACGCAATTGGCCGTCCCGCCCGATGGTGCGATCTCGACGGCAAAGGCGCGCGCCAGCGCCTCCATGCCGGCCTTGGCCGCGGCCGACGCCGGAAAGCTCGGCAGCCCGCGCGCCAACGCATGGGCCACGAAGGACGACACGCCGACCAGACGGCCCGAGGCGCCCGCCTTCACCAACCACGGCTTGGCGGCCGCAGCGAGCTCGAAGAAGGCCGAGGTCATGGCGGCGAGGCTGGCGTCCCAGCCGGCGCGATCCAGCTCGCCGATCGGACGGCGGTCGGCGAAGCCCGCATTGCTGACCACGACGTCGAGCCGGCCGAATTTCCGCGCCGTCGCGTCGACCAGGCCTCGCGCGGTGCCGCTCGCAGCGAGATCGCCTTCGAGGATCAGCGCCTCGGCGCCGGCGCCGCGCACGAAGCCCGCGATCTTTTCCAAGCCTGCGCGATTCTTCCGCGCATGAAGCGCGATCGCGGTATCGGCCGCGGCGAGCGCCCGCGCTGTCGCGGCGCCGATGCCGGAGGAAGCGCCGGTGATCAGGATGACGCGCATCAGCTGGGCTCCAGCTGGTGACAGCTGCCGGCATGAACGTGGGAAATCATCTCGGCGTGAAGCATAGCATCGCCTAGCGGCAGACGTCGCGCACGACCGGCGCCAGGATGTCGGCGAAGCGCCGCGCGCCCTGCACGGAGAAATGGCCATTGTCGACGAAGTCGGCGTCGCTGAAGGAAGCGGTCGGCACGTCGACATAAATGTCGCCCATCTCCTTCGCTGTGCGCGCCAGCAGGGCGTTCGCCTTCTGCTGCATCGGCCAGAGGTCGCGGTCGCGCACCAGCGGCAGCCAGCCGTAGCGACCGTCGCCTGAAAGCTGCGCGCGGTTAAGGAGCTGGCCGACCCAGATGGTGGTGACGCCGCGCTGGCGGTTGATGGCCGAGATGGCGCGTATGTTGCGCTCGTAGAGGGCATCGAGCGCCGGGTCGTCACCGGTCACCGGATCGCGGCCGTAGGGATCGACGAAGTAGCGGACGGTGTCGAAATTGGCGCTGATGAAGCGCATCACCATGGTGAGCAGCGGCGAGATCGTGACGTGCGAGCCGCCGACCCGCCGCACTTTCAGCGAATCGACCTGGCTCGGCAGGTGGAAGTCTGCGTAAGCCGGATCGAGATCGAGGATGTGCGCGTTGCGCAGGTCGTTCCAGCCGACATAGTAGATGGCGCAGCGCGGCTTCTTGCCGAACTTGGTTTGATAGAACGCCGTCTGGATCAGGTGTTCGACCGTCGTGTAGCCCGGCACACCGTGATTGACGATGAAGAAGCGGCCCTTGCCTTCACCTTGCTCGAGGGCGGCGGCGAGCCGGTCGCTCCAGGTGTCGCCCTCGCCCGCGCCGATATCGTAGGTCGTCGACCCGCCGAAGGTCGCCACGACGTTGCGCGTCGCGAGTTCACCCGGCGCGGGATCGCGCCCGCGCGTGCCCTCCGAGCTGTGGCTGACAGCGAGGCCAGTGGCGCTGGCGAAGCGCAGCGAGGGGATGGGCACGGCCTGCAGCAACGCGTGCCACTGGAAGCGCAGAGGCTCGGCCTTGTCCGGCGGCAACAGCGACGCCTCGCCGAGCGCGGCATGCCGCAAGGCGTACGAACCGATACCCCAGCCGAAGTCGACCAGCGCCAGGATCAGCAAGGCGCCGGCGATCCGCGACCAGCGCACCAGCGCGACCACAAGGACAAGGAGCGCCAGCAGGTAGAGAAAGTAGAACGCGCGTGGGCCGAACGCAGTAAGCTCCTCGATCGCGACCAGCCAGCCCGCTGCCAGGAGGACGGCAAGCGCCAGAACGAGCGCCACGAAGGCGACGATCGCCCGCTCAAAACGGTAGGGACGGCTGAAACCGACATAGGCGAGCATTCGGTTCGACATGTCGGTCACGCCCTAGGCGGCGATCTCATTGCTGTTTGAAGTTCCACACTTCCGCACTGTCCTCGAGATGGAGTCTCTCACACTTGATCCGGCACACTTGATCCGGTCTGAGTAGGATTCGATCACGTTTGCTTGTTTTGGCGTTGTCACAGCATGTCGCGTGTTATGCCCGATACTGTGTTCAACCTTTGAATGTGATCCCGGTAGGAGAGGTCCAAATGAAGGCTCTATTGCCAATCGTTGCTCTGGCTTGGCCCGTGGCCATTTTGGCGGCCTCGACCACGAGCGCGCAAATACCGGACGCCGTAGCCGCTCGGAATGAAGCCGTGGTTGCGACCGTCCACGCCGAAGGCGCACAGATCTACGACTGCAAGGCCGATGCGGGCGGAAAGCTCGTTTGGCAGTTCCGCGAGCCCATTGCGACACTGCTCGTCGATGGCAAGACGGTTGGTCGACACTTTGCCGGTCCCAGCTGGGAGCTGGCCGACGGCAGCGCAGTCACCGGCAAGATCGCCGGTCGCGCCGCCGGCGCGACACCGAAAGATATTCCCCTGCTCAAGCTCGAAGTGGCCTCGCACCGTGGCTCGGGTCAACTGACCGGCGTCACGACGATCCAGAGACTCAACACCAAGGGGGGCGTTGTCGAGGGCGCGTGCGACTCCGCAGGGGCGTTTCTGTCTGTGCCCTACTCAGGCGATTACACGTTTCTCAAGAAGGGCAGTTGAGGTTTCAGTGGGGTGAATGACGCGCAAAGCCGTGCTGATCCATCAGGTGGCGGATCCGATTCCCGATGCTCGGTGGCGGAGCGCCGCGATGGTCCGCAAAGCAATATCGCGCATCAGGCCGATCTCGCTCAGGTCCCGCCCGTCGACAACTGCCTTGGCGACGATCACGAGCTCGCGCCAGCATAAATCGCCCTCGGGAGACGCTTCGCGTAACCACGACGCCGTTCTCAGAAAGAGGTCGGCCCATTTGTCGCGACGCCGCGCAAAGGCGGTCTGCAAAAGATAAGTCGCAAGCCGCGCCCGCCCAGCGCCGCGCCCGCCGGCCGCGATCTGGGCAATCTCGGGGTCGTCCTCGAACCAGGACTGCGCGACGACCTCGATGTCCGCCAGCTCGTCGCTTTTTCGCAGCGCTGTTTTGACAGAAGCGGATTCGCGCATCGTCCCGGGGATCTCAGCGATCAGCCCGGAAAGCGTTTCACCGAAGTCCGTCCGCGCGGGTTGCCAGTCGGCACCGCCGATCGTCTCGGCGACCTGGAGCAGGCCAAGCCGAGGTGCTTGCCCTTTCTCGACGCCGAGCGCCAGGTGGTGCGCCACCACACGGTCGAGATAAGACCGCGACACCGCAAGCATCGGCGCAGTCAGGCTGGCGTCAGCCAGGCTCACCTCGATCCGGCGGCGCGTTTCCGGCTCGGCGCTCCAAGCATCTGCAATACCTCCTTTGATCAAGATCGACGACATCCGCTTTTTTCGGCCAGCCGGCGACAGCAGCATGAATCCTTGAGCTGCAGTGCCATCGATGGCGCTAGCCAGGATCGTTTCGACAGCGCCCACCTCCCACGGCGCACAATCGATCCCGGCGGCTCGCGCCTTGCGGACGACGGCATCGATTCCGGCTCGCTCGTCCTCGGGCCGCCAATTGCGCATCGCGATCAGCCGCCGAACGTCCGTCGACGACAGCGAGGAGGCGACCTCGGCCAGCACCCCGCCGGCCGCGCGACGGACCGCCGGATCGGGATCGAGCAGGAACAATACCGTGGCGCCCAGCGCGCTGGGTAGCCTGCTGGCTGCAAGGGTAGCGGCCAGGGTAACGCGGGCCTCTCCAGACATGGCATGACCAACCTCAGCGAGCGAGCCTACGATCACGAATGGATCGCCGCCGCAGGCGTCGAGCATGCCCACAACTGCGGCGCCGACATCGGCCGGAAACTGCCCGCCCTCGCCGTCATCGACGTTCTGCTTCGCCAACACCGCGGCAAGTTCCAGCGAGGTGGGCATCTTTGACTGTTGGAGCGCCCCTGCTACGAAGGCAAGCATGAGCCCATCGATATGTCCCGCTTCGGCCTGCGCGACGACTGCAGCCTGAAATTCCGCGATCAGCCCGGTGGCGTCGGCGTAGCCGCTGTCGGCACGGTAGCGCAGATGTTCGAGCAGTCCTTGCAGGAGAAACAGGTAACCGAGGGCGAGAGCCTCGTCCTTGCCCGTCGGAGGCATGTGGCGCGCGGCGCCCTTGAGGGCGGCAAAGATCTCGCCCGGAAAGCTTTCGAGGTACAGCTGGAGATCGGGCGAGAAGGCCGGCGGCCGGCTCTTGGCGATCGCGGTCGCGATCCTCCTGGCATGCAGATCGGTCGGCGAAGCGTTTGATCGAATTCTTCCCATCGCACGGCCTTGTCGGCTCATCACGTGCCTCCTCGGATTGCGCGCGATGCTATCTGGGAATCCGATCACCGTCTCGCCGATGAAATCCACAGCGAGCATCGGGAAGCTCGCGTGGCCGGCCGCTAAAACGACGTCATACAAGATCGAGAAAATGGCGCGCCCGAAGAGATTCGAACTCCTAACCTTCTGATTCCGTAGCCAGAAGGCCAGAAATGGCGAAATCATTGATCTTTCGGACTTTTTGGGCGTCCAGCGTCGCACGGTTCAGGCCGTGTTTTGCGCCCAAAACGGCCCTTTGTCGCACGTCATTCTCGGCTGGCGAGGGCGCGTCCAAATGCCGTGAAAAGCCTAGTGGCTCAGGTTCGGCTGGAAACGGAACCTGCGTGACGGGCTGCTGCCGAAATTTCTCATGGCGTTAGCAGACCACTTTGAACGGCACGGCGTCGAACTTCTGAAGCAGCTGATGGATGAGGACACTGCTAAGTGCAGGCACTTTCCGTACAAGCTCGTATCCAAGCAAGAATTGATCCGGTTGGGTCCCAGCCCGAGCGATGAGGAGCTAGCTCGGATCGTCGAGCGAGCCGTCGCCGGCATGCGTTGGAAGATGCCGGCGGAGGGCCGGCCCGCCCCGGATAGGCTGCACTGACCGCCGGCGGCTACGGGAAAGGCCCATTGTCGGAATTCCGGCTACGGGACGGCGTTGCGCCTTGCCTGCCTTCGCGCGTGCTCAGCTCCTCGGTCTCCGCCTTGTCCAGCAAGACGTCGGCCTTCGTGAGGTCGTCAGGGAACCGCTGCTGTCGGCAACCATTGCCGACCTCCCCCCGCCCGGCGCCAGCAGGCCTCATGCAGGAGAACTGACGCTGCTAATCAAAGTCGACCAAGCGATTTCAGCTGCCCTCAAGGGTGTAACCGGATTTCCTTTTTCTGAAATCGTCGCGCAAGTGCCGATCCCCACATTCGCACCTCGACAAGACGGACCAACGCAGGTGAGCGTAGAATTGGCGGTTCTTGGCGTTCGCAGTTTTGTGCCGAAGTGGCGTCCCGCCATAGATGAAAGTGAGAACTATATACTGCCTGGAGCACTCTGAGATTTAGCGCCAAGCTGTCCTAGGATGTCGAGCGCGGTCCGGCTTTGACCGGCACTACGCCCTCAGAGTATGCGATGTTGGAGCATACCCGGCGCCGCAAGAAAAGCTGCCCGAGATCAGATCCCCGAATGCCCCATGATGGACGCACTCTTTAAAATGCCGCCCGTTGAGTGCCGAAAACGGCACGATCACTGCCCATAAGACCATCGCGATGTTCATGCGCTATGCCCACACGGAGGATGATCCGGTGAGGGCAGCGGCAGTTGCAGTTGCGCCCCGGCGTTCAGCAGTGGGTACGCGGCGCGGCGATAGTTACCCCGGAGGCGGCTCCCGCGTCGAAGGTCGTGCCGCCGTCGGGCACGCCCGAGCCCGAAGGAACCAACGACGCCCATAAACAGCGGCGCAGGAGGCAGCTCATGTTGAGGATGAGCTGCGCAACCAGTGCCATGATTCGCCGGGCAACTCTGGTGGACGGACTTGCTGAGAAAATCCTCGAGGGCCGCCCCGGGCCGTGTCGACTGCCACGAACCGAAATCTGAATCCATGCGCCTGCGCGGCGGTCAACGACAACTGGACGTCATTTGTGGTTAAACAGCGAGCGACCAGTGCGGGCTGTGCTGCACGGCACCGTTCCAGCTTCGCGTGGAATGAGCATAGCCGTCAGTGCCGGGCTCGAACGCCTTGCATCCTGCAACCGATAGATAGTCCCGCAGAGCTTGTTCGGGCTTTACGATGACGGCGCGCGAGGAGGGTGCGGTTCCTGAGACCACGTGTTGTCTCCCGTTGGCAGTGAACGGGCGTCGTGCCCTGGGCGATAAGCAACTTGCCCACGCTTGCGTAATGTCGTTGCCGTGCAACGGCGTGTTGCGCCGCGGCGTGAAGGTCGCGCAGCCGCCGTGCAGCGGTGAGGTCTCATAGAGCGCGCTACCACCGGCCAGCGTGAAGCATGTAGCAGCGACGCGAACTGAGCTGGTGGCGAGCCAGATCGCGGCCTGTGTGTCCTCGATGTGGAGCGCTTCGTCCCTCAGCGTTCCGGCAAGCGCGTAGCGCCAATGGCTGGCGGCCTGGAATTCCAGGAACGCCCGCGCTGCGCGCACGTCGGCGGCGACTCGGCCGAGCTCCCCCTGGAATGTTCTCGAAGCGGAAGGCAATGCGGCCGACCATCCGCGCCAAGGGTGGCGAGGCCAATTTCCGCCGGCTTGACGTCACCGATACAGTGCAAGCGCACTCTGTCGTCGCCGAAACCGAATCGCGCTTGGGACCGCTCGATGTTCGTCGTCGCCAATGCCGGGGCCAAGGTCCAGGAACTTTCGAACGCGCGGACCGCCTGGAATTCCTATGGCACAGAGGTTTTTTGCCGGACGGTCCCGGTTCATAACTGTCCGGACGGGATACCCTGGCATGGCGCAAATCGGCTGTATCACCTGCCGATGAAGCGTGCCGCGCGCTCGGCGATCATGATTGTCGGGGCGTTCGTGTTGCCGCTAACGATCGTAGGCATCACGGAGGCGTCGGCGACACGCAACCCGACAATGTCATGGACCCTGAGGTCGGGGCTCACCACCGCAAGCGAGTCGGTGCCCATGCGACAGGTGCACGTCGGATGATAGAGCGTGGCACAATGGCCCCGGATGTAGTCGCCAATCTCCTGGTTGCTGTGGCATCCGGCCGACGGCGTGACCTCGGCCTGCAGCAATGATTTGAGCGGGTCGGCGGCCGCGATCTGCCGGTTGAGTCGGACGCCCTTGATCATGGTCGCCAGATCCTGGCCTTCGGGATCGCTGAAATAGCGCGGGTCGATCGCCGGATGCTGCAACGGATCAGCCGAGCGCAGCCGGATCTCGCCGTGGCTGAGCGGCCGTTGCAAGGTGGTGTAGAGGCCGAAACCCGACCGCTCGGACAGGTAACGGGCGTGATCGCGGTGTCCGGACGCGCAACCATAGACCTGGAGGTCGGGCTCGGCGACGGACTCATCGCTCTTGATGAAACCGCCGGCCGCAGCCCAGGTGCTCGACATCGGCCCGGCTCGCGTCGCCTTCCATTCCTCGACGCCGGCCGTGAATTCCTCGTCGGTCATGCCACCGATGCCCGACTTTTGAGCCGTATGGTATGTGATGACGACGTTGACGTGGTCCTGGAGGTTCTTGCCGACGCCGGGCAGATCGTGGACCACCTTGACGCCGGCCCGTGCGAGTTCGTCCGCCGGTCCGATGCCCGACAGCAGCAGGAGTTGCGGCGAGTTGATGGCGCCGGCGCAGAGCACGATTTCGGCCGAGGCATAGGCCTTCTCCACTTGGCCCAGCCGCAGATACTCGACACCGACGGCGCGGCCGTTCTCGATCAGCAGGCGCGTCGTCAGTACGCCGGTGGTCAGCGTCAGGTTCGGCCGGTCCAGGACCGGGCGCATGAAGGCGCGCGCCGTGCCGTGTCGCTGGCCATCCTTGACCGTGAGCTGGAACAGGCCGACGCCGTCCTGCACCGGGCCGTTGAAGTCCTCGTTATAGGGGTGGCCGGCCGCCACGGCGGCATCCAGATAGGCGCGCTCCGCGGCGTCGACATAGACGGGATCGGTGATCACCAGCTCGCCGCCCGCGCCGTGCAGCGGGCTGTTGGCAAGGCGCACATTGGTTTCGGAGGCTATAAAGGCCGGCAGCACGTTTTTCCAGTCCCAGCCGGGATTGCCGAGCGCCTGCCAGCGGTCGTAGTCGGACGGCAATCCACGGATGTAGATCATGGCGTTGAGCGATCCGGAGCCTCCGAGCACCTTGCCACGCGGCCAGAACAGCTTGCGATTGCGGGCACCTGCTTGCGGCACCGTGTAGTAGCACCAGTCGACTTCGCTATTGAGTAGCGAGAGCCAACCGGCCGGCATATCCGATTCGAGCGGTGGCGTGCCACCGCCGGCCTCCAGCACGAGGACCTTGCGGTTCGGATCGGCACTCAGGCGGTTGGCGAGAACACAACCGGCGGATCCAGCGCCGACGATGATGTAGTCGTACATCTACAACTCCTCACACACGATCACATCTGGCCAGCACCGGCTCCGACCCGGGCGACGGTAAGGGATACGGTAAGGGATATAGCAGACGCCGACGCCATCGGCATGATGGTCGTAGGTTGACAGCCCGAACTCGACGTCATTCTTGTACACCTCGACATCGACGTCCTGCAGGATGGGCGTGCAAGCGAAAAGGAGATACTTGCGATTGCACCTCCGATACAGAGAGCGTGTGAACGGAGTTCACGGAAAACCCGATTGCTGCTGAACCAGCAACAATTGTGCCATGCAGTTGGCACCCGGGGCCGAGACTGATCGACAGGTCGATTGCCGGCAGTCTATTCTTGGTTTGGGTGAGCTGACGCTGGGTACTCTGCTCCGTACCTGGAGCGCTTCACGTCTTGACGATGCCACCACGGCACTGATTGTTGACATTGAACCTTGATCTTCATTCGAGATTCTTCGTCGATGGAGATCGCCCAAGTCAAGGCGAGGTAAAGGACTCATGAACATTGCGGTCCAGGCCACAAGCCTTCCCCATCCGCTCGACCCGCTCTCGCCGGCGGAGGTCGCCGAGGCGGCGCGCATTGTGCGATCGCATCGGGATCTCGGATCCGGCATGCGTTTCGAGACGATCGTGCTGGCCGAACCGTCGTTCGCTGCCGCCGCGCCGAGCGACGCCAGCTACGCACGCCGCGCCTTCGTGTCGGTCTACGACACCCAGTCCGGCGATCTCTTCGAGGCGGTCGTCGCGCTCGATCGTGGATCGGTGCTGAGCTGGACGCCGAGGCCTGGAGCAAAGCCCCGCATCGCGGCGGAAGAGTTCATGCTCGCCGACAATGCTGTGAAGAGCGACCCGCGCTTTCTGGCCGCGCTGGCCCGCCGCGGCATCGATCCAACCCAAGTCCGCGTCGATCCGTGGTCGGCCGGCGTCTTCGGGCGCGAGGACGAGGTCGGCCGGCGCGTCGTGCAGGGCTTCGTATTCTTCCGCTCGAATCCGTACGACAACCAGTACGCCCATCCTGTCGAGGGCCTGACGGCGATCGTCGACATCAACACGGGCGAGGTGATCCGGGTCGACGATACCGGCATCCTCCCGGTACCGCCGCTCGACCGCAACTATGCAGCCCGCTTCCAGATGAACTGGCGGACAGACTTGAAGCCGATCGAGATCGTGCAGCCGGAGGGACCCAGCTACGTCGTCGACGGCAACGAGGTGACGTGGTGCGGGTGGCGCTTGCGGGTGGGCTTCACGCCGCGCGAAGGTCTTGTCCTGCACGATATCGCTATCCGAGACAAGGATCGCTGGCGCCCCGTCGTCAAGCGAGCCTGCCTCGCCGAGATGGTGGTGCCCTATGGCAGCCCGCAGGGTGTGCATCCGCGCAAGAATGCCTTCGATTGCGGCGACTATGGCATCGGCGCGCTGGCCAACAGCCTGTCGCTGGGCTGCGACTGCCTAGGCGTGATCCATTACTTCGACGCGGTGATCAACCGCATCAACGGCTCGCCGCATGTGATCCCGAACGCGGTCTGTCTGCATGAAGAGGACACTGGCGTCCTCTGGAAGCACTATGATTTCCGCACCGACGAGACCGACACGCGCCGCGGCCGGCGCCTCGTCGTGTCCTTTATCGCCACGGTCGGCAATTACGAATACGCGTTCTACTGGTATTTCTATCTCGACGGCACGATCCAGCTCGAGGTCAAGCTGACCGGCGTCATCTATACCGCCGCTGTGCCAACACAGAGCGCGCGCGCCTATGGCACTGAAGTAGCGCCCGGCGTGATCGGGCAGATCCACCAGCATCTCTTCAACGTGCGGCTCGACATGGCTGTCGACGGCATGCGCAACACGGTGGTCGAAGTCGACACGATCGTCGAGCCGCCGGGGCCGGACAATCCCTGGAACAACGGCTTTCGCGCCGTCGAAACGCCGCTCCTCACGGAGAAGGCGGCGCGCCGAAACGCCGATGCCGAGCATCTGCGGTACTGGAAGATCGTCAATCCGCACAGCCGCAACGGCCTCGGTCAGCCGGTCGCGTACCGTCTGCTGCCGGAGAGCGCCATAAAGCCCATGAACGCTGCCGGCTCGCAGGTCGCGCGGCGGGCCGGCTTCGTGAACCATCACCTGTGGGTGACGCCGACCCGCGACGAGGAGCGCTGGCCAGCGGGCGATTACGTCAACCAGAGTGCCGACGGTGAAGGGCTGCCGGCGTGGACGGAAGCCGATCGGCCGGTCGCCGATACGCGGATCACGGTCTGGCACACGTTCGGGCACCACCATCTGCCGAGACCCGAGGATTTTCCCGTGCAACCGGTGATGAGCTGCGGTTTCAAGCTGCAGCCGTTCGGATTCTTCGACCAGAACCCGACCCTCGACGTTCCACCCTCCACCAAAGGGGCGAGTTGTTGCGCCTGACGCCGATGCCGTCGCCGCCGAAAGAACGGCCGTGCTCGGTGTACCAGACTAGAATTCTTCAAGCGTGAGTTCGGACGCGAGCACCGAGTTGCCGGCGGTGAGTCCGCCATCGACGACGAGTGTGGCGCCGCTGATGAACCCGGCCGCGTCGGAAGCGAGAAAGGCAACGGCACGGGCCACGTCGATCGGTTCGGCCACGCGACCCAGGGGATACCATTTGCGCAGGCGCTCGAAGATCTGCGGGTTCTTGCGCACGCGCGCGTCCCAGGTCGGCGTGCGCACCGTGCCCGGGCACACCAGATTGGCGCGGATGTTGTGGCGGCCGAATTCGGTCGCGAGCGCCTTGGTATAGTTCTCGAGCCCGGCCTTGGCCGCGCTGTATGCGGGATTGCCGAGTGCGCTCATGCCGTTGACCGAACCGACGTTGACGATGGCGCCACCGCTGCCCGCCATCATGTGGCCGCGCACCGCCTCGACCATGATGTAAGCGCCGGTCAGATTGCCGTCGATCTCCTGTCGCCAGTCCT
>WNFC01032598.1_pt1 | contig 11912 bp, 10 predicted proteins | sample 5400541 | NCBI WGS metagenome assembly WNFC01 (sample SAMN13153342, study PRJNA577476) | soil metagenome | isolation source: 120 cm saprolite under Douglas fir tree site 2 hole 2 replicate 1 | place: USA:California | collected 2015-04-18 | reverse complement strand
GGCAAGCTTGGCCAGAAGTTCTTTCGCTTGCGACGATTACCTCATTGCAGCGGGCGTGGGTAATACAAAATCGTACCCGTAACGCCGCACAAAATAACGAACTTACGTTTCTTTTTGCTCCATTCCCAGTAAACTCCCGTTAGATATTCGAGGATCGACGCGCCAGATGCCGAACGGCAGCACCTCGCCCAAGTGGCCGAGAATCACTCTGAGCTTGGGATATTCATCGAAGAGGCCGCCGCCCATCAGACGAAGCGCGTGCATCGAAGTTTCGAGCCCGAATCCCCAGGCTGCGCCGGCGAAGCACGGGTGTCCTTCGTAAGCCTGCTGGCGCGTGGCCGGGAGCCATGCACAGTGGCTCGAATCGAAATGCCGTCCCGGACAGTTGAAAACAGCCGCTAGCGCACGGTCGCCGACTTCATGCCGTACTTCTGTGTGGCATATCCCACGATTATTCCCACGATGCTTCCGGGAAGGATGATCTCGAGGTAATAGCCATGCTGCATATACGCGACTATAAACGCGAGCGCAAAACCGACCGCCAAGCCGAACAAGATTCCGAGCGGCACCGAGCTCACCTTGCGCGCAAAGACGCCCGCCGCAACTCCGGCAATTAGTCCCTTAATCGTCGAGCCCACGATGATTCCAGCCATTTGCGGACGCGTCGCTGGTGTGAACCAAGCCGTGCCCCCATCAATGGCCCCCAGCAGTGCACCCAAGAGCAAGCCGAGCAGGACCTTGTTCATAGCTACCCTCCTTTTTCGCTGCTAGAGTTCCTTACAACGGCGCCGGGATTCCCTTTAACCTAGCGCTTCAAAACCACGAGCAAAATCAGGCGCATGAGTAAGTACGCAGCTATCAACAAGACAAAGAACCGGTACCGTCGGTACAAGCGTGCCAGCTTATCGAAAATGCTTTCGCGATGCGCAGCAACCGCCAGGCCGTCGAGGTATCGTGAAACGTCCATCGTCAGCTCCTGCACTGCAGCGTATCGTCCTTCGCATTCTTGCGCGCAGGCCTTCGCACGGATGGCTTCGAGTGAGCGATCCAACCGGGTGGATGACCGTGCCGGCCGTCTCTCGCCGAGCAGATATCGCAAAAGCGCTCCGAGAGAGAAGATATCGCTGCGCGCATCCAGCAATTCGATTTCCCCGCGTGCTTGCTCCGGAGACATGTACCCCGGCGTGCCCAGCACTCTCCCATGGCCTGTGGTTAGCGAAATCGTGGCGCCATTTTCGCGATGGGCAGAGCCGTGCGTGACCGCAGCGTCAGGACGCCCCGGTTCGGTCCTCCCGACATTTGCCAGGATTTTCGCGAGCCCCCAATCCATGACCCGGACTTCGCCGAACGATCCGATCATCACGTTGGCGGGCTTGAGATCGCGGTGCAGAACCCCGCGCGCGTGTGCGAAAGCAACCGCGTCACAGATGCGCAGAAAGATGCGCAAGCGATCCGGAGTAGAGGCAAGGGACTCGACGTATTGATCAAGCCGTTGGCCTTCGACAAATTTCATGGTGTAAAAGACGCGCCCATCGGGCAGCGTGCCGACATCGTGCACGGGGACGATTCCTGGCGGCGCGCAGCTTTCTCTTCATTCATCACGAAGCTATCCACGCACAGGCGCAAATAGGTGCGCAAGCGGCTCTTGTCGGACATCGAAACGATTCAGCAGTTCGCGCTCCAGCACTTCGGCGAAAAAACCTTGGGTGAGATCTTGAGCGTCCGGTGCAGCGCGATTCCAGCGCAAGCGCACATATTTGTAAACGGGCTTCCAGTACGCCTCGCACAGTGCGCCCAGCGCTCGCTTGCGCTCCCCCCATCCTCACTGCGAACTCCTGCGATGACTGACCATCGTGTGGCGGGGAAGCGCTCAATGGGGCTATCTAGGACCACGTTGCTATTCGTTTATCACTGCGAAGTCTTGGCTAACGGCAACGAAGCTTGGCCGAACACATATCGCCATCCCGTAGGACTGCGCACGTAGGTGTCGCTGAACCACAGTGTGTAGTCGAACGGCTTTCCGTCCTGCGTGCCTTTCTCCCACAACTTAGCTGTGACGACCGCCGTGTCGCCCCAGACACGGACTGTCTGTTCCGTGTCGCTCTGATGCTCGTAGACAACCGTCCCCTTCCGCGCCTCCTTAAGGAGATCAGCTTTGGTGAACGTCTTGCCGTTCCCCGTGACGAGGATGAAATCATCCGCCAGGATGCGATCCATGGTGGCAGCGTCAATCTTTTCAACCGCCGCCTGGTACTGGGTGTCGAGCGCAGCAACGGCTTTCTTATCATCGTCAGCGGACGCGTTCACACGATTTACACCAATGGCCAGCAGGATGACAGCTATCCCTATTCCCAGAAGTGTCTTCACTTTTCTCTCCTTGCTTGTCGAATTCATGCAAGACTCCGCGACAAGTTACGGCTTATGAGAACGGAACACCAGATCAAACCATGGTTTCCATGTTTTTTCGCCATCGATGGAGGTGATTGCGGTTTCACGAACGACACTGTTCACTGGTTTCCAAACGCCGCGCACGTGCCGCTTCTTCCCATCCGCAGTGCGATCCAACCCACTGAGAACCATTTCACCGCCTTGAATTTTGCCTTCGATCACGAGTAGTTGTCCACGATTCGTCACCCAACTCTGGTGCCAGATCTTTCGGGGCGCGTCGTAGATGCTGAAACTCTGGCCTTTCAGTCCATTTGTGTCCTGGTAGTCTTCAGGCAAGACGCAGCCTTCGAGGATGCGATCAACGCGGACACGGGCGACCGGCGTCGAGCGGTCGATTTCAAAGACGTCCCAATCACCGATCCAAAAGTCGAACTGATGGTACTCGGGCGCCACGCAGGAGACCGGCCCAAGGGATTCTGTGGAAAAAACACCGCCAGGGGGGAGGCCTTCAGTGGTTGTGAACAATGCAGCGATACAAGCTATGATCACCAACCATGGCATGATCGGTTTCATCTCGATGCTCCGCTGTTCCACGAATCTCAATTAACCGTGCCGCACATTTTCCCCTCAATGGTTTACAAGTACAACCTCGTCAGGCGGACCAAAGCCACGATCATGGGCTCGGGTCGAGACGGCGCAGGTCTTCAACTCGCTCCATCGGATGGAAGAGGATCGCTTGCCACAGGAACAGTACAGCGTGTGTTCTTCCGAACCTCCTGCCGGATGCGATACGAGGTGAGCTCCGTTGCGATAGGGACTAAAGCCAACGACATATCGAGTAAAGCATTTCGGACACTCTACACAGTGGCGAATACGCAGAGTCATAGAACGCTCAATCAAGATCGATTGCGGCACCGACGGCGGTTGGACATTTGCGGACCTCTCTCCCTCCGCTAGTCACTGTTCGCTGATACCTGTGCCGAGAAAACGAGGGTAAGGAATTTCCCCATCCCTCGAATCGTTGTTCTCGCTGGTTGACTTCCCGGGCCCGTCCAGCATGACGATTACTACTCCTCTTCCGGCGGTCATCGCGAGGTTATGGGATCAATTCCGAAGCAAGACCCAGGCGCTGCTCGATCTGTCGTCGGACGTTCTCGGGCAGACTCCCCTTCGGGGTTTCGCGGACCGCGTGAGACCGATCATCATCATCGTCGTCATGAGTGGGTGTCGCCACATAGGCGGGAGCGTCCAAGGTATCGGGATGGAACGCTTCCCCCACAATATGGCCCTCCTGATCGATGTCGCCCGCCAAGAGCAGAAATGGCGAACCCGTCACCGTCAGAGAATTCATGTCGATCAACTTGTTGTTCTGCCACAGAACCGCGCGGAAGAGGAACGGCCCCCCTCTGGACAGACCTACGATCTGACCTCTTTCATTGATGCCCAAGGCTTCGCTGCGGAGATCGCCCGGAATCTTACCCAGGGACTTCATGCCGCCTGCTTTGGTCCAGATGAACGCTTCAAACGTTCTTGCGACCCCAGGGGCCGTGTTGGCGAAGCCGACGATCGTCCCTTGATTATTGATCGCCGTGGGAGTGTTCCAGGCATCGCCTCCGATGTTCCCAAGGTCAATCGGAATACCGCGTTCCCAAAGCACCGCGTGTTTAGCGCTAACACTCCCAACCGCAATACCACAGTCGCCGGAGATGCCGACCACCTGACCGCGGTCATTGATTGCTGTGGCCGCGCTGGTGCTGTCGCCAGGCAGCGGAGGCAGTTCCTGCATCTGGCCGTTCGGTTGCCAGATCGCTGCCCTGAACTGCAAGATCTGGAATGAGGGATCGCAAGTTGGATCGTGGACCCCATTCTCTGCCCACCCAACCACTTGACCGCGGTTGTTGACGCCGGTGGCGTAGCTGCTGTAACCGCCAGCGAAAGGCGGCAGCGCCGACATAATCCCGTCCTGCCAACGAAAGCCTTCGCAGATGCGCCCTGTAGGAACACCAGCGGCGAAGAATGGCCAACACGAAAAATTCTCCCCAAGGGGATCGACGTCCGGCAATTCGGAGATACCCACAATTACGCCATTGTTATTTTTGACCGGCCATGCCACAGCGCTATTCGGTCCTCCCTCGAGCGTGCCCAGCGGCGTGGTTGATCCGTGGACCCAGAGCGTAGCGACCGAGGTTGCGTCTCCCGCCAAGTTGTCGGCTCCGGTGACCCAACCGCGATTATTGATGCCGTTGGCGCTGCCTGCCGTTCCGCCGAGTTCGCCTAGCTCGACTACGCGGTATTTGGATTGCGCGGCGAGCCGAACCGGCACCGCCATTGCAACCAACAACGTCATTGCGATCACGCATGTAAGTATTCGGGATTTCATGTTGTCTCCTTCTTCATCTGTGGCCGAAGTTGAGCGACCGAACTCCCGGTCTGTACTCTTTCCATTTCCAGGGCCAGGGCGACGTGTCTGGCCAAAAAAGCTAACTGACTCGGCGCGTTGCGGTGCACTCGTGGCCATCAAGGTAGGCCGATGGGAAGAACAGAGTTGGACGTTTGCGGACGTTGCTCCCGCTGGGTTGGAAGTTTCCGGACCTTGTTTCCATCTTGGAGTGATGTCCGAAAACGTCCAATTTACCCTATAGGATCGGCTATCATGCGTTCGCGAAAGACAAAGATATGAAGCTGGATTTGCAGGTGTGTTCGCGAGCGAGACTTTCGCGCGATGCGCGCTTCGACGGTAAGTTCTTCATCGGTGTGCTCGGCAGCAGAGTCTACTGCCGTTCGATTTGTCCTGCGCCCACCGCGAAAGAGAAAAATGTCCGCTACTTTGCGAGTGCCGCCGCTGCCGCGGAAGCGGGTTTTCGGCCTTGTCTCCGATGCCGGCCGGAATGTTCGCCCGGGACTCCGGCTTGGTTGGGAACGTCGAACACAGTTTCCCGGGCTTTGCGGCTGATCGGCGAGAGTGGTCTGGACGACGGCAGCGTGGAAGTCCTTGCCGAACGCCTGGGAGTTGGTGCGCGCCATCTCCGTCGCCTGTTTCTCAGACATCTGGGAGCCACACCGAGTGCAGTGGCTCAGACGCGCCGCCTGCACTTTGCAAAGAAGCTCATCGACGAGACTACGTTGCCAATGAGCCAGGTTGCACTTGCCTCGGGCTTCGGATGCGTACGACGTTTCAATGCGAGCATAAGCAAGGTCTACCATCGGACGCCGACCCAAATCCGGCGTCTGGCACGGCAGACGGCGATCCAGCCGGAAAACCACTACCTCTTTCGGCTTCGTTTCCGCCCACCGTATAACTGGAACGGCATGCTGGCATTCCTGGCGCCGCGTGCCACGCCTGGCGTCGAAGTGGTTGAGTTAGGCACTTATCGGCGTTCAATTTCCCTCAGCGGCAATCACGGCTATTTTGAGGTTTCACTCGACGAGGCGAATGACACTCTCGTCGTGAAGATACAGTTTGGCGATCCGCGCTCGCTGTTCTTCATTGTCGAGCGAATACGCTCGATGTTTGATCTGAATGCCGATTGGGCCGCCATTGCGCGCAGTCTGAGAACTGACCCGGTATTAGGTCGGGGGGTTGAAGCGGATCCGGGTTTGCGGGTGCCGGGCTGCTGGGATGGGTTTGAATTGGCAACCCGAGCGATTCTAGGTCAGCAGATCACGGTGAAGGGCGCGACCGCCCTTGCCGGTCGGATTGCGAACACTTTCGGACAGTCGTTCCGTGCCACCAATGGCCTCACCCACGTCTTCCCCGCACCCGAAGTTCTTGCCGATGCCAAGCTGGACAGCATCGGCCTGCTAGCAGCGCGAGCCGAAACTATTCGGGCGCTCGCCCGTGCTGTTTGCGATGGGCAAATCAGCTTTGAGGGGATCGTGGAGGTCGACGCCTTCCTGACCCGACTCTGTGAAATTCCTGGTATTGGAAAATGGACAGCACAATACGTATCGATGCGAGCGCTTGGGGAACCCGATGCATTTCCATCCGGCGACCTCGGTCTTCTGCGAGCTCTGGATCTAGGCAGTTCTCGTGAGCTTGAGCAGCGCGCCGAAGCTTGGCGACCCTGGCGAGCTTACGCGGCCATGCACCTCTGGAATATCGCGGGCGATTACGGAGTTCGCGCAAGCAAACGAGCCCCTTCCAGTAGGGTGCCTGTCGAAGGAACCTCTTCTCGGCAGCGCGCCCCAAATGGTTGTGTAACGACGTCAGGAGGATTGGAGGAGAGCAACTATGACGACAAAATTACAAACGTCGCTTTGGAAGGCGCGGATCACGGGAAGTGACACTGTAGGAAATTCCAGCGGATCAGAGCGCACGCGAGCGATAGAAGCGCCTTGTGCATATCTGTTCTTTCATAACGCAGGCGAAGACGACGGAACTGGTTCAACCACGCGAAGGTACGTTCTATGACCCAGCGCTATCGTCCCAAACCGCTGCCGTTTTCCGTATTGCGCATTGCGAGTAGCGGCGAGATGTGACTGCACGCGGAGCACGGCGGATTTTCTCTGCGTCGTAGGCCCGATCTCCCACTATGCAATCGGGGCGAAAGCGCGGCCGACCACGCAGGCCTTGCAACCGCGGAATGGCATCGAGCAGCGGGAACGCCTGGGTTGAGTCGTGGCAATTCGTGCCGGTCAGTTCGATTGCCAATGGAACCCCGCGCCGTCACAGATCAAATGGCGCTTGCTGCTCCGCTTAGCTCGATCGGTCGGATTGACCCCAGTTTGCGGCCCCCAAAAACTGTTCGCACCGAATAACCATCAACCACCGCATGGGACCAGTCGATCTGGCCATCACGAGAAAGCCAATTGAGCAACACGAAGTGAGTCAAGTCCCAAATTCCGGCATGCTGCCAATCGCGTAAACCCCGCCTACAAGTCATGCTAGAACCCAATTGTCTCGCCAGCATCCGCCAGGGAATGCCACTTCGAAGTACGAACAGAATACCTGTGAGGCAAGCTCGGTCGGACACAGGTGGCCGACCACCTTGCGGCTTCGGCATTGAAGCTGGGGGAAGCGCTCGGATTAAACTCCATAGCGAATCGGGAACAAGCGCAGCGGCCACAAAAATTCCTCCGTACGGCATCTACACGCTTTTGGAAGCCATTCACCTGAAACAATCATGCATCCACTCGACAATGTGATATGGCAGGCTCTCGGCACTCGTCACGCGAGATTCGCGCACGGAAATGGGCTCGCTCGAAAATTTGTTCCTGAAGTAAGCTCTTTGGCGGGGTTCCTGGAGCCGACGCCAGCCGCCTATGACGCACTAGCGTCCCTGATGGCGGACGGCGAAGTGGCAGCTTTGGCGTTGCAGGCTCCACGAGAACCGCCGAGTGGATGGGTTGTCGTCGGCGCGGCTCCGATGCTGCAGATGGTTCACCAGGGGGATCTCGTCTCATCGGCGAAAGACTCCTCCGACCCACCCTCGATTGTTGAACTGAGTAGCGTCGATGCGCCTGAGATGCTTGCGCTGGCTAAATTGACGCAGCCCGGGCCATTCAGCATCCGCACCCACGAGCTCGGAATGTATTTCGGAATTCGTTGTAACGGAGCGCTGGTGGCCATGGCGGGAGAACGCCTCAAGATTCCGGGCTTTACTGAAGTCAGCGCCGTTTGTACTCATCGGGACCACACGGGCCGAGGTTATGCCAGAATTTTGATGACCGAGGTGATGCGGCGAATTCGAAGCCGTGGCGAAACGACTTTTCTTCATGTCCGGCAGGACAATGTTCGGGCTATCGAACTTTATCAGCGCTTGGGATTCGCGGAACGGGTGTTGCTCCATCTGTCGGTGATACGGAAGAATTCAGAATGACTCGAAGGCAGCAACGTTCTATTTGGGAGATCGAGGCTAGGAAGCTACACTCAGTACAGGTGGAAGGATACTTCCAAATTGATTTCCACGGGCACTGGGTGGCTATCCTTCATCGCTGGCTCGAAGCGCCATTTTCTTGCGGCTTCAATGGCCTTTTCATCCAGTCCCATGCCCAGTGAACTGACGACATGGATGTTCCTCGGAAGACCGTCGGTTCCTACAATCAAACTCAACACACAGACACCCTGATATTTCGCTTTGCGCGCTTCTTCAGAGAACTCCGGCTCGGCTTGGTAAATGGGGCGTGGTGGTGAGACTCCGCCGCCAACATGGAAAATTCCTCCGCCGGTCCCGCCGCCTTCGCCCGGCCCAAATCCCGGCCCTTTGCCTGACCCCACTCCGCCGCCACCGCCGGAACCAATGCCTCCTCCCGCGCCCGTGCCATTCGACGGCAGCACAGCGCCTGACATCGGATCACCCAGATTCGGCATGTTGTTCATGGCCAACCGGACTTGAGGGGGGATGACCACAGTCGGTTCTACCGGCAATTTCGGCTTCTCATTGCGTACCACCACTACGGGCGGTGTGATTTGTTCCATGGCAAATTTAGGCAACTTGCCTTTGGTCGCCTGCAGAACGTCACGGTCGCCGCCGCCACCGCCTCCACCCGCCTGCGTCTTCGAAGGGCGCAGGGGCGGAATATCGCCGGGATCTACCAGAGGCGTCACATTTCTCTGAGCAACCACTTGAGTGACTACCCGCCGTCCCAGAATCGTCACGCCGATGATCACGCCGAGAAGGAGAATGTGAGCGACGGTCGACCCTAAAGCGCCATTCTTTTTATAGTCGTAAAAACCCCAGATGTCCTTAACCGGGATCGGCTTGGATTCCAGTTGCAGTGGCGGAAGCTTCTTAGGAAAAAAGAATTCATCGAGCTGGCGGGAAAGGGACTTCCAGAGCGGCTCTTCAAAACTGTCCTGGGCAAAAAGGAAGTGCAGTTCCGGCTCAGTTCCGGGACTCGGATTTATCTCTGGCGCTGCCATATTGTTCGATGTGCCCGACACCGGTGCGGGAAAAGTTTGTCGCCCTCAAGCACTCCCTTTACACAGATGAGCACTTCCCCCGCCAAGTTGCTTCATTTCCCTGTGCGCACTTGCCAATGGGGTGACAACCCCACTCGCCGCAGCTGATAACGTCAAACGCTCCCCTTCTAAAAATTGTACCTCTATTTTCTCACATTCCGGCGGTGCATTTCTGCGCCCACATAGACATGTACCTTCTGCTCCATGCTCGAGCAATGGACGTTCCACTGTCCCGCTCCCTATAATGAAAAGATTCAATCATTTGGGAGACGCCAACCGAGTGCCGCTCGAGCTAAAAGCGACCATCAATCTGCCTAAGACTGCCTTCCCCATGAAGGCCAACCTGCCCCAGAACGAGCCTAAAATCCTCGAGCGCTGGGAGCAAATGAGGCTCTACGACCGCATTCGGCAGGCGCGCCGAGGGGCGCCCCTCTACGTGCTGCACGATGGGCCACCGTACGCCAATGGACCCATCCATTTAGGCACTGCCCTCAACAAGTGCTTGAAGGACTTCGTGGTCAAATCGAAGACCATGGCCGGTTTCGACGCCCCATACGTCCCGGGATGGGATTGCCATGGGCTGCCCATCGAAATCAAAGTGGATAAGGAATTGGGCGGCAAGAAGCTGCAAATGAAAGCGACCGACGTTCGTCTGGCATGCCGCAAGTATGCCGAGAAATTTCTCGATTTGCAGCGCGGTCAGTTCAAACGCATTGGCGTATTCGGCCGCTGGGACCGGCCTTATTCCACGATGACTCCGCAATATGAGTCTGTGGTTCTGGAGACCTTTTTTTCCTTTTATGAGAAAAACTTTGTCTACAAGGGGCTACGTGCCGTTTACTGGTGCATGCATGACGAGACCGCCTTGGCGGAAGCCGAAGTGGAATACGCAAACCACACCAGCCCAACCGTGTGGGTAAAGTATGCTCTGCTCGACGATCCAGAGAAGATCGATCCCGGACTAGCCGGCAAGAAAGTCTCCACCATCATCTGGACCACCACGCCTTGGACGCTGCCTGCGTCCATGGCCGTGGCTTTCCATCCTGACGAGGAGTATGTCGCGCTTGAGTCCGGGGGCGAGGTTTCGATCGTTGCGGCCAAACTGGCCGCAGACGTGGCGGAAACGTGCAATCTGCCCGATGCCCGCGAGCTTGCGCATTTTCCTGGACGGAAGTTGGAGCACCTTAATTTCCAGCATCCGTTTCTGGATCGTAAGATCCTGGGCGTGCTGGCCGATTACGTCACCATGGATACGGGTACAGGTGTTGTTCACACCGCGCCCTCCCACGGTGCCGAAGACTTCGCCACCGGAGTGAAGTACGGCCTCGATGCCACCAGCAACGTGGACGAAAAAGGCATCCTTCGCCACGGGCTGCCCGAGTACACGGGCAAGAAAGTTTGGGCCGCCAACGCGCCCATCATGGAATTGCTCAGGCAACGCGGCGCGCTTCTTCATTCGGAAACGACGGAACACTCGTATCCGCATTGCTGGCGCTGCCACAATCCGGTAATTTTTCGTGCTACCGAACAGTGGTTCATCTCGATGGAAGCGCCGATGCCTAACGGCACGCTGCGCAGCCGGACGCTGGAAGAAATCAAAAACGTGAAGTGGGATCCGGCATGGGGCGAAGAGCGCATGTCGAACATGATCGCTACGCGACCGGATTGGTGTATTTCTCGACAGCGCGTCTGGGGCGTACCCATTGCAGTGTTTCTTTGCGAGAGTTGCGGCAAGCCACTCAACAGTCACGCCGTCAATCGCAAGGTTGTCGCACTGTTTGCGCGCTTCGGAGCAGACGCATGGTTCACGCCTGAGGCTGACAGAGTGCTGCCGCCTGGCACCAAATGTCCGCATTGTGGGGCGACGAAATTCGAGCGCGAAACCGACATCTTCGACGTGTGGCTCGAGTCCGGCGCGAGCTACCTGGCGCTTCGAGCCGACCAACCCAGCTACCCCTGGCCCTCGGATCTTTATCTCGAAGGCGCTGACCAGTTTCGCGGCTGGTTCCAGTCTTCCCTGCTCTGCGCCATGGGCGTCGAAGGCACGCCGCCCTACGCGGGCGTAGTTACTCCTGGATGGACGCTCGACGAGAAGGGCCAAGCCATGTCGAAGTCGCGCGGCAATGACGTGGACCCCGTCGACATTGCCAACCGTTTTGGCGGCGAGGTTGTGCGCCTGTGGGTCGCGTCAGTCGACTTCCGCGAAGATATGGTGGGCTCCGAACAACTGATGCAACGCGTGGCGGAAAACTACCGCAAGATCCGCAACACGTTCCGCTACATTCTGGGTAACCTGTACGATTTCGATCCGCAGAAAGATGCTGTACCGTTCGAGCAGATGGAAGCACTCGACCAGTACATGCTGCGCCAAACCTCGGAATTCGCTTCCCAGGTTCGCGACTGGTATCGAGAGTTCGCCTTCCACAAGATCTATCATGGGGTAAATGATTTCTGCATCGTGGACTTGAGCGCTTTCTATTTTGACGTACTGAAGGATCGCCTTTACATCTTCGCGCCCAAATCGCAGGCACGGCGTAGCGCCCAGACCGCCATCTGGCGAATCGGCGAAGCGCTGGTGAGGCTGCTCGCTCCCATCATGAGCTTCACTTGTGATGAGGTCTGG
>WNFC01009505.1_pt1 | contig 11912 bp, 16 predicted proteins | sample 5400541 | NCBI WGS metagenome assembly WNFC01 (sample SAMN13153342, study PRJNA577476) | soil metagenome | isolation source: 120 cm saprolite under Douglas fir tree site 2 hole 2 replicate 1 | place: USA:California | collected 2015-04-18 | reverse complement strand
GAGGACTCGGATACAGTTACTGTTACCAGTATCTCGAGATGCAATCCGCGACGACAGGCTCGACCACCCATTCACAATGGCTTTTTCCGATCTCTGCGCTCTCTTGCACCCCGACCGCTCAGGAAAGATCGCTACACGAGGAGATGTATGATAGGTCCAGAGGCATCGAATTCTTGTATCGCCTTGGCACATCGATTGGCCTGTTCGTCGTGCCTAATCTTTCACACCCCCGTTCCGTCCATATTCAACCCTTGTCTCTCCGCAGCCATTCTCCTGGCCTCTTCACTGCCGCGACGTGGTTTCATCGTTTCTTTATGCGGTATTCCATGCTTGATTATCACCGACAAGTCTGTGCATCTCTGTGCCGACCTCCTCCTCCGTCACGTCACTAATCCGTCATCAGACCATCGCGGCCGCCTGCATATTTCTTGCTACAAAGACAGAAGAGTGCGGAAGGAAGCTCAGGGATGTAGCTAGGGTATGCCAGTCCAAGGCAAAGGGAATAGATGTCCGGGACATTCCCGAAAGTGGAGCGGTTTGTTTCTTTTTTTAAATTTTATATCTTTTTCGGTGGACCCACGTTATTATTATTTTTGCTTTTCCAGGAAATTGACGAAGTCTCGAACCAGATCCTCAACGCGGAGGAGGTCCTCATAGAAGCGCTGTGCTTTGACTTTGTCGTCGACAGTCCGCATGCCGATCTCGTCGACTTGTTCGAGACGCACGACGTAGCGCATCGACTTCAGGACTATGCCTGGAGCATCGCACACGACTCGTCAGTCTCGTCCATGCCTAGGCTGTGTTCCGGCTATGACGAATCCGATTTTCAGGTACCGCACTCCCCTTTGCGTCCTTTATCCACCGAAAATCATCGCTGCTGCATGTTACATTCTCTCTCAACGGATCGTCGATGGCCCACATTCACTGTCCTTAGATGCTCGCGTGTCGCCATTAGCCCCATCAGCGTCATTACCTACTCCTCCAACACATAAGGCTTCTTCACCTGATGCTTCGCGGTTCGCGATAGAATTCTTTGGTCTCCGAGACGATGAGTTGCTATCTGTTGGAGGTACGTGTGTCGTGGGAATGCGGTCGTTATCATTAAAAGAATTCATGTTACAGATGCCTTGGCCATTATTCTTATTTTTTTGGCTTTGGGGTGTTCATCTTCCCACCAAGGTACAGCCACCAACGGTGTCATCGTATCAGATGCGACTATACCCGTCCTCCGCGGATCCTGCTGAATTTGGTACCACCCTTGCTCCATCGCAATCATCTATCCTACAAAATGGTACACCACTCTCAGCCCACGGCGAAAGCAGAACGCCAGCCCAGGCAAGTTCGGTTGAAGAGATCCTTGAGAAGGCAGATTAGTGTGATTCATCTAGCTCGCATGTATTATTGACGCCCTTTGCGCTTATTATCTACAGCTCGGCTGAAATCAATTGAAGCCCCAACTTTTACACAACCCTACAGCATATCTATGATCTAGATTTGAATCATCAAGCTGTCCTCAGTAGAGAGGCCGGGGCCTGTCGAAGCGATCGAGGTGCAGGGTTGATCCAATTACCAGCCCTAACGGTTGACACGGATAACGATGACCATTGAGTGGCCGCCTCACTGGCGGTGTCGTCATTTAAGGTCCTCGCACTGGGTTTGTCTTCCTCCCGAGCTTTTTCACATGCAATGAGCCAGTTGCGTGGCTCATAGCTCTGACGGGCCTTCGACGGACGATAGGTTGTCGTCCTGTTAGAGTCGGCATGTGATATGTCACTCTGGGCTGAAAAACTGAACCCGGATGTTAAATCTGGGAGACAGATTAGTGATATAACCATGCACGATGTCACATTCCAGATGGATCGTACCATCGTCCTTCCCAGCCCAAGTAGATTCAGTGTCTGATTGATCACGACTGGTGTCATAGACCACAGCGAACCCTCTGCCTACTGTTTCGGGAATCAGACCTCGCTTAATGTGCGTTTCGGGGACCTACTCAAGAGGCTCATCAGTCGAGTAAGTACAGCGCGAGAGCCGCCCGAGGGTTCTTCGCCATAACATCATAGACGACACACGGGCATTCCTCGGCTGGGAGGATGCGCTCGCTACCCACCTCGGGACGACGATATGTACCGGGCTCATTCATAGATGATGATATCCAGTATAGTAAGTGTTCGAGTATTGTCGGCGTAGAGCCTGCGTACGCCTGAACCTCCCCGACGAGAGCCATACCCCAACCTAGGGCAACGGCAGTGCATAGATTAGGGTCTCTGCAGCATAGAAATCCTTGACTACATACCCTTTGAGAATACCCCGAATACCCAGCCATAATAGTTGGTAACTACGAAATATGGGCTTTCCTTAGCCACACAAATGTCGTAGAGCTGAGGTGCGCGATCAGGATAGTAAGAGGAACATTTCCAACGAATTAACTAGCCTTTCCCCATATACGTTGATCGTCATTGAGGCGAGCACGCCCCGCCTCGCTGAAGAGCGGAAACTGCACATAGAGTCAGCGGGATAAGTTTAAACCAACAGGTTTTCGTCCTTGCCTCTGTGGATGTAGCGAAAGATCGCAGATCTGTTGGGGTCAGCGTCCACGGAGGCATTGCCATGACAATCGCAGTCGTTTTCCGTCCGCTGGTGCTAGGAACGCAAGTCGCAAGCTCCCACGCGTAATACTTGAAGTGTGCATCGTCCATGTCACCATTTTGAGCGACGAAGGAGCAGTGTCGTGACTTGGGATGCACGAGATGCATAGCGCGTTCCGTCGTTTGCAATGGTAGATAGACGAGCCAGGACGCGAAGCTGAAGAGAGTAGGGGTTTCAGATCTCGAATCCGGACAGTCGTTCAAATGACGTCGCACCGATCCAAGTCAGTTGGAGGAATCATAGGTGGCTGCGGAATATCAAATGTCGGATTGCAGGGAATGCGGATGGCATTTCCTGTCTCCGAATCGAGATCTCCGCCCTCTGAAGGATGGTCTGGGACCACCTGGCCCGAGTCTAACGTTATTCGGTTGCGTGAGTACAGCCCCGCGTAGGTAGGAATGATTAGTGAGCGCATACATTTTGGTACTTCGATTCCTACATCCATCCCAAGAGCCTGGACACACTGTAGGCGTCGGTATCTTTCCGGCCGTGTAGTTAGGCCGATGTTGTGGCTTCTGTGTCCGGAAGGTGGAAGTCGAGGTGCATTGCGAGGAATCTTCATGAGAGGAAGCGTTGCCTGGGAAAGGTAAAGTCTGAGGTTCTCTGTCGCTGGTACGCCAATGTCGCCTGGAATCCCCATTTTTGCGTAGTGAATTGGGAGAGCTTGAAAACAACGGTTGCGATATCCGCAAAAGCGCGACTTGATGGCATTTTATACCCAACCTTGATGGTTAGCAGGGTACAAGGAGGAGGTCGACGAACATTAGGAACCGAGTAACCAGCCCACAATACAACATGAAGTAGCGTTTAGAGAATAAAGAACACACAGGGAGATACAAATAAGTCTGCAAGTCTTCCCGTTCATCACACAAATCAGCCGTCCGGGCCGGACACGTGGCTGGAGAACAAGAAGATTCATAAATAAGGGTCCGAGACTAATACAAGGAATAAACATATGGAGGGTGATTATGACTAAGACTAAGGAAGGGTGTAAGTGCAAAATATGCTGTGGTAGATGAGATATAATGCAATGTGCTGTACGGGTTGGCTTGTGTGAGCGTCGCGATTCAAGGTTCTGACTCCGTTTTCAATCTATCCATCTGCCTGCAGTCTGGACATCGTGTCGGGCTAAGCCGAATAGGGTTTAGGATAGGCGCATCCATCGTTCGCTTGCACCTGCAAGACTTCACGGTGCAATCTATGGGCTACGAGTCAAGGAAATAAGTCGCAAGTCGGCCCTCGACGTACCAGGAGGATGGCGATAGCTGAAGAAGCAAGTGCGGCGCATACAGTCTTGGCGGCGCGTAGACATTGCCTTGAAATGGCAACATGTTTGGTGGAACCGCCCATCGATTATCTAGAGTCAGTGCTCGGTATATTGGTTGCGGGAGTTAAGGATAATGCGTCTTACATTATAACACATGGCAACACCTGTTTGTTATTCGGTCAGTTAGGTCTGTTGCACTGGACGAGAATTGGTACACTATGCTTCTTGTCGTCTTAAAAACGCCCGTACTATATAAAGTCTAGCTCAAGAATCCGCGGTGAGGTAGAACCACAGCAAGGACGGACAAGCCCCACATGCGTGCGCACATGCTGTTTGCCGCCAGGACATCGCCAGCTCGTAGAGAATTCGGCAACCGAAATTTTAATTATTGCGGAACATCAGATGGCGGCCCTCCGTTGGTAAAAATCTGGGTCGAGGTGCAAACGAGCACGTACAGGTGATCGGAAGTTCAGTCAATATAGCCCTGCCCAACACCACATCAATGTGGGCATCATTAAAGACAGTCAGAGAAAGTGTATACACCGGTCGCCGACAGATCTTGGGGTGAGCAATCGGCAAGCGAAATTAGCTGGGTAATCAGACGAAATGATAAATTGCTTTCGATGTCCTATTCGGCGTGTGCCACACGAGGCACCTGGGGATGACGACGGTCAAGGTCGAGATAATAGTGGAACGGTCAGCCTGCGTACAGAAACGGAAATCACGGAACTTGTCAGTACGGTAGCACAGAGTTGGAGGGGCGGAGACGGGCTACAATTACGTTGAGGACGCATGTAGCATGGCATCCGAGGCACGAGCTATCAGAAAAAGGGGGACCGAGGTGTCGCTTAGAGCAGGCAGCTATTCGCCGCTTCTCGAGAAATGTCGTTATGCACGTTTCATGTGAGGCTCTGCATCAAGCGATCGCGACCACGAAGGAGGTGCGCGCTGGATTTCCCGGGTGATCAGCAAAGGACACACACGACTGGGCGTGGCCAATGGTTCAGAATCGTAAGCTGCTGTCTAATGTTGGGATCGCGTTCATAGGTCGGTGTTTATGAGGTTAATAAATATTCATTTTATCTGTCTGTTCGGAGCAACAAACGCATTTGGTGCAGAGCGCAGCATCGTGGATGAAGGGCGGTAAAGCGGTAAAAGGCAAGGCAGGACAGCCGAAAGGGTAAGCTAGATCTACGCGCCTCGAGCACGTATCTTGTTCACAAGTTGAACCTTTTTCCGCACCTGGAAAACGTTGATCCATGATACGTCACACAATAACAAACTTGCCCATACCTCGTGTGCAAACCTCCTTCGCCAGCGCTGGCTGCTCAATCTCCTCCGCTTATAACCTTTCTTTTCGTGTCGTGCGGTTAGCCTGAGTTCTGAGGCAACCCTGTTCCGCTGTAGGCTGTACTGTAGTTTATTCAGTGCGTCGGCAACGTTTCCGTTTCTCACTTCGACGCTCCTTCCTGGACTGATATATGAGAAAGTCGTGGAGTTTGAGGAAATGGATGGATGTTTTTACCGGCATAGGGACCTTTGGGCGGCCTCAGATTCGCCGTCCTGGTGTGACTCTGCATAGCCCACCTCGCGTCTGGGGACATAGGGGGTTCTCGTGGCCTCACATCCACTGCTCTACTGTATATGTCATTCAAATGACTCCAGTTCGCTGGTTGGGATTGGGTGGACCACGAATGAGCCCGAAAAATGAGAGAGAAATCTACGGCGGAAAGTGAGGATGGTAACCGTGGTATAAAAGGATGGGATCTATGGAGAGTGGTCGAGGTTCGACGAATTAATCGAGAGAACATCTCCGAGCTGAGTGGGAGGAACAATATGCCGGTGTTTAGTAAAGAACGCAACTCCTGCTGGCACGGACTGGCACGGCAGGACCCGGTCCGAGGTACCGCCTGTCATCTAGTCCATCCCGTTGGGTCGACCGTCACCGTCATGTCGTCGGATATCATCCTCGAAGAATTCGAGGTATAGTAGCAGACCCATCGCGGTTCTTTATCTTACCATGCTATTCCTACTCCTAGGTCCTCGAATCTATCTACGCCGATGAGCTCATAAGTCTGTATATCACATCTGCCATAACTCGTCTCGCTGAAGTCCCACCTAAGAGCTATCCGAGAAGGAAATAAGAATCGATATCGAACCGGATAGCCTCGAGGATGGAGAGGAGTCTCGTACGTTGGTTGTCGCCAATGCGAAATTTGTCTCAATTCTCCTCTAGTTAAATTAGCTTTGACAGTGCACTATACCGATAGTTACCCGGATGAATTACCACAGCTTTCCTTGGAACCACTGGAAGGGGAGATCGATGAGGAAGAGACCAATTCCTTGCTCAACAGTGCTCAGGCCGTTGTGAGCATGCTAGCCTGCCTGTAACTTTTATGCATTACACTGATAGGAGACCCTGTAGGGCGAGGAAAACATAGGGATGGCAATGACATTCACCATCGTCTCGTATCTACGAGAGCAGTTATCAACTCTAATCAGGACTAGATCAGAACGTAGACGGAAAATAGCTCAAGAATTGGAACGAAAAGCATTAGAGGCAGGCCTGCTTCTTAGAGTACGTTCGCCTGCTCACCCAAATACCCAAATCATCATTACAGGAAGAGGAGGCTCGCACTCGAGGCACACCAGTGACCATAGAATCATTCAATACGTGGAAGATCAGATTTGATAGGGAAGTATCTCTACGCAGGACGCGTGGGGACGAAGAAAAACTCAAGGCTATGACCGCAAAAGAAAAGGAAGAATTCAAAAGGATAGCCGTTCGATTGACAGGTGAGCACGTGTCCCCCTTTTCGGCTGTCGTTACAAATCCCTCGCCCTAGGACGTCAGCTTTTTGAGCGCGACCAGAACCTTGCCACGTCCGATGCTTCCTTGCTAGAAGAGGGAACCGTATCGGTCGATGTAAGTCAGTATGAACGAATAACAACAAAGGACGACGAAGAGGACCGGCTCGAGTTTAGCGACAGCGATTGAGTGCGGTGTCGCCGAGGAAGAAACGATTCACGTGTATCGAAGTAAATAACTCCGACCACATTCTCTGTATGTATGAATTTGGAATTCTCAGGAGTAAGTACACGTTGTTTCCACTCGGCCACTCTGTCACTGTTGACACCCGATGTCCTGTCTGCGAGGTTCACGGCAATCAAACGTGGTACGCGTACAGACTCGGGCATATTAAGCGGTGGACTCCGCGAGAGATCTCAGTTATCGCGCTCAAACATTCAAGCCGTTCAAGAGTAGTTCGCCCCCTATCAAGCCATTTTGTGGGAGTGCCTTCTAAGAACTCGTGAACGGTTTGGCCCACCTCTTGTCCGCCGTTTCATGAGGCTATGCCGATCCATCTCGGCTGGCAACGACGTGGATAGGGTCGCGACACGTTCGCAACACCCTAACTCCGTTGATTCAATTGGTCGTGAAAAAGAAAATCTTCCAAACTTTCACGACATCGGCAAAAAGAAATGGAGGATGCGAGGTATCAGCATGGACATGACAGGTGCAACGACCGATTAGATGAATTTGGAGGCAGGAACGTGGAGACCAGATGCAAATTACAGCAATGAAATAAATCACAACACATTTTGCGGGCTCGCGACGCCAGGGAGGTCAGTGTCTCAGTGTCAGATGACTAACTATTGGTGCAGACAGTGTGCAGACTTGAACGAGGCAAGTCATAACCGCCGGTGGTTGATCGGCTGTCAACGGTTTCTGAACACCTGGCCGTCGCCCATCGTAGCGGTCGGTCGTCTCTTCGGAGCTTTAGCACGAGCCCGGGCCTTCCTAATATCCAACCGCGTCTGATGTGCTACAGAAAGCAATCGATACTGCCAATCGGTCGGTCCATCCACGTTTTTAGGATCGTGAGTCCTCTTGTCTGGCGTAGAGTTTTTGTGTTTCCGGAGTCGGACGTCGGGGCGGCTCTTCGCGGTCGTTATTGTATTCTGGCTACAGATTCGGCCCACAACTTGGGCAACTACGGTGTATTGCTTTGTTTTACAGCTGTGACCTACTATTGTAAGGAAGTGTACTTTTTATTAGTCTCTGAACCACCATCGTTTTCAAAGTTCGTGTGGGTTGGGGACATGCCCCCTCAACGTCGTTATTCGCCGCCGGCAACACCTGACACCTGACATGATTTAGGTGCATTTTCTACACCCCTTGCCTCTCCAGCCATACAGTATGTAAACATGGCGACAATCATTACGTCCAAAGAGAGTTGTCTTAGCGGAAAGTTTCTGTCATTGTATCTGTCTACGTAGCCGTGAATTTAACTCTCTTTACGTAGCAATTCGTTCCACTGGCATGCACTTGCCCTTCCGCTGTCAACTCCATCTCTAGATCTGTCGGGGCTTTTCTGGTCGGGGAGACAACCTGTAAGCACAGTAACGGACGCGATCCATTGGTTGCTCAGGTAGCCTTGTGCTGTTGTGTCTCAGCTACTGTAGGTGGCAAGTTCTTGCGTCGAAACATTCACTAGAGGCCCTTGGGATCCGTGCTTGACTGCAAATGAGCTGTGGTAGCATGGCAGTTTTATGGGCCTGGCTACTAACAGAAGGTGAAGATCCAGATAAAAGAAGGGATAAACGGCCGTACGTCTGTCAAAGACCAGCAAGTATGTTGCCCTGTCTCACCCCACGTTCTATCCTTCCCCCATCCCCACTGTCTCTACAGCCGAGGGGTTCCCTTCCACTCTCCACTAGCCAACCATCTATGACTTTTATGTTCCGCATGACCCGCCGTGGAACGTCGACTTTCTCGGCTGTCGCCCTCAACCACTCAAGAACTGGCTGCGATATCCACCTCCCGGTGTTTTCTTTCCCCGTCGTTTCGAACCAGCCCATGTGTCCCCCGCCGTGCGTGACTACCAAGATCACCCACTCATTGTCAGTCTCATATACGGGAACATGCTTTACAATAGGATCGTCGTCCGAGTTGACTGCGAGGAACGGTATGCGCACGTCACTGAGTACCTTGTGTGACGAGGCATACGTGTAATAATCGCGTGCGGTTTCGAACGGAAATGGCGGGGATATGCCACCAGCATGCACGGTAATTAAGCCATCAAACTGTGCCAATGTGAGGGATTTATAGGAGAATAGCTCCGGAAGACACTGAGCGAGTCGTGAGTCCGGAAACTTCAATATAGAATCGACGTGTCGTGAGAGCAGTTGCCTTAGATTTCTGCCCATTCCTTTAGCATAGATATTGCGGTGTAACCAACGCCCATGTAAGCTACGGGCAGTATGAGGGGGAGTGTGTATGCGGAGAAGGAGGTGAGCATAGACGCACGCATCTCCATTTGTCTTGAGGTCCCACGGCTGGAAGAGGTTCTTAATGACATGACATTATCCATGGGGGACAAACATACGCATGCGAGAGCACAAGCAGAGACCAGTCTGCATTCGTCTCCTTCTTCAGCGACGTATCGTGTCAAGACATTAGCACCTAAGGAGAATCCGAGGCCTAGTAGCGGGGCCCGAGGATAGCAATGCGAGATATAAAGCAACGCTTGTCGAAGATCGTCTGTATGACAGGATGAATAGAGCTGCGGGCTAGTGAGTGGAACTCCTGCGCCTGATGGTTCCGATAAGTGGCATAAACTTTGCATGACTAGATTGAGAGCGTACATCCACGGAAGATAACAACCACACCTCTGTATCCGAGGCCTCCTTGTTCAATCGGCAATACCGCAGGACCAAGAATAGCGCGGACGTAGGATTCTTGTGAACCTAAAAGTGTATTAGGCACGGTAACCAACGAACAGTCAGGTGTATGCGCGGACCACCCGTCAGACCGTGCAAAACTACAATGATTGGTGTTTCATCTGGGAGGACACGATCTGAAACAGTCGGTGTGAAATCGATGCCCCTGTTGCAACAATGAGCAGAGCCCTCGGGATTGAAACGGATAACCTGACAAGGTTCCACCGTCCTTCGTTTGAAGTATCCGCCTGTGAAAGTGCATATAAGTATGGCTCGCATCATGCCGAGAAATGACTCGCCTATCGTATGTAACCGAGTCAACAACGGAAAAATCACCGAAAACGGCGTACAAAGTCTGTAGGTGTCCACTGTATTCCGTGCTTAGTAAGCACGTAGTTACATGAGAAGAGCTGGGCATGTTCTCACTTGAACAACCACCAGGCCGGACGAAACCGCGAAAGGAGGCTTGGGCAGTGTAGCTCTAGCAAAGTGCGAAGCGAAGCGTTCTCCGAAACGGCGGGCTGCCTCAGTGGGACGTATGCTGGCCTCGAAGAGAAGAATATCTTTGGAATAGCCTGATAACCTAGAGTACCCATGGCAGAACCCATGGCGGTCGCCACAGAGTTTCCTCGGGCAGAACGGGCGATACTGTACCCGGCACGGAAGCGAGGAGCGCACCGTGACCGCGGCGCGTCAAAGATCCGCGCTCATCGATGATTCCAATGATACTATCACTTGCGGGCGCACGGACATCCCAGCGGGCGGGATTGGGCGAGTACCGGACGTCACCGGCCGTGACCTTGCTCACCAGGCGAGGGATTGCCATATATGCGCGACTGCGAGATTGTAGGCGGAGAATGACTGAATGCAGGGAGCTCGATCACATGACCAAACGCGTTGAATGTTTGTGGATTTTGACGATCGCAGGCTGGCCCGCCTCGAGGCGTCCTCGCACTAATGTCCTTCAACCTCGCCCTTCAACACCAACCCATCCCACCATCCCCCACTTCCTCCTCGTTAACTAGTCTCGATGATGAGGTTGACAATGCAGCCGCTCGTGTTTATTTCGGTCCTATCCAATCTCCAGAGAGGATACTCATCGCTGAGGCCACTCATAAGCGTAACAACCTTTCGTCCTTACCCGTCCGTCGTTCCCCACGAATATCCGCCCTTCAAAACTCGCAAAAAATTTCTTCCCCTTTAGAGAGAGAGGCGAAGGCGGCCGGGCCAACATCAGGGGAACAACGGGGACTTAAAATGGCTCCACCCTCCACACCACCCGGTTCAGACGAGGATAACTCACAGGACGGTAAGGATCCCCATATTGAGATCGCTACTTCCTGAGACTTTATGAAGACGACATAGATATAGAACCTACCTCCGCCTTGGCAACCAAGATATCTCGAGCACACGACAATCCATCACCCCCACCGCAGATGCAGCCACTGGGACAAGAAAGTGACAATCCACCTTTTCCGATCCCTACAGAGCAGCATTCTCCCACTGACCCAGCCGTTTTTAAGGCGTCTGGATCCGCTATCGCGGACAGGCCATCACCTAAAGTGCAAACCCCGAGTCCCCCAACGGTTTCTCATGAACCCTTCGCGTCACTCGACCACAGACAGTCCACCTCTCTGTCCGCTAATGCGTCCGCAAACCTGATAGTATTCGATGATGACAATCTTTCAGACGTCCCGAAAGTCGAGGTGCGTCACCTCGGTTTACCTGCCAACGTTGGCTGATCAAAATCATACGTAGCCTATTGTTGAGCCCTTTCCCGACCTTCTAGCTCCTACCCCATCAAAGCATCGTGGCCCCTTCTCGAGAGGTTTGGAATCCACCTTTCGGACCATATTGTCCGGTTCATGGATCTGGTCGCCTGGAAACGAAGGGCCAGAGCATGGCCATGCCTCACCCGCGAAGGTTGTGACCATACCTCCAGCGTCAACCCCGCCTGCTATTGAGTCACCCGTCCAACTCCGCGATTCTCCCCGCTTCTCGCAATTAGATTGCCCATCCCTCCATTCGACTCAGAGCGATCTGGTCCCACGGGATGTAGACCTTCCAGACACGTTTTCGTCACAGGCCCATACAGGCACATCCGAGAGAACAGGGCCTAGTGTCGTGACTGAAATACCACGTCATGTTCGGGAGCTTGGATCTCTATCTCCTGTGTCGGAGGATGTCCTCCATAATCTACTGTCAACTACAGAAGCCACCACGAGCACAACCCTCGACCGAATCCCTGCCCTCGCTTCCGTTTTCCCTGCCA
>WNFC01007602.1_pt1 | contig 11912 bp, 9 predicted proteins | sample 5400541 | NCBI WGS metagenome assembly WNFC01 (sample SAMN13153342, study PRJNA577476) | soil metagenome | isolation source: 120 cm saprolite under Douglas fir tree site 2 hole 2 replicate 1 | place: USA:California | collected 2015-04-18 | reverse complement strand
GGCGCAGTGGCGGTCTTCGCCTTCCTCCCGAAAGCCTCACGCCCAGCCACACCGCCATTCAGCTCGCCCTGAAGCAGCAGTCTCCCGTGATTACCGAGGATCTCGCGCAAGCGGACATCGATCTGCAAGCCGCGCAGAGCATCGTCGCGCAGCGCCTCCGCGCCGTCGTCGTGATTCCTCTTTTCGCCGTGTCCCGCGCCAACACTCAGGAATCCATGGTCAACATCAAGCTTGGTGATTTCCTTGGCGTCCTCTACCTGGATTCGCGCCGCACCGCCGCCTTCTCCAAACTCGATCGCCAGATCCTGGATGCCCTGGCCGCCGACGCCGCCAGCATTCTCGACAATGCCCGCCTCGTCGAACGCGAGCGCGAACGCCAGCGCCTAGAGCAGGAGATCAACATCGCCCGCGACATTCAGCAGGCGCTTCTCCCTCGCGATTTCCGCGAATACCCGCACCTCGCCGTTACCGGATTCAATCTTCCCTGCTTATCGGTCGGTGGCGATTACTTCGATGTCTTTCCGCTCAGCGATGGCCGCACCGCGTTTCTCATCGCGGACGTTTCCGGCAAAGGACTCGGGGCCGCGCTTCTCACCACCATGCTTCAGGGCGCGCTCTCCGGAATGACACTTGGCACCGATCCCGCGCGCGTCTTCAACCATATCAACCGTTTCCTGTGCGATCACTCGGAGGTTGGCCGCTACGCCACCATGTTCTTCGGCATTCTCGATCAGCAAGGCCATCTGGAATTCATCAACGCCGGCCATCCTTCACCCATCCTGATCCGCCGCGGCGCCGCCCAGGAAGCCTTCACCCAAGGCTCTTATCCGGTCGGCCTCGTTCCAGAAGCCGAGTACACCGCCGTTTGCCTGAAGCTCGAGCCTGGGGACACCCTCGTGCTCTTCAGCGACGGCGTGACCGAGGCCATGGATCCCGACGAGCAGATGTTCGGCATCGCGCGCCTTAAGGAACTCCTCACTGGCCAGCTCGAGTGCCCCCTCGAACAACTCCAGAAATGCGTCCTTGAAGCCGTTGAAAACTTCGCCCGAGGCGCCCACCAGGCCGACGACCTCACACTTCTCATCGTCCGCTACCGGGCCACAGCCGCTGCTGCCACCACGGACACGGATGTCCCGGTGTCGGCTTCGTCCTCATCCCCAGCTTCTGCTGCGGCTTCCTCCGCGACACCGCCGGTCTCCACTCCCCCCGCCTCCGCCGCATCCGGCTAAATGCAAATTGCGATTCGCCCGGCGCAAGGGTGTTTCCACTCAGCTCCTTAGTTCAAAAAATTAGGGCGAGAGCCATAATCATTGGCTTTCGACCTGTCTCGAGTTCACGGATTTTTTCGACTTTGGTCGAAAATCTGTTTAGCGGCGTGCAGATCTTGTTGCGGCTTCGGCCTTACGCGCCGAGATCCTTGAGGTCGTCCTTGGCCTGCTGCTCGGCGTTCTTGGTGGCTCCCTTTGCGTCCGCATTGGGATTCAAGGCATGGATCGCCTTGTTCAAGCTCAGCGCTTTCTCGCCATCGGCGGCCTTACAGCCGGACATGTCAGCGTTCGAATGCACGCCGGTGACGCTGGCACTCAGGCACTTGAACTCCAACCCAAGATTATGGCTGGCGTGGAGCGCGGCGAGACACTCGTTCAGTGCCACAAAGGGCGCGCATGCATCGGTGGCGTTCGAACTGGCCGGCAAAACACCCTGGGCCTGCAGCTTCGGCGTCAGCCTCTTTTCGATGTCGCCCCGGGTGCCGTTCGAATCAGGGGAGTTTTTCGAACCTTTATCTTTCTTCACCCATTTGATGGGATTGAGGGAATGGGAGCTATGCGAGCTCGACGAACTCGAACTTCCCTTTGCTGCAGTGGATGCGCCAGCGCCCGCAGGGCCTTGCGCCCCCGCGCGCTCCGCGCCCACGGTCAAGAAAAGCGAAACGCTTAGAATCAGGACTGCCACAACGAAGAACGATCTTTTCATGGTGACTCCTCAGTGGAAGATCTCCGGACAAGGCTGGTGGATGCGGCCTCGCTCCCAGTAGGCCACAGCAGGCGAGTGAGAGCATTGTTTCGAAAGGGTGGTACTCCCCCAATCAGTCAAGCTGGCCATTCGAACAGGTTCCGTCGTTCGAGCAGCATTTCTTTCCGAAATGTGGAACGCCTGCCTGTTTCGAACGCCAACGCCAATCCGGCAGTCGCGCCTCAGGATTTAAATCGGAGAATGAGGCCGTAGATAGTCAAACCAGCGCCCCCGAGGAAAAGTAGCGGCGTAAGGTACTGTGTCACCAGTGGAAGGACGGGAGCAGGCAGAGGAAGCTGGATGGGATGGCCGTAGCCGGCGGCGAAATAATGAATAACGACGGCAAGAAGCATGTACAGAAGGCCGCGGCGAATCTGGTGCCGCCCGTCCGGTCCAACGCTGCGAGACAGTTGCACCTGCGGAACCGCTTCGCGGCAAAAGGGGCATTGCGCCAGATGCGTCGCAATGGGCTTGCCGCAAAATACACAACGGCGCTTATCCGCGACGAGTTTTGCCACTGCACCCATACTGCCCTCAGCGTCCCCCTTACCTAGGCTAGATTCGCTGCCATGCAATCGTCAAGGGACTGGTGCCGAAGAGTAAATCCCCACCTCAAGAATGGCGTCAAATAGTGGACATAGGCTGGGAACCGCAAAGGGAATGGAGTAGCGATGGAAGACCGTCGCCAAGTGTGCTTCACGGCAAAAAGCCATCGTCCAGGCGCAGTTTCGGTTAAAGCTCGCGGAGAGCCGTAGCCACGGGAAGCCGGGCGGCACGAACGGCCGGGGGCATGCCTCCGAGGACCCCCATGATCAGAGCGAAGACAACGCCCATCCAAAGAAGGTCAAAAGTGATCTTGAAGGCGAAGGCCAGGTTGGAAAAGGTCTGAAAATTCATGGTGCTGGTGGTCAAGCCGTTGAGGGGCAGAACGGCGAGGCAGCCAAGGACGCCGCCAACAAAAGAAATCAACAGGGCTTCGAAGAGAAAAGAGAGGACGACGCTCCCGGAGTTGAAGCCGAGCGCGCGCATGGTGGCAATTTCGCGGCCGCGTTCGGCGATGGCGGAGTACATGGTGTTGAGGGCGCCAAAGACCGCGCCGATGGCCATGATCGCTGCTACGAACCCGCCCAGAATGGTGATGAGCTGAGTCATGCGCGTGGACTGCTTGGCGTAGTAGTCGATTTCGCGGGTTACGTCCACATTCAAACGCGGATCGGCTGTAAGAGTGTCCCTTAATTGTTGAAGGGCGGCAGGCGAAGCGAGGTGCACTGTAACGGACTGAGAAAAAGTGTCCGGACGCTTATAGGCGCCGTTCAGGAGGTGGGCGTCGCCCCAAACTTCGGAATCGAATGCGCTTCCACCGGCATCGAAAATGCCCACGACTTGCCAACTTGCGCTTCCGAGCCCAATTGTTCTTCCCAGAGTCAAGCCCGAATAGGTCGCCTTGGCGTTTTTGCCGACGATGAGTTCGGACAGACCGGGCCGGAACATGCGGCCCTCGATGATTTTGACGTTGCTGCGAATGGCAAAAACGTTTGGCGCAACACCGCGAAGTTCAACATTGGCATCCGTGCCGGTGGAAATCAAGGGAATCGGCGCCATCAGGACAGCCTCCGGTGTCAGCAACGGGCCCTCGGCCCCCCGCGCGATGCCCGGAGCATCCTGGATAATTTTGACTGAATCGAGAGAGACTCCGCTGGTCATTTCGGATGTAGCCCCCGCGCGGGTAATGAGCGCGTTTTCCGCGGAGCCGGAAGAAACAAGCGTGGCCTTGAATCCGCGCGCAAGCGACAACATGGCAACGAAGACACCCACCGTCCCGGCAATCCCCACGACCGCAACGATCGTGGAGGTCCAGCGAGCTTTGACGCTGCGAACGTTGTAGACGAGGGGAATCGCCATTTCAGGCTCTCCTCAACGCGTTAACGACGCGCATACGCATGGCGCCGACACCCGGCAGCAGGCCGCTGGCCGCGCCAACAAAGAGGGCGAAAACAAGACCAAGTGTCAGAAGCGACTTGGAAAGGATAAGAGGGGGCAGAAGGCCAGTGAGAGCCACGCCGATAACAGGGATGGCCAAGTAGGCGAGCGTCAAGCCCAGGAAGCCGCCAACGAGGGCGATGACGATGGACTCTGCCAGAACGAAGAAAAGAACGGCGCGCCCGGAAAAGCCGATGGCTTTCAGGACGGCCAGTTCTGAGGTGCGCTCGCGCACGGATATAGCCATGGTGTTGCCGGTGACCAACAGAAGCGTAAAGAAGACCACGCTGCCGATGGTGAGGATTAAGAGCTCGATGTTTCCGAACTGCTTGGCGAAATACGCGGCGAAGGCGGATTCCGTTTCGGTCTTGGTCTCAAATGAAGAGTTGGCAAACTTTTCGTCAATGGCCTTGGCGACGCGCACGGCGTCATCGGGGCTATTGAGCTTGACGACGTACCACCCGGCCGTGCTCTTGACGGCAGCGGGCACATTCTCGTCAAAGTATTTCCACTGCAGCCAAAACTGGCTCTCGTCGCCGCCGGGGCGGTCGCTGTGATAAATGCCGTCGAGATTGAACTCCGAAGAGCCCCCGCCATAAAGAGTGGTCTTGATGGGGATGTGGTCGCCGATTTTCCAATGGAATCGTGCGGCCGTGCGGGCGCCGGCAATAGCGCCCTGGCGATCCTTGACAAAGTTGTTCCACTGGTCGTCAGGCACCACAAGCTCAGTCATCACCTGGCGTTGATTTTCGGGATCGATGACAAACTGTGGAAAGAAGTTCTTTTCATCCTGATAGACGCCGCCGAACCAGTGATTATGCGTGACCGCCTTGACGCCGGGAATGGCCATGATTTTGTCGCGGTCGGAGATCGGCAATAATTGCATTAGACCGATGCGGCTGACGACGATCAGGCGATCCGCGCCGGCAATTTCCGTGCCGCGGCTGAAGGCGCTCTTCACCACGGCAAGAAACGTGAAGAGAACCAACGCGATGGCAAAAGACCCGACGGTGAGGATGAGCCGAACCTTTTTGCGGAAGAGATTGGCGAAAATTAAACGGCTGAATTTCATGCTGCGCCTCCCGCCATTACCGGCTGTTTGGATTTGCCGCCTTCGATGAGCACGCCCTTCTCCAGATGCAGCGTCGTGTGCGCGCGCGCGGCAACGACGGGATCGTGCGTGACCATCAGAATCGTTTTGTTGTACTTGCCGACCAGCTCGTCGATGAGGGCCATGATTTCATCGGCGCTCTTGCGGTCCAGATCGCCGGTCGGCACATCGCAAAGCAAGAAAGTCGGGTCGGAGACGATGGCCCGAGCGATGGTGACGCGCTGCTCCTGTCCGCCGGAAAGCTGCCGCGGATAGTGATGCATTCGATCGGCCAGATTGACGATGGCGAGGGCCGTTTCCACATGCTTGCGGCGCTCAGACTTGGACAGCTTGGTTAGGAGCAGCGGAAGCTCGACATTCTGGAAAGCCGTGAGCACGGGAATGAGGTTGTACATTTGAAAAATAAAGCCCACGTGGCGAGCACGCCACTGCGTGAGCTTGCTCCCCGACATGTGCGTGATTTCGTCGCCGTCGACGGTGATGCTGCCTGCGGAGGGCACGTCGAGACCGCCGAGAAGATTGAGCAGGGTGGTCTTGCCGGAACCGCTGGGGCCCATGAAAGCGACGAAATCGCCCTTGTCTGCGTCGAGGTTTAGCCCCTGCAGCACCTGAATTTTCTCGCCGCCGCGGCTGTAAGTCTTGTTCAAACCGCGAACCCGGATGAGGCTTGGAGAATCGTCGCGTCCATCGACTCGGATCATGCTTGGCTCCCATTAACGGATTTCAACTTTGTCACCATCATGCAAACTTTCCGGTCCCCTCACCACCAGGGAGTCGCCTGGCGACACGCCCGCCAGGATCGCCACGTCTGTGCCCCGATCCATGCCGAGGCTTACGGCGCGGCGCGCGACTTTTCCATCGCGGACCAGGAAAACGTAAGAAGCATTGGAATCGGAGCGCACCGCGCCCTTCGGGATGAGAGCGACCGCCTGAGGGCCCTTTTCTTTCCCCTTGTCTTTTGCGGCCGGCCGTTCGTCTTCCAGAAAAGCCACCTTCACGCCCATGTCCGGCAAAATGAAATCGTATTTTTCCAGGTTTAGAATGGTGATACGCACTTTGACCGTGGCCTTTTGGCGGTCCGCTGTAGGGATGACGGTCCGCACTTTAGAGGGAATCGGTTTGTCCGGATAGGCGTCCAGCGTGGCTGTGACATGCTGGCCGTTTTCGACCCGCGCGATGTAGGACTCGTTGACGTCGACTTCGATTTCATTGGATTTCATGTCCACAATCGTCGCAATCCCCGTTCGCGTAAATCCGCCACCCGCGGAATTGGGCGAGACCATCTCGCCAACCTGAGCATCCTTGGAGACCACAATGCCCGCGAACGGCGCGCGAATGGTGCAATTGTCCACCGCCTGTTGAGCAACGCCGATACGGGATTCGGCAGCAGCCACCTGTTGCTTGGCGAGCTCGATCTTGGCCTTGAGGCTGTCCACGGCAGTGCGCGCGTTGTCTAACGTTTCCTGTGTTTGTACCCCGGCGGCCTGCAAGTCCTGAGCGCGCTTGAGTTGGATATTGGCGTTGCGCAGCTGGACTTCGTAGTCGGCAATCGCGGCATGCGCGGCGTCGCGGTCCGCTTTGGCTGAATCGAGCGCGCGTTTGACGTCGGAATCATCGAGGGTAGCAAGGAGCTGGCCCTCCGCGACGCGAGTGCCTTCGTCGAAGAAGACGCCGGTGACGCGGCCGGTAATCTTGGCGGCGATGGTGGCGCGGCGGCGGGGAGTGATGTAGCCGCTGGCGTTCAGCAGCGCCTGGGGTCCGCCAGCGTCGGGTTTGGCGGCAGTAGCAACCTCGACCACGGGCTTCTGGTTGCGGAACGCAAAGGCGGCGGCGACGATACCCGCGAAGATGATGACCGGGATCGAGGCGTAGAAGATGCGTTTGCCCATCTTCGACTGGCTTCGCTGTCCATCGTGGATGCGCAGCGAGCCAAGGTCAGGTTTTGTCGAGATTTGTGGACTGGCCATCAACCCCCTGCTCCCTCTGATTGGGAACCTCAGCCTTACCTACGGATTCCAGCCTCTAAAAATAACAGATGTTGGAGGCATTCTTGAGGTCACATCCATTCTATCGCGGAGGGCGGGTTTTGGGGGAATTGAGTCGGCGTCCCGCTATTGGGTGCCGCGTCAATGGCGTTGGCCGTGTCCTGAGGTCATATTGGCCTCACGGTGTTGGCAGTGCGGCGGGAATGCCGAAGGTTCCATCGACCACTTCGACGAAGTTTCTTTCTTCGCGAAGAATGATCCGTTTTGCTTGCGCCATCGCGAAGTTCTCACGCCCTTCCGAATCCGCTTTCAGGCGCGTTCGATACGCCTCATACGAAGTCAGGCTGTCGAAGGCGATCAAACCCCATGCAACATCATTCGTTCCTTCGTGAGGCAGAAAATACCCGACAAGATGTCCGCCGCATCGAGGAATGATGCGGCCCCAATTCTCGGCGTACTTCTTGAACGCCTCTCGTTGGAACGGATCGATCTGGTAGCGTATGACGCACACGATTGTCATGGGTATCCCCTTCGTCATCGCTTCGGCCCTTCCCTCGCGCCCAACGCTCAGCGCCGCAATTGCAGCCAACACGCCCCCAATGGCTTCCCGGCGGTTGATCTGCGCGGTTGGGGGCTTTGTTGGCTGCATACGCGGCAGTATGCAAATTGCCTGACAGGAACGCTTCGTTTATCATCAAAGTATGAATGTCGAAGATCATGCGGATGCTGCGGTCTCCAGAATTGCCGCGGCCATCGGTGAGCCGGCGCGTGCCCGGATGCTCTACTGCTTGGTGGACGGCCGTGCGCGAACGAGCACGGAGCTTGCCGTGGTCGGTGAGGTAACTCCCTCGACCGCCAGCGTGCATTTGCAGCGGCTGAAGGCCCAGCGATTGGTGAAGGTGTTCGCGCAGGGGAAGCATCGCTATTACAGTCTGGAAGGAGCCAATGTGGCCGCCGCGCTCGAAGCCTTGAGCGTGCTCGCCGGCGGATCGCGCGACGCATTCGTGCCCAACACGCCAAACCGGCTTCGCGCCGCTCGGACTTGCTACGATCACATCGCGGGCACTCTGGGCGTTTCCCTGCATGACCGCTTCAAGGCATTAGGCTGGCTGTCGGATGGCTCAGGCGTTACTAACGCTTATGACCTGACGCCGGACGGGGCGAAGGCATTCGGAGCGCTTGGCATTGACGTTGAGGCAACTCGGACGCTACGCCGCCGTTTCGCATACGCCTGTGTGGACTGGAGTGAGCGGCGGCCGCATCTTGGCGGCGCGGTCGGTGCGGCCTTGCTGAACGTTGCCTTGAAACGAAAATGGGTGACCCAGGATCTCGACAGTCGCGCTTTGACCATCACTAGAGTTGGCCGGCGCGAAATGTTGACTCGCTTCGGGCTTCACGATTGAAGCGTTGAGCTCAGACCACCGCCCCCCGGAACGTTCGGGAGCTTCTGGACGATTGGTAGGCTATCGGAGAGCGATCCACATCCGAACTTCCGCGAGCAACTTGCGCAAAATCAGTTCGTATTAGATGCGCTTCGAATGCCTCCGGATACTGGCAAATCAGTGGTCGCAGGGGCGTTCCGAATTCCACAAAATCATCCTTGACACGCTGGCCGCCAAGTTCTATTAAAGAGATTCCGCGGGAGCTTTCCATACCTTACCTTCCCGCCGATGGGAGTCCCAGCATGAGCCCTACCCGCCGAGATTTCCTGAAATTAACGACCATCGGCGGAGCCGCAGCCGCGGTGTTTGGCTTCGATTTGAAGCCGGCGTTTGCGCAACTCCGCACGCTGAAGATCGCGCGTGCGAGCGAGACGCGCTCAACGTGTCCGTACTGTGCAGTGGGTTGCGGCACCATCATCTACACGATTGGCGACCGCGCCAAAAATGTGACCGCGCAAGTCGTCCACGTCGAGGGCGACCCCGATCATCCGACCAACCGCGGCACGCTTTGCCCCAAGGGCGCCTCGTTGCAGCAAGAAATCATGAACGACCGGCGCTTGCTGAAACCGCTGGTGCGCCGCCCCGGCGGGACCGAGTGGCAGGAGATTTCCTGGGACGATGCTATCAGCGAAATCGCGGCACGCGTGAAAAAGACGCGCGATGAGACCTTCATCGAAAAAGATGCGGCGGGACACACGGTGAACCGGCTGGAATCCCTCGCCTGGATCGGCGGCTGCACCGACACCAATGAGTTTAACTATCTGGTTGTGAAATCCATGCGCGCCCTGGGGGTCGTGCATCTGGAAAACCAGGCCAGAGTTTGACATGGCCCCACGGTCTCAAGTTTGGGACCAACGTTCGGACGCGGGGCAATGACCAACGGCTGGGTGGACATGAAGAATACCGACATGATGCTCATCATGGGCGGTAATCCTGCCGAGAACCATCCGTGCGGATTCAAGTGGCCCGTCGAAGCGAAACGCACACGCAACGCCAAGATGATCGTAGTCGACCCACGCTTCACGCGCACGGCGTCGGTCGCCGATCTTTTCTGCCAGATTCGCGCCGGGTCAGACATCGCGTTCCTCGGGGGCGTCATTCGCTATGCCATCGAGAACAATCGTATCGCGAAAGATTACCTGGTTAACTATACGAACGCGGCGTTCATCGTCAAAAACGATTTCAAGCTGCCTGCCGACACGGATGGTGTGTTTTCTGGTTTTGAAGCCAAGTCGCAGAGTTACGACAAGTCCACGTGGAATTATGCGGGGACGGGCGGAGGAAGTGACGCGGCGCATCCACCAAGCGGAACCGCTCCGCCCGCTCCCCGCCTGCCGGAAAAGGTCGAATTCGATCTATCGCTGCAGAACCCCTATTGTGTGTTCCAACTGCTGAAGAAACATTACTCGCGGTATACCCCGGAGATGGTCGAGCGCATCACCGGCATTCCCAAGGAACAATTCCTCAAAGCCGCTGACCTCTATACTTCGATTCGTAAAGACGGCGACATGAAGAAGGCGGGGACGATTATTTATGCCGTCGGATGGACGCAACATACGTTTGGCACGCAAATCATCCGCGCCGCGGCGATTCTGCAACTTCTGCTGGGCAACGTGGGCCGCGCGGGCGGCGGCGTCAACGCGTTGCGCGGGCACTCCAATATCCAGGGCGCCACGGACATGGCCGGGATTTTCGACAATTTGCCAGGTTATTTGAAGGTGCCGACTCCCGCCGATACCTCCTTCGACGGGTGGATGAAGCGCATTACGCCGACATCCTCGAAGCCCGCGGCGTGGGATTCGTTCAACTATTGGAGCAACACGCCGAAATTCGCGGCCAGCTATCTGAAAGCTCTCTTCGGCGACGCGGCCACCAAACAAAACGGCTTTGCGTTCGACTATCTGCCGAAAGTGGATCGCAACTATTCGTGGGTGCAGATGTGGGACGACATGTACAACGGCGTCGTCAAGGGCATGCTGGCCTTCGGGATGAACGGCGTGGCCATCGGTCCCGACTCCAAGAAAAATATTAACGCGCTGAAAAAAGCGGATTGGCTGGTGGTCGGCGAAATCTATCCCGACGAGACCAGCGAATTCTGGAAATCGCCCGGCATCACGCAGGACGAAATGAAGCAGATTCAAACAACCGTGTATCGTTTGCCTTGCGCGGGATTTGCCGAGAAAGACGGCTCGTTCACCAATTCCGCACGCTGGCTGCTCTGGAAGAATACGGCCTTGCCGATGCCCGGAGATTGCCGGCTCGACCAAGGCATCGTCGCTCAAATTTTCTTGAAGGTCCGCGAACTCTACAAAAAAGACGGCGGTAAGTTTCCCGATCCCATCGTGAACCTCACTTGGAATTACAGCACCCCGTTGAATCCGCCTCTGGCCGAGGTATTGAAGGAAATCAACGGCAAAGCGCTGGCGGATCTCGAGGATCCCGCCACCAAGCAGCAAATCAAAGCCGGCCAGCAGGTTCCTGGTTTCGCGTGGCTGAAAGATGACGGCACCACGTCCTGCGGGAATTGGATTTATTCCGGCTCGTTCACGGAAGCGGGAAATCAGACGGCGCGGCGCGATCCTTCGGACCCCTCAAATTTGGGCATACATCCTGGCTGGGGCTGGTCCTGGCCGGCGAACCGGCGCGTGCTTTATAACCGCGCGTCGTGCGACGTAAATGGCAAGCCCTGGGATCCAACGCGAAAACAAATCTGGTGGAACGAGAGCACGCAAAAATGGGTGGGCAACGACGTACCCGACTTCAAAGTCGATTCCAAGCCCAAGGATCATATGGGCCCGTTCATCATGAATCCGGAGGGCGTGGGGCGAATCTTTGGGCCGCTCGGAGCTTTTGCCGATGGGCCGCTCCCCGAACATTACGAACCGATTGAAAGCCCGATCGACAACCCACTGCATCCGGAGCAGACCCACAATCCCGTCGTGAAGCGCTTCAAAACGCCGGACGACAAGTACGCCACGCCGAAGGACGGCTACACGGTGGTGTGCACGACCTATCGCCTGACCGAGCATTATCACTACTGGACGAAGAACAATCCCATGAACGTCCAGCTCGTGCCGGAGCCGTTCGTCGAGATTTCCGCGGAAATGGCGCAAGAGATGGGTATCATCGGCGGCGAGAGAGTAAAGGTGTCGAGCATCCGCGGAGAATACATCGCGAAAGCTATGGTCACCAAGCGCATCAAGCCCATGATGATCGACGGCAAGAAAATCTACCAGATCGGCATCCCCATCCATCAAGGCTATCGGGGAATCGCCGAGGACGAAGGCAAGGACGCGCGGACGCTGGTGAATCTGCTCACGCCGACGGTCTTTGATCCCAATGCATACACTCCGGAATTCAAGGGCTTCCTGGTGAAGCTCG
>WNFC01018457.1_pt1 | contig 11914 bp, 11 predicted proteins | sample 5400541 | NCBI WGS metagenome assembly WNFC01 (sample SAMN13153342, study PRJNA577476) | soil metagenome | isolation source: 120 cm saprolite under Douglas fir tree site 2 hole 2 replicate 1 | place: USA:California | collected 2015-04-18 | reverse complement strand
GGCTGCGCTCGGCCACCGAACGCGCGGCTTCGACCTGGCGGAGGGTCAGTTGGAACGCGCACGTGAGTATGCCGCACAGACGTCGAACCCGCCGGTCTTCGACATTGGCGACGCAGGCGATCCACCCCTCGGCAAAGCCAGCGTGGATGTGCTGGCGAGCCGTGATGTGCTGTGGACGCTGCTCGATCCGGCCGCGGCCTTCCGCAACTGGTTCCAGATCATTCGACCCGCCGGCCGGCTGCTCGTGTTCCACGGCGTGACGCTCAGCAACAGCCGACATCCAGAGACCCGGTCGCGCGGCGACGAGCTCTACAAAGAAACGATTCCGGCCGATCGGCTCCTGCCGCTCCGTCACCAGCCGACCCTCGACCCGGCTGTCCCCTTGGCGCAGGAGGCTGGCTTCCAGGACGTGCACGTCATCCGCCTCGGCGTGATCGAAGACTTCGTCCGCGAACTGGAAGGCAAAGAGATGGTCTGGCTGGTGCTGACAGCCACGCGCGCGAAGACGGCGGAAGGTCGGGGCGCAGCGTGAGCGACAACAACCCGGCAGATGGTCTTCAGGAGCAGCTTTCATCGTTCTGGAGCAGTCGCGCTGCATCAAGACCGGCAGGCACCATGGAGGTGCGCAACGAGGCTGAGCACCAGGCCTGGCTGCAGGCGCTTCGGCCACTCCTGCCACAGCCACCGGTAGATGCGCTGGATGTCGGGACCGGGCAAGGCTTCCTGGCGCTACTGCTGGCCGATCTCGGACATCGCGTCATCGGCGTCGATACAGCCGAGGGCATGCTCGAGGCGGCGCGCGCTCACGCTGCTGGGTCGGCCAACCGGCCTGACTTCCGACTGGGCAATGCCATAGATCCGCCCCTGGAACCGTCCAGCGTGGATATCGTTTCCAACCGCCAGGTCGTCTGGACGTTGCTCGATCCGGCAACAGCCTTCAACAACTGGCTTACCTTGCTGCGACCGGGCGGCATGCTGCTGTCGGTGCACCTGCGCCAGAACAATCCGACCACGGGGTCACAGTACTCGGACGCCGTCAAAGACTTGCTGCCGGCCTTGCCACTTGACTCGAGCGGTGCGGCGAAAGCCACGCGAGCGGATCGCAGCTACCCGGACGCGGTGGCGCGTCTGGCACGGCAGACCGGCTTCCTCGACGTCCAGTTGACCGGCCTCGCCGCGGTCGATCGGTATGAGGAGAGTATCCCTACCGATCGGCGCTGGCTCGCCCTGACTGGCCGCAAACCGGGGTGAGCTCGTGCTGACGCGCCGAGCGCTGTTGGTGGGCATGGCGGTCATGGGCAGCGCAACGCTACAGGCATGCGCCACGCTGTCGCCAGGCCAGGGCCAGGGCCAGGGCAGCGTGCCCAAACCCAACACGCCGGCCGATCAGGCCGCTCCAGCAACCCCCGCTACCAGTACCGTTGTGTTCGGCTCTAGCGGCGAGCCGATCACGCTCAACCCGCTACTCGACGACACCTCGAATTCACGCAATGTGTGGGAGCTGATGTTCGAAGGTCTCGTCAGGCCAGACCCCCTGATGGGCACGCCGACGCCGTGGCTCGCGAAAAGCTGGAGCACGTCACCGGATGGCCTGACCTGGACGTTTCAGATCCGTCCCAACGTCACATGGTCCGATGGCCAACCGTTCACCGGGGACGACGTGAAATTCACTTTCCAGACGGTTCTCGACCCGAAGACGACACCGTTCCGTACACGCTTCGACAGCATTGCCGCCTTCGATGCCCCGAATCCCGCGACGTTCCAGGTGACCCTCAAAGGACCCGACTGTCCGTTCCTGGTCACCACGATGCTGGTTGGCATCCTACCCAAGCATGTGCTGGCGGGAACGGCAGACATCAACACCGACGAATTCAATTCCAGCCGCCCGCTGGGTACCGGCCCGTTCATGTTCAAAGAATGGCGCAGAGGCGAGTTCGTAACTCTCGTTGCCAATCCAACGCACTGGCGCGGCAGGCCGAAAATTGACCAGTGGATTCGGCGCCCCACGGCAAACGACAACATCACCACACAGTTGCTGAAAACCGGCGAGATTGACTACAGCGCCATAGCTCCAGCTGCAATTGCGGAACTGTCGGCCGAGCCCCATCTCCGATTGGAGGCTGTCTCGAGTCCAACCTCGATTATCTACATCGCGTACAACCTGGACCGTCCGCTGTTCCAGGACAAGCGCGTCAGACAAGCGCTCTCGCATGGCGTCGACCGTCAAGGCATTCTCGACTCGGTGTTGGCTGGCCAGGGCGACCTCGTTGATTCCGCGATCCCGTTTCAATCGTGGGCGCGCTCCGACAACATTCCGAAATTTCGTTTCGACCTCGAAGCGGCCCGCAAGCTCCTGGCTGAGGTGGGCTGGACGGCCGGCTCCGACGGCTTCCTGCACAAGGACGGGAGTCGCTTTGCCTTCACGCTCAGCATCCAGTCCGGCGATCAGCGCCGCGTGGGGGTCGCCACGATCGCCCAGGATGCCTGGCGCAAACTTGGCATCCAGGTGCAAATCGAGCAACTGGAGGTTGCGGCGTTCAACGCGAAGTACCAGCAGGCGCACGACTTCGACGCGATCATCGGTGGCGGACTCGGGTTCACCATCGATCCTGACCAGACGCGTTTCTGGGCGGCGAAGGAGTTTCCTAACGGCGCCAACTTCGTGCACTACAGCAACCCAACGGTAGACCGACTACTCGACGCGGCGCGCACTGTGCAGGGTTGCGACAGCGAGGCACGCAGGGCGCTCTACGAGCAGTTCCAGCAGGTGCTCGCCGAGGACCAGCCCTGGACATTTCTGTACAGCGCCAGGCAACCCGTGATCATCAACAAACGCATCCAGAATGCGGCGCCGAGTCCCTGGGTCGGCGCAGGTCCGTACCTGACGTGGGGCATCAACGACTGGACCATTGCACGTTGATGGCACCCGCGACGAATCGCAAGACTGAGTCGGGCGAGCTGCGCATCGTGATGGGTGGCGTAAAGGACGACGTGCAATTGTCGCACGATCCGGTACGCAATGGCGGGCGCGGCTCAATTGGCGCCACCACATGGGGCATTGGTGAAACGCTCACCCGAGTCTCGCGCCACGGCAAGGCTGTTCCCTGGCTCGCCGAGAGTATTCGAAACGTCGATCCGCTGACCTGGGAAGTACGCCTGCGTCGCAACGCCTGCTTCTGGGATGGCACGCCGGTCACGGCGCAGTCCGTGGCTGCCTCCTTCCTCCAGAACTGCGAACAGCAAACAGACGTCAGTGCGTTGATCGAACCGGATACCTCGGCGCGCGTGGTGGACAGCGTAACAGTGCAGTTCAAGACCAGCCAGCCCTCAGGTATTTTCCCCAACGCACTGGCCCACCCCCAGATGATTGTGCACGCTTCTGGCGGAGCCTTGACCAGCGGGCCGTACCACTCGGTTGCATTCGAGGCCGACCGCCACATGCAGTTGGAGTCGTGGCCCAAACACTGGGCCGGCGTGCCTCATGTCGAGCGAATAGCAGTCAGCGTCGATCCCGATCTGGACGTGCAACTGCGTGCGCTCGAGGCTGGCGAAGCGGACCTCGTCTTTGCATTTCCACCGGAAGCCATCTCGCGTCTGGCCCAATTCGGCGCCGGCTACGAGGTGTATTCGCTGCCGTCGATGCGCGCGCTGTCCATCCAGATCAATACCGGTCGGCCACCATTTGATGATCGCAACGTTCGGGAAGCGACGGCGCTGGCAATCGACCGCTCCGCGCTCGTCGCCGGCGTCCTCCACGGCCATGGCGCCGTTGCCACGAGCATCATCCCGCCCTGGACCGGTCCTGTCGCGCCGCTGCAGACGACCGATACCGTACGCGCCCGACAACTGCTCGACACTACCGGCTGGAGGATGGGTGCTGATGGCGTGCGCTGCAAGGGCGAAGACCGCCTGGCATTCACCATGTATACGCCCAGGGGCGAAGTGCTCGCGATGGCGGCCCTGGCACGCGCGGTTCAGCACCAGCTCGCGCCGCTGGGCTACGACATTCGGATCGAGGAAGTTGCCGCGCTGAGCGCCGCGATCAAGGATGGCGCGTATACGTCTGCGCTGCGCACGAGCTACGCCCAACTCACCGGCGATCCTTTTTTCTGGTTGAAGTTGTGGCTGGCGAGCGGCGGTCGAGTAAATCAGGGACCGACGTACCGCAATCCGGACTTTGATATCGCGCTCGATCACTACCGCCGTGCGCTGAGTTTCGAGAGCCGACACGCGCGCTGGCAGGACATCGAGACGATCTTGAGAGCCGACGTTCCCCATATCTTTCTTGTCTGGTCGCCACTCATCGTCGTCGCCCGCGCAAACCGTGTGCGTGGCCTCCAGTTGGACCCCAACAACGAGTATTTCATCGATGGAAGGATGGCCGTAACCGCATGAGCGAGTCGCAGACTACCGCCGACCTGAGCGAGCTGCAGGCGAAAATCAACGCGTTCTGGACGTGGCGGGGTAACACCATTGAATCCGGCGGGCTCGCAATTCGTGACCAGGACGAGCTCAAGGTCTGGATGGAGCTGCTCCGCGAGTGGCTTCCGCCGGCGCCGGCGGACGTCGTCGACCTCGGGACTGGGCAGGGCTTCCTCGCGCTGGTGCTGGCGGCATTTGGCCATCGCGTGCGCGGCTTCGACCTGGCCGAAGGACAGCTCGAGCGGGCTCGCGAATTCGGCGCAAAAGTCTCGAACGCGCCGGAGTTTGCCACGGGCGACGCAATCGACCCGCCGCTGGAGCTGTCCAGTCTGGATGTGATCGCCAACCGCAACGTTCTGTGGACGCTCGTCGATCCAGCGCGCGCCTTCCGCAACTGGTACGCCGCGCTACGACCAGGTGGCCGTCTCATCGCTTTCCACGGAATCAACAACAGCGAGAGCGGGCCACCGCCCAACACGCGCGATCAGAACAACACGGCGTACACGGAGGACGTGACCGAGCATTTGCTGCCGATCCGGCGGCTACCCACGGTCGACCCGGCGCTACCGCTCATCCGCGCCGCGGGCTTCCAGGAAGTAAACGTCACGCGCTTGCAGGTGCTTGAAGATTTTGAGCGACAGGCGTACGGCGCTGACAAGACGTGGTTAGTGATCACGGCCGTTCGCGCATAGTGGTAGCTTCAAGCACGCTCGTCGAGCACGCGGTGGTGCCCGTTGGTCGGGGGCCGATTCAGTTGTGCTCGGCAGCTGGCGGAGAGCTCATTGTCGCTCTGGCAAGCGGCGATACCACGCTGACGGTCCTCGACGGGCGAACGGCGGGGGTTCGATCGCGCGTCGAGGTCGGCCCAGCCCCCTGGAATGCGGTGGCGCAGGGCTCGCGCGTGTACGTCGCGATGCACACCGACGCTCCAGCCGAGTGCCTCGACGCGGTCCAGGTCGTGGACTGTGAAGAGGGTCGAATTGTGGCGACAATTCCTTTGCCTGTTGAGAGCCGTCCGAAAATCGTCGTCCCGGCCTTTGAGCGTGAGCGACTGTATGCGCTCAATTCGGGCAATGGCACCGTGGCGGAGGTAGACACACAGTCAAACACCGTCTTGCGGACTATCGACGTAGGTCGCAACCCGCAGTACGGTCAACGCGGGCAGGGAACCCTGTACGTCGCCAACGGCGGCTCACATGACGTGGTCGCTATTGACGAAGAAACGTTTAGCGTGCTTCACCGTGTCCCGGTCGGCAGAGGTCCGGAGCGTTGTGTTGTTTACAAGCACCGTCACCAGGTCTACACCAACAATCTCGACGACCACACTATCTCCGTTGTCGACCTGGCGACACATACAGAATCCGCCCGAATTCCGGTCGGTCAAGGACCCATTCGCATCACCCCGTGGGATAGCCGCGGTCGCGACGAATGGGCGGTGCTGTGCCGCGGTTCACAGGACGGCCGCAACGGAAGCATCTCGTTTATCGACGGCGCCACGCATCAGGTAACTGACGTGCTCGCGCTGCCGGGCCCGGCGAGCAACTGGAACTGGGGGCTGGGCCAGCGTCACCAGACCGTGTACGTGACGCTGGCGGACAAACCCGCGCTGGTCGTCGTCGATGCCAGCCAACTGAACGTGCTGGAGACCATCCCGCTGAGCGTTCTGTCAGAGCCGGCTGGTTTTGGACCCAGTATCTATGTATCCAGCAGTGGTGGCGTGTTCGTGGCGTCGGTTGACTCGGTAACCTTGTTGACTCACGGATAGGGGAGAGGCTCATGGTTGGATTGAATCGACGCGGGCTCCTGGCGCGCTTCGCGCTGCTCGGCGCCGGCACGCTGCTCGCCGCGTGTACGCCCGCGCCGGGCGCGGTCATCCCGACGCTGTCCTCGGCGACCGGGCCCAATCCGACCAGCGATGCAGCGGCGTCGGCTGCCAATCCACAGAGCACCACCTCCGGCCGGACCACCACGGTGGTCTACGCTGTCTCGTCGAATCCCGCCACGCTCAATCCGCTACTTGACGACAGCGGCGCGTCGCAGAGCGGTTATGAGCTGATGTTCGAAGGTCTGATCAAACCCGACCCCAAAACTGGCACGCCCATCTCGAGCCTGGCGGCCAGTTGGGACGAGTCCGGCGATGGCCTGAAGTGGACGTTCCACATTCAACCCAATGTGACCTGGCACGACGGCCAGCCCTTCACCGCTGACGACGTGAAGTTCACGTTTGATGCGATCCGGGATCCCAAAACCAAGACTCCCTACCGCAGCCGTTTCAGCAACATCGCCAGCTACGACGCACCCGACAAAGCCACATTTACCGTTGCGCTCAAGGCGGCCGATTGTCCGTTTCTGATTACGACGATGCAGACGCCGATCGTGCCGAAGCATGCCCTGTCGGCATCGGCGGACATCAACACGGATGAGTTCAATTCCAGTCGTCCTGTTGGCACTGGTCCGTTCATGTTCAGGGAGTGGCAGCGCTCCGATCATTTGACGCTGACCGCCAACCCCAATTACTGGCAGGGTCGACCGAAGATCGACCAGTGGATCAGGCGCACGGTGAGCGACGACAACGTCCTCCAGGCGCTGCTCAAAACCGGTGAAGTCGACTACGCCAACGTGTCCTTCGGCGCAATGCAGGAGCTCCAGGCCCTGTCACACCTCAACTTCCAGTCGGTTGCCAACCCAATCCTCATCACGTTCATCGCCTACAACCTGGACCGTCCGTTGTTCCAGGACAAGCGGGTGCGGCAAGCGCTCACACAGACGCTCGATCGCAAAGCGATCGTCAATTCGTTGCTGTACGACCAGGGCGAAGTGCTTGACTCGTCGCTGGCATCGGTGTCATGGGCGTATTCCGCCAACGTGCCCAGGTTCCCCTATGACGTCGATGCCGCCAAGCGCTTGTTCAGCCAGGCCGGCTGGGCGCCGGGTGCGGATGGCATTCTGCAGAAGGACGGTGCGCGCTTTGCGTTCACGCTGGCGACGAACTCCAGCAACAAGGAGCGCGCGGCGATTGCCACGATTGCTCAGGACGCGTGGCGCAAGGTCGGCATCGACATGCAGCCGCAGCTTCTGGAGACCAACGCGTTTTTCGCCAAGTATCAACAAACGCGGGATTTCGACGCGATCGTCGCCGGCGGCGCGGGCCTGACAATCGATCCGGATCAGACCAATTTCTGGTCATCAAAGAGCATTCCCGCCGGCACCAACTTCGTCCACTACAACAATCCGCGGGTGGACCAACTGCTCGACCAGGCGCGCACTGTGCCAGGCTGCGATCCCGCGGCGCGAAAGCCCTACTACGAGCAGATTCAGCAGATCCTGGCCGACGATCAGCCGTTCACGTTCCTGTACACAGCGAATTCGGGAGTCTTTATCAACAAACGCCTGCAGAACGTGCAGGTGAGCTCCTGGGCCGGCGCGTCGCCGTTCATCGCCTGGGGCATCAAGGACTGGAGTGTGTCTACCTGACATGACGATCGAACCTCACAACCTGCAAACCGAGATCAACCAGTACTGGAATCAGCAGGCCGCCAAGCTTGGAGCGGAAGGCACCCCGCATCACCATATGCGCGACGACGCGCAACGCCGCGTCTGGATGGATGGCCTGCGGCCATTGCTGCCACCGCCGCCGGCGGACGTCCTCGACGTGGGCACGGGTACGGGCTTTCTGGCCCTGCTCCTGGCGGACCTGGGCCATCGTGTCACCGGCATCGATCTCTCGGCAGGAATGCTCGCCGATGGGCGGCGGATCGCTGCCGAGCGCGCTGGACTCGACGCGCCGACGCTCTCGCCGACCTTCCAGATCGGCGATGCGATGGCGCCGCCGCTGCAGCCGGCCAGTGTCGACGTGGTGTCCAACCGCAACGTGATCTGGACGCTGCTCGATCCGCGCAAGGCTTTCCGCAACTGGTTCGCCCTGCTGCGGCCCGGTGGACGCATCCTGGCCGTCGATCGGTTCGAGGCACAGCACGGCAGCGATCACCTGGGGTGGCTCGCACTCACGGCGATGAAGCCTGATCGATAGTCAGGTCTCGATGTTTGTACTGACGTCAGTGGGCGACAGTACCAGGCGCCGTTCTGCCGGGCTGCAGCGGTGGTTATGGTTGGCCCACGATGCACATTGCGATCCTCGCCCGCGTTCGCGGCCTGCTTGCACAGTTCACGGAGGTTCACGGGGACTCCGTGTGGCTGCCCCGCCGCGCGTTGAGCCTGACCGCGGTCTACGACACGGGCTTCGACGCCGTCGATCTCGTTTCGACCCACCCGCCGCGCGTCGGCCACCTGCTGCGGCGGCGGCTCGACCCTGGCCACCCTCACGCGCTAACAAGAACTCTTTAGCCCGATCAGCAGTATGTTAGTGCTTGACATGCTGATGAAACACCTGTACTTTAGAGTCGGCTCATCGACCACGTGTCGGGGCTTGACCCATGCAGCGGAGTGAAACGCGCGTCCTCACCAGCCACACCGGGAGCTTGCCTCGGCCGGACGATCTCGTCGACCTGCTCTTCCGCAACGATGCCGGTAGGCTGGACAGGCGCGACGTTCTGGACCAGCGCGTGCGTGAGGTGGTCGCGGAGGTCGTCCAAACGCAACTCCAGCACGGCGTCGATATCGTCAACGACGGTGAGGTCGGCAAAGTTGGCTACGCGACGTATATCAAGGATCGCCTGACGGGCTTCGGCGGCGAAAGCCAGCCCCGCCCGAAGCCGCTCGAGTGGCAGGAGTTTCCAGAGTTTTTCAGCCGTCGGGCAGCCGAACCGGCTGTGCAGACGCCTGCTTGTTCAGCACCCATCACCTGGCAGGGCGATGCTGAGATTCGACGCGATATCCTCACGCTGAAAGGAGCGCTGGAGACCGCCCGACCAACCGAAGCGTTCATGACCTCCATCTCGCCCGGAGGCATCTGGTACATCCTGCCCAACGAGTACTACCCCTCGGACGAAGCCTACGTCTTCGCCGCCGCGGAGGCGATGCGCGCCGAGTACCTCGCGGTGTACGAGGCCGGCCTTGTGCTCCAGTTGGATTGTGCTCCAGTTGGATTGTCCGGATCTCGCTGGGGGGCGCAACCGCCCGCAGTACGCACATGCCAGCGTCGACGACTTCCGCGCAATGGTGGCGATGCACATCCAAGCGTTGAATCATGCGGTCGCGGACATTCCGCCCGAGCGGATGCGCATGCACGTGTGCTGGGGCAACTATGAAGGTCCACACCTGTCGGATGTCCCGCTCGCGGACATCGTCGATCTGCTGTATCAGGCCCGCCCCGCGGGACTGGTCCTGGAGGCCGCCAATCCGCGACATGAGCACGAGTGGGCGGTCTTTCGCGATCACCCGCTGCCGGAGGAAAAGGTGCTCATCACCGGGGTCCTGGACTCAACCACGAATTTCGTCGAGCATCCCGAACTGGTGGCGCAGCGCATCGGTCGCTTCGCGGATGTGATTGGCCGAGAGCGGGTCATAGCTGGCACCGACTGCGGGTTTGCGACCTTCGCCGGCCGACGCGTCGTTGACCCGCGCATCGCCTGGCTCAAATTTGACGCCATGGCTGAAGGCGCGCGGATCGCGTCGCAGGCGCTTTGGCGGTGAGCCGAATGGGAGGCCAGTCCGCGGTTGACGAGGCGTACGCTGCACGCACACACCGCTGAGTTGAATATCATGGCCGCACTCTAAAGGAAGGGCGGCCCTTCTCCGGGGGGACAATAACGTGACGGCGTACGGCATCCGCCGGCTGGTTCAAGCGATCCCGACGCTCCTCGGGGCGACAATCCTCGGCTTCGCGCTCATTCACCTGGCGCCAGGCGACCCCATCCAGTTCTACGCCGCGCAGTCCGGCGGCATGACAAACGACGACATTGAGCGCCTGCGGCACCTGTACGGGCTCGATCAGCCACTCGTTCTGCAGTATTTCAACTGGCTGGCTCAACTCATCCGCCTCGATCTGGGTGTCTCGTTCGGCTCGCACCAGCCGGTATTGCAGGCGATTGTCGGTCGCATACCGGCCACGCTCACCCTGACCCTGACCGCGCTGGCGATGAGCACCGTGCTGGGTGTCACGATTGGCGTCTTGGCCGGGCTGAAGCGGGGTGGCATTTTCGACACGCTGACACGCCTGATAGCCGTCATTGGCCATGCCGTACCAACCTTCTGGTTCGGTCTGGTGTTCATCCTTCTCTTTGCAGTCACCTGGCGCATCTTTCCATCGGGCAACATCGCCTCGCTCGGAGCTGCCGACTTCGACCTGGGTGATCGGCTCTGGCACCTGTTTCCACCCGCGCTGGTACTGTCGCTGAGTCAGATCGCCACGTTGTCTCGCTTTGCGCGCACTCAGACGCTCGAAGTCATCAACCAGGATTACATCCGCACTGCCCGCGCCAAAGGCGTCGGCGAACGAACGGTCACCTTGCGCCACGTGCTGCGCAACTCACTGATTCCGGTGGTGACGATCCTTGGCGGCAGTTTACCCGGCCTTTTTGGCGGCAGCGTCGTCATCGAGTCGGTGTTTTCATGGCCCGGTATCGGCCGCATGGCAGTGGACGCCGCGTTCTCGCGCGACTACCCCATCTTGATGGGATTGCTGCTCATGCTTGCAACGCTCGTTACGCTGGGCAATTTGCTTACTGACCTGGCCTACGGCGTGATCGATCCGCGGATCAAGTTGAGTTGATGGTGGGCGGACCCCAATGGCCATAGTTGCACGACAACTCTCAGTTCAGCACGCGCCCGCTCAGCAGGGCGAGGTCGTCAGCCGGCGACCCGCGCGCTCTCTGGTTGGCAATGCCACGCAGATGCTGCGCAAGGATCGCTTGACCATTTTCGCAGCCAGCATCTTGCTGCTGTTCGCCGTACTCGCCGTACTCGCGCCAGTCATCACTCAGGCGCTGCGGCTGCCCGCCAACAGTGTCGATCTCACGCTACGCTTCCTGCCACCGTCACCCGCACATGGGCTCGGAACAGATGACTTCGGTCGCGATCAACTGGCGCGGCTGTTGTTCGGTGCGCGCGTCTCTTTATCCGTCGGGTTCCTGGCCGCCGCGATCAATCTGACGGTTGGCGTTGGCCTGGGAATGGTCGCCGCGCTCTACGGTGGCCGCGTCGACGACGTCATCTCGTGGCTCATCAACACGGTTCGGTCGATTCCCGGCCTGTTTCTGGTACTGATCGTGGCGTCGATGTTTCGGGTGGGCCCGGAAGGTCTGGCGGTGATCATCGGCTTGACCAGTTGGATGAGCGGCGCGCGACTGGTGCGCGGTCAGGCGCTCCAGATTCGCGAGCTGGAATACATTGGCGCAGCGCGCTGTGTCGGTGCGACAAACGGACGAATTCTGCTCAAGCATCTACTGCCCAACGTCTTGCCGATCGCCATTGTCTTGCTGGGGATTGACGTCGGTGATGCGATCTTGCGCGAGTCCGCGTTGAGCTATCTCGGACTGGGGATTCAGCCGCCCGACGCCAGCTGGGGCAACATGCTCAACAACGCCCAGAGCTT
>WNFC01011568.1_pt1 | contig 11916 bp, 11 predicted proteins | sample 5400541 | NCBI WGS metagenome assembly WNFC01 (sample SAMN13153342, study PRJNA577476) | soil metagenome | isolation source: 120 cm saprolite under Douglas fir tree site 2 hole 2 replicate 1 | place: USA:California | collected 2015-04-18 | reverse complement strand
CGCGCCTGGCCCGCGAAGCCGGCCTTTCGAATTGGGTCAAGCTTGAAGTGATCGGCGATCAGCAAACTCTTTTTCCGGACACCGAGCAGCTCATCGAAGCCACGCGCGTCCTCGTCAAGGAAGGCTTCGTCGTTCTTCCTTACACCAACGACGACCTCATCGCCGCCCGTAAACTCATTGACGCCGGCGCCGCTGCCGTAATGCCGCTCGCCGCGCCCATCGGCTCCGGCCTCGGCGTGCAGAATCCCGCCAACCTCCGCATCCTCCGCGAACGTATCAACGAAGTTCCCATGATCGTGGATGCCGGGGTTGGCACGGCTTCCGACGCCGCCGTCGCCATGGAACTCGGCGCCGATGGCGTCCTGATGAACACCGCCATTGCCGAAGCCCAGGACGCCGTCCTCATGGCCGAAGCCATGCGCGATGCCGTCATCGCTGGCCGCAAATCCTACCTCGCCGGGCGCATGCCCAAGCGCCTGTACGCCTCCGCCTCTAGCCCATTGAGCGGAGTCGTTCGGTAGATTTTACACGCTGCATCTGCTCCTTCGGAGCTTGTTCTTGGCCATGTTTGTCACTAGGGTCTGTTACCTGCTAACTGATTCGAAAATCAGTAGTTATTAGTTTTCTCCTTTTTCTCTTCTTTTTCTGCTATCATAAACTTATCGAGTACTAGGACTGGCTTGCTTAACCCTCGACAGTGCAAGCCGCGTTAGCGGATAGTTGGCAGGTTTTCACGGTACGGCTCGAAGTTTGGAGCACGGCATGTCGCGTCAACGCGATTGGAAGGCCTTCGTGAAGGGCGTGGCAGTCTGCGCGGCCTACGTGGCAGTCTGCGCGGCCTACGTGGTCGCGGCAAAGCTGAGCCTCCGTCTGGCCTCCGTCCATCCGAGCGCCACACCCGTATGGCCACCAACGGGGATCGGGATTGCCACCTTGGTGGCGCTCGGTTTGCGCTTCTGGCCCTCGATTTTCATAGGGGCCTTTCTCGTCAATCTGACCACAGCAGGGTCGGTCCTCACCTCTGTCGGCATTGCCACAGGCAACACTCTTGAAGCACTCCTCGCCTCCTTCCTCGTCGTGCGTTTCGCCAACGGCCGGCACGTCTTCGAAAAGACTTGGGACATTGTGCGTTTCGCTCTGTATGGCGGAGTTCTGAGCACTGCCGTGGCCGCGACATTTGGCGTAACGAGTCTCGCCCTTGGTGGGTTCGCGCCTTGGAATCAGTACGGCCTCATTTGGCGGACTTGGTGGCTTGGGGACGCCGCGGGGGCGTTGATCTTCACTCCGTTCCTGTTACTGTGGGGAGCGAATCTGTCCTTGAAATGGACGGGTCGCCAATTCCTGGAAGCGAGCGCTGCGCTTGTCTTGCTCATGGCCACCGCGGGGACAGTCTTTGGGGTTTTCTTCCACGCGCGAATGAGCGGCGATCCTTGGACGTTTCTTTGCACGCCGTTTCTCGTTTGGATTGCCTTTCGATTCGGCCAGCAAGAATCCTCAGCCGCCATTTGCCTGCTTTCGGCAATCGCCGTCGTCGGAACGGTACATGGGAGGGGGCCCTTCGTCCGGGAAACGCCAAAGGGAAACGCCAAACGATTCGCTTCTTCTCCTGCAAACTTTCCTTAGCTTCCTGGCCCTGATGACGCTCATCTTCGGCGCCGAAGCGTCGGAGCGCCGCCGTCAGGAGGAACAGGCCCTTGTTCTGGCCGTCAGCGACCCGCTCACCGGCCTCGCGAATTACCGCCTGTTGCTCGATCGCCTTGGTTCGGAGATCAAGCGTTATGGCCGCGACGGCCGCCCTTTTTCGATTCTTTTGCTTGATCTCGATGGACTAAAGAAGATCAACGATGCGCACGGCCACGTCGTGGGGAGCCTCGCACTCTGCCGAATGGCGGAGGTTCTCCACCTGAGTTGCCGAGCAATCGATACGCCCGCTCGATATGGCGGCGATGAGTTCGCCCTGGTTCTGCCTGGAACGCCCTCGGAAGCTGCCCGTCGTGTTGCGCGGCGCATTTCCCAGCGTCTCGCTGAAGATATCGAAGTTCCGCGCCTCTCCGCGAGCATCGGCATCGCCGAGTATCCTCGCGACGGCCTCACCATTGAACACATTCTGAGCGCCGCAGACCGGGCCCTCTACGAAGAAAAAAATCGCCACACGAATCGCCCCCGCGTCACGCAATCCTCGTAACCTTTGCCCCGGTCTTCCGCGTTGCGCAGGTATCGCGTTGCGCGATGATTTTTCTTCAGGCCTGCGCGGCTTTGCGGGCCTGCGCGTCGTCGTAGCTTTCGCCGTAAATCGAAGGCACTTTCGCCCCCATACATCGCAGGTACGAGGAAAGTTGCCCGCGATGATGAATGGTGTGGTGCAGGCCGAAGATCGCAAACTTCACCGCGGGCCACTGGAACATCCCGCGAAAATCCACGATCTTCACCAATTGCTCGCCGCTCACTTTTCCGAGCGCTTCGAAATTTTTCGCGTAACGCTCCTCATACCACGATGCAATTTCAGCGGGGGTCTTGACGTTTTCGGGAATCATCGCCGGGTTTGTGTCGAACACGCCGTTGATCACTGTTTCGACAAAGCGATTGTCCGCCGCGGCAATATGCCGCGCCAGTTCGATCGCGCTTCTTGACGCGGGGTCCGGCTTGTACTCCACCTTATTCGCGGGGACCGCCTCAAGAAGTTTCTTCGTCGTACGGCTTTCCGTTTTCAAATGTCCCAGGTACACGTCATTCAGCAAGAAAGTTGCTTGGTCAGTGGTCATCGCTTGCGACATGGATTGTTCTCCTTAGCGTTCTAGACGTTTTCCGTGAAGTTGGAATGTACCCCTGTCAACCCCATGTTTCAATGCCAGGTTGGATGCGCGAGGCAGGTCATCGTTGCACGGGAGGTGCGGGGTTGCACGGGAGATGCGCGGCAGACTAGAACCTATTAACCTATCTCGTAAATCGGGGGCGAATCGGGGCGGCAGATGCTCCGTCTCGGGGATACATTCCGGTTCCCCGTCACTCGCCAAAATCAGCGCCAGCGGTACACAATTGCCATTTTCACAATGGCGCCGCAAGTTCGGATGCTTCTCAGAACGGGTCTTACTCGGGCCTCGTAACTTCTCGTCTGCACAAAATGTGAGAACAAGATTGCCGGCGAGCTTTCGTTCGTCAGACGAGCACGGCCTGGACCGAACGGCGGGGGACTGGCGTGTGCTGACAGTGTGGATAGCCCATATAGAAAACAAAGGTTGGCCACCACGTGGGAGCAGTTGGGGAAGCTATGCGTGCGCCGCGACCGTGGCGGGCAGGGTGAACTGAAAAGTCGCACCCTGCCCGGAGGCACCGGCGGCCCACAAGCGGCCACCATGCGACTCAATGATCGACCGACTGATAGGCAGCCCCATACCAGTCCCGTTATCCTTGGTCGTAAAGAATGCGCTGAAGATCTGGTCCTCCTGCTCCGGGGGCAATCCTACACCGGTATCGCGGACCGAGATCAGCAGTTGACCATCGCCGGCTTCCGACCTGATAGTAAGCTCACCTCCGCCAGTGGTTCCCTTCATGGCATCGATGCCGTTGAGCATGAGGTTCATGAAAACCTGCTGCAGTTGGACACGGTCTGCCATGATCTTGGGAAGACCCTCAGCGAGCTCCATACGGATTGAGATCGAGTAGCGGTTCGCTTCGCTGCGCAGCAGGAGAATCATTTCTCGAATCAGCTCATTTACATCAACCAGCTCCCGCTGCAGAGCGCCCTTCTTGAACGGCAGGCTGATTCTGCTAATGATGTCAGCCGCGCGCGTTACGTCCTTAACGAGTCTCGATGCGGCTTCGCATGCCTCTGCCACGTTAGGCGTATCGCGACCAAGCCATCGCAAGCAGGTTTTAGCGTTTGTTATTGCTGCGGAAATCGGCTGCTTGATCTCGTGCGCGAGGGAGGCAGTCAGCTCGCCCATCGTGCTCACCCTGCTTATGTGCGCCAGATCCGCCTGTAGCTGCCGCAATCTCTCGCGCTCTTCTTCGGCGAGTTTGCGTTCTGTCACGTCGAGCTGCGTACCGACGACTTCAACAAGCTCCCCGCTCGCGTTGAAGACTGGATGGCCTAACCCATGGATGTGTTTGACTGTTCCCTCGGGTAGCACGATTCTGAACTCGACAGCGTAGTCTCTTTTTTCGCGCATTGTCTTCTGGATGTATTCGACCACCCTGTCGCGATCCTCTGGATGGATCCGTTGCAACACTGTTTCGCGGTCCGGAAGACCCTGCTGCGGATCGAAGCCCCAAATTCGGAAATTTTCGTCTGACCAGTAGACAGCCTCTCGAGCGTTGAAAGCCCAGCTGCCGGTGTGGCTCAGCCTCTGAGCTTCGGCTAGGTAGGCCTCGCTCCGCTGCAAATCGGCGGTTCGTTCCGACACGTTCCTCTCGAGTTCGTTGCGAGCTTGACCGAGTTGCACCACCTTAGCATCGAGTTCGTGGCGCAGACGCGCGTTCTGAAACGCTCCAGCGGCGTGATTCGCAGCCACGGAAAGCAGCAACTGGTCAATCTCACTGGGAAAGTCGGTGCGACTGCACGCCGCGGCGACCAAACCAGCCTCGGCATTGACGCCAACGGGAATGACAAGGCCGCGGCGTGGCTCCCCGTCGCCAATGTCAGCAATGATTTCCTTGCGCAAGAACTGGCCCACGGCCAGGTGAGTTTGCAACCATTCCGGGAATGCTTTCCATGCGCGCCCCCGCGTGACCTCGATTGCGCCGTCCCCTTTGGGATCGCACAAACGCACGAAAGCAAAATCCAGGTTCAGCGATCCGACCAGCGCATCGGCGAGCCCGGCGGCGATGATAGGCGGTTCTCTCCCGACCCACGCTGCCGGGATTGTCGAAAGCGCCACGAGCTCTCGGAGCGCCGATCGAAGCGCCCCAGCCTCTGTGTGCGATTCCGTGGGCATTTAGTTTGCGGCGCTTGCGCTCCTGCGAAGCGACCGTCGATCCTTTATCTCCAGGAGGAACTGGTCCGGTGGAACGAAGAACGGGTTCTCCTGCAGCACTCCGCCGATGATCACGACCGGGTGTGTGCGCATGATATCCATGACCGTGTTCGCGCCAAATTTCGAGAGATCGTACGTACAGATCACCGGATCATCGTACTTGGGAAGCACGTAGTTGAGCCGTGTCTCGTATTCCACCAGGTCATCGACGCCGGGTTTGTCGAGCAGCGCCCATTCCATGTGCGCCACCAGTCTGGTGAGCGGGTACCCGGCCGTACCAGCCGATTGGAGGACCTCTTCGATCAAAGCCAACATCGCATTCTGGTCGAAGTGGTCCCCCCGCAGGTAAGCGTCCTGCCAACGCCGCACCTCTAGCTGGCCGGTATCAATCGCCTGATGCACATTGATACCTGCTTCGGCGAGGAGCTTAAGATGTTGCTCCCGTAGCTCAGGGTCAACGACATGAAAAGCTTTTTCCCCGCGCTCGAGGCCCTCTTTGATGAACGAGCGAAGCACTCTGTGCTCTTCGTCGATGCTGTTGAAGAAAGCGCAAATGTGACGTTGCCCGCCGAGATCGCCCCCGGCGAACTGTACAGAATGACTCTCGATTGTCATATATCACCTCATTAGAGAAATTCGATGGAAAGAATAATCACGACATATGCCGGACTCTTGAGGCGAGAGACCACTCCCGCACGTAGACTCTCTGTGCGAGAAAAGCGCCAACACTGAGTGCTAACTACAAACGCGCAAGACTGGGACTCGCAACAACAGGTAAAAAATCTGGGACCGGACGAACCGCGATGCGCCATGGCTTACCTCGCCTGGGTCGCTTCAGAGCTGGTTCCACAACCGGCTTTCCGAAGGGAACCATCATACCGCAGAAGCCTCAACCCGACGAGCGTCAGAAGTTTTGGTCAGGACTGTAGGCTGGGCGCTGCGCGTACGCTATCCGCCACACTCCACGCCGTTACTCCTCCTTGCCGAACTGGCCTACTCCCGAATTGTCGGCAAGCCGGAAGTAAATTAGAGCAGGCGGCGGAGAATTGCTTGGTTACAGAACTTGCGGCGTCTAGTGGTCCAACATGAACATCGTGCAGAGACCTTTCTTGGAATGCGCTGCCTTGCCTCATGTCTGGTTCTGCTGAAGCATTTATGAATGAGCTCTAGAGAGTTCGAAAGAAGAGGTGCCAGGTGGCGTCGACGGCGGTATGGACGAGGGCGGAGGCGAAAATTGAGCCGGTTTTGCGCCAGGTCCAGCCGTAGAAAATGCCCGCGATGGAGGCCAGGACCACGTAGCGCCAGTTGGGAAAGTAGTTATTGGTGATGTGCGAGAAGCCGAAGAGAATGGAGGCTGTCCACCATCCGGCGAGATCGCTCTTGCAAGCGCGCGAAAGCAAATTTTGCAGCAGTCCTCGGAAGAGAAGCTCTTCGGGCCACGCGGTGAAAAAGAGAACGCCGATGAAAACAAACGGAAGTTCTCTCACCCCACCCCACCACTCGAGCCACCACTGACCCCACGGTCGATGAAATTCGATGAAGTGCATGCGCAGTCCAAGCGGAATGGCGATGCAGGCGAAAACGATGAAACTCGCCAGGATGAAGAAGCTCCAATGGTAGCCCCAGCCGATCGAATAGCCGATGCCGGTGACGCGGCGAACAAGAACGAAACACGCGAGCGCGACATTCACGCACAGCAGCACAGTGAAAACGTAGGCGAGGCGGCCGCCAGGGTAGGGCCAGAGCCAATGCGATAATGACCATCCCCAGGGATTCGGTAACGGCTTGACTGCCACCCATATCCCAACAATGGTGAGGAAGTCCTGCCAGGAGCCTGGTGGCCGCCGCTCGGCAGAAGCGGCCAGAGCCAGCGGAGTGAATACGAGAGCAGCGACAGCTACGGCACGTGTGAACGCGAAAGTATTTGTCCCCAAGGCGTAAATCAGGTAGACAAGAAACACCGCGGCGCCGAGCAAGTAGCCGCTGCCGGCGCCGAAGCGCGAGGCCAGAGTATTCTCAACGCCGCGCGCGGCAAAAAGCAGCATCACCAAAAAGAAAAACGCGAAGGCCGTGAGCGTGGCGGCGAAAGCGCGGCCGCCGTAGCCCTGCCAGGCGGAGTACAGCGCTCCGGTCAGAGTCAGCACGGCCCACAGGCCGAGCATGGAGAGCGGGCCGAGTTGGCGGGTGGCAGGCAAGCGAGAATTGTAACGCAGCCCGATGGCAGACCAAATTCAGACACCGGCGAGACGCCTTCCGTACATCGACTGGATGAGAGGGCTTGCGTGCGTGCTGATGTTTCAGACGCATTGCTACGACTCGTGGATGAGCCCGGAAGCCAAGAAATCGTCGTCGCTGATTGCCTGGTCGCGGCTGGGCGGAACGCTGCCTGCGCCGCTGTTTGTTTTTTTGGCGGGCGTGTCGTTCGCGCTGGTAACGGAAAAGCTGCGCGAGAAGGGAATCGCACGCAAGACAATCGCGAAGCAGACGATTCTACGCGGCGCGGAAGTTTTTGGCATGGGGTTGCTGTTTCGAGTGCAAGAATTAGCGCTCGGGTATCCCTGGTCGCCGTGGACGGATCTGCTGCGCGTGGACGTTCTAAACATCCTCGGGCTTTCCATGATGCTGATGGGAGTGTTGTGCTGGGCCACGGGAGAGGGCAATGCCGCTACGGCGAGAATTCGAACTCTTTTGGCGGGGATTTTTGCGGCGGTAACGGTGGCGATGGTAACTCCACCGCTCTGGACGACGCATCGGCCGAGGTTCTTGCCTTGGCCCCTGGAGTCCTACATCAATGGCGTGCACGTCTTCGAGCAGCCTCAGCCGTGGCTCTTTCCGTTATTTCCCTGGTCAGCGTTTGCATTCGCGGGGCTCGCGGTGGGATTTTTTCTGTTTTCGGGTTTTGCCAAGCGCAAGGAGGGGTTGGCGTTCGCTTTGCTCGGCGGCGCGGGAATCGCTGGTTGCTTCTTGTCGATTTTGTTCGATTCGTCGAGCGTGCGGCTGTACGCGGTTTACGACTACTGGCACAGCAACCCGAATTTTCTTCTGATGCGCTGCGGCATCTTGCTGATCATTCTGTTTTTGGTTTATGCGTGGTGCCGGTGGGGACTTGCGCAAAATGGTTTTAGCCCGATCATTCAGCTTGGAAATACTTCGCTGCTGGTCTACTGGGTACACATTGAATTTGTTTATGGAAGATTCTCGATTCTGCCAAAAGGGCAGTGCAGCGCGCTGAAGGCAACGGCAGGTTTGCTTACGATTTTCCTGGCGATGCTAGGGCTTTCACTGGCGCGCACGACGTGGAAAAAGTGGCGGGTCAGCGCCTCACAGTAGAATCCTGAGGAAGCTGCTGCGACCGAGGGATTTTGATGATGACCTCGCCGGGTTTGGCAAGGCCAAGCTCGTCACGCGCGATTTTTTCGATTTTGTGCGGGTCGGTCTTCAGCTCTTTTACTTCCTGCTCCAATTGCAAATTTTCCCTGTTCAACTGATCCAGCTCGGCGTTTACTTTTTTGATTTCCCGCTGCGTGCGGCGCATGACCAGAAAACCGTGCGCGCCGAAAATGTCGTGCACAACGAGGACGAGAACGAGGAGGCCGAGGAGCACGCGCCCGTATTGGCGCAGAAACGGCTGGACTTTTTCGCCGGGGTTCATCTTCTTCAGTTTTGCAGTACCCATTGTGATGCTTCTCGCGTCAATTTCGCGGAAGCGGCGGCGCTTTCGGCTTCGACATACAGGCGAAGCAGCGGCTCCGTGCCGGAAAGACGCAGCAGCATCCACGAACCGTCGTCGAATACAAATTTTGCGCCATCGGTGCGGTCGATGGATATGACTTTTCGGCCGGCGAGTGTCGAAGCATCCACGGCTACGCGCTTGACGGCGTTTGCCTTTTGTTCGTCGGAAAGGTGAAGATTCTCACGCACGGGCCAGAATTCCCGGCCGAGTTTCCTGTACATCGAGCGAATTTGCTCGCCGATGGAAGCGCCGCGCGCGGCAATCATTTCCGCCACCAGCAGGCACGCGAGAATGCCGTCCTTTTCCGGGATGTGGCCGCGAATGGTGAGCCCGGCGCTTTCTTCTCCGCCCAGCGCGATTTTGTCTTCGCGGATGAGCTGGCCGATGTACTTGAAGCCTACGGGCGTTTGATGGACGGTTTGGCCATGCAACTTGGCCACCGCATCGATCATTTGCGTCGTTGCGACGCTGCGCGCCGCGGGCATCTTCCATTTGCGCGTCTCGACGAGATAGTCGTACACCAGCGCAAGAATCAGATTGGGCTGAATCCACGTGCCGTCCCGATCGACGATGCCGAATCGATCGGCGTCGCCATCGGTGGCCAGCCCCGCGGTCGCTTTGGAATCAACTACGGCTTTGCGCAGCGGCGCGAGATTCTCTTCGGAAACATCAGGCCCGGTACCATCGAAGAGACAATCGCGTTCCGTGCGCATGGCGTGCACGGTAACGCCGTGATCGCTCAGTATGCGATCGAGGTAGCCGGCCCCGCAGCCGTGGAGAACGTCGACGACCAAGGATGGCTTTGCCTTGCGCAGAATTTCGAACTGCACGAGTTCTTCGAGGCGCTTCAAATAGTTTTCGCGCAGATTGACTTTTTCGCCGCTGCCAGGATTCGAAGCACCGTGTGGAAGGGGCGGAACACCGCCATTTGCGGCGAGGCGCGCGGCTCGCGCTTCGATATCCTTGGTGACTTCCGGCAGCGCAGGGCCGGCGTCGGCCGAAGAGAATTTCAGGCCGTGATATTGCGCGGGATTGTGGCTGGCGGTGAAGTTGATGGCGCCATCGAGCTTGCGGCGCATGATTTCGAATGCTACCGCGGGTGTGGGCGTGAAGGTCTCGCACAGCAGCGTTCGAATTTCGTGGTGTTGCAGAATGTCCACGGCGAGCTGGGAAAATTCTTCGGAGTAGAAGCGCGTATCGTAGCCCACCAGAATCTTAGGTTCTTTCGCCTTGGCTTTCGCGTGTTCCGCGATGGCTGTGACCGCCAGGCGCACAGTGGCGAAGGTGAAGTCGTCGGCGATGAGGCCACGCCAGCCGGAGGTGCCAAACTTAATGGGCGAGGTCGCCATGAGGCGGTATTCTAGACCGTAGAGAGTTGAAAGTCGAAAGTTGAAAGTTGCGGCGCGAAACTTGCAGCTCCGGGAGGTCTGCGGTTCTGGCGCAAGCGCACGGCATTGGCGGAGGAAGAATGCTGAAGAGGGGTGGGCGAAGCAGAGTTGTGCTGGTAACGTGCGTAACGTTGACGGAGGCGAGACGAATCGCGCGCACGGTGGTTGGCAAGCGGCTCGCCGCGTGCGTCAACATTAGTGTGAGCCCCGTCGAATCGTTCTATACGTGGAAGGGGAAGCTGGAGCGAGCACGAGAATATCTGCTGGTGATGAAGACGACGGCGAAGCGTCTAGCGGAATTGGAAAACGAAGTGAAACGTCTTCACAGTTATGAGGTGCCGGAGTTCATCGCTGTGCCGATTACCGAAGGCTCGAAAAAATATCTTTCGTGGCTAGACGATTGCGTCAAGAAAGCCCGCAAACGGCGCAAATAGAATCCGCTATTCGTGGCGCAGTGAAACCATCGGGTCGACGCCAATGGCGTGGCGCGCGGGGAGATAGCCTGCAGCGAGCGCCACGAGCAGTAGCATGGCAATGAGTCCACGGAAAGAATCTATGCTTCGAGGAGTTCGGAGTCGTATTTTGCAAATACGGCGCGCAAGGCCCCAGGGGTGCGTTCTTTCATCCCGTGAATTTCTTGAATCAAACGATAGATGTTGGCAGTCATAACCAGCAAATAACGGACCGGGGCGGGACCCGGATTCCAGTAGGTGTGAGGCGTTCCGCGCGGCACGAACACAGCGGAACCAGCGCGGGCCTCGACTTCCTCATTTCCAACCCGAACGCGCAGAGTGCCTTCCAGCACGTACCACGCTTCATCGTCGCTGCGATGAAGATGGGGCGGAGCGATTAGACGCGGAGGGCCAGGGGGACCGCCGGGGTCGCACCATTCGGCGATCACAAACGCATCGTTGATCGAACCGATGACGCGGCCAGAGAGCGGAGGAGCGATGTTCGGTGAACTCATCGGTGTGTCAGCTCAAGAAAGAATTAATCGCGGCTAGACGTGAAGCAAGGCCTGGTCGAGATCGGCGATGATGTCTTCGACGTCCTCGATGCCGACGGACAGGCGTACGAGTCCTTCGGTGATGCCCACGCGATCCTGCATTTCCTTGGGCATGGAAGCGTGGGTCATCATTGCCGGAAGCGAAATCAAAGTTTCGACGCCACCGAGGGCGTGAGTCATCATCGCCGGAAGCGAAATCAAAGTTTCGACGCCACCGAGGCTTTCCGCAAGCGAGCAGAGCTTGACGTGATTGAGGAATCGCCGCGCGGCTTCCAGCGAACCTACGTCGAAAGAGAGCATCGCGCCCGGGCCTTTCTGCTGACGTCGGGCCACTTCGTGCTGCGGATGGGACGGCAGGCCGGGGTAGAAGACTTTCTTTATTTTGGGATGAGCATCGAGATGGCGCGCCACGGTGATTCCATTGGCGTTGTGCTGCAGCATGCGAACCGCCAGGGTCTTGATGCCGCGCGAAACGAGGAAGCAATCCATGGGAGAGAGGCCGGTGCCCGCGGAACGTTGGATGAAATAGATTTTTTCCGCGTCCTCGGGACGCGTGAGCACCACTGCTCCGCCTGTAGAATCGCTGTGGCCGTTCAGATACTTCGTCATGGAATGAACCACGATGTGCGCGCCGAGTTCGATGGGGCGCTGCAAGTAAGGACTCAAAAATGTGTTATCGACCACCACCGAGAGGTTGCGCTCGCCGGCCAGCTTGGAAATCGACGCAATATCCGTGACGCTGAGCGTGGGGTTCGCCGGCGTCTCGATGTAAATCATTTTCGTGTTGGGACGCAAAGCCGTGCGCACATAATCAGG
>WNFC01010465.1_pt1 | contig 11916 bp, 11 predicted proteins | sample 5400541 | NCBI WGS metagenome assembly WNFC01 (sample SAMN13153342, study PRJNA577476) | soil metagenome | isolation source: 120 cm saprolite under Douglas fir tree site 2 hole 2 replicate 1 | place: USA:California | collected 2015-04-18 | reverse complement strand
AGGACTCAAATGCCGTCCTCTTCCCCAGACCCCTTCTCCTGCTAGGAGATACAAGCAAGGCTGAATAAAAAGCTGCAAGGTGTGCCCTATTTTTTGTCTCACAACAGGGGTTCAGGCCACTCTTGAGGACCCTGTTTCGTCATACCGAGGCAGGCTCAGAAAATGGCCGGAACGAGGTCTCGCCGAACGGAGGCAAGCAACTAATCCCGCCGGACGGGGTTCAACGTTGACAACAATCAGGAAATCCCCGTCGCGACGACCGCTTCCAGAAGTTTGCTGGTCGCACGGCAGCAAAATCGTGTGGCGGGTGGAACTTTTCGGGCCGCATCATGAAATTGAATGAACACGAACGAGCTAGGCCCAACATTGCTGGACTCACGTCTCAAGTGCAACAGGCAGAGATGAAATTAATCCTGGCTGGTAGGTGGCCACCGCTCAAGCCGTTGCCGGTATTCAAGTATGAAACAGATGAGTATCGCGCCTCGATTGATTTCGACAAGACGCGCGGAGAGTGGGTCTGTCGTAAAACATCTTGGCCGTCCAACAAGGTTCAGGAACTGCGTGGTGGATTGACAGAAATAACCATGGACTTATGCCATGGTCAAGCAGAAGTGTTCACCGAAGATGTCGCAGCAGAACAGCAAGAACAAGAATTGGAGAAAGACGCCAATCGTCGTCTCCAGGCCATTCTTGAGTGGAGAGAGCATTACGAGAACGGCGCACTCTATTCTGAACTGCGGGACTATCTTTCCGAAAGCCAGCAAGATGAAATCGACGACAGCATCCGACTGTCTCTTACTGCTCGGCAGCTTCAGTTCAACCCCAAGAATGTTGCGTTCGTCTTTGACGCACTCTCGAAGGCGGGCGGCAGGCTCGCAACACTCATAGAAATCGCGCAGCGGAATAAGACGGAGCAGGAAGCGGACGCACAGGCACACGCGGAAGCAGCCGCACTCGACGATTCGGTGGTCGATTCCGGTGCGGAAATTTCAATCGGCGACTTTCCGCAGAGCCTAAAGGCCAGCTTTCCATCGAAACGTACAAAAAACTTCGCGCGCGATCCAATTAAGATCTTTATTCCCGAGTTAACTGAAGGCTTAACCCCAGCGCCTGTTGAGAGCCTCATCCCCGCGACCCTCGAAAACGTCCCAACAAGGCCGATTGGAAGTGTTTTCCCTGCGCAAGACCAAACCTCCTCGCCAGAACTGATCGCGCACACTGCCTCTCAAGCATCTGAGATCGTGACACTTGAGATTCTGGATGCGAGCCCTCTATCGCTTGTCGAAGATCTCCAGGAAAAAGTGCGCCACCACACTCCAGTAGCCGGTTTTGGACCGCAAGTTCGAACAGACAACGTCGAGTCGTCAGGGGATCGTATCAAGGACTCGCCCTCACACTTACATGTTCTTGAAATATCTGGATTTCAGGTCGCCGCATTAGGGATTTTGTTCGCGGTGATCAGTTTAACCGTTGGGCTCACAGTGGGACGCGGCCCGCTCGGAAAACGCCGCCGAGACGCCCAGAAATCTATACTGGCTGTTGATGCCGCGTCACCGGCACTGCCTAATCGCCCAGGCGAAACGACTTCGCGTACTTCCACTCCACCGGCGGCAAATATCTTCCATCCGCTCAATCCCTCAATGCACGACCAGCAGATTCAGCTACCCGCGTGAGGCCGACCGGACCATCTTCAGCAGTAACGAGCCGATCTTTCATCCCATCTGCTAATCCCGAAGCCAGTCCTGAGCGCAATGGCTCGACCGGGCTAATCGCGCGAAACGCGCCGCCACGCGCGAGTCCCAAACCTGCACATTCACCCAAGGCTGTCGGCCCGATAAGTGGCGCACCGAGAAATCCCGCCCCGCGCAGGATAACGCCTGCGACGGCCCCGGCGCCGCACCCGTCACCGCCTTCCGCAGTCCTTGTCACTGGCCCAGGCGATGGCAGCAAACCGTTCAGGCTGATTTTGCCGGAGAAACCGATCGCCGCCTCCACTTCGTTCGCGATGACCTCGCAACTTTCTGTTCTTGTTTCTCCCGAGCCCGGACCTGCAGTGACTAATAAACCCGCTCGATTGCAAGCTGGTGAACTTGTCTCCTTCGTTTGGCCTCGTTATCCAAGGCCGGGGGATCGATATGGATCGTCAGAAACCGTAAAGGTCCGCACCACCATCGGAAAGCTCGGCCAAGTGCTGGATATAAAGCTCGTGAGCGGCTCGATCTCTCTTCTTCCTACTGCAATGAGCGCCATTCGCCTGTGGCGTTACAAGCCCACTCTCTTGAACAAAAGGCCTGTCCAGGTTCAACAGGATGTCACGATTGAATTCCGGCCGCCACAGTATTTGTCGCATGTGCCCACTCAGCATCCACCGCACAACTAGCGGCGGTTTGAGATGAGGTTCTGGCGACCGCCGGCAATTGTGAAGGTTCTTTTTCGGCAAAGTCCTATAAGTCGGATACCAACATTCCTCTGGACACCCAGGAATTTCTCGCTATTTTGTTCTGCGGAAGTGGGTGATTTTGGCGTCGCTGACGGCGGCGATGTAGCGGCCGGTGATGAGGAATTGCATGACCTTGGCGCGTGAAGTATTTTTTTTGCCTTGGGAAAAAGGGCAGGCTGCGCCGATCACGATTGATCCTGTTGATTAACCGAAGCGCAGAGAAAAGCGAAGACCCACGTGTACCCCCGACCCGTGGGGCACCCAACTTCATCTTTCGGACTTACCTCTGGGCCACCCCGTCGGTGACAAAACCTTTACAACGTGTTCTGTGACTGTTACAGGGGCGGGCGCGTCTAACGGTGTGTAGTCGTTTTAAGGATGATTGTTGACACGGACGCCAAACCCGCTTGCGGAATAAAACCCAGGCGCGGCAGTTACCTCTACTGACGGCTCCAAAACGTTCAAAGGAGAAATGATGAAAAAGCTGTTGCATATTGCAGTAGCGCTTGTCAGTTTCGCTGGGTTGGGCATCACGGCCAAGGCCCAGGTTCCAGACCAAATCGTTGTGACCATACCGTTCGAGTTTGTGGTCGGTGGGAAAACACTTCCAGCGGGCACATACCGCGTAAATCGTGTGGCAGATGATAAATGGGAGGGACTAATCTTCAGCAGCTTCGAAAATCGTGCTGGTGCGATAGTCCATCCAATTGAAGTGGAAAGCGCGCCCGCCGACAAAGCTAGGGTGAGCTTCGAAACAGCCGGGGGCGAGCACTTCCTCACCAAGATCCAGACTGCCGAAAACGTATTCACCATTCCAGTGTCACGTGCGGCGATTCTGCTGGCCTCGGGAAAATCACACACCAACACCGCTTCAGGAAGTTCTGTCGGGACCGACTAAATATCCACGATTCAAAAAACGGGGCGACCTTCGGGTCGCCTTCGTTTGATGTTATGTCCAACATTCCTCCGAAGACCTCCGAATTCCTCGTTATTTTGTCCGGCTGAAGTGCGTGATTTTGGCGTCGCTGACGGCGGCGATGTAGCGGCCGGCGATCAGGAATTGCATGACCTTGGCGCCTTTGCGGGCGAGAGCGGCCCAACGGGAGGCGGTTGCGGGATTTTGCTGGAGGCCGCGGATGCGCTGGCCGGCAACGTCGAAATCGACTTGGGCGAGCTTGCGCTTCGCGGTGGACTGCACGGGATAGGAATCGTCGCCTAGGACTACGCGCTTTTTGCGTTCGACGAGCACTTGACGCCACACGGAGAGGAGCGCTTCGTCGAGGTTGGAGTTTTTCTCTTCATCAATCATTGGCGGCTGGCCGGGTCAACTCAAAAGCGATGCCCTCAGCTGCTAGAGCCTTGTTGATTTGGCGTCAGTTACGGCGCGGCTGAAGCCGTGCCCTGACGAAAAACAAGGTTGCCACACAAACGCTAAAGCGTGGCCCCTACATTGCTGCCGTTGGGTGCTCTGCCAGGGCTTACACCGTGAAAGCGGGAGCAAGACTCCCGCACTCCAAAGTGGGGGAAATCATAGCGCACCTCTGTTAACATCTTGCCGCCTTAAAGACAGGAGGGCTATGAGACGCACATTCTCGCTTATCTCGTTAGCTTTTGCTTTTGGTTCTGCTGCTTTTGCGCAGACGCCGCCGGCGCCGGTGGTTTCGCCAGACGTACATGCGGACAGCCGTGTGACGTTTCGGCTTCGGGCGCCGAATGCGAAGGAGGTTGCGCTTGCCCTGGAAGGCGCGCCGAAAGATTTGGCGATGCAGAAAGACGAGCAGGGCGTTTGGAGCGTCACGACGGAGCCGCTGGCACCCGACTTTTACGGTTATGCATTCGTCGCCGATGGCGTGCACCTGATTGATCCTTCCACCCCATTGCTGAAGCCCAACCTGCTCAACACCACGAGCCAAGTGCATGTGCCGGGGCCGGCTACTCTGACGTGGGAAGTCAGCGACGTGCCGCACGGCGAAGTGCATCATCACTTCTACAAGTCGGCGGTAGTCGGAGACCAGCGCGACTTTTATGTCTACACACCGCCGGGGTATGACCCTCGTGGGAAGCAGAGCTATCCGGTGCTGTACCTGCTGCACGGATTCAGCGATGACGCGAGCGGGTGGACGGCGGTGGGACGCGCTTACTTGATTCTGGACAACCTGATCGCGCAGGGAAAGACCAAGCCCATGATTGTGGTGATGCCGCTGGGTTACGGCGCTCCGGAAATTCTGCGCGGCGGGTTCGGCGCTTTTCGCAATACGGAGCTGCGCGACCGCAACTTCGCGAAATTCAGCGAGGCTTTGCTGGGCGAGGTGCTGCCGCGCGTCGAGTCGGCTTATCTTGTGAACAAGGACAGGAACTCGCGCGCGATTGCGGGGCTTTCGATGGGCGGCAGCGAGTCGCTGCTCACAGGTTTGAACAACGTGGACAAGTTCGCGTGGATAGGAGCGTTCAGCTCGGGCGGCTTGCCGGAAGAATTCGACAAGGATTTTCCGGGGTTGAATGCGAAGGCAAGCGACGAATTGAAGCTGCTGTGGATTGCCTGTGGTGTCGATGACCGGCTGATTGAGTTAAACCGGAAGCTGCGGGCGTGGCTGGAAGCGAAAGGGGTCCACAAGGTCGATGTAGAGACGCCTGGGGCGCATACATGGATGGTTTGGCGGCGGAATCTTTCGGCGTTTACGCCGGTGCTGTTTCGGTGACGGCCGTGATGGCGCGCGGTGAAGAGGCTTAACACAGAGGTCACTGAGCGAAGCACGCAGAGAGCACAGAGAAGAATATTGGTGCGAATTAGCGCTGGCGAAGTTGTTCGATCCAGCGGGCTAGGAGGTCGTGGCTGGCGGATTCGACGTCGATGAATTCGATGCCCATGCCGATGCGCGGCTTTACGATGCGGACGACCGCAAGGCCTTCGACGCTCTGACCCTTGCGGGAAAGAGTGACGCGAGCTCGCGCTTTCACCGGGAGAGGCTTGGCGGTGCAAATAAAGCACCCGCCCAGGGAGATGTCGGAAGTCACGCCAGTGGCCTGCGCTCCGGTTTCCAAATCAATTAGCACGGCGTCCGCGGCAAAAGGATAGCGAATCGCGTAGCGGCGATCGCGCACCCCCGCACGCGGCGACGGTCCTTTGGTCGTGCGATTATCCATGACGATGACGTTGCTCACAGGTGTTCGCCGTCCAGACTGAGTAGACGGAGTTGCTCGGGACGGGACAAATTCCCTGTCTTCAGTGTGCTGGAATAATGGTCAAGAAAGGGTAAATCCGGCGTCGCGCATAGCCAAAACAGCAATACCGCAGGGCGCGGCCGGGGCCGAATACAGCGCGTTATTAGTGGGTACGACAAAGGGAGTGCGGCGGTGCCTTCGCTTGCGCGGCTGCATGCTAGTCTGAAAATCGCGGTATTTTCCCGCGCGAATAGAGGCTATGCGCCCCGAAGGACTTCGACGAAGCGACCGTGTCAGTCTCCGAATGCCCGTGGAGGCATCGTGGTTCGCAGCCGGAGGTGTGGCCGTGAAGGAGACGGCGCAGACGCTGCTGGTGAGCCGCAATGGCGGCGTGCTGTGCCTGTCAGAAAAAGTGTTGCCGGGACAGGAGCTGACGCTGCGGCGGCAGAACGGCGACGACTGGAAGATGGCGCGAGCGCGCGTGCTGGCCGAGTTCGATCGCGAGCCGGACGGATTTCTGTACGCGTTCGTGATTTTGGAGCCGCGCGAGGACTTCTGGGGCATCGACTTCCCTGCACCGCACATGGCCGAGGACGCGCTGGCACGCTTGTTGATGGAATGCAGCTTTTGCCAGCGGCGCGAGGTGGTCTACCTGAACGAACTGCAACTGAAATCGTTTGAAGTGCGCAAGTGCGTTGCGCGGCTGTGCACGCATTGTGATGCGCCATCGATTTGGATCGAAGCGCAGTCGACCGCGAAACAGGAGGGCGTGCCGAAGCCCGTTCCGGAAGAGCGAGTGAATCCGCATCGCAAGAAGAATCGCGTGAAGGCACGCGTGTTGGCTTGCATCCGGCGGCGAGGATTTCAGGAAGAAGTGGCGGTGTGCGAGGACCTGTCCAAGGGCGGGCTGAGTTTTCGCAGCCGGAATCAGTATCCGGAAGGCACGCGCGCGGAAGTGGCGGTGCCATTTACGCCAGGGGCGGGCGCGATTTTTGTGCCGATTCGCATTGTGTTTTCGCAGGCGCTGCCGGCCGTGGGACTCTATCGACATGGCGCGGCGTACGTGAAGCCGCCGATGGATGGCGTTTAGGCGAAGAGGAAGATTTCACCACAGAGGGCACAGAGACAACGCAAAATTAGGAACACTTATTTTGCGCCGTCAATCGCGACAAACGTTAATCGAGCGCGGGCGCGGTTTCGCGTTCTTGACGGCGGCGATGCAGGTAATGCATCGCGATATTGAGGTAGACCTCGCCGCACGGCGTTTCGATGCAGATGACCATGGCTTCGGTGTCGGCGTTGCCGGCCAGGCCCTGATCGTTCATGTGAATTTCCGGCGGGAACACCTTGAAGCGAAAGCCTTGATCGTTAAGCAGCGTGACGGAATTTCCGATGACCATGTTGGCGAGTTCGCAGACCGTTTCGCGCGCGACTTGTTCGCTTTCGACGACTTCGGAGCCGGCGAGTTGGCTTGCCACCTTCAGGGCGACTTCCGGAGCCAAATCAAGAATTACACGGCCCTCGATTTCGCCTTTGATGATGATGAGCGCGGCAATTCCCTTGCGGCGATAGGTTTCCTCGTCCATGGCGAGGTCGACGATTTTGGTGGGCGCTTGCAGGGACTCCGCAAAGACGGCGTCGGCGGCGTTGATGAACGGCTGAATGAGTTCCATTCTCATGAGCGAAGCTCTCCAGCGAGCGCGACGGGCGCTCCGGCGGCGCTAGGGTCGTCGCTCAGCACGTAACGCAGGATTTCGTACAGGACTTCGGGCTTGACCGGCTTTTGCACGAAGTGCTTCGCGCCCTTCTGCAGCGCGGCGAGAATATTTTCCTGGTAGCCGACGGAGCTGACCATCACAATGCGCGCTTCCCCGTGCTGGCGCACGATGCGCTCGACCGCTTCGATGCCCTCCATCTGGGGCATGGTGATGTCCATGAGCACAACATCCGGCTTGCTGCGGTTGTACTCCGCGATGGCGGTGAGCCCATCGCCGGCCTCGCCGGCCACTTCGCCGCCGAACATCTCAATCATCTTGATGAGATTTTTGCGGGCGAATACCGAATCGTCCACCACCAAGTAGCGGACCGGCCGACTGTCTTTCCGGAGCAGAGCGGCGAATTGTTGCATGGCCTTCTCCTTTTCCCGTCGCACGGAACTAGCTGCGGTGGGAAGAAACTTGTGTCTTATCGCTTTTCTCGTTCTTTTCGACGTTGTCGAGGCGATCGCCCTTTTCGGCGCGCTCTCGCTCTGGAGCGCGGTCGCTGCCGCAGTGGCCCACCAGGAATGCGCTCAAAGACTCGAGAGCAACAATTTTGTTGGCGTAGCCCTTTAGGATTGCGGCGCGCGGCATGCCACTGACCACGCAGGTATCTTCGCTTTGCGCCACGGTCATGCCTCCGGCGGCTTTGATGGCGCCGAGGCCTTCCGCGCCGTCGTCGCCCATGCCGGTCATAATCACGCCGACCGAGGTCAGCGCGAACTCCTGCGCAACGGAATGGAAAAGCACGTCGGCCGAGGGCCGGTGTCCATTGACTGGAGGGCCGTCAGATAACACGGCCATGTCGCCACGGGGCATGCGGCGCACCATCATGTGGCGATTGCCGGGGCAGATCAGCGCACGGCCGGCGAGCAGCAAGTCGCCGGAGCGCGCTTCCTGCACATCGAGCGCGCAGCACTCGTCCAGGCGCTTCGCGAACATTTCCGTAAAGCCTTCGGGCATGTGCTGCACGATCAAAATGCTGGCGGAAAAGTCCGCGGGGATTTGTGGCAACAGGTATTGCAGCGCGTTCGGGCCGCCCGTGGAAATACCGATGGCCACGACGCGGCTTGGCGAAAGCATCGCGCGCGAGGGCCTCTTCTGCGGGGGTTTTGTTTCGATGGCCACTTCGGTGCGAATCTTGCGCCCGGAAGCGCGCTTGGCAACTTTGATTTTCTCGATGAGCTCCCCGGCAATAGCATCGAGATGACCCGCGGCTGCATCTCGAGGCTTGGCAACAAAGTCGATGGCGCCTAGCGCCAGTGCTTTGAACGTGGAGCATGCGCCTTCCTTGGAATGCGTGCTGAAAACAATCACCGGCATCGGAGCGCGGCGCATGATCAGACGCAGCGCCTCAATTCCATCCATGCGCGGCATTTCGAGGTCAAGCGTGACCACGTCGGGGTGCAACTCTTCGATTTTCTTCAGCGCGAACGCGCCGTCCATGGCCGTGCCGACGACTTCGATGGACGGATCCCGCTCAAGGATCGTGGGAATAAGCTTCCGCATGAGCGCGGAATCATCGACAACCAAGACTCGGATGCGCTCGCTCATGCGATGGCTCCCAGAGGAGTCGAGCGAGAGAGACGCGAGAGAACCGCGGGCACATTCAGAATCAGAACGACCGTGCCGTCGCCGAGGATGGAGGCGCCGCTGACCAAGTCGCTGGAGATGATTTCTCCGGGAAGCGCTTTGATGACCAATTCTTCTTCGCCGACCAAGGTGTCGACCACGAGGCCGAAGCGCTTTTCGGCGGCGCCGATCACGATAACGAAATTGCGTTTTTTCTTTGGGCTGTCTTGAGCAGCCACGGCGTGAATCTGGCTGAGGCTATTGAGGCGCACCAGCGTAAGGATCTGTTCGCGGAGACGGAGGACTTCGCGCTGGTCCACGCGATGAATGTCGGCGTCGGTGATGCGTGTGATCTCGACAACCGAGGAGAGAGGAACCGCAAACAAGCGGCCCGCGACGCGGAACAGCAGCGTCTGGATGCTGGCGAGCGTTAGCGGCACGCGCAACTGCATCGTCGTGCCACGGCCCTTGACCGAGGAAACGTGAACCGTGCCTTTCAAATTGTCGAGGACCGTGCGGACCACGTCCATCCCCACGCCGCGCCCGGAGACTTCGGTGACTTCCGCTGCCGTGCTGAAGCCCGGCGCGAAAATAAGGTTCAACGCTTCGGAATCAGAGAGACTTTGAATGTCCCCGGCTTTGACAATTCCTTTTTCGACCGCCCGCTTGCGGATTTCCGCGAGGTCGATGCCGCGGCCGTCATCGCGGACTTCGATCACCACTTGCGTACCTTGATGGTAGGCGTTCAGATAAACGGTGCCGCGGGCGGGTTTTCCCGCGGCGATGCGCTCCTCAGCATCCTCCACGCCGTGGTCTACAGCATTGCGCACCACGTGCATCAGCGGCTCAGCCAAAGCGTCCAGGATGCCCTTGTCGAGATCCGTGTTCTGGCCGGAAAGCTCGAGGGCGACATCTTTGCCGCATTGTTTGGCGAGGTCGCGAACCAGACGAGGAAACCGGCGGAACAACTGCTCGACCGGGACCATGCGAATTTTCAACACGCATTTGTGCAACTCGTCGAGGACGCGGGATTGAAAGGCCAACGCGTCGGACAGCTTGGCGCGAACTGGATCGCGGGCGTGGCGCTGACCAAATTCCGTCAAGCTGCGATTGAGCATGGACTTCCCGATGATCAGCTCTCCCACCAGGTTCATGACTGCATCGATGCGCGCGGCATCCACGCGCAGAGTGCTCTCCGCGACCGTGGCGGCGGCAGAGCCCACCGCAGGCGACTTTTGCGCTGCGGCGCTCGCGCCCATTTCACCAGCTTTAGCCGCAAGATTCGCCGCTTGCTTTTCCAATAGATCGCCGAGTAACTCATGCTCCGCAGTTTCCAACGCGGCGGCGCGCTCGATGCGGAAATCGGAAACGACCGAAGGGATGCGGCAGCGCTGCGCGATGTGTTCCGGTGTCTGGCGGCTGGCCAGTGCCGCTTCGACAACCTCGAGTGTCTCGGTTGCGAAGCTATCCTCGGGACGCAGCGCGATGACCGTGCCGCAACTGTGCAAGACGTTGCGAATCAACTGGAACGCCGCCGCGTGCATCAAGCTGGCGGGGTCGACGCGCAATGCAACGTTGTAAACAGTGTCGCCGCGATGCACCGCTTCGGAAATCATCAGCTGTTCGTATTCGCTCCACTGAAAGCGAGCGGCCATACCGCCGGCAGCGGGCAGCGTTGCCGGGGATGCTGAAGGACCTGCGATCAAACTGCGGATCATGTTGCGCAAGGAGTCCGCCGGGGGCGGCTCCGCGTTGCGCTGATAAGCGGAGAGCATGGCGCCGAAATTGTCGGCAGCAACCAGAACGACGTCCGCCAGGCGCGAACCGGCGTTCTGCCCAATCTGCGGAGACAGCGCGTCTTCCAATTCGTGCGCCAGCTCGCTCAAATTGTGAAACCCGCAGGCGGCGGAATCGCCCTTCAGCGTATGCACAGCGCGGCGTACGCGCCGAATGACTTCTTCGTCCGAGGGATTGGCCTCGAGATCGAGCCCCGCCTCGTTGAGAGACTGCAACAGTTCGTTGGCGCTCTCGAAGAAGAGCGCGCGCAACTCCGAATTGCGATCTTCGGGAAGGCCGCTCACGTGTTGACCTCAAGCCTTTGGTATGCGGTGCCATTATTTTCATGCACCATGCGGAACTTTTGCGTCAGCCCGAAAAGACTCTCCGCGTGACCGACAAAAAGGTAACCGCCGGTATTCAAGCAGTGCCAGAACTTCTCGATCAGACGCTTCTGCTCGGCTTCATCGAAATAAATCATGACGTTCCGGCACAGGATGATGTCGTTCCGCCGCGGCAAGAATTCCGTTTTCAGATTGTGAAAGTCGAATTGGACCAACTCTTTGAGCTGCGGCTTGACCGCGTATTTCTCGGCGGACTTCTCGAAATAGCGCAACCGGCAGGTGTAATCCACGGGCTCCATCTGGATTTCGTTGTAAAGGCCTTCCTGGCCGGCGCGCAGGCTGGCGTAGCTGATGTCCGAGGCCACGATTTCGAGCTTCCACGGCGGCGGAATCAGCGGCTTGGGAGACGGCATGTCAAACGGAAGAGGATTGCGCAGATAGTAGTAAGCCAGCGCGTCACAGATCAGGATGGCGACGGAGTAGGCTTCTTGCCCCGAAGAGCAGCCCGCGCTCCACACGCGCAGCGTCCAATCGCGCCGCTCCTGCTTGCGATGCAGGATTTCCTCGAGAACAGTTTTCTGCAAGAGATCAAGCTGCGGCCGGTTGCGAAAAAAGCTTGTTTCGTTGACCGTGAGATTTTCGAGCAGCAGGGCCAGCTCGTTTTTTCCTTCCCGGCCGGTTAGCAGGCGATAGTAGCTGTAAAAGGAATCGAGTTGGCAAGCCTTGAGCCTGCGCTGCAAGCGGTCCTTCAGGAAATGGGAGCGGCGCTCATCGAAAAACATCCCGCATTCCTGGTAAACGAGCGTCTGCAGGAGCTTGAGCTCCGCTTCGGTCAGTTGGATCTGTGCGGTGAGCGTTCCCATGG
>WNFC01018767.1_pt1 | contig 11917 bp, 11 predicted proteins | sample 5400541 | NCBI WGS metagenome assembly WNFC01 (sample SAMN13153342, study PRJNA577476) | soil metagenome | isolation source: 120 cm saprolite under Douglas fir tree site 2 hole 2 replicate 1 | place: USA:California | collected 2015-04-18 | reverse complement strand
TGGAATTGCCGATCCCTAGAAAATCTTCAGATGGATGGTCAGATACTTCTTCGGATCCTGCCGAATCGTGGTCACCAGCGTCGTGCTCTCGGAGAGCAGCTTGTTCAGATTGGCATAGGCGGTGTCGTCGGTCGCGAGCTTGCCCAGGGTTCCCCTGCCCTCGTTCAGACCGGCAACCAGGGTATTCACCTGGGTCAGGGTATCGCTCAGGTCCTTGCGAAACTTCGGGTCCTTCAGCATCAGCCCCAGCCCGCCCTTGCCCGCATCCGCCTCGGCCATGATGCTGTTCGCGTGCACCAGCGTCGAGTTGAGATTGTTGTACAGCGCATCATCCTTCAGCAGCTTGCCCGCCGTGCCCTTGCCGCTGTCGAGCGAATTGGCGATGTTCTCCAGCTTCCCGGCAGCGTCGTTCAGGCGGTTGTACATCGTGTCGTCGGTCATCAGCTTGCCGATGGAGCCGCGCCCGTTGTTCAGGTTCTTCTCGAGCTTCAACAGCTCGTCGACCGTGTTGTTCGCCTTGTTGTAGAGTTCGGGGCTATTGATCAACTGGCCCACTGACCCCTTGCCCGTCTGCAGGTTGTCGACGATCACATTCATCTTGGCCAGGATCACGTTCAGGCTCTCGATGGTTCCTTGGCTGGCCTTCACCACGTCAGTCAGGCTCGGCGTCTCCGTGGTCTTCAGCTCGTCGCCATCCTGCAGCGGCGGCCCCACCGCAAACTGGCTGTTGATATCGACCACCGTATCGCCGAGGACGCCCACGGTCGACAACGAGGCCTTCGAATCCTTCTTCAACTCGTCGGCGAACTTGTCGTTCAGCTTCATCACGACCTTCACCGGGGTCAGCTTGCGATCCGGCAAATTCACCACCGTCACGTTCTTGACCGTGCCGATGGTGACGCCCTGCAGGTTCACAGCCGCGCCCACCTTCAATCCGGCGGAGTTCTCAAAATAAGTGGTGATCGTCAGCTTATGCGACAGAACACCCAGCCCCGACGAGCTGGTCATCAGGAATAGCAGCGTCACCAGCACGATGCTTGCAACCAATACGATTACGCCCACCTTCAACTGCGACCATCTGACCTCCTGCTGGCTGGGCATAGCTCTCCTTCAAATCTCTCTCATTCGGGACGGCATGGCGTATGAGCTCTGCCGATGACTGCCTTTGACGCAACGGAGCAGGGTGTCCGGTAAAAGAGAGGATACATTACCTCACCAGCCATTCCGTACTTGTCCTCGAAACGTCCCGATCTCGCAAAAGTGCTTTGTCTTCAATGGATGCGTAAACCCCACCATTGGTTTCAATACCGTGAATGCCGTCATAGCCGCTCTAATCCTCAACTGTGACCACTGCCATCGAGACCTCCCGGCTATGCGTCAGGCTAAGCTGCACATTTCGCACCCCCATGGCAGCCGCCCGTTCCGCCGCCCTGCCGCTGAAGTGCAGCCTTGGCCGCTCACCCGGCTCCCGCCTCACCTCGATCTCCCTCCAGCCCACTCCGCGGCTGATCCCGGTCCCCAGGGCCTTCGCCCCGGCCTCCTTGGCGGCAAACCGCGCCGCGAAGCTCTCGGCCGAATGCTTCTTCTTGCGCTGGCAGTAGGCGATCTCGCCCTCGGTAAAGACCCGGTGCAGAAATCGCTCCCCAAACCGGTCGATACTCTGCTGCACCCGCTCAATCTCCATCAGATCCGTCCCCAGGCCAAGCACCATCCACACACCTCGCTACAACCATCCTCTTACACAACTCGCAACCGGGCGAGGGGCAGCGGCAGGTAACCTTGGGTCACTCCACCGTCACATGACCACCGTGCCAGCCACCCATCACGCTACCCCCCGGCCTCTCCGATGAACAGCCTATCGGCAGATGCTCCCAGCCGCGGCGGCAGACCACGCAATGCAATCCGTAGACATCCAGGGCTTCAGCTACGAAGAGCGGCATGGTCTGCTCCCCATCCTTATCTCCGCCTTCGCGGACTGCGGCGGGTGGGTGCTCGACCGCAAGACTCTCTCGCCCACCACGATGGAGTTCCGCGTCGAGATCCAGCTAAGTGCCATCCTCGACCTGTACGCCTCGATCGTCTCCTCCGGCCTCGAACTCACCCGCGGTGGCCACCTCGCGCTGACGGATCTCTGCACCTGCCGCAGGCACCATACCACCGCTGCTGACCTTGGCCAGATCGTCTCCATCCGGCTGGAGGTCAGCTTTCTCGAGGACATCTCCCTGAGCTATCTGCTGACGGCCGGCGCACCGCCAGCCTGACCACCACCCTTTGACGCGCAAGCCGAGGCGGCATCTAACATCTCATGTTTCGCGACCGCCAGCACGCCGGGGAAGTTCTCGCCGACCAGCTCGCCGGCTACCGCGGCCAGCCGCAGACACTGCTTCTCGCCCTCCCCCGTGGAGGCGTACCCGTCGCCGCCGCGCTGGCCCGCGCCCTGTCTCTCCCGCTCGACATCTTCCCCGTCCGCAAGCTCGGCGCACCCGGCCAGCCCGAGTTCGCCATGGGCGCCATCGCCGTCAGCGGTCTCGTCGTCCTGCACGAGGATGCCATCGCCTCGCTGCACATCTCCCAGGAAGCCATCGACGACGCCATCGCTCGCGAGCACGAGGAGCTTCTCCGCCGCGAGCGCGCCTACCGAGGCGACCGGCCGCCACTTGTCGTCACCGGACAAACCGTCATCCTCGTCGACGACGGCCTTGCCACCGGTTACACCATGCTGGCAGCCATCCGCGCCATTCGTCAGCAACAGCCTGCGCGCATCGTCGTCGCCGTCCCGGTCGCGCCATTTGAAACCCTCGATCTGCTCCGCCCCGAAGTCGACGAACTCGTCTGCGCCCACTCGCCGCACATGTTCGCTGCCATCGGGCAGTTCTATCAGGACTTCACCCAGACCACCGACGACCAGGTCCGCGAAGCCCTGCAGCAAATTCAGTCTCCCGGCACACCTCACCAGGCCTGATCGGCGATACGCGAAGCGGGTTAGAAGTTCAGACGCAGAGCGAGCTGGAGAGTATCGAGGACAGCCATCACCGGCCCAGCGGCACAACCGTCCGCTTGTGCCACAAGCTATCCGAATCCCCAATCACCAGCACCCCCGGCTGCCTCCGCCCATGGGTAAACACCAGTCCCAGCCCTGAAGAATCCTTGGCCACTTTAAATACTGGTTCACTCACCACCGAGGAGCCCGCCGCCACCTTAGCCCTCAGCCGCACGCCTGAAACCCCGGTCGACTCCTCCCACCTGCGCCCCTGCGCATCCATCAGATAAGCCTGTATCAGCCCCTCGCTCTGGGTCTTCCCTCGCTCCCGGTTCGACACCTGCACCGACACCCGCACCAGCCGGCTGCCATCGCGAATCAGGAACCCCGGAACCTCCTCCACTCCCGTCACCGCAAAGCACATGTCGTCGAAGCACTGCTCCTGCTCCACCGCCACGACCTTCTGCGGCTGCATCAGCGAAGTCCCCACCAGCGCCGCGAGATAAACCACCCACACCCCCACGATCCATCCCAGATGCCGCAGCCCCTTTGCCCGCTCTCCCCGCACCAGCGACACGGTCACGCCCACCGCGCCCACGGCGGTCCAACCCACCAGCGCCAACAGCAAAAGCTCCCGAAAGCTCATCCCAAAACCCCACTCACGATAAACTCAAGGTAACTCATGTCACCCATCATTCTCGCGCAGGACCTCGGCAAAACCTACCGCTCCGGCAAACTCGAAGTCCCCGCCCTCCGCAAAGTCAACTTCGCCATCGACCCCGGCGAGTTCGTCGCCATCGTCGGCCCCTCCGGCTCCGGCAAGTCGACCCTCTTCTACATCCTCGGCGGCCTCACCCACGCCACCAGCGGCTCCGTCCTCATCGATGGCGTAGACTTCGCCAAACTCACCGATGGCGAACGCACCAGGATGCGCCGCGCCAAGATCGGCTTCGTCTTCCAGCGCTTCAACCTTCTGCCCACGCTCTCCGCCATGGGCAACATCGAGATCGCGCACGACATCGCCAACCTGGGAGCCGCGCAGAAGCAAGCGATCGACCAGCCTCTGCTCAATCACCTCACCGGGATGCTGGGCATCGAGGGCCGTCTCGACCATCGCCCCAACGAGCTGTCGGGAGGCGAGCAGCAGCGCGTAGCCATCGCCCGCGCCCTCATCACCCGCCCCGCCATCGTGCTCGCCGACGAGCCCACCGGCAACCTCGACACCAGGAACTCCGACGCCGTCCTCAACATGCTCCACAAGTCCAGCCGCGAGCTCAACCAGACCGTCCTCATGATCACCCATAATCCCGAGGCCGCTCAGATCGCCGACCGCATCCTGCACATGCGCGACGGTGAGATCACCCACATCGAAAAAGGACAGAGGCACGGAACACCTTAGAAGGGTTCGAACGCCGCTGCTCAATCGGGACCTCTGCTACCATCGCGAGGCGTGGCGAACATCTTCCATCACGGCCCCGAACCCACCTTCGCTGATCTTTACCGTCCCATGTCCGAGCTTGAACTGCGCGAGCTCGCCGCTGACTGGCACACGCTGATCGAAGAGGCACGCTCCGCCCTCGCTGCTGAGTTCGCCAGCCGCGGCCTCGAGTTCACCGAACCGCCGCTGCCGCTCGATGACACACCGCCCGAGTACCGCGATCTCGTAACCCTCCGCCGCTACCGCGATCTCTCCGAGGCCATCGTTGCTCGTGCCGTGGTCGAGTCCGCAGGCATATTCTGTTTCCTCAAGGACGAAAACCTCATCCGCCTCGACTGGCAGATGTCGAACCTCATCGGAGGCATTCGACTACAGGTCGCCGCCGCCGACGTCGAAGCGGCTGAAGCGATCCTCTCGCAGCCGATTCCCGACTCCATCGATATCCCAGACCAACCCGGCTTCGAGCAGCCTCGTTGCCCCCGCTGCAACTCAACCGATATAGCCTGGGAACGCCAGAGCCGCAAAGCTGCTCTCCTCTCGCTATACCTGCTCTCACTTCCTCTGCCACGCGGCTCCGAGTCCTGGCGTTGCAGCAAATGCGACCTGCGCTGGGTCGAAGAGGATGACCCAACGCAGACCGCATCGGAAGACGACAACATCAGCAATCCGCAGTCCTGACAGGCATCTATGAAGATCTTTATCCTGCAGTCCATGTCGTTGCTCCTCCTGCTCGCTCCCAGCACTGAAGGAAGCGTCCCAAAGGGCTACAAGGGCAAGCCGTTTCGGGATGCAACCCACACCGGAGGTCCTCAGGCGATACCGGGCCGGCTGGAAACAGCGCTCTACGATCTCGGTGGCGAAGGCGTTGCCTATCATGACGTGGACAAGATCAACCACGGCAGCGGAGAGCTGAACTACACTCCAGGTCACTGCGAGCCAGGCGTACCGGCCTCTATCTGTCACTTCCGTGAAGACGAAGGGGCCGACATCTCCTATGTTAAGAAGCTGGCGGATCTTAACCATCCAAGTCCCGTCGTACCGGAGTGGCAGCAGTTGTATCTCGGCTGGGAGGAGAACGGCGAATGGACGAACTACACAGTAGACGTAAAGAAGGCCGGTCGATACAGGATTGTCGCGATGTACAGCCATACCGCACAGAACATTCAGTTCTCACTGAACAATCAACTGGCCGCCGACTGCAAACTGCCTCTCGATCCCTGGAGCCTATATCCAGATCGGCACGATCCCGCCTGGATGATCTTTCATACATGGAACAAGGCTGATTGTGGGGAGATCGCTTTCCCTCGAAAGGGATTGCAGCTCTTGACCCTCCACTATAAGCAGGGAAACAATCTCGCCTACTTTGACTTTGTGCCCTCGGAAGAAAAGAAGTAAACCGGAAAGATCAGAATGAAAATAAAAGCCGCCAGCCCTGGATCTCCGCAGGCTGACGGCTATGCACCAGGTCTACTCCACCTTCTTCGAATTATTGCTCCGATCATCATCCGGCAGCACATGATCCGGATCGATCACCACCGAAGCAATCGGCTTCTTGTCCTCAGACGACCACACATACTCGCCCTTGCTCAGCCACGTCTCGACCGGCAGCTTCGTCCGGGCCGAGGTGCCGTCCTTGAACTTCACCTCCACCGTCGCCGGCAGCACCAACTGACCCTTGTTCGCGATCGTTAGAGTGGCTCCGTCGATCTTCTGCACGGCCAGGTCGAACTTCCAGTTGTGCATGTACCAGCCGCGCCAGAACCATCCCAGGTCCTCGCCGCCCTCGCTCTGCATCGCGCGGAAGAAGTCCGACGGCGAAGGATGCTTGAACGCCCAGTCGCGGACGTACTTGCGGAAGGCCCAGTCGAAGCGCTCCGGCCCCAGGATCTGTTCGCGCAGCAGCACCATCCCGTACGCTCCCTTGAAGTAGCTCACTGGATGCCCGAGCCGGCCCGGATAGCCGTCGGCAGGGAAGAGAACCGGCGGAGCAGCGGGGTCGTCGATCACCTTCAGGATCATGTCCGGCGGCTCGCCACCGGCCGAGTACTCCGAGTCGCGCTTCGGCCCATACTTGCCTCCGGCGTACTCGTCGGACTCGAAGATGTCGATGAAGGTGTTGAAACCCTCGTCCATAAAGGCGTTCCTCCGCTCGTTCGAGCCGACGATCATCGGGAACCAGTCATGCCCGATCTCATGCGCCGTCACCCAGAAGAGGAAACTCCCCTTGTCCGGAATCCCATCGAACACAATCCCCGGATACTCCATCCCGGTCGAGAATCCGGCCACGTTGATCGCCGCAGGATACGGGTACGGATACCAGCGCTTCGAGAAGTTCTCGACCGAGTTCTTCACGTACTCCGTCGACCGGCTCCACGCATCCTCGCCCACGCTCTCCGGCGGATACACGCTCATCGCCAGCGACCTCTTTCCATCCGGCAGGTTGATCTTCGCCGCATCCCACACGAACACCGGCGAGGCGCTCCACGCCACATCGCGCGTATGGTCCATGTGGAAGTGCCACGTCAGCGTTCCGCCCTGCTTCGGCCTGCTCGCCGGGTCGCCCACCTCCGCCGCCGTGCGAATCACGATAGTCTTGTCGCTGTTCCGCGCCTGCTCCAGCCTCTCAAGCTGTGTCTTCGTCAACACATCCTTCGGGTTCACCAACTCTCCCGAGCCCGCGATCAGCATCTCCGAGGGCGCCGTCACGTAGTAGTCGAAGTGCCCATACTCCAGGTAGAACTCCGCGCCGAGATAGGGCAGCGTGTCCCATCCGCGCAGGTCGTCGTACACGCACATCCGCGGATACCACTGCGCCATGTCGTAGATCTCGCCCTTCTCCGACTTGCCCCACGACGTCCTGCCACCCCACACCCCCGGAATCTGGTAGTGGTACTTGATGTGAACCTTCACTTGCCCGCCATGCCCCTTCAGCGGCTCGGCCAGCCGAATCTGCATGCGCGTATCGGCGATCACGTAGTCTGCCTTTGCTGTCGTCTTGCCCGCCTCCACCTCCACCGAGTCGAAGACGTAGCCGTCTGAAGATGGCCGCGGCCCGGTCTCTTCACCACCGCGCCTTCCTCGCATCGCCGCGCCGCTCGCCAGCCGTGCCCGCGAGTCCTTCCGGTAGATGTTCTGCTCCACATGCAGCCACAGACTCGTAGTCGGCCTCGTTCTGCCAGTAGCCCGGCCCTGGCGCTCCATTGCTCGACCGGTACGCATTCACCGGATCGGGCAGCGTCAGCGGCGCAAACGTCTTCGTCGGGTCATAGGCAGATGGGGTGGCCGGCGCGGAGCCCTGCGCCAACGCAAACGGTCCGGCAAGCAATTGGAAACTCAAAGCAGCCAGAAGAAACACAAAGACACGGCAACGGCTATGCATCAGGTGAAGTCCCTCTTTCCAGGATTGGGGTGAGCTATACCGCTATAGACGTTTCAATTGCAACTCTGGACGCAATAAGACTTCTTACCCGGCAGCCCGGGTCCTTACAAAGACGACTTACCGCAAATCATTGAATCAAAATAACTTACTCCCGAGATGGGGGGGGGTACCCCTCAGAGAAAAGAAGGGAGAATGCTTTTGCTGAGGCTCCATGATGCCCCGCTTGACGAGCTCTGATCGTGTGCAAACAGATCGAGAGCTCGCCAACTCAAAGGCTCTTGAGCCAGGTGGCGGCGCCTCCGGTGACTATGCTGTGGAGGCCGAGGCGGCGGTAGCTTTCGAACTGCGACTCGGTGAACCACTGGTCGAGTGTGGTGTCGTTGGGGAAGGTGGGATGCTCCTTGTGGAAGTTGATGAGGTCTGCGGGTAGACCGTTGGTGAAGGTCGATTTGATGTAGAGGATGGAGCCGGTGGAGCCGGTGGGGTAGCGGATGGAGCCTTCGACGAAGTGCTGGGGGCTGGCGGGGGGATCGCCCTTCGGTTGGAGCTGGGAGATGTCGAGGTCGATCTCGGCGCCGAAGTCGATGCGGCATTTGCGGATGGCCATGCCGATGCCCTGGAAGGAGAGGTCGCCATCCTGTTCGGAGTCGCAGACGACGATGGTGGAGCAGTGGCGGCGGACGAGCTCGTAGAGGCCCATGTTTTCGAAGTGGCCTCCATCGGTGAGATAGACGAAGGCGGCCTCGTCGTTGACCATGCCGATGAGTTCGGCCAGCAGGTAGAAGAGACCGAACCAGGGGGAGGAGGCATTGCCTCGCGATTTGAGGCGGAATTTCTTGTGACGAGGATTGCGAATCCAGAGGCCGAGGCGGACGTTGAAGATGGTCAACAGGAAGGCCATGGTGGGGCTGGAGTGATAGCCCGTGTTGGGGCTGATAGCTGCGCCGGATGCGGCTACGGCGGTGGCCATGTGGGGACCTCCGTCGTCGAAGGCGAAGTTGCGGGTTGGGGTGTAGCCGTTGAACTGGACGCGGGAGGTGTCAGCCTCGGTCCAGCCTACGTCGTAGCCGCAATAGAGAGGGGTGAAGGCGAAAGCTGCAGCCTTGCGCTCCTGATAGGCGAGGTCCTGTCCGAAGGAGAGGTTGAGGGTGGTGCAGAAGATGGGAAACGGCCCCTCATACGTGGGTGAGGTGGGCGCGGCCTGTGGTGAGGGGTTACAGCTGGGTGCCCAGAGCTTCTGGGCGCTGGTGTTATTGAAGCGAATGGGCAGGAGGTCGACGAGGCGGAGGTGTTTATCGCTGGAGGCGAAGCCGGTGAAGCGATTCGGGAGGCGATCGGGGTTGCTGGCTCCGGCGTAGCAGCGGGCGAGGCGGTCGCGGTAGAAGGAGTGAAGGGAGAACTCATTGATGTCGATACGCCAGCCGAAGAGGATGGCCGTAGCGGCCAGCAGAGCGAAGAGGAAGAAGAAATCGCTATGGGGAAGGGTCGTGGTGCCGAGCTGCGATTCGATAGTGGATTGAGCCTTCTCAACCACGGCTGCCAGCGTGAGCATGAGCCCTGCGATGAAGACCGGTGGGCCGATGAGGGCAAGAATATTGAGCGTGATGGACGTGCGGGATTTGGAATCCTTGGGCGTGCCGCTGGTGAAGGAGCTCTTGCCGGCGAGGACGCTAACGAGCGTGGTTCCGAGCCAGCCCAGCCAGAGGGTTTTCCCAACCTTTGCGACGTAGAAGAAATAGGAGACGAGAGCAGGACCCAGCAGAGAACATGCGGTGAGGGCGAACCACAGGATGCCGAACAGAAAGCTCCAGGCGCGGAGGCGAGCGAACCACTCGCGCACGGACTCATCGACCAGGTTGCCGATGAGTCCGCCGGCGATCTCGATGGAGATAAAGACGATGGCGAGGGCGAGCGGTGGAAGGAGCGGGATGGCGACCCGGGTGACCTGAGTGAGGGGTAGCAGAAAGGAGGCCGCGAAGATTGCAAAACGTGAGAGATGAATGAGCACATAGCCGGATCCAACGGCTCCGACTATCGCGAGGAGGATGATGCTGCGCTTCCAGGTAGGTGGGATGGCGCGGATGGAAGAGAGGACCATGAGTGCGATACCGCACAACAGAGAGGTAAATACCCAGGAGGTGGAGGGGTCTTGCTTAAGGTCCTTCAAAGGAGACCACCGATGGAAGGAATAAGCCTTTTGCCAGGCGCGAAGGTCATCCAGGCCACGCAATCTGAGCGGAGGGTCGACGGCAGGGGCCTGTGGCTGACTGCAGGATTTGAAATCGGGGGCGGGTCGATAGGCGAGTGCGTGCAGATGGCTGATGAACAGCCGCGAACTGCCTGGAACAATACCTGAATCGCCGGGGCTGCGCATGATTTGAACCGGGCACGGATGAGGATTCGGCAGGAGATCGCCGCTCCAGAAGGAGGCGCGATAGAGGTAGGGACAGAAGGCAAAGAGGGCGATCAGTATAGGCAGGAAGACGGAGCTGAGAACACCGGCCTGACCTAAGCCGGCCTCATCGCGGGGTTCGCAGTGGCCGGCAGGCGGCCGTTTGAGTTGAGTGAAGAAGATGACGGCTGAGGCGACCGCGAAGCAGAGCAGAATAATGATTGCCGTAATACCGCCGTGTCGAAGGAGGAAGTGGGCGACACGGCCTCTCGACGAGAAGTAAAAGTGCGGCAGCAGAAGTACAAGCAATAAGGTGGAGACGAGCACGATCTGGTTGAGGAAGGTGTTGCGCATCCAGATGGAGAAGGCGACCCAGGTATCGGCCGAGAAGAGCCCGACCTGAGGGGTGAGGTAGTTGGAGTAGCGGCGCAGCCAGCGCAGTGGATCGGGCCAGGCGGTGCGTTTGGAGGGCGGTCCGGGAAGAGGGGCCAACTGCTCCTCCACCTTGGCGAGGTCTTCGCAGGATATCCAGGAGGCGAGGAACTGGTGGATGTAGCCGCCACCGGAGACGGTGGAGAGATAATCGAAGGATTTAAGTTTGCCGAGAACGACGAGGCCCTGCAAGACGCCCAGATTGAAGGTGGCGCTGCGTATGCCTCCGCCGGAGAAGCAGATTCCTTTGAGTCCAAGATCGGCCGCGACAGCATAGACATCTTTGTCGCTATCTTTCGTATCTTTGGGAGGCCAGTCCCCTCTGGCGGCGAGCTCCTGCTCGAGGAGCCACCGGCCAGGAGGATATTGCACTACAGCGGCGAGGCGGGACTGGGCTCGGGGATCGGCCAGCAGGGCCTCGACCATCTCTGCCTCGCTGGCGCCAGCGAGAGGAAACGCACCCCGGCGGAAGGCGGCTCTCCAGGTCGCTCCGAATGCCTCCCTTTTTTCTGGAGTATCAGCTTCCTTCCGCTCATAAGTTCTGATCTGCTGGGCGAGGCGGGTGCAATAAGCCTTGGCTGATTCATCGTGCGATTCGGATGCGTGCGGGTTCGAAGTTCGAAAGGCCGGCATGACGGCTCCTGGCAGAGGAGATGCTCGCAAATTTGAGAGTCGTGCTTGGGGACCCGGGGGAGTTAAGGAACCATACCAGAGATCGGCTGAAGGATATGAATCGTTAAGGCAGTTTTTGTTTCAAGAGGCGGCACTGAGACGCAAGCGGGCACGGAGGTCTCTGGTGGCTTCACGATGGCAGAGGAGGCAGAGCGTGCGGAGGTTGTCGAGGTCGCATTGACCGCCGCCTTCTGCTACGGGGAGGATATGATCGGCATCCCACAGGCTGCGACGGCTGGTGACCGTCTTCATGCCGTAGAGACTCAGGCCGGCGGTGCGCGCTGCGCCTCGGGAGCGCTTTAGAGCGGCGTAGGCGGCTATGGTGTCGATGTGGCAGAGGTCGCAGATGCCGCGGTCGCGGGCGAAGACCTGGTCGCGCAGGTAGCCGGGGTCGGTGCGCATGCGCCACTGGTGGACGCAGTAGTCGGAGCAGAAGGTGCGGCGGCGTTTCGCGATGATCTCGAGATCGCACCAGCGGCAGAGCGGGAGGCCGTGGGGACCTTTGGCGAGAGCGTGGCGGGTGGTGCGGCCGCCGGGGAGCGTGCGGGGGAGGAGCATACTTCTTCAGCATAGGGCTGGGGCGGGGGTTTGGGGATGATCAGGCGGGTTCTGCCGGCTCCCCCC